>Ga0307507_10006256_pt1 | contig 18470 bp, 12 predicted proteins | sample 7_EM_MG_FD_207223 | JGI IMG/M metagenome (GOLD analysis project Ga0307507, IMG submission 207223) | Populus trichocarpa ectomycorrhiza microbial communities from riparian zone in the Pacific Northwest, United States - 7_EM | ecosystem: Host-associated > Plants > Roots > Unclassified | place... | reverse complement strand
CCCCTACCTCCCCCTCGCAACCCATACCAACCCATCACCCCACACAACCCCGCCGACCCTACCTCGCCCACACCGGCCTAGCCTACATGCCGATCCCCGCGCTCTCGCCGCCGCCAGCCAGCCGCACCGCCGACTACATCTTGCAGCCCACCGTCTTCAGCCCCAACGCCGCATCCGCCAAGCAGGCGCACGGGCAGCAGCAAGCGGAGCGGCAGACACAGCGGCAGCGCGAAAGAGACACGGAACGCAAGCCGCGGACGCCGTTCTCGGCCGGCCCTGCCCTGCCGGACGTGCCGGACGTGCCGGCAGGGACGGAAAGCACAGCGAGCACGGCTGGCGGGAGCGGGAGTGGGAGCAGCAGAGACGGCCGGAACGGAAGTCCTGGCGAGCGGAAGCGCATCACTGGCGTGCGCACAGCAACAGCCACCCGACAGCACCAGTGGCAGCGGCGCCAACGGCAGCGGCACCAGCAACAGCATCAGCGGAAGCCGGCTCCCAAGCCGCTCAGCCACGTCCGCACCATCACGCCCGCCGTGCCGTGGGGGCGCGAGCACCCGGACCTGTTCCATGCGCGGCCGGCTGCTGCTGCGGGTGAGGAGCGCGGTGGGAGGGGCGGGTCGCGGTTGCGGTTTCGTGAGACGTACAGGGCGGGGCCGCCGGGGGAGGGGCGGGTGTTTTGGGGCTTGGTGGAGGGGTTGGTGGAGGGGTGGAGGGAGAGGAGGGAGCGGGGGAGGTTGGATAGAGAGGGAGAGATGGATATGGAGGGAGGGAGGGAGGAGAGGAGGGAGAGGGGGCCGAAGAGTGGTGTGGCGTGGCCCGAGGCGACGATGCCGCTGCCGCGGCCGGAGTCTGAGTTGAGGACGCACGAGCATGGCGATATTGCGTTGCGCGTCTTTGAGAACTACCAGCGTGGTAGGGAGGTGAGGGCGGAGAGTGGGATGGTGGTGCCGCTCAAGATCTCAAGGAGCATGCAGGCGGAGGTGCCGATCGATGAAGTGCTTTCACGGGAACGGAAATCCCAGGCAAGACGTCAAGCGCCAGTTCGGCCGCATCGCAGTCCTGTTGAGCGGGTTACTCGAAGTGTTCCACAGCAAGTGCCGGCGCGGCCACCGACGCCATTTCGTGGTCGTCCACCGCAGGAGCAGGCCCCTGTGAGCTTTCTTGAGGCTCTGCATATCTGGAAGCCGGTAAGTGATGGACCGTTTAGTGCTGGACCAAAGAAAAAAGAAAAAGAGAGAGACAAATCAATGCCTTGGCATACTGATCTGGTAGAACAGCAGAAGAACAAAAGAAAACCAAAGATTTCAGATTCGCAGTCTCCCGTGACTACAAGGCCCTCACACACCAGCTCTGCCGCTCGGAGTGGTAGAACAGGAGGGTCTGCTGCAGCATTTGCGTCGTCAGTTCAAGCACCAGTGCCAGCACCAGCCATGAAGCAACCTCCCCAGTCGAAGAACCCGAACATCTTCATCCTTGCAAACAAGCAGGATTACGACCCGGACCGTGGGACGGTCTTTTCAGACTTCATGCATCCGTCCGAGATTGGTAAGTCCTTTTTACACGTTTTTCATGCAAATTCGAAGAGACGCAGCTCTGATTTTAGTTTTGCCTGTCAAGGTGTCGACACGCCGCCTATATCGCCCGGCCCGAGTAACTTCATACGGCGAGGTAAGTCGATGAGCAAGAAACAATATGGGAGAACACGCTCGAGTTTCTATTGCCAAGGTGTCCCAAACGAGCCAGAACCGCTGGGAGAGATGGAAGGGTTAAGGAACACCAGACATTACTCAAACCCGGAAAATCCCTTTTTTGGATTTGAGGGGAGACAGCGCGCTGACAGCGGGGTTTCTCCTGGCAGAGAGCATGAACAGCACAAACCATCCGGGAAGGAATGGTGGGATGAAGATGAAGTGCCGCTTTCACCTCTTAGCCACAATAGGAACGCAAATGGTAAGAATGGAAATTCACCGGCTCAGGGTGGATACGAGGCGGCCCAATACGTCACGCGGGCTAGGGACAGTGGGTTCTACAGACCTTACCATGATATTCTGGATGACTACAGTCAGAGTACCAAGGGAGTGAGATAGAGGAGATTTGACGCTCTGCAAATAGTATATCGGAGAAGGTAGACAAATTAGGTATTAGTTTGAAATGACAATAGTGCTAACATATCATTCGGGGAATATTCCGGGCGGTGCTTGAGGAGTGTGGAGGTACAGGATGCAGAAATAGTGTCGAGAAGGCCGAGAAGCAATATAAACAGAGACAAGGGGGGAGGAAATATGGAAGCGACGTCCAAATACGTCTAAAAATGTTTCGAAACATTCATTGGGGACCAGCACCACGGTATGAATCCTTCATGTGTGTGGCAAGCATCGCTTCCTTCTGTCGGGAGGGACGGGCCTCTCCGGCGGCACAGCAATGCAAACCTGGCTTCTTTTGAGTGTGCGTGACAAAATGGCAGGTTTTGGAGGTTTCTGGGTAGCATCGCCAACAAGTGACTAGCAACAATTTGAGATGTCTGGTGAGCTGAGCATTGGGGGGAGGAAGGAAGGGGAGGCGTGGATGGTGGAGGAGTGGGAGGGTGACTGAGAGATGGCCTATTCTTAGGTGAGGCCGCGTGAGACTTGCAGCAAACGGTTTTGCACAAAGCGGGAAGGCGGGGTTAATCTAGCTGGGCGCGACCACTAATTGGCTGTTGGGGGAAAAAAGACACGATATGGGAAGAACACGGGATGACATGGGAGACATAGGCAAGGCGTAGCAAAGGGTCCCCATCGCCGTAATTCCCATGCGAGCAAATTAGCCAACGCTCCGGCTATGGCGATTTTTACCACCGTCCGGTCTGGCGAAATGTCACATTCAACTGCTGGGCACGCTCCTTAAGTTTCCCCAGGTCGATGCAAGATGCCCAGTGCGAACCCTGATCAGCGATAAGACCTCACCTCCACTCACCCAGACAGAGGAGAAAGAGAAAACGCGAGAGCGAATGTCGTCACTGTCAGGTCGTAAATCTGAACCCAATGCGCAATACGTGTACTGTGTGCAGTCGCGTTCCGGGTCGAAGGAATGCAGCGTACATAAAGGCCAAAAGAGCGCAGGTCAATATGACAATGGAGGGTGGTGAGTGGTGAGTGGTGGGTGCTCAGAGCCACGGGCGGGGCGATGCGTCCAGCGCAGAGGGCAGTCTCTGGCTGTTGGGAGCCGCTGGTTCGCTGGTTCACTTGGAACTAAACCGGAGGCTAAACTAGGGCTGGGGCCGGGGCATGCGATCCTCCCGGGCGCTTCGTCCAGGCTTGCATCGGGATTGCCAGCCCGACCTTGAGCTGCTGCAGGGACGTCCGGGTTGTGCGGGCATGTGAGGGCATCAATTGGATGGCCGCCGCTCTGCCGAAACAAAGCTGGGCGCCTTGTCGCTCGCCCAGCACCAACCACACGCGAGAAATCGAGAAATAGCCCTGTCCACGCAGTGTGACCCGAGCCCTCGACCTCTTGCGGGCGCGAAGACTCCAGCCTTAATTGGGCCTCATGCCCTCCAGTCCACTGACACGCGCAGAAACGAGTCGGCCCATGGGAAGCTCTGGGAGACTGCTGAAAGACGGGCGCTACCTCCAACCGAGCGACCAAAGCAATTCTACTCTCAATAATCTTTCCCCTCTTCAAGGTTTGGGAATTGAAGCGTCGCCATCAATCTCCCTCGCGACACCGCCCCCGCTTGCCAGCTCAAAGCAGCCCGCGAGAAGGAAAAAGAGACAGTAGATAAGGCAGACAGCAAGCTTACGGGCACACTGCAGTTTCGCCGTCAGCACTACCGAACCAACGGCCACGAGACGCAGAATACGCGGGCCTTGAGCCTCCAGGCCCAGAAGCAGCGCTGTTTCTAATCCACCGTGCAGCCCTCTGCAGGCTTTTTGCAGCCCCCCAGCTTCGTTCGCTCCCTCTCTCCCGGGCGTCTATTCCTGGGAGATCACCAGCAGCCCGCTTCTCTGTCGCCCGCGCCATCGACATACTCGCGTCCCCCGTACGGCCTATCAGCGCCTGTTGTTCCCTGGCGAACAGGCTTCATTGGCGCCATACATTTCGACGTTGGTAAGTACCCGCCAGCCCTTTATTCCGACTCTCTCCACCTCATCCGTGCTCCCCCCCCATACCCAATCTGCGGCGTCGTTCTGGCGAAGCGCCAGCCCAGACAAAAGGCTACCATCTCCTCCATCCCATTCCTGCTTCCTTTCCTCTCGACAGCAGGCCTCTCCATCTTTGTAATACTCGTGCGTTCTCACTTTTTGCTTCCCAACACACGTCGTTGCTGTGACTTGCAAAAGCTGGCCTGGACCAAGTTGCTTGTGCTTCGTAGAGCCTTTTTCACCTCTCCTCCATAGCTTCCTCGTTGCAGTCTATGACAATCTCACCTCATCGACTCCCTTATACATAGTTTATTAGAATGGCATCGAGCAACACCAAAACCACCACACTCACACTCGCACCTAGATCGCGAAATTCTTCTGAATCCTCTGGCTCCGGCTCTTTTAAGTCACCGCGAACTCCCCGCTTCGCTGAAGCAACAAAGGTCCACTCGCCCATCGACGACGACAAGGACGACAAGCTTTACCCCACGAACCACTACGCACCTCAACCCCAACCCTCGGATATCGGCTTCGGCTACGTCCAGCAAACCGTCGAGATGGAGGAGACGGACAGGAAATACCTCCCTCCGCCAACGCCAATGTCACCTCTCAAAAGCGCTTTGAAATCTCCTGGTGCTCCACCGCGGTCAGGGGAGGGCATCCTCAGCCCCACCTTCCGGGAAGAGCAGATGCTAGAAAAGACCGAGCAGGAGACGGAGAAGGAGCAAGCAAAAGACCTCGTAAGCCCCGCTTAATTGATTCCCAGCTCACCATTGAACACTGGCTAACGAACAAGCAGAAAGTGAAAGTGCGAGTACGGATAGCCAAGATCTTCCTGCGAGGTATCAACTTCGCCTGCAGTCTGATCGTTCTTTCCATGCTTGCAACCGTTTTCTCAATCTTCAACGCAACAAAGGCGCTACCAACACGGAACAACCTCCCGCCATGGGCAGCCGGCACAAAGACATGGCCGCAAATCACTCTCCTTGTCATTGCTTCCATCTCACTATTCATGTCTGTCGTTGTCTTAATAGCATACACAAGAGGAGGCCACCATCGGGCGGAGAAGGTAGCAGCCTACTACACCGTCTTCACCGTCGCCTTCTTCGTCTTCAGCATCATCATGTGGGCCATTGGCGCCGGCATCCTGAACCAGAGCAAAGCGCAAGGCCAAGGAAAAGACATGTGGGGCTGGTCCTGCAAAGACAACGCACGACGCAAATTGTTCGAGAACGACGTCTCCTACTCCCTCCTCTGCCGTCTCCAAGTAAGCTCCTCTCCACTTTCCCCGAATCTCCAACAACTAACAGCCACCCCCCTCCAGAACTGGTCCCTCGTCTGCTGCATCATTGAAGTCGTGATCGAGACCCTCTGCATTATCATCTACGCTATCGTCTTCTACCGCTTCTGGTCGAAGCGCAAGCTACGCAAGTCCATGGCCGTGCGCGACCGCGCCCGCTCCGACCTCTACCTCGCCCAACTCCGCTCACAATCCGCGCCCAACACGCCCGGCTTCGGTCCCATGTCGCCGCGCTCGGGAGGCTGGCGCCCACCGCCAGGCCACCCGATGTACACGGACCCGCAGAGCGCGGCGGAGCAGGGCGAGGCCGACACGGTGCAGTTCCCGCGCGGGTTCGCGCAGCCCAAGCCGTTCGCGCTGCAGCCGCCGCCCATCAAGATCCAGGGCGCGACTCCCAAGCTCGCCCAGGCCGGCTTCGAGAGCCCCGTCCGCGCGACTTCCACCTCCCCGCCCCCGCCGCCGGCCAGCCCGGGTTTCGAGCGCCGCATCGACCACGTCCCCGCCGCGCCTGGCGAGCAGCAGTATGCGGCGGTGCCGATCCCCGGCGCGTATGCGACCCCGCTGGCGAGTCCGGCCCCTGTGCATGCGAAGCCGATGGGCTTCGACTTCGGGCCTGGCGTTGCGGGGCAGAAGCAGTAGCTGTAGCGGTTCAGTCAAATCATATGCTTTTTGCGGGTGTTTTCAGCGCGGGTTTTGGGATACCATGTAAATGATTAAGAAAGCGGCTTCCCGTTGTTTTCCTGCGCGCGAGTACGTGCGTGTTTGCCTGTCCGTTCCTATTTCGTTTCGTCCCCTCACTCAACAGTTTCCTATCTATCAGGATTCCCCTTTTTTTTGTCTGCTTTACCTTTTTGGGTTGGAGTGTCGGAGTTTCTCTCCATGAGTGTTTTATACCTAGGCCGGCCTCTCGCTCTTTCGCTTTGCCTTCTCAAAAAGGAGGGGAGAGGAGGTAACGGCTGACTACTACGAGCGTCATTGACTGGGGGGGTTTCTTCGAGCATCGGGGATGCATTGCTGGAGCGATGGCGGGGTGTTGTGGGGGCGATTTGTGGATATGTAATTCGAGATGCGAGATGAGAAAGAAAACACGAGAATATCACCAGACATACGTTTACTTGCGTCTTTTTCCTTGCTCGTTCGTGATCTCCTCCACTCCACTCTATTCTACTCTACTCTACTCTACTCCATCTCTACCCCAACATCAAAATCAGAAAGATCCGAAGCAAAAAGGCCCTAACCACAGCCCAAGCTTAACCATCCCACCCCGCCCATTCCCGCATAATCCAACGTAATCCGCCCGCACCACCGAAATCCTACATCTCACACCGCCCAGTCCTACCCTCCCCCCCTCGGCCGGTTTTTTATTTCCCTCCGTTCTACATACCGCATAACCCACCTCACCCTCCCCCCAACCGCCACCGTATCACTTACCGCGCCGCCCCATTCGCCCGATCCGATCGCGGCCCCCACCCGACCGTTTCTGCGACCCCTCCGGCGGCGCTCCGGACCAGGTTTCTCCTTCGGCGGCTCGTGAGACGGAGGCGCGTCGGACGAGTGTGGCGTGTGGGTCTGAGGGTGGATCGGGCGGTGGGTTGGCGGGTGGGTAGGGCTGAGGGAGCGTTGGGTGGGGCGTGTGTGTGAGAGGTTGTAAGGCTGAGGTTGGAGAGGAGGGGTTTTTTTTGGGGGGGATGTTGGTCGTGGTGGAGGTGCTGGGAGAGGGTTGGTTGGAGAGGGTGTGGTGGTGCTTGGGTTGGGGTAGTCGGGCGTTTGGCGCTGGGGAGGCTCTGGGGAGTGTTGGAGGCGCTGTTATTGTAGTGGATAATTAATAGTAGTAGATAGGCTCCGCTAGGAGGTTAGTTGTTTGCTACTACGGGACTTAATACAGCTGGGTGACGCTTGGGCGCGTGATATGCCACTATTATTCTAACCGGTATAACTTGGGAGGCTTTCTATCTGGTACTAATTTAAAAAATCAGGTTAAAGGATTAGAAGGAGATAGGTAAAATTAAAGCGGATTGGTCTAAAACCAAATTTAGTATAACGCAGTTAAGTAATAGGCAGATATATGTCTAGTTAGAGCTGAAACGAGTATATAGTGGTGCTAAGCCAGTACCATTTTAGAGGGCACGTGCGTGACCATGGGTCGTTGTGTTAATAATAAAGTCAACATAGGCCTCCTAAGTAAAGTCCTATATATCTACTTTCTAGAGCCTTAGCGGGCTAAGGGATTCACGTTATATTAGAGTTAATTACTTAAGTATATTTATCTTTAGTAGGTTTAGGGGAGGCGGTATTATAAAGCGCTAGTAGGGCTAGAGACTTTAACTCCACCTTTTCTTTAAAAATTTAGACGCATCCCTAGTTAATAGAGGTATTTAATATTCTTTAAGGTATTGCTATAGGTAGCATTTAATATAGGAGTAGTATTATCTTAAGGGTTAAGGCTTAATTAGTATAAACCTAGTCTGGTAACTAGAAACTAGTAAAGAGTAGCTAATAAGCTATACCTTTAATAAATAGAGGGCGGGTATAAGAATATCTACTCTTTATAAAACTTTAAACTCTTATAGAGCCTATAGGCTTTCCTAGAGGCCTTAAAGAGATATAGTTGTAAACTATATTAGTATTTAATATATTATTTATATATACTAGAGCTTTAAACTGTACTCTTTATGGGAGGCCTTTAGAGACGTCCTACCGCACCTAAATACCCTAAGATATTTACCTAAAACCTTAGCTTTGTGAGTAACTACTAATCTTACTAAACTAGAGGCTACGCGTAAGACATTTATCGCCTATTTAGCGGTAATAAGAATAGTTAGAATTAAAGATATTTTAACTATATAATATAGACTAAGGATTTAATAGCCGTAAGAAAGAAATTGGGTTAGGTATTTTTATCTACTAACTTTATCTAGCAGATATTTCCCACCCGTTAGTGGGCACCGTCCAATACTGAAAAGCGTAGTTGAAAAATACTAGTTCGCTTTTGGTTGTATCGTCGGTGTTCACGCCTCGGCTGAGCGCCTGCTGAGTCGCTGAGCGGGCGCTCAGCCGAGCAGTCAACACCAAAATAAACGTTAAGTCGTCGTCTGTCCTTCGCAATTCCTACTCTGGCTCAACTGGAGGGGCAGAAAATGGACTCCCCCCCCCTATTTCGTGCTGCTCCACGATGGCAGCTCTTATATATTTCTTCGCCTGTCCCCTCTTCTCTTTCTTTTTTTCTTCTTAATCCTCACTCTCTTACCTTTTATTCTCAACCACCCCTTCCACCCAACTCTCCTTCCCCTCTCTCCAACTCCGGCCCGTTAGACTCTCTCCAACGTCTGCTACTTTTTATTCGCCTCCATAGGTTAAGCTAATATACAACGCCGTTAACGGGCTGTTGACTTATCTTCCGATGACAACACCGATGCCAGGAGCTGCTTTGATCCTGGAGATGAATACAGCAACCCTAATACGAATCCTACGGATATAGATACCGACATCGAGCCAGATGATGCAGATATATCATAGCTTGTTAAACAAGACAATGTTCATCCGCTAGAATACTACATTAACTAAGAGAATAAGTTTAACGAGGCCGAGTTTAATACTAAAGACTATAGAGACAATACTCTCCTCCTATTTAATGTTATAAAAGGTCACTAGCATTAGTAAGTGCATTATTTCCCCTCCTATCATCTTGTGTAGTCGCATCGCTAATTAATCTCCTTTATAGATACTGCATATACGTCCGAAAGGATCCTAAATAGTTAATTAGAGCTATCTCCCTTCGCCTTCTCTACGGCTTCTTTAACTGGGTGTTAGATTAGCGCTGGGGGAAAGGGGGAAGAAGAGTCTGCGGTATTAAGTTATCTAGCACACTCAGCACATACTGGAAGATATTTTGGCTCATATATAAGGAGGCTAATAACGCGAAAATCCATTGCAAGCTTAACCGCAAGATGCACCGGGTAGGTAGCGCTTGTTAAACATTCCTGTTTGTATCAACTTAATGATACAAGTGAGTCATATCCCGGGGCACGAAATACGTATAGTATCGTATGCTCTTTGGGATGGTGGTGACTGTCGATTCTATTAAGGTAGACTATGTAGTCTATATACTGACGCGCCTCCCCCTTAATTAGTCAGCATACAAGTGGTTGGTACGACAGGTGCTATAATTATACACTGGCGGTACTTAGAAAATGAAACCACTTGTATATAGCCTCCGTAATTGCCTTAATAGAACCATAAAACACATAAGAAAATACATAGGAAATCCCTCCTAAGGTGCCTTCTGGGTTGCCTTCCAAATAGTGCTCCAATCTGGCCGTAAGTCCTGCTTACGGTCCGTAAAATAAACTGTACGGCCTTTTAACAGGCCGTAAATGTACCGTACGGCCTTCCAACGGGCCGTAACTGAACCATAAATGCTCCGTCAGTCTCGCTCTACCCATTCTATGACCTTTAGGTTGAGCTTGTTCGTGTTAATTAGGGTTTTAAGAGCTTAACACGGCTTTGCCTTAGTCATGGCGTCTACTGGGTTGTCTTCGCTGCTAATCTATTTAACCTCCATAATCTCGCGTCGTTTGTAGGCCTAACGTAAGCATATTAGGTTAACTATAAGCCTCTTCTCCTATATTGTGCCTAGTTTAACTAGGCAGTTATAGAGGGACTTTAAATTAGTATATAAAACCAGGGGTAGCTGCTCCAATTATAGGATCTTCTGGATCGTTAATTTAATTACAGCTGCTATATTAAAGCCATAGGCTAGTACATATAGTTCAGAAGCTAGTACACTGCGGGTTACTTGCTTGCATTTAATTAAAGACTAGTAGAGTATATTTATATCCTAATTATGGTCCGTAAGTACAATTATAAAGCCGATTTGCAATAATAGGTCCCTATTATTAGCAAAGGAGGCGTCTATAAATACCATTACGCTAATAGAATTTAGGTCTAGCGGTATAAAAGTAAGTCCTCTTATTGCATTATTAATCTACTATTAAATGCGCTTATTAAGCTGCTTAACATTTTCTTCTTGCGGATCTACTGCCTGGGCCGCAAAGGACAAGTTATAGGCAGATTCGGGTTGGCAGACTATAGCAATATAGGTGCCTCTTGCACGCTATGCAGCGTATTAGTCCTTTATATTTACGGTTTTATAGGTCTCTCCGCGGGAACTGGTAAGGTCTATAGGCTTTGCTATAATAAGCTTTAGGTTTTAAGCTTAGTATTCCTAGGTCAGCTAGATTAAGTTGCCCTTTTATATAATTAAGCCTCTGTTGAACTTAATTGGAGTCTGCTTAGTTAACTACTCTTATAGCTTTGCTAGGAACTTAGCTTCTTACAGTTTAGTCTCTTTAGCGTCCGCAAATATCTAGTCTACTAAGAAGAGGGTATAGTCTATTTAGAGTCCAATAATACCAAGGCCGTTTAATAGGGTGTATAGGAGGCAAGGGTCATAGGTTAACTACTCCATCTTAAGTTTACGGACATAGTGCTAGTGGTATATCTTAAACCAATAGTTTCTAGCTTCTGGCACTCTATAGAGTGGTTTTATAACCTATAAAATTGTTCCTAATTGCAAATTAAGCTCTAGCGGTAGTCATATAAAGATGTCCCTACTTAGGTAAGTATTAGATTATATATAGGCTTATAAAATATCCCGTAGGTAAAAAGCTACGGGTTTACTTTGCTATAGGCCAGGCATAAGTATAAGTATAATCCATTGGCTAACTTATTGGATTATAGGCGATTATATAAGGACTAAATTCTTTCCCTAGTTATTATAAGCTTATATAACAAGCCTTAACTTTTTAAAGGCTTTATTAGTATTAGGGTGCTTAATTTTATTAACAAAGCATAAGTTAAATATACGGACGCCTTACAGAACGTCTCTCTCTGTTATAACCACAAAGACGCCCTTTTTAAGTAGTCCGTTAATCTCTTTGCGTTATAAGTCCGTAAAAGGGGTTTCCTATACTAGAACTGATATATCCGCAGGCGGAGATTACCTTACGGATATACCTATAGAGGTTAGGTAATTCTCCATTATAGGGTTCTTACAGGGGCGTCCTCAGCCACGCTTTATAGCAAGTTTAGTAGGTTTAGTGGGTTTCTAGGGGACCTTTAGGGTAGGCAAGGGTGCTTCCAGTTTATTTAATTTGGTGGGTGTTTCTAGTTTACCTAATTTAGCGGGTGCTTCTGGTTCATCTAGCTTGACGTTATAGGTATTTTTAGACCAAAAATAGGGTTTTACGGACGTGCTTCTAAAGCTTATTGGTCCGCTAGGGAGCTATACACAGTAAGTCTCGTCTTCTACGGCTAATAGACAGTAAGGTCCAGTCCAATTACCGCTTTTACGCTATATAAGGACTTTAGAATTAAGCGGGAGGTTATATACTAAGGTCATATTAGGTCCGTTATAGTGGTATATAGCGTTATTAACAGTTTGTTTGGCCATTACCTTCTGTATTATAGCTGCTCGATCCATAATGGACGGGGTAGGAGGGTCCAGTTTGCTTATTCTTAGGTAGGCTCCGTAAACTAAAAGGGTAGGTACCAGTCCATTAGGGCTAGCGGTGTCGTTCATAGCTTTTACAGCTATCTGTAAAGCCAGTTCCTTTTAGATATTCTTATACTCGTCCGTAATAATCTAGTAAGCTCTCTATAGAGCTAGGTAAGCTCGCTTAACAAGCCTAACAGACTAGTACGCCTTAACTAGAACGGCTTTTATTAAAATAGCCATAGCCATAGCATACTATTGGAATTCCTTACTAATAAAGTTCCTGCTGGCGTTGTAGGTAATATACTTAGGAGGTCTAAGGTATATGTTAATCCAGCAGGTCTATAAAATATCCTAAGTATATTTTACGGATATATTTTGCAACCAACGGGCGGCTTAATAGCGGGTTACCTCGTCAATTATATATAATACTGGACTGCCGTTAATGTACATAATATCCACATATACTAAGTGGTTAAAGTTAAGGTCCTCGTAAAGGGTAAACTTAAATTAGCCTAGGGAACGTCCGTATTTCTAGCAAAAAGAGTAGTATTTAGTTAGGTGGTTGATTGCCTTCCTATTAACATTATCGTATCCAGAGCGTTTAAGGACTCTATATAGTTTTTCGGCTAATGGGTGGCTGAAGCGGCAGTATAGGCGGTGGATCTTAGTACTAGTAAGGTAGCATGGGTTATAGTCAAAAGATTCCTAAATATAGGTCCATAAAGTCTCTCCCTATATAAGGAACAGGTGTCCAAATTGTTGTATAATTAGTAGGGTAATATGCTTGCTTCCTAGGGCAGTTATAGGGCCAATTAGGGTATCTATAACATTATTATAGTAAACCTATAGCCTGTCTATGTCCGCAAGGCAAAGTAGGAAAGGGGTATCCGCTTTTACTATATAAAAATTAACTAGGCTAATTAGAGTCTTAACTTTAACTAATCTAATTAATGCGGTTAAGCCAATGCTGAATTAGACGTTTACGGCCCCAGTTTGCATAGTATTAATATCCGTATTATCACTAGTGGTGGTCTTATATGCAAGGTATTGTCCGTAACCTATAGTAGACTTCTTAGAGGCACCTATGTCGATTATAACGCCATAGAATTCTTTAGGGGTGTAGCGTTCTGTAGTAATATATGCAAATAGGTCCTGTTCGCGGTCCATAACGTCCATAACGGGTCTAACAGATATACTTACAGGCTGGTTTTTAGGTGCAATTAAGTATATAAAGGAGCGGTCGGCTAATACGGTCGTAATATTAAAGGCTTAGCTGTCCATAAAAGGTCTAAAAGTAGTTAGGAACGTCTCTAAGGTCTCCTATTCCTGGGTATCTAAGTTAAAGTTAATTATAAGGGCTTCTATTAACTTATTAAGAACCTCCTCTTCTTCCTTTCCTTTATAGTCTAAAATAAACTGGTTAATCTGGCTATTAAATCTCTTCTTAGACTTATTACGTTCTTCCTAGGTATACCTTATAGACTAACATCCTTCCTTACCGCACATAAAGCACTTCTAGCTGGTTCGTCTATAGGGGTATGCTTTTATATAGGAGTTGCTATAGGGGTTACGGGTAGGGCTTGGTTGGTACGGGTACTGCTAGTAGTAGCGGCAGTCCGTAAAGTAGGCATCTAAGTTAGTTTGTGGGTTTTGTAGGTGTAACGGAACCTTATAGTAGGAACTACGGTAGGTTCTATTATTAGGCTAGGTATATAGGTAAGAATAAATCAACAACGTAATAATAACTGGTAGAGTGGTTGCCTAATAGATTAACTCCAATTATATTCTAAAATTCACTACAAGGAGAGAACTATCTATAGTAGGGACTAAGGTCCTTTAAATACACAACCATACTCCTAAAAAATCCTCTCTTGTACATAAGGTACGTGTTATCTGTATTAAACGTAACATCCCTCTTATTTAATGTAGTCAACGCGTTTAATACTACATAACCTTAGTTACTATTCCTTGTTATATAGTTCCACCAAATCCATCCTAGACTGTGCCTATATTAACTAACTAGCTTCCGCCGTTTCTTCTCCAAGTAGTTATAACATTGTACTTAAAGCGTCCGTAATACCATCTCCCTCCTCTTTATCTTTGTCCTTAAAGATTCCTAATATCTCTAAGTCGTCCACTAGAGGTATAATGTCCGTTTAATTATTCTAGTTAATATCCGTACTTATTATACCTAAAGCTTCTTCTTCTCTTTTCTAGGTTAAGTGTTGCCTTTATACGGTTTCCTCCATACTATCGCTAGGCGAGGTAATAGCGATCCCCTACTCTTATTGCGCCAAAGAGGGGTTAGTGTGCGTTGCGCTAGCAAGTCCTTTATCCTAACAACCCTCCTCTTGCTCTAAGTGTACTAAAGCAAACATTTAATTATCCTGTGACGTTCGCTCTATCTCTAACGCTAAATATACGCGTTCTATAACTCTTAATAGTCTTTAAGTTCCCTAAGTAACTTATTATAGGGTCTTATGTTTAATCTACCGCTATAAAGCTTAATAGTAAGCTGGCCTCTATACTACTTAAGATTTAACGTACCTTAGAAGAGTCTATACGCGTCCTTAAAGCTTAACGTTTAGCTTATGCTTGTCTTTAACGTCTTAAATATATTTATAAGAAGGTTTGTTCTAAGAAGTAAAAACTAGTTTAATAAAGTCTATAAAAACTTAGTAATAAAAGGACTGGCTCTCCTCCTATAAGGGAAATAACTCCAAGTAGCTCGGTAATTGCTCCTCTTAGGTCCCCCTTAGGTAACTTATTTTTTGGTAATTCTTCCTTGTTAATATTGCCTAACCTATTCTCTTCTAATACTCCTATACCTTTCCTATAGCGTTCTCTAAGTTACTTAGTGGTTTCTAGGTAGTCTCACTATAGCCTATCCACTTTACTTTATACTATGTTTCGTCATCCACATCCTTATAACTGATAATCTTTAAAACTTACTATTTATCTTCCTCTTATCCTCTATACGTATCTGCCTTATAGACTAGTGGCTTAATATTCCCGTATACTGGCTCTAGCATTGCGATATATTGTATAAGGTAGATCTTTATTTTGGCTAGTAGATTTAACTTATATATAACCAATAAAATCCTTTACTTAATTTTAAAAGGTCCTAGTCTAATATAATCCAACTTCTTGCTTAGTTGTTAACTCTTGAAATTTTTATATAGTAGCCACACTTTATCTCCCTCCTTAAGATCTGGTCCCTTAGATCTCTTAGCATTATAGTACCTTTTTATTCATTCTTATACTAGTTTAGCTGTTTCTTTAAGGTCTTTATAAAGATTCATTAACATCTTTATTCTTTATTTAGCTGTGCTACTCGTCTTTTTTACTTAATATGGCGATAACGACGTTCTTAGTTTATATTCGTAATTTACCTTAAATAGTAATATCCCCATTCCCTCTTATGGTGTTATATTATATGCAAACTGTGTAACTGGTAATAATGATACCCAATTATTCTATACGTAATTAATATAACGCCTTAAATACTATTCTAGTGTCTAGTTTAGTCTTTCCGTTTATCCATCCATCTGCAGATAATACGCTATAGATATTACTGCACAAACTCCCTATTCTACCAGAAACACTTCCCAAAATACTATTATAAATCTTAGATCTCTGTCTAATATAATCTTGTCTAGTACTCTATGTCTTATAAACACTTCTTTTATATAGATTCTAGCGATATCTTCTACTGATATCTCTTTAGTGTATACTATAAAGTATCCCCACTTTATTAGCTTGTCCACTATTACTAAAATTATATTATAATCTTGTCCTATAATAGGATCTCTTAACTTTAGTAACTTAATAATAAAGTCCTATAATATAACTTCCCATGGTCTTCCTGGTGTCTTAACAGGTTATAGCCTTCTATACAGCTTATACCTCGTTGGTTTGTTCCTTTAGCAATCTAGATATTCCTTTATAACTTATTTTACTAGTCCCTAGATTCCTTAAATAATGTACTCCTTTTAAAGTCTTAACACTAAGCCTATAGCTCCGTTGTGTCCTTATATTATTCCCTTATGGAATTCCTTAATAAACTCTTCTGCGATAGACTTAGGCATATACGTTACTTCTCTATTTTTATATTGCTCTAAGTCTAGATCCTCTACCTACGCTTTTTAGATCTTCTATGTCTAATTACTCTCTAGTAATTTATAGATCTAACTTTCCTTAGTTACCGCAATCTTTAGATAATTATACCTAATTAATCTGTCTTAATCCTTTCACAACAAAGCTCCTAACAGCTTTTCGTTACTTTATAGTTCAGCCTTTCTACTTAGAGCGTCTACTCGTGCATTGTCTATACCCTTAGTATACTGAATTTCAAAATGGTATTCTATAAGCATTTCCGCCTATCTAACCTGTCTTCGGTTAAGTTCCTTTATTATTAGAAATCCTGTAAGGTTCTTATAGTCTATTCTAACTATAAATGGTTTCTCTATGCCTTGTAAGAATGCTCTCCATTCCTTAAGTGCTATAACTATACCTAACAACTCCTTGTTATAGATGTCATAGTTTAACTCTAGTAGTGTTATCTTTTAACTATAGTATGCTACTAGGTGCCATCCATCCTAATATTTCTATAAGAAGTATGCCCCTAGTATAAAGTCTAATGCATTTATTTCTATAACCGTCTCTAGACCTGGTTAATAGATTTTAAAAACTAGCTCCTAGGTAAATAATCCTTTAACTTTTTTAAACAGTTCTTATTACTTCTTTCCCTATACCTATGGTTCTTGTTTCTTAGTTAACCGCATAAATAGCTTAATATTCTTTAACTACTGCGCTATAAACCTTCTATAATAATTATAAAACCCTAGAAACGATCTTAACTGCGTAATATTCTCTAGTTCTTACTAATTCACTATAGCCTTAATCTTTTTTGGATCTATGCTAATTTGGCCTAGTTCAATAATAAATCTAATAAAATTGGTCTTTCTGGTAAAGAACTCGCATTTTTTAATTACTACTGGCATCTGTTCTTCTTATAGTCTCTTTAAGACCTATTTAACGTGTTCTCCATGCTCTTCCTTACTCTTTAAGTAGATAATAATGTTGTTAAGGTATACTATAACAAATTCATCTAGGTGTTCTCCTAATACACTATTAATTCACTTCTGGAACGTTACTGGTACATTTATAAGCCTAAATTATATAACTAATGGTTTATGTTGGTCACACAGGGTGACTCACCAATAACGACTACTCGAGTAGGTTATAGTGATGTTGGTTAATAGCTTCATTCTATTGGAATAAGAAAGGGCGAGGAGCTTAAGACTCCTCGCCACGCTAGTGCCGCGGCGTCACGTAACGACCGCTTGCCTAATTCCCAACACTGGCAACTCTTCTTTTGTGGTTGCCATCTATATACAAATACTGCTTGACTAGCGTAACAAATATTAATCCTTCTTACTTACTATTACCACTATAATATAAGTCTCGCTGTCCTAAAATTTGCCTCTTAGCACGTGGTGCTTTCTTACTTAGAGTTATGGGTGGATATCATGTTAGGGCTACCAAGGCGCTAATTATAAGCGAGCCAATAGCAATTTTCTATGCCAGGCATAGAAAATCCTAATTAGCTGCTCTTAAATTGCTATATCTCCTACTCCCTTTTAACCCAACCTTTAACTTATATATGTAGAGTATTTGTGTTAACGAACGTCTCTAGTGCCTTGTTTGGGTTTGCCTTTGTTATTACATTTACTGGGTTATCTTGGCCATTAATCTACTAGATTTTAAAGAGTTCTTAACGCTTATAAAATTGCCAAAGTGCTATAATATCGATTATAAGACGCTTCTCCTTTGTAGTACTAAGCTTAACTAAATACTTGTAGAGGGAATATGAGTTAGTGTATATAATTATAGGGATAATAGGGAGTTTGAGTTAATCTATAATTATCTTTAGGGTAGTTCTAATTATAATTGCCATATTAACTCCGCTAACTATTCTATATATCTCTAATGCTAGAACGCTTTAGGTAACGCGCTTACTCTTAGTTAAGCTCTAATAAATAAGATTGCCGTAGATTATAAAGTCATTCTCTCTAGTAGATTTGTTTGTAATAATAATCTTATATCCTAGCTGGGAGCTAAAATCTTTATTATTTATAAACGATCTATTAACAAATACAAAGAGCTTAGTAGTAGGAAGATTAATAGGTATATAGAGTAGTCCCCAATTAAGATAGTTCATTTGCTAGGAAAGACGCTTATTTAAGGCAAGGACGTTATCCTTAGTTAGTTCCTAGTGTTAAGCGGTAACAGAGAGATTAAATAAAGCCTTAGGTTGATAGATAAAAGCAATATAAGCTCCATAAGCGTGTTGCTCCATGTATCCTTACTTTGGAGAATTAATGTTAATAACGTTAATCTTCTTACCTTAATCTTTCTGGCGCAAAGCAATAGAATCCTTGTTTAGGGAGAGGATGCATCTATTAAAAAGTAATAGTATTATTAAATTAAGCTTTTCCTTTAGCTTTGCTATAAGATTTGCCTTTACTAGCTTATCTTCTTTAAGAGC
>Ga0307507_10006255_pt1 | contig 18471 bp, 5 predicted proteins | sample 7_EM_MG_FD_207223 | JGI IMG/M metagenome (GOLD analysis project Ga0307507, IMG submission 207223) | Populus trichocarpa ectomycorrhiza microbial communities from riparian zone in the Pacific Northwest, United States - 7_EM | ecosystem: Host-associated > Plants > Roots > Unclassified | place... | reverse complement strand
GGAGAGCCTAGTTGGGGCCCAGGCACAAAGACACCTAGTACACAGTACACAATGTCCCGCTAGCTTTTCGGTATTATAGCTATGGATGAATCCCCCTTACGCCTTCGATAGCTTTAGGGGGGGGGGGGCATGGCGTATAGGGCAATGGTCAACAAGAGATAGCATACAGGGGGTGGTTAAGGCATGGGAAACAATAAAGCAAAGCACAGCAATTAATTGGCAAGGCCTAGCTAGGACGTAGTGAACCCTAGCTTAGATAAGCTAGAGAAGGAAGCAGTGGTTCCCAAGGAGTTCGAACATCTAAGGAGGACAGGACGTAGCTATAGGCCCGCAGGGCCGCTGCTACGGACGGACATGGCAAAGCAGGGGTTTTTCATCCTACTGAGGTGGCTCATAGGGTTTTTCCGTCCCCTATATCAATAAGGGTTTTCTTCCTGTCAATTTATAAGTTTCCCTTATGTACGGAGTAGTCTGCGTGGGCCTAGATAGGATCCGTATCAGACGTTAATCAAAGAGTTACTACTACTACTACTAATGCTATATTCTAACTTATTACAACGGAGTAATTTCCTAATCTTCTTTAGCTAATAGCGAGCTTTCTAATTATATAGAGCCGCTACTATATCTCTTGCGAGTTTGTTCTCCTAGTATTCTAACTAGATTAGCTTATCTAGTAACTTTTTAGCCATTTTAGGGTCTAGAGCGGCTATAAACTCTATATTATTAGAGTTATGAGATTTATATAATAATTCTTCTAAAATTATAGGGTTAACTTTCTGGGGCGGTATAATAACTTAGGCTTAATAGCGGAGGCGTTTGTTATTAGCGTCCTTAGGTTTTATTCCTAGTAGTTAGCTTAGGGCGTTAGGGAGCGTAGCTTTGCTGCTAGGTCTATATATAATTACAAAGTTAAACTGTAAAAGAAACTCTACCTACTAGACTTAGTGTTAGTTTAGCTACTTAGTAGTTATAAACGTCTATAGGTTTTTATAGTTAGTAATAATTTTAAACAGCTCCTTAGTCCCTTATAGCTTAGGACGCTATTTCTTTAAAGCCTTAATAATAGCTAAGAGTTCTTTATTATAGATCTTGTAGTTACACTCTAGCGTAGAGTACTTTATGGAAAAGAATGCAACTGGTCTTAGTTTACTATTATTGTTATACTAGGAAAGGACTCCGCTAGAAGCCTAATTTAATATATCTATTTCTACTACTGTTTTTTTTGTATAGTTGTAGTATGCTAGTACTGGTGCTGAAGTAAAGGCTCTTTTAAGGGCCTTAAATAACTTGGCTTATTTTAGTCCCTATAGCTATCTAACGTCCTTTCTTAGGAGTTTTATTATAGGTGTAGTAATAGTAGAATAACTTTGGATAAACCTATAGTAAAAGTTTGTAAATCTAAGAAACTGCTGTAATTCCTTAACTAAGGTTGGGTTCTCCTATACTTATAAGGCTTGAACCTTTTTAGGGTCTATATTTATTCCTTTTATTAAGATAATTAAGCTAAGGTACTTTATCTTTGTTATATAGAACTCTAACTTACTAATATTAATTTAGAGGCTGGCAGCTCTAAGGCGGTAAATTACCTCTTTAACGTGCCTAGTATGGTTAGCTTAAGTTTTAGAAAATATAAGGATGTTATTAAGGTATACTATATAATAGTTATTTAGTATATTATAAAGAATATGGTTAATGTAGTTCTAGAATATAGCTAGGGTATTATAAAGGCTAAATAGGGTTACTAGTATCTTGTAGAGCCTAAAGCGGGTAATAAATACTATAAGCTATTTATGGCCCTTGATAATATAGATCCTATTAAACACAGCAATAATATTAAACTTAGTATAGAATTTGGCGCTATATAGGGCATTAAGTGTCTTATAGATAAGTAGGAGTAGGTATTAGTTCTTAATGGTAATATTATTAAGTCCTCTGTAGTTATAGTAGATCCTTACCCCTTCTTTTAGCTTAGTAGTGAGTAGAAGCAGGGCTATAGTGGGGGATGTTAATTTTTAGATAAAGCCTTTATTAAGCATCTTATTAATCCATTTCTTAACGCATTAGAGCTTAGTAGGGGAGAGTAAGCAGTTCTTGTAGTATAGGGGCTGTTAGCGACTCAGTTAATCGAGGCACGAGCACGGTATAAGGGACGCGCAAGCCTGTACAATTGGTAGTCTATAAACGAGGATCCAAAGCTAGAGAAAGGAAGGAGAAGAATAGCAGTGCCGCTTGATATTTTATGCGGTCCTTAAGTTACGTAACTCGCGTCTACTATAATCCATGTCTGCTAAGATCCACCGTTTTCCACTAGCGCTGTAACATTACCCCCCCCTCCAAAAAAGCCTGCCCTTAGGCTTTATATGTCCATATTATGTCCATGGGGTATTCTTGTCTTTATGCTCAATAGGTAGCCTATTGTCTTTGCTATACTAGCACTCTATCTACTTGTTAAGGTACTTTGGGGGTCCGGGTTTGTTAGGGTATTAGTTATAGAATTCTTTAAGTCTCTAGGGGCAGCCTATAAAGTTCCAGGTGGGGTACCAGGTTAGGTCTAGATTATAGCCTTTCTATTAGATACGGTATTGTAGCGTTCCTTATACTAGTTTATAGGCTAGTATTTTATTAACTTCCTATTCGTCGTCGCTATTAACTTAAATTAGTAGGGGAGGCTTATTCTTTTATCTAGGTAGTGGGTTATTTGCAGCCTTCCATAGCTTATCCAGCAAAAAGATAGAATAGACTTTAATTAAGTCTAGGAGCTTAACCTTATACAAGTTGCCTTCTTTATTAAGGATCTTATATAGTCCTGCTATTTTATAGTCTAGCTTACGGCTAGGCCGTTCTATTTTCTAGTTCTTTATTATAACCTAGACCCTATTATCTATAGTAAAGTTAGGCTTGCGCTTATACTTATTTGCCTACTGTTCTATTAATCTCTAGGCCTTTTCTAGATTTATATAGGCTACTATCTAAGCTTCTTTTAAGCGTTTGGTATATTGCTGGGCTTCCTTATAAGATAGTTTTTTATATACGGTCTGTGGCCCCTTTAGTCTTTCCTAGTTAAAGCTTATATGGGGTAAGTATCCCATTTCTAGCTAAATAGGTGCAAATCCTATAGAGTTATAGGGTAGGGTTATCTGGGCGTAGTTTATTAGGGGTAGTAGTTCGCCCTAGTTATCCTAGAAGTAGTTAATAAAGGGCCAGAGCCTCTAGTCTAAGTATTAATTTACAATCTCTATCTAACCGTCTGTCTAGGGGTAGTATACTGTGGAAAGCTTTAGCTTAATGCTAAAAATCTAAGTAAACTTATTCCAGAAGGCTGATATAAACTGCGGCCTATAATTGGATATAATAGTATCTAGTAGTCCGTAAATTTAGTAGACATAATAGATATATAGTTAGGCTACCTCCTTGGCATTAATATTCTTGTAATAGGGGATTAAGAACAGGCGCTTGCCAAAGTGGTTAACTAGGATTATTACCATATTATATCTGTTACAGTCTGTAGGCAGCTTGTGAAAGTCTATAGAGATATACTACTAGGGGCGTTCTGGTATTAGGAGTAGCTTTAATAGTCCTAGGGTTTTGTCCCGTAGAATTATAGACCTATAGCAGTCGTTATAGTTCCGTATATAGCGGTTAATATCCGTAACTATTTTAGGCTAGTAGTAACGGTTACTAATAATCTTATAGGTCTTATTCTTTTTAAGGTAGGCCGTAGAGACCTAGGTATATGCTTTAGTAATAAGCTAAATCTATAGATTCTATTCCTTTACTATTACTAGCCGTTTCTGGTGCTTAAGTAGTCTGTTTTTAAGGGACTATAGGCTAGTAGCATCCTTTACCTTTTCGCGGTACTCCTATAGAGAAGGGGCCGTACGGTTTGCCTATAGCAGTTTATTAATAAGGTTAAGTTCCGTGGAGTTAATAGGATATATCTTAGTATCTAAAGGGTCCGTATTTAGCTCTGCCTATATCTAGGGGTTAAGGTGCTCTGGTTATAGTAGTGTCTAGGTCTATAATAAGATCTTTATAGCTACCTAGTTACCTAGGTCCTGTTTACGCCTTATAAGAGCATTTACACAGTTTGTAGCGCCTGGTCTATATATAATTAAGAAGTTAAACTAAGATAGGATATCCGCCTAGCGTGCCTACCGGGCCGTAAGGGCCTTAGTTATTATAAAGTATTCTAAGGCCTTATAATCCGAAACCACCTTAATAGGCTTAGGGGTCCCCTCTAGCTATATACGCCATTGCTAAAAGCTAGAGATAATAGCCAGCATTTCTTTATTATGGATATAGTAGTTTAGCTTGGCATCTATTATAGTCTTTAAATAGTATGTAATAGGGTGCTATTCTCCGTTCGGTTGCTTCTAGGAGAAAACGCTGGCTATTATACCGTCTAAGGCATTAGTTTCTAGCATTAAGGGCCGTTCCGGGTTAAAGTGGGCAAGTAGGGGAGCCAATATTAGCCGTTTTTTAAGCTTATTAAAGGCCTGCATATATACGGCATTAAAGTGGAATGGCTGGTCTTTCCTAGTAAGGTGGTTAAGAGGCTAGGCGATTCTGCTGTAGTTCTTAATAAAGCGTTAGTAGAAGTTATAGAAACCTAGAAATAATTACACCCCTTTTATAGTCTATAGGGGTGTCCGCTGGTTGATTACGGCCGTTTTCTCTAGGTTGGCCTTAATTCTGTTTACACTAATAATAAAACCTAGGTACTTTATACGCTTAATACTAAATTCTAATTTCCTAATATCGGCCTGGAGACTAGCCTTGCGAAGCTATTATAGGACTTTATAGATATGCTCCTTATATTCTAACTTATTCTTAGAGTAGATTATAATATTATCTAGGTAGGCTGTATAGAAGTCATTAAGGTAGTTAAAGAGTATATTATTTATATATCGCTAGTATGTAGCCAGTCCGTTAGTCAGTCTAAAAGGAAGTACTTTATATTTATATATTCCGTAATAGGTCTAAAATATAGTAAGATCTTTTAATCTAGGGTCCATCCTAATCCGGTAAAAGGCCTAATGGATATTAAGCTTAGTAAAGATTTTAGCTCTACTTATTTGGGTTAAAGTCTTATTAAGTAAGGGTAGTGGGTAGCGGTCCTTGCGGGTTATGTTATTTAGTTTATAGTAGTTAATATAGAAACGAAGTCCTCTATTTAGCTTTTTAGCAAAAAGAATAGGCGAGTTAAAAGGGGCTTAACTAGGTTTAATAAAGCCCTTATTTAGGTTATTAATAAGGTACTACTTTATAGCCTATAATTTGGCAGTAGACTGCTAATAAAGGGGGCTATAGCTAAGTGTGTCTTCCTTATCTAGCTTAATCTTAATCTTGTGGTTATATAGTTGGTAAGGCGGGAGTATATTTAATACTGCCTTGGAGAACACGTCCTTAAATTTCTAGTATTAATGGGGTAGTTTCTATTCTACTAGCTCCTTATCTATAAGCTTGTCTTCCTGTTTACTAAGCTTATTTTCCTTTTCCTTAATTATTTGATTAATTTCATATAAGCTAGTGGTAAAGGTAACGGTATTAGGTTAGACCAAGTTCTGGTAGAATCCTATAGCGCTAATATAGCAGATATTAACTAGTGGGAGGCCTGTAGGTTTCTTTATAGACTGTTATTGGGCCGTATTTTACGGCCTAGGGTTTATAATTTTTCTTAGCTCTTGTTTTATCTTCTACAAGTTATCCCTCTAGTCTATATGTTTAGTATAGTATCTAATACTCCTTGCTATTCTTTATAGCTATATAGGACCTAAGTTCCCTGCGGGAAGCTCCGCTAGCTTTTTACTAACTTTTTTAATTTTTGGTGTGGGTGGCATAATATAGGTAGTCTGGGGGCGGCGTAGTATATGGATCTGTTATAGGTTAAGCTGTATGTTCTTTTTAAAAGCCTGGTCCCTACGCATAGTATTAGCCTAGTAAATAGTGTCTATCTATAGCCGTATAAGGTTTTTTATTGTAATGCTGATTTCCTTTATAAAAGAGGGTATTGGGGGTAGGGTTTTAGGCTAGACAAGCTGTTTACCCTATATATTAAGCTGTAAGCCTAGATAGGCTAGCTATTTTCTTTCTAAGATTATATTGTGGCTTCCTAGGTCCGTAATAAGGAAGGGGATATTATACTACCTTTATCTATCTACACGAAGGTAAATCCATAAAATAGTTATAATAGGTAGTCCTATCCGTCCGTTATACCCGCGAATAGGAATTAGTTTAGGCAGTTCTTTAAGGGGTGCATTTAAAAAGTTAGCCAGCTTTACAGCACACTGGGTATCTATTAAGGTAAAGGCATTTACTCTAGAGTTAGCTAAAGCAGAGGTTAAAACTTAATATCTATTGCGGAATAAGGTATAAGGGATAGTGCAGCTTTTTCTACTAACTAGCCGACCTAGATTAATATGTAATATATTAATCCCTTTTAACCCTAGAGAGGAGTCTTTCTCTAGGGTTCCTCTTTTTCTAACTCTATACTATCCTTCTAAATTAATAGAACCTTACCTATTTTTGCCTTTATCTGGCAATTCTTTACAAAGTAGTCTTTCTGGCCGTATAAGAAGTAAGCTCCTTAATTACTAAGGGCCTATTTATAGGGGTTATTATACGTGGGCTAAGTGTGCGCCGGACCCATAGTAGGACTAGCTACACGGCTAGCTGCTAAATTAACGGCGGGCTATACAGCTGGTGCTATAGGAGTTGTAGATCGTGCCAGGGTGTTATAGGCCGTTTGTAAAGTACTTATAGTCTGGTTTAGAGAGTTTCTAGCTTTATACCGCTTAGATTATGCCTTAATTCAATAGAGGCCTTGGTTAATAGCTAGGTAGTGGTCCGTAAGTACCTTTAGCGTCTGTATAGTAGTAAAAACTGGCAGTACGGCGTGCTGTAGGTCTAGGGTAAGCTTATTAAAGAGGTCTAGCATTAGGTCTTTATGGGGAATTTAGGCTTAGCTAGCTAGGTATAAAAAGCGGGTCTAGAAGGCTAAAAAGGTCTCCGTCGTCTTTATATTAAGAGCTTTATAATTAAGGCGGGCGTTCTATATCTTAAAGGGGTCCTTGTAAATGGAAGACAGGTAGTTAACTATCTCTTCTTTAGAGAGGAAGGGGTCTACTAAGTCCTAGGCGTATCGCGGACGTAGATACGTCTATACGTCCCTACTAGTACGGCCAAAGACGTAGGCCATTTTAGCTTGGGTAGTAGGGAAGTAGTCCGCATTAACTTTAAGCTTATCTTGCAGTTGAAGCTTCTAATTGTTAAATATAGGGTTAGTTCCGTCTGTAAGCAATAGGGGGTCCGCAACCTTTACGAACCGCAATAATGCTAATGCTATACGTTGGGCTAGGGTCTTAAGGACTATAGCAAGTCTCTAGGTGTCTAATAACTTCTTACTAGGTGTAGGGGTGTCTCTGGTTTTAAGCAGCTCTTAAAGCCGTTTAATTTTAGCATTAGCTGCTGTAAGCTCTTCCTAGGGGGTCAAGACGGCGACTATTTTACTATTAGAGGTATTTGTGGGTCCTATAGCGGCTTTGCCCGCTACTATATTTCTTAGCATGGTGGTAGGGGTATTAGGTAATTTTTAGTATTTATTTATTTTCTAGGGGTTCTAGTCTATATGTGTCCTATTCTTAGGTTTCGCGTTCTATTTATATTCTTTTGGTTCTTAGGGGTCTGTCCTGTCCTTGTGGTCCTAGTGATGTCCTTAGGGTCCTGTTCTGTGTTCTTTATAGATATATTTGAGTTCCTTCTTAAGAAGAAAGAGTAGTTAAGCTTTAGATAATGTTAGCAACTTAGTTAATTGAGGCACGAGCACGGTATAAGGGACGCGCAAGCCTGTATAATTAGTAGTCTATAAACGAGGATCCAAAGCTAGAGAAAGGAAGGAGAAGAATAGCAGCGCTGCTCGATATTTTATGCGGTCCTTAAGTCACGTGACTCGCGTCTACCATAATCCACGTCTGCCAAGATCCACCGTTTTCCACTAGCGCTGTAACAGGGGCTGCTTTTCTAGTATAATTTTAATTTTATGGTCCTATGGGCAATATAGTAGGAGCTTATTAGTATTCTTTAGGAGAAGCCCCTTAATATAGTGCCTATGTTCCTTTAAAAGGCGTTATATAATATTGTCCCTAGTTAGAGCGGGTTTACCTTTTATAAACTTCTTAATGTCTATATCTATAACTTTGCGGCAGAGGAACTCAGTATTTATAGTCTAGAGGTTTTTCTTAAGGAAATAGTAAAAATAACTAGGGAAGACCTTGTAGGCTTCTTCTATTATATAGTTACTACTAACTAAGCGGTAGAAGGATTCCTTTATTAGGTCTAGTATTTTAACTAGTCTAGTAGGGAGTTTATCTATTAATTATTTCTATTCTTCTTGTTTTACTAATTCTACTAGCTCTGCTATATAGATCCTTATTACTTTTACGCCTTTTTATTTATAAAACTAGGCGAAATTTATGGCGCGTATATTTATAATATTGTCTAGGTTAGGGCGTATTTGGTCTTCTTCCAATGTTATAGTGGGGCTAGCTCGTCTTAGTTGGCTCTTAAGAGTAGTTCTTAGGTAGCGGCCTTGTACAAGGCGTACGGGGAGTGGGTATAAGGTTAAGTGTTATAGTGGCGCGGTTTCTATTATCTAGGTCTTAGTAATTCCCTAGCTAGTTCTTACTATAACGCGGGCTATAGTGTGCATATATGGCATATAGCTTAGTTCTGGGTGTTAGGCTAGGCGGCTGGGGTTTAAAGGGTATCTAGGTTGGTATTAGATTCTTAGTAGCAGCGGCGCAAAGCGGACCTTTTTTCTTAGTCTTAGTAAGGCCGGCTGGCCTATTATTTTAGTCTTAAGTGCTAGAGTAGTCTAGTTTTCTACTATCTTGTTACTTTATAGCTGTATAGGTTCCCCTTTATTAGGAACATCTTCTATTATTAGGGCTTTATATATAATCCTAGGCACTAGGCTTAATAGTGCCAAGTATCCACGCGGGGTGTCCCTACTACTATCAGCTGTTCCCCACAAGAGGCAGTTCCTAGAGTAGTAGTCTAAGTTAAAGCAGATCTTAAGCTCTCTAAAGCTAGGGTAGGGCTTGTACTTCTAGAGCTAAGGCATACCTAAAGTAATTGGGGTACTAGGTAAGAGTTTAGTAATAAGAAAAAGTATAGCTTTAGTATAAATACCAATTAATATTTAGGTGGTGAAGTAGTTTATAATAAGTAAAGTTAGGATGCTATTTGTAAGGCGTAGTAGCCTAGGTGCCAACAGTTTCTTAGTTATAATATTATATTTTCTTATAATAGACTCTGCGTTAGTAAATGCTATTATAGTACTGTAGAAGGGTACGGTGTCTCTTAGATAGGAAAGTCACGGTACTATCTATCTATCAGTTAGTTAGTCAGTTAGTCTATCTATCTATCTCTCTATTAGTAATAAAGAAAGAAAAGAATATATTCCGTGAACTGGTAGGGTTATTGATGATTAAGAAGGAGGGAAGCCGAAGGCTCCATAAATACAGGAAAATGCTAAGATAGTAGGCGACATCCAATCTACACTACCACATACCTCCCCTACTAAGAACGTTGTCCCCTAACATTCTATACCATAGAAGAATAGCTAAACAAAAGTAAAGCAAAAACAGAATAGAAAAAGGAAAGCATAAAATAGAACATAGGAAACCTCTTCTCCTAGTAAAATACCTATTAGACACACGCTAAATAAATACACCTATTAGCCATACTAGTTGCCTATGCGCTATACCCACTAGCGTCACTGGTTAAAAGTATAAATGCACGCACTAGCCGCCCTAATCGCCTGTGTACTATACCTACTAGCGGTACTAGTCAAAAGCGTAATTCTGCAGCCATTACAGCCCTATAGAACTATTCCATAATATCCTTCTGTTATCCATAGCTAAGATCTAATCTTCCTACTAGTAACCAAAACAGTAAACCAGAAATAATAACGGTAGCAGTAATAGCAGTAACAGCAGTAACAGTAATGGTAGTAGAAACAGTAATAAAAGCAGACATTTAGCGCAGTAAAACAAAGTAGAACGGTCGGCAGTAGAACAGTCAGTAGAAGAACTCAGTAGTAGTTAGTAAGCAGTAGGACATCTAGCAGCAGAACTTTTAGTAGTAGAAATCTCGGTAGCAGCAGACAGTTAATAGCAGTTAGTTGGTAGCAGTTAGTTAAAACAGCAGTGGTAGAACAGTCGGAATGGTAGAACGGAACGGTTAAAGCAGTAGTTAGAATAGAACAGTCAGAACAGCATTAGGCCTAGAACAGGTCAGTCAAAACAGCTATCTAGCAGATCTCACAGCGGTATAGATCTAGCATAGCAAGATAGAACAGTAGAGACGGAACAGCCAGTTAAGACAGCAGGGACGAAATAGCTGGACGGAGTAGTAGCAGTAATAGCAGTAACGGTAGGGCAGTTAATCAAGATAGCAGAGGCTCTGGCTTAATTTAATTATTTAGTTAGTTATTTAATATTAAAACTCTACATCTGGCTCTGCGTCTGGCTGTGCATCTAGCTGTGCATCAGTAGCTCTGTATTACATACTCTACATTTATATCTACGTGCGTGCCCGTATGCGTATCTACGTGCCTACCTTAACTGCCTGACAAAGACTGTCTAACTAGTTGGCGATAACGTGCTACAACTAATCATTTAGTCGTTCAATTAAGGTAGAAAGTCAGCCCAGTTAAAAGCTCTGATTGTCCTAACTTAAATGCAAAGACGGCGTTTAATTAATTAAGATTTAATAAGGCCCTAGCTTAACTTAAGGTGTTTTTGGCTATATATACAACTAAGGTTCTATATCCGTAGATAATTGATTAAAACCTCCATATAGGCGTGCAATCGGTTAAGGCTCCGCATCTGCCGTTTGATTAAGGCTTTGTATATATAGGCGTCCAGTTAAGCTGCCGTACTATTGTCCAATCAAGGCTCTGCACCTATGTGCTCCATATCCGTAGACTCTGCGTACGACTCCGTGTGAGACTCTGTATAGAGATCCGTATCTGCGTCTATAGGAAAGACCGTTCTGGTTAACCAGTCCATAGACATTGAGATGGGCGGCAATTGATTAATAAAGGAGGGTTAAAGGGAGAGGTTCCTATAGAGGCTGTCTATCTACTATTATAGGACCTTTAACTGCTAATCGAAGACGTCTGACGGCAATGGTGACTAATTCAATTTAACCATAATAATGTACAATTAACTAACGTTCAAACAGGGTATCAGGTCAGCCCAACTAAAAGCTCTAGTTAATCTAACTTAACTATAGAGGCGGCGTCCAACTGATTAAGATTTAACTAAGGCTCTAGCTTAACTTAAGGCGTCTTCTATTATACATACGACCTAGGCTCTGCATTATTACATACTTAATTAAAGCTTTTAAATCCATTGACGTTCTATTAAGGCTCTATATCCATAGGCTCTATATCTGCGGACAGTCAATTAAGACTCTAGCTATACAGCCGTTTAGTTAAAGCTCTGCATCTGTAGTTAATTAAGGCTCTTAGTGTCCACCAGACATCTAATCTAGAGACCTGTCCTAAGACTTCCTCCTTTATAAGCACTAATGGCAGCTTCCTCTAAACCACTACTATAGGCCTAGTGCCCTTATAAGACGTCCTTAATAGCTGCTTTCTTTCCTTTCAGAACCGTCTTTGCTCTTAGCTTCTTTGGCGCATCCTTAGGCTTTTATAACTGCTTCTTTACCCCAGCTGTTAGCAGTACGCTCACGTATCCTTAATCTTCTTCCAGCTTAAGAGCCTTCTTAGGATTGTCTTCTGCTTTTAATCTCTTAATTACTATCCTACTAGCTCTATATTTCGCCTAAATCGTCCTTAATATTATCCAGTGTTAGCTTCTTAGTTGTTATAACTGCCTCTGTTATATGTCCCTTGCCCTTATATCCACAATGCAGTCCTTTATTAAGACGACCTCTAAGAAAAAGCACTAGCTCCTATATATCCAAATCCTATTCTCCTTATAATCCTTAACAAGATCCTTCACTAGTTTATCCCAATACAGCTTGGTCCTGTCTTCGGTCATATAAGGATAGTTTAGGCTTATTATGGTTAGCTGCGTCCTGTATACAATCTCTTGTAGAGCATCTTTATCACTGCCTCTTTATATACTACTTTGCCGTTTCCGCGGTACTTAATCACTAATATTATGTTATTGCTTTTATACAGATCCCTTCCTTGCCGTAGTGTCCATTCTTGTCATGCAGCTAGCGCAGTACTGAATTCGGATAGTAGTAATAGTTATGCTACAATCAGTCGTCGTTTAAATAAGGAATAAGGTCGGCCCGGTTAAAGGCTCTAATTTAACAATATTCAACTAACTTAATTTAGTAATGATAACGTGCTAATATTAAGGCTCTGGCTTGATTCAACTCTCTAATTAACCGTGGCTTCTGTATAGTCATTCAATTAACTAAGGCTTCCATATAGTCGTTTGATTAAGGCTCTACATCTAGCTCTATATCGTACAATTGGCTCTACATCCGTGCAATTAATTAAGGCTCTTTGTGCCGTTCTCATCATGCAGCTAACGCATTTAAATTCTAGGGGCAGTGTAGAGTTCTGCCGGCTCTATTGCTAAATGGACCAATCAGGATTTTCCGTCCCTAGAATAAAAAATCGCTATTAGTTCGTTAATAGGCGGTAAGCTAAACTAACATCTTTTATAGTAGGTCAACGCGTTTGACGACATGTTGTAGTTAAGAAAGTAAATATAAAAGGAGCTTTAGGAAATACAGTAATTAAGTAGACAAAATAGAAATCTTTTATACGGTCGTTACCTACGTCCCCTCCCCCACCTTAGAACTTAACTGTCCCCTAGTTGAATATCCTACACCTACTACAGAGCCTGCTGCGGAGCCTGCGGTTAATGGCTAACCTAGTCAAGCATCCATCTCCAAGACCGTCTCTAAGGATCGAATGATTTACTCTTCTTCCTAGCTTCAGCTGTCTTATCCATAGGCCGTAATATAATCTGGGCGTAATCTCCTAGTCATACATTCTTCTCCTACGGCGCAACGGCTGTCCTGGCTATACTGCTGTCTCTAAGGGTCAGGCAAGTCTGCGGACGTTACTGGCTGGGCGTTACTAAGTCTGTGGGCCGTACTTGATAGTAGTCCTCCCAGTTTATGCATATTTCGTCACTGCTCTTAAGTACTACTCCGTTATAGAAAGCAGTAAAATCCATTTGTTTTATAAGGGCCTGTTGCCATATCTATTCTTCCTTTGGCCTATCTAGGTCTGTTCCCTAGTACATACAGAGCCAGTCCTTAATACCCTTTAGTCGTCCTTTATTGCCAAGCCACGGAAGTACAGGTCCAGGTTAATCATATGTCCTAGCTACTAGTCTTTCTCAATCAGATAGATGTACAAATCCTTACTAAATAAGATCCTTTAAGCCTTAACACTTATACTTAGTAAAACAGTAACTTCCTCTGCATCTAGAACAGGTCTGCTGGCCTTATCTTCACATGCCTTCCTGACCCCATATATCCTATTGCGGCCATCCAAAGGCAGTAGAATCCTGCGGATATTGGGGACCTTGCGGATATTAGGAGCCTTGCGGATATCAACAGTCTTACAGAGGTTAACAGTCTTACAAAGGTCAACAGTCTTACGGAACAAAGGGAGCTCGGGTGCTGTTCTGCCAGTCTTTATATCCTAGTACTAAGCTGTATCCTTGTGCCAGGCTTTAAACTATAGCCTAATTTAATAGCGTCGCGTACTTTCTTAGGTCTAGAAGTCTTCCTTCCCTTTAGCGGTTGAGCTTATTCCTCTGCTGCCGTAGCTCTTATATAAGCTAGATATTTAGGACATCTTCCTCCAGAAGAATAGCCATTTGCTTAACATTCTCTGCAGCCACTATTCTCAACTCTACGGCCTCCTTTAGCCTTTTAAACACAAGGGTGCTAGGCTTGTCTACTACAGCTCCTATCTTTTCTATTGCGTACCTGCGGTATTTAATAGGGAGTCCTTATATAAACCACCACCCCTTCTCTTGCCTAGTAAGGTTTCCTGTGGCTACCGCTCTTGCTGAGATGGTAGTAAAGTCGTACACATAGTGACGCAGCTCGCCTGGCTGTTCCGCAGATTTCTTGACAAATGCCTTAATAAAGTCCCTTAACTCTATGTATTAGTAGTAGTTCTCGGCTCAATATTCGGTTCTAAGCTTTCTTATAAGCTCTGTCTAGTCGCCAATTATAAACTTGGGTAGGCTTCAGATCTACATCCCTATCCAGTAATTGTAGTACTCCGGAAGGCCCTAGTGCTTCTCCTTATTTGTCACGCAATGTCGGGTACATAGCTGCTCATACCGTTCGATAAACTATAACACGTTCTATCCCGTAAAATAAGGAGTTCCCACAGTTCCTAGGGCTGACATAGGCTGGACCATAACACAGATCTTGTCTCAAGCCGTTAACTGCTGGCTATAGGGTGATGCATCTAGAGCTTTATCCTTAGGAGCCCGCAGGTAATCCTTGCGGTTTCTATCCTTTGTTTGCTGAGGGTTATCGGTCCTAGGTATCACAGGTGGACGCTGCGGTAGGTCTGCTTGCATGGCTGTGGTCTTGACAGAGGGTGTCCCAGATGGCTGTCCTGGCGGGACCCTAATGGGTGCATGCTTCGGCTGGTCTACCTATACAGCTATGTTCCTAACGGAAGGCGCCTGCTTCTTGACGTCTAAGGGGGGGTCTCCCTGGGAGAGCACTACCACCAAGTCTTGATGCGTTCTTCCATTTTGGCCTGCTATCGTTCTATGTGGTACTTCTTTACGGAATGCCTCTTGAGCCGCTGCTAACATAATCCGGATTATTTAAAAGAGGATGAAGCTAAGCCAGAATAGGAAGCTTTTAAGCGTAGATCTGATCTCGTATACCTGCGACCTTGCTCGGTATTGTCTCCTCTGTTGCTGAAGGGCAGTGCTGACTTCCTTCGCCGCCAGATGTCTTAGATCTCGTTTCCATCTAATTAATTGGCCCTTGGCTTGTCGTCTCTGCATCTTCAAAGTTCTGGCCATGCTCGTGCGCGCGCGGGTGGCGAGACTTCGACCGCCGGAAGTTGTCTAATTGGCTTACTGGTTCGCTTAATGCCAAATTTCTAAGTACGGGCACCGAACCCAACTCCCGAGCAGGCTTGCGGAGGATAAATTATCCTATCCGGTCGGGCGGATAATAATCCTATCCGAGGATAGCCCGGATATCGGATAATATCCGGATAATATCTAGATATCCGCAAAATTTTAACTACGAAACTAAACCTTTACCCCCTATCATACGACGCTATAAATATGGCTAGTACTAGTGAAATTTACCCTAAAAACCTTAATGATAATAATTCCTTTAAAGTTAACACACTTTCTGCCCTTTTAAGCGGCGTTAAGACTAAAGCTAATACTGGTTTAATCCCAACTACTTATACAACACAGATCTCAAGATAAGTCTCCTTAATTTATAAACATACTCGTACGGCAACAAAGGAAGAAAAGGCTCATACAAAGAAACGCTACTTTTGCAAATACTATCCTCCTCAAGACCCAAAAGGACACCATTCCTCAACCGTTAGATTACAAGGCCATCTTAAAAAATATAATATTGAATGGAATCCAGCAGAGAATCAAGAGCGTACGACAGTAAAAGATTAGGGGGAGAGATCTCTTTTAGAACTATATTAAAAGCTTTTAGCAAGAGGAGAAGTTTAAGGTCTTAAGGGTAAGGTTCTAAAGCATATAGTACATTAAAATACTATAAAGCAAGCACTTCCAGATCTGATTATTATACGACAGCTTCCCTTCTCATATGTAGAATAGCCAGAGTTTTATACTTTTATAAAAGCATTAAATTAAGAAGCACCCTTAATTATCCCTATACACCACTTAACGATTACAGCCTAGATTTTTAAACACTTTACTAAGAGTCAAGATATCGTACAAAAAGTACTTCAATCTACAAAAACAAATATTCACCTTGCCGTGGATATCTGGACCTCTCCAAGTCATTCCCTTCTTCTTGGAATCTATGCTAGCTTTATTAATATCCAGGATAAATACCGGAACCCCTTAATTGCCCTTCATACGGTATCTAGTCAGAGTGGTATAGATTAATAGGAGGCGCTTTGTCTGGTTCTTATTAAGTACGGCATTAAAACAAAGATTGGAGCTCTTATTGGCGATAATACTGGATTAAATAATGTTCTCTGTCATACAATTAGCTAATGGCTTAGCCTTAAGTATAAAATTAACTGGATTGCAACACATTAAAGAATTCGCTGTTAGGGGCACGTTATTAATCTTATTATTTAGGCCTTTCTATTCAGTTTAAAAAAGGATGAGAAATTTATAAACTTATATAATAAAGAGGATAAGGAACAGGATAAAGAAAAAGAGAAAGAAGAAGAAGAAGAAGTTATATAATAAGCACTACCACTAGTTAAAAGAAAAAAAAAAAAAGGATAAAGAATTAGAGCCAGCATTAGACAAAAAGCGTAAAAGGGGTAAAAATATTCGAAATATTATAGTGCTAATAGGAAAGCTTTATAACTATATCATTTATATCCGCAGCTCAGCTAATTGTACGACATGGTTTATTAAACGTGCTAGTAAAATGGTTTCTCTAGATAATTATACAAGATGGAATAGCTGGTTTCTTATACTATATATAGCTCTAGAGGATAAGGTAAAGGCTAGGCTTCAACTCTACGTAGAGCACTATAAGGATGACTTAAAAGATAATATCCTCTTAATAAGCGAATGGATACATCTTTATACAATTCATAATTTCCTTTAGTCTTTCCACAAAGCAACTCTATTTCTTCAAGGAGATCATACAACACTAGAGAGGGTTCTAGAATTAGTTAATATCCTTAAGGATATAATACAGACCGTATTAGTAAATTATATAATACTCTTAATGTTTCTTTAGCTAATTATTTTCTATAGGTAACAGCTACTAAGGCTAAGGATAAGTTTATAACTCCTTAACTCCAACATGCCAAGGAAAAGCTTGTAAAGTATATTAAGAAGCTAGATAATTCTCCCTACTATCTAGCGGCACGAGTTCTTGACTTAGAGTGTTATACGGCTTTCTTAAAAGATCAGAATGATTATATTACCGTTAAAGGAGAAAAGAAGCTCTTTAGCGTACAAAAGCTCTAGGAGAGATTCCGCGAGAAAGTAATACTTTTAGGTTTAACTATATTGTACGCAACTAAGAAAGCTTAAAAGTCGCCTTTAGAGTCTAAAAAAAATCTCTCTGCCTTCCATAAGGCTCATCTTCAGCATTATTTAAAACATACTCGTCCACAGAGTCTAGATAAGTTCAATAACTATATTAACAAGAATCCAATTCCGCTTAATAGCCGTACAACAGCTATTTAATAGTAGAATCAGCCTCTTTAGTATATAAGATTTCCACGACTCTTATAGCTTACAATTAAAGTTCTCTTAATACCTAGAATAAGCGATAAGCCAGAGAGAGTATTTTTAGGTTCTTAACGCCGTATTCCATGGGATCATACGAGAACTACTCCACAAATACTTGAGGTATTGGAGTACGTAAAGGACTGGGCAGCTTATAAGATTTTAAGTATTCCCTTATAGTCGTACAAGGGAAAGTATATAAGGGGTATATTGTACAACACTAAAGGGGGGAAGGGGGGCATATAAATAAAATAATTTTAGGCAAAAGGTAACCACTAAAGGCGTGTAGGTGGCGTAGGTAAATATATACTAACTTTAAACTTAATAGATTATAAGTTTAAATCCCACTAACGTCGTCCTTTATTAAGAATTAGGAAATATAATTATCTGGTATACTTCCCATCCTACTATACAACAGATTCTCCGGCAACATTGTTATACTATAAGTAAACTCTCCTCTCCGTACAATATACCTATATAACTAACTACTCTTAAAATAAGCAGGAGAGGGTGGAAGCTTTGCTAGCAATTAATATAGAGGCTTAGGTAGGAGGTGTATTAAAGAGGTAAGTGCAGATAGGGAGGCCCTTATATATAAATATAATTCTAATTTAGAGCCGTAGGTCTCTAAATACAACTATAAGTAACCTATATTACTTATATAAGGCAGAGAGCTAATTAATACTAGCCTTATAAGGCTTGTATAGCAACTCTACATCGTCTAGTGGGCCCTTGCCCCTTTACTAAATATCGAAGTCTCCCAGGGTTCTGTGGTGGGTGCTATGGAAATTGCAAGTAGCGGGATTATAGAGCTTAATGTTCGTCATACAATATAAATTCTCAGCCTATAGTGGCGGCAGTGGAGGCACTAGAGGGTAAGGATCAGATTGTAGAACTGGAGGATAATAAGGAGTAGAAAAAAGTTACTAAATTTAAACTGCTGGGTCTCCTCTCTTTTTTCCTATTTTTATTTTATTTTATAGTATTTTATATAAAGAGAAGTATAAATAAA
>Ga0307507_10006254_pt1 | contig 18475 bp, 5 predicted proteins | sample 7_EM_MG_FD_207223 | JGI IMG/M metagenome (GOLD analysis project Ga0307507, IMG submission 207223) | Populus trichocarpa ectomycorrhiza microbial communities from riparian zone in the Pacific Northwest, United States - 7_EM | ecosystem: Host-associated > Plants > Roots > Unclassified | place... | reverse complement strand
AACTTTAAAAGCTAACTATATATTTCTTAACACGCAATTAACCTACTTAGCAACTTTAAAAGTTAAATAATACGCAGTTAACCTACTTAACAACTTTAAAAGCTAACTATATGTTCCTTAACACGCAGTTAACCTACTTAGCAACTTTAAAAGGTAACTATATATTTCTTGACATGCAATTAAGGTAAAGTTATATGCTATATATTTAACTATTATATATTATCTAATATAATCTTATACAATCTTATATAGTTTTATTACTTGGAGGCTCTGCATAAGGCTCTGCACAAGGCTCTACACAAAGCTCTACACAAAGCTCTACACGAAGCTCTACACAAAGCTCTATACAAAGCTCTACGTACAGAGGCTCTGTACAAGGCTCTACGCGAAGCTCTGCGTACAGAGGCTCTACACAAAGCTCTGCATTGGGTCCCCGCTATATTCCCAATAGCGTCTACACGTGTCTCTGCCTATGTAGCCGCCTTATTTTTTTACCCTTCTTTTCTTTCTTACATCCTCCCTACCTAGGGAGGCACTAGAACGGCAGCCGGCGGAGGACCGTTGCTAGAACTAGATGACTATCGCTAGAACCAGACGACCGTCGCCAGAACCAGACGACCGTTACCAGAACCAGACGACCGTCGCCAGAGCCAGACGACTATCGCCAGAGCCAGACAACTGTCGCTAGAACCAGACGACCGTCGCCAGAACCAGACGACCGTCGCTAGAGCCAGACGACCGTCGCCAGAACCAGACGACCGTCTCCAGAGTCAGACGACCGTCGCCAGAGCCAGACAACCGTCGCCAGAACCAGACGACTGTCGCCAGAGCTAGACGACCGTCGCTAGAACCAGACGACCGTCGCCGTCGCCAGACGACCGTCGCCAGAACTAGACGACCGTCGCTAGAACCAGACGACCGTCGCCAGAACCAGACGACCGTCGCCAGAACCAGACGACCGTTACCAGAACCAGATGACCGTCGCCAGAACTAGACGACTGTCGCCAGAGCTAGACAACCGTCGCTAGAACCAGACAACCGTCGCCAGAGCCAGACGACAACGACTAGCCAGCGAGCACTATAAACGATTCGATCGATTGATCGAATCAAGATAGCACAGACAGGTAGGCACAAATAGGGAGATGCTGACGGGTAGGCAGATACAGATAGGTAAGCAGATGCAGACAGGCAAGCAGATGCAGACAGGTAGGCAGATGCTAATGGGTAGGCAGATATAGACAGGTAGGCAGATGTAAATAGGTAGGCGATGCAGACAGGTAGGCAATGTAGACAGGTAGGCGATATAGGCAGGTAGGTAAGTTAATAGGTAGATAGGTAGAAGAGAACCATCGCTATATTATATTAAATTATCTAAAATAATATTATTTATTTTGCTAGCCTTATAAATAGCTTTAAAGTAGCTTTTATTTATTTAAAATATGTTATTAGTATAAAAGAGGTAAATATAATTATAGTTGCCAAATGCGCAGATTACTAGCAGGTTGCGCGTAGGCTGCGTGTTACTACCCTTTGCGAAAGTATTGCGAAAATCAAATTAAGCGAGCCCCGCACACATAGCATTGAATTTAGGTGATCTCACCATATAAATCGTATGACTACCACGTATACTACGCTCGCCGTTCTTTAATTACTTACGAAGCTTAAGTATTATATTATATCGCTTATATAGCTCGATTTTCTAGTGTTGTAGGCGCAATAGTAAACCGCAATAGCCTTCGGAAACGAGCTGCCAGTTAATCTATAGAGTCTCCTCAAGTAACTAAGCGCAATACTACTACCCCCTTGTATATAGGCCTTCGTACTATCCTAGCTCGTTGCCCACTCCAACTGCTTAGTTCTGGCAAGGAGGACGAGGATAAGGACAAGAATAAGGAAGAGAAAGAGGAGGGGGAGGCCCAAGAGTTGGATAAGGATTTAGATCAGGGCGAAGACAATAAAGACAAAGACGACGTAGGCCTAGTCAATCCAGATATTCACTAGCCACCTTAAGAGCCGCCAGATGAGGAAGTAGGCTTTAGAACAATAAGTGGGCGTATTATTTAACTAAGTTAAAAAGCCACCAAAGCTCTTAAAGCTGTTAAAATTATATAAATTGCTAGAGCTACTAAGGCGTCTAAGTTAACTTAGCGTACTAAGAAGCCTACTAGGGGTTTAAACCAGAAGAGTTTAATCCAAAGTCAACCTCTAAGAAGAAGCCTACCAAATTAGTAAAGACTTTAAAGGCTTTAAAGCCTCCGCTAAGACAAAAGGATGCACCTAAGGAAGCTATTATAATAGGTTTAAGCTCGCCAGCTCCCTTAGAGCCTAAGGTAGTATTTTAATACTATATAGCAATCTGGAAAGCTCAGGTAGGAGAGAAAGATCTTACTTCTACTTCTGCGCAGCATATAGTTGGTGGAGAGTTTCTTAATAAGATTGGTTTCTGGATTAATAAGGTTAAAGCCAATATGGCAGGCAGATCCTTTAAGGATAAGTATTCTATTAGGGCGACAGCTTCCTACAATCGCATTATAGCTCGCGATATGGTACTATAAGATATTTACTTTACCAGATACGTCTACAACCTTTATAAGATTATTAGAACGTGGCATACAGAGGGTAGGAAAGGGCTATATATAAAGGTAGTAGTTATATTAACTAAGAAGCCTATACCGGAAACTATATTAATATACGCCTTTCCCTATGCCCTTAGTATTAAGGCGCTCTAGAGAGCCTTGCTAGCAAGTACACTTTTATTAAATATTCTTAAGGCTGGAGCTACATCTAGTACACCTAAAAAGAAGGGTAGATTAAGTGCTACTATTGCCTAGCGCCTTTCTCTACCTAATAATATTTTATTAAAAGTTCTTATAGGAAACCTAGCTCCCTTAGTAGCCTTTTAATAGCCCTACCAATTAAAGATCTGTTTAAATAATGGAGGCACCTGTTAGGTAAATAGGAATATAGAGCTGCCCTGTTTCTATCACCTAGTTAACCACTTCGCATTAAAGGCCTGGGGCAAGCAGATTAAGGATGGCAAAGCTTCTAAAGAGGAGCCTCCTGCGCCGCTTGCCATACGCCTTTCAGCCAAGAATGGGGCCACGGGAGGCAGCGGTAGTAGTAGTGGTAGAGGGGGGGGGTGGCGGGCGCACGGGCCAGGGGGCTATTTTTAAGCAGGAGCCGACAATTTTGGCTACTATCCTCCCTATAGTTAACCTAACTACCCCCCCTAAGGGCCACTACCTACCTACTATATAACTACCGGAGTGCAACAGAATCTATACTAGGCACCTATATAAGCACCTTAACAGCCTCCGGTAACTCCAACGCCGGTAGCTACTATATAGGTAATGCCAGCGGCGCCGCCAACTAGCCCTATTAATAGCGACTTGGATTCTAAGGAGAGGCTTCGCGAATTCTTTAATTAGATAAAAAGGTAACCTAGCTAGGCAACTCCAAAGCTTATAATAGAGCTTAAGACTGTTCTTAATACACTTATTAATAACTTCTATAACTTAAAGGCGCTCCGCTTAGGAATATCTAAGTAGGCATAGGTAGATAAGTTAGGCCTTGCAGTAGGCCTCCTACCTTAATTAAGGCGTAAGCTTAAGACCTTTTAAGCAAACCAAAAGGGATAGTAAGTTTTTAATTTCTATAAGGGCACTGCTTAAATCTAAAAGATTACACTCCTAACTAGTTATCTACTAGGTAGCCAGCCTGTTAAAAGTATCCTTAAGCTAAATAATAGATTCCTATATACTATACTCTAAATTATAGGAACGTACCAAAGCTCTTATAGTCCTAAATTAAGTGAACGTTTAGTTGAATCCACGCCTTTAAGTTATAAAAGGAAAGCTTAATTAGGTTAAACTCTGGGCAGTATAGAGGAAGATACTTAATAGAGATATTGGCGGCAGTATAAAGCTCCATAAATTCCTATACCTGGTTAGATTATATAGTTATAATATATATATAATTACTCTCTTACCTAACTCTTATGTATTAAGGCGTTATCTAACACCAAGACTGTATAACTAGGTATATATTATAGTAGAATAAAAGACTTAATCCAGGTGTTAAATATTTTGGAAGTAATTAAGCCCTGCTATATAAGAGTCCCAGGGAGAAAGCCGTTAAGTAAATATATAGGTAGAATACTCCACCATTCTAAGCGCTTAATTAATACTATATCAATCGCAGGAAGGTTTATAGGACTTTAACTAAACTTCCTATAACTAGTCCTCTTATTAGCGCCTAACTCGTCAATAAATATAAGGCAATTAGGGTCCTATATATATTAGCGTCCCTTTTAGGCAGCATAAAGATCCTCAGATCGCTCCTATGCTCTGCGCTATACAACCTTCCTACTCCACCTATTACGCTTAAGAGTCCTCTATATTGACGATATTAATACCGCAATATTGCAATCGTCCTATAGGAACCAGGCCATCTTATTAAGGTAGGCAGTAGGGCGATCTTCTAGGTAGGCAAGAAGCGCCTATATACGAGATTAGTACACCCAACACTATAATATTATATATCACGAACTTGCTCATGTTCCGCCTATATATTACTTAGTCACCCAATCTTAAGATTTAGGGGGGGGTATGGCTCTCCATAGAGGTCCAAGTTAAGCTGGATACGGTATATAGTCAAAAGGTGTAACTTTGTAGCTGCCGCGATACATTTGACCGTCCAATCAAATAGAAAAGCTACCAAAATTTGATGGAGCTGCCATTTAGGAATCCTTTTAGGCATAGAAGGCAGATATAAGCGTTGCAAGCGTAGTATGCATGGTAGTTATACGATTTATATGGTGAGATCACCTAAATTCAATGCTGTGTGTGCGGGGCTCGCTTAATTTGATTTTCGCAATACTTTCGCAAAGGGTAGTAAAAAAACACGACATAGGCTAGTCGGTCGAGTTGCCAAATAACCTCAACTGCGCGCCAATTGCGTCAACCACCAACCATTGAGGCCATTGAAAGGGTACCATATTTTGCCGATGTAGCTTTATCTACTTTCTTCTAAATATCTACCCTTAGTCTCTATCCTTAAGGGCGCTTATGCTTAGTAATGTAATAGCAGTTATTAAACTGATGTATAATGCCGTATATACATTCCTTGTGCCCGCGAAGCCCTACTACACGCGTCCACGTCGCCACGGGTGGAAACATCATCGGGAAATCATTCCTTATAATAGCTAAGTGCAGAGGCGATAGAGGAGAGCCGTCGCAGCGCGCTGCGCGCGCTGGTGTTGCAACTCTGTGGTGTTAAGCCTGCGACGCGTACATCGCCCTCAACAACACCAGGAGTCCTACTGCCCCTACCTAGGGCTCCTGCCATACCATCTAGGGGGGCCATTAAGGGAAACTGGGATACGAAAACCGCCCAATATACAACTACCTGGCTCGCAGCCAGGCCTGAAACTGGCCTTATTTAGCCAGTCAACGTGGACGCGCCCTAGGCGTACAACAGGACACCCTTAGGCTTGCACTAGCTCTAAAACCAAGAGGATATAGTAAGGGCATAAGGAACCTCTTTTTATAAGAACTTATTAAGGTTAACGCGTTGCAGATACTTTATATAAAACTTATTAAGGCCCTAAGGCCACCGTAAAGAACTTGTTAAGGCCCTACCTAAAAAACTTATTAAGGCCCCTCTATAAGGGCCTATCTAGTATCTAGTATACCTAGGTAACTTAGAAGAGGGTCTTAATAGGCATAGTACGCGCAACCTAGATAATAGCGACGCGACAGCAATATATTAGCGACGTAATGGCGACCAAACGGCTTAATAAGGTGGAAATATAGGCAAAGCTCTAGGCAGCGGAAATATAGGCCAGCTTTAATAGCCCTATAGCGTATAACTTAGTTAACTTATAGTTAACCTATAGTTAACTTATAGGTAACTCACAGGAGGGTCTTAATAGGTGTGGTGCATATAACCTAATGCGCATATATATAAGGCGACTTATAGGAGGGTCTTAATAGGTATAGTATACGCAACCTAATACATATATATAGGGGAGGCTATAGGGGAAATATAGGCTAGTTAGACAAGGTCTTAATAGTTAGAGATATAGGCTAGCTTATAAAATTAGGGGATATAAGCTTAGTTAGTAGGAGAGGGGGGAGTAGGTTATCTAGTATAGGACCTAGTATCTCTATAGCCCCTCTCCTATAAGACACGGTTGGCCTATTATAAGGAGACTCTTATAGGCAACGCGAAACAGGAACTAGTAGTATATAGGGTGTTGCGCCCCTATATTACTACTAGCTTCCCGCGGGGTGTAGTATATAGTAGCCACTACTAGCTCTAAGGACCTTACCCCTTAACTAGGCTCTAACCTTTAGTGTACCTAGTAAGTAGGTAGAATTATACCCTGGCTAAAGAGACTACTATATAGCTTAAGAGAACGGATATATATGTCGGTATATTAACAGATAGAACCGTTTACCTCTAGGGCGGCTCGCCAATAAGATATACTTAAGGAGTAAATAGGAGTTACTTAGGCGGAAAAGGAAGTGGCTTAGCCTTATCTATAGAAGGTATACCCAACTATATTACAGGATGCAGCTACAACGCCCCTATAGGATTACATTAGTAGGCGTAAAGATAGGAGTTATAACCCCTAGAAATAGCAGCTTATGCCCACACCAGCGGAAATAATAAAGAAAGGCGTAAAACTAGAGGCTATAAAAGGCTCCTAAGCTATACAAAAGCATACTAACTCTAGGAGGAAACTCTTATATAGACTACTAGGGGGTAGACTAGCACTCAGATAATACCGTTATAAGATATCTAAAAGAACTAGTAAAACTCCCTATAATTAGTGGTAGTAGCCAACTACTTATAGATTAGGACCAAAGTACTAGAAAACTGGGGTAGAGGCTTAGATAAGTAGGCATATTAAACTCTATTATATTACTAGCTAATATATAACTACCTAACCTAACTATATTACAGGATGTAGCTATAACGCCCCTATAGGATTACATCAGTAGGCGTAAAGATAGGAGTTGCAACCCCTAGAAATAGCAGCTTATGCCTACGCCAGCGGAAATAATAAAGAAAGGCGTAAAACTAGAGGCTATAGAAGGCTCCCAAGCCGTGTAAAAGTGTACTAACTCTAGGAGGAAACTCTTATATAGACTACTAGGGGGTAGACTGGCACTTAGGTAATACTATTATAAGATATCCAAAAGAACTGGTGAAACTCCCTATAATTGGTAGTAGCAGCTAACTGCTTATAGATTGGGACTAAAGCACTAAAAAACTGGGGTAGAGGCCTAGATAAGTAGGTATGTTAAACTCTACTATATTACTAGCTAATATATAACTACCTATCCTTAAACCACTCTAAAAGGTCTAAACAGCCTGCCTCTAGAGCATAATAGGTGGGTATAAGCAAACGGCCACAGCACTACTTAAAAAGGAAGCCAATATTCCCCCCCTATAACTATATATTAAAGCCACTGTAATGCAAAGGGCGTAAAGTAAACGCAACTCTAATGTTATAAAGTATATTAAGACACGCCTAAATAAACTATAGAGGGACCCTAGGGCGCCTTATAGGAGAATAAACTAATAACCCTAAAGTAGGGAAGAGATATTAGAGAAATAGGTAAAGAAAGTAGAAGAAGAATAGTACTACGTTAGGGCCCAGGCCTATATAGAGGAGAAAGGGAGACGCGTAAGAGGCCAGTAAAGACAACAGTAAAAAAGAGAAAGGAGCCAAAGTAGAGTATAAAAGAACGCTAGGAAACTATCTTCCGTAATATAATACTGGTTGGACTAACGCTGGAGAGGCGTATAGGAGTTAAAGGTACAGAGGCTGACTTAGGCAAGAGAAACCCAAGCTATAGCATAGTTAATGCTATAGGGGGTAAACACTTAAGAGCTCTAAAAAGGCCTAATAAAGACAGAAAATATAATGGCAATATTCTTAAGAATAGGGATAATAGGACTAAAAGATTAGCTCTACTAGGTAGGTGTCCTAATAGGCAGCCTAAGATATAAATATAGCTGGCCAAGATAGACACTAAAACACGTAATACTATTATGCCCCCTACGCACTAACTAAGAGGCTATACTTTTAGTAGCTGGCATAGAGAACTATAATACACTACTCTTAATATAAAAAGGTCTTAAGGCGGTTACCCAGTAGCTTATTAGCTAAAATATGCTAAACCAGTTTTAGGTTACAAAGGAAATGGTAATAGAAGGCAAAGGGGCAAGTAATAGGCGCCCCCTAATAACTCTACAGTAGTAGAGCAAAGTTTGCAATACTAGCGCGTCCGTAGGCTTGTTACGGCAGCAGTGGTTCCTAAGGAGGTCAAAAAGTAAGGTAGTAGAGCACTATAGGTAACTCGTAGGCGCCCTATAGGCGAGTCCCAAAAGGCGGGGAGACGGATTATAGGGTTTTCTCAAAAGAGTTTTCTCCCACATATATATAAGGAGTAGTCCGCGTGGGCCCAATAGGGATCCGAATCGGACGTTAAGCAATAAATAATAATAATACATTCCTTGTTCCATCTCGAATTTAAATTTAAATTACTATTGGAATTAGAATTACCGTTAAAGTCTAAATTGGAATTGTTTTAAAGGGTTATAAATGCAGAGTTATTAGTAGTTAAGGTAGACAATGCTTACTATATGCGGTAGTGCTCCTTAAATTCCTTAATGAGGTTAATAATAGATGGGGCTTTTTTGTCTTTTTGTTCTTTTCTAATTAGGTCTACTTCTAGTACTCCTATAAAACTAGAAGAGATAGCTTTGATAGCTTGTACAAAATTATAGTAGGGCCTAAATCCCTGTATATTTGGAAGCTCTAATTCCTCTACTAGCTTATAGACGCTCCTCTAGTTATTTAACCATTTTTTAATGCTCTGCTTTTTGTTATAGGCTTTAAGAGCCGTGTATTAATTTAGGACATCGCGCCTTTGACCTAAGGTGGTAGGGGCGAGTATAGTCTTTAACTCTTAAAGGCGTTTGTATACTATTCTGAGGTCTTTAATAAGAGGGAGGTAGGCTACTAATGTTATGTGGACGATATAATTGCTAATATCGTTTATGGCTTGCTCTTGCTTTTAGTGCACGTGGAGGTCGTCCTTGTATTCCGCGTATAGTTAATTATAGGCAATAAGTTAGTTTAGATCTAGCTTGGCTATTAATATAGCAGTAGGAAGCACGTCTTTTAGTATAGGCTAATTTGGAGGTTCTAGCTTTAGAAGCTTGTCTTTCTTCTTTAATAGGTTAATATACTACTATACATTGTTTGTTTTAGTAGTATCTTAAATAATAAAGAACCATTGTATTTAATTAGATGGCCTTTTAAGGATAAGGTTAAATTTTAAATAAGGTCCGTCTGTATTGGTTATTATTTTTAAAATTTAATAGGTTAAGCAGGGTCTTAGGTTAGCGTCTTGGCAAAACTTTATTTTAACGTTTTTTGATTCGTCAGTTCGTTTATCTGTTGGGTACGTTCGTCGGTTAGGTGCAACCGTCCGTTTATTTAGTAGGTAAAGAAGCTTAAGACACTTGCAAAGGTGGTAGAAGTAGTGACTTCGTAAATAAGGTAGTAGATTGATTGGTTTAGCAGGTAGTGCAATCCGGACTTATAACTGTAACAGTGCAAGTATAGGAGAATTAAGTAAGCGACTTGATTCTAAATCTATGGAAATCAGGTGGTATATATATATAAAAGGTGTAGACAATAAGGGGTAATTGATTGAGTTATTTAACCGAGTCAGTGACCGAGTTGGTGAGCGAGTCAATATGCAGGCGAGTCAGATTGGCATTCTGGCGGTGTATGGGTAGTTGGTTACACCTAGTAGTCCGTAAATTTGGTAGATATAGTAGATATATAGTTAGGCCGCCTCTTTAGCATTAATATTCTTATAATAAGGGATTAAGAACAGGCGCTTACTAAAGTAGTTAACTATAACCATAGCTATATCGTATCCGCTATGGTCTGTAGGTAGCTTATAGAAATCTATAAAGATATGCTGCTAGGGGCGCTCTAGTATTAGGAGTGGTTTTAATAGTCCTAGGGTCTTGTCTTATAGGATTGTAGATCTACAGCAGCTGTTATAGTTCTATATATAACGCTTAATATCTATAACCATTCTAGGCTAGTAGTAGCGGTTGCTAATAATCCTATGGGTCTTGTTTTTTCTAGGGTAGGCTATAGAGATCTAAGTATGCGCTTTGGCAATAAGCTAAGTCTATAAGTTTTGTTCTTTTGCTACTACTAGCCGTTTCTAATGCTTAAGTAATCTATTTTTAAGGGACTATGGGCTAGTAATATCCTTTATCTTTTTACGGTACTCCTATAGAGAAGGGGCCGTATAATTTGCTTATAGTAGCTTATTAATAAGGTTAAGTTCCGTAGCGTTAATAGGGCATATCTTGGCCTTTATAGGGTCTGTATTTAGTTCTGCCTATATTTAGGGGTTAAGGTGCTCTAGTTATAGCAGTATCTAGGTCTATAATATAATCTTTATAGCTATCTGGTTATCTAGGTCTTGTTCGCGCCTTATAAGGGCATCTGTATAGTTAGTTACGCCTAGCCTATATATAATTAGGAAGTAGAACTAAGATAGGATATCCGTCTAGCGTACCTGCCAGGCTATAAGGGCTTTAGTTATTATAAAGTACTCTAAGGCCTTATAATCCAAGACTACCTAAATAGGTTTGGGGGTCCCCTCTAGCTATACACGCCAGTGCTAAAGGCTAGAGATAATAGCCAGCATCTCTTTATTATGGATATAGTAATTTAGCTCCGCATCTATTATAGTCTTTAAATAGTATGTAATAGGGTACTATTCTCTATCTAGCTATTTCTGGGAATAGATAGCAGCTATTATACTATCTAAAGCATCCGTTTCTAGTATTAAGGGCTATTCTGGGTGGAAATAGGCTAGTAGTGGGGCAGAGATTAGCCGCTTTTTAAGTTCGTCAAATGTCACAGTACGTGCGGAGGGTCAAGGTACGAGGTGACTGTATAACATTGACAAACGATATCGTGTAAGGATCTATGTACAGGAGACAAGGCAGGTATATATACGTGTTGCTCAGGGGTCAGGTCCATGCTTATACATACACGTAGCTATAACAACGCGTCAGGTCAGTGCCGTGACAGTACATCCCCCTTCCTAAGGCGAGCTCCTGTGAGCTAAGTGACGGCAGTAAAAACACAGAAGTAAAAAAAAAGACATATATATCCTCGTCCTTTTAGTCCTCAAGGGTCTTCGTCCTTCTAGTCCTCAGACCTCCTATATATCTACTACATCCCTCTCCGCTAGCACTCGTCTCGAGTGCTAAACGTAATGTAAAGCTAAGGCGAAGGAGCGAAACCAATGTAGAAAACGACGGAGAATTTTTTGTTATAGGTTTAACCGCAGGGCGTAGGGCGGATATTAACACTCGAAAGGCTCGGAGTACGGAGATTAAGGTTGAGGTATAGATTCGAAAGGCTTAGAGTACGGAGATCGAGGTTAAGGCGTAGATTCTTGTCGCGGTAAACTTGAAGTATATTATTGTCGAAGACGAAGACGGAGAGACGGAGATAGGGACAAGATCGGTAACCTATAGTCTTACACTATAATTAAGACACAAGGAACATAGCCCGCAGGGTATACTCCCTACAGCCAGCCTAGGAAACTCGGATGTGAAGCAATAGCTAGAAACAGACTTGGAGACAAAGAAGAGATCGGTAACCCATAGTCTTATACTGTAATCAAGACACAAGGAACATAGCCCGCAGGGTGTCTCCCTGCAGCCGGCTTAGAAACTCGGGACGTGAAGCAGTAGCATGGCTAGAAACAGACTCGGAGGACACTACAGTCAAAAACACGAGAAATATAGCCCGTAGGGTGTCTCCCTGCAGCCGGCTTAAAAACTCGGGACATATAGATACAGGGAGGAGGATATCGGCTCAGGAACTCAAATGGATTCAACAGAGATTTTACTGGGTTAGTGTTGACGTGGAACGAGGGTAAGAATCCTGCCTGGGGTAGGGTCGTAGCTTTGGAACGTAGCTTTGGAATGGTGGAAACGAAGCCCTACCAGGGGCGTAGGTAATGACACGATATACTGTCACAGTACGTGCGGAGGGTCAAGGTACGAGGTGACTGTATAACATTGACAAACGTTGTGTGAGGATCTATGTATAGGAGACGAGGTAGGTATATATACGTGTTGCTCAGGGGTCAGGTCCGTGCTCATGCATACGCGTAGCCATAACAACGCGTCAGGTCAGTGCCGTGACATCAAAGGCCTTTTTATATATATTATTAAAATAAAAAGGTTAGTTCTTTCTAGTAAGGCGGTTAAGGGGCCAAGTAATTCTGCTATAGTCTTTAATAAAGTATTAGTAGAAGTTATAGAAACCTAGGAATAACTATACCCCCTTTACAGTCCTTAGGGGTTCCTATTAATTAATTATAGCTATTTTTTCTAGGTCTGCCTTAATTCCGTCTATACTAATAATAAACCCTAGGTACTTAGTGCGCTTAATACTAAGGCTGCGTTCGGTTGCAAGTTCAGTTCAGATTAGAATCTGTTCGATCTGTGCGCCTTTTAATATCGCCCATTTTATAATTAGTGGCGGCTACTACCGCGGCTCAGTTAAATCTATAATTGAGTCAATTGTTCGGTAGGGCTCCAGATTCGGCTTTAGATTCGGCTTTAGATTCAGCTTTGTATAATGCGTAATTGACTTTAGTAAGCAATTTAAGTAACCCCCTCTGCCGCCAAGCCTCTATTACGACTCCCTACTTTGGTGTAGCTATGGAGCCTCCTCCTTAACCAACGCCCTCTTAATTAATGTTTTCTATACCCCCGTTAACCTCCTGTACGAGCCATAGTAGAGTCATGGCAACGCCCGCAACGCCCGCGAGGCCTATAGGGCACAGGAAGGCCCGTATAAGATAGATAAGTGAGATGGAAGAGGCAATGTTAAGAGGCCTTATTAAGGCTGTCGAGAAAGGATATTGTGTAGATAGCTCTTACAAATCTAATGGCTGGAAGATTGCTCTTAATTATACGCTGGCTATTACTTAGTAGCCAGTTACCTTAAAGCAACTTAAAAGCAAGCACGATAGCTATAAGAAGGAGTAGAAGGTATAAAAGGAGCTCTGCGGCCTCTTTGGCTAGGGATGGGATAAAGTTAAGGGCGTGCCTATTACGGATAAGGAAGTTATAAAGACCTACTTTGAAGCCAATCCTGATGCCTTAAAGTATCGCGATGCACTGCCTGCCTTCCTAGATCTACTTAAGCGACTATTTAACGGAGTTCTGGTAATGGGCGACTATATAAGGATAATTAATAAAGCAATTGAGAGCTGCATAGACCCTAAGCTTCTTGCAGCAGACGCCTTATAGGCGTCAGATTTGGCAGAGGAGGAAGGTAAGGAAGAGAATAAGGATAATATAGGGGAGGGCTCTGAGTTAGAATTAGCTTAAAACTCTATTAAACGCAGTTAGTTAAGCTCGCCTTTAGCTACGCCTAGATCTTCCTCCTTAACGCCTAGTTGACGTTCTTTAATAGCTATATAGAAGCGCGCTGTTGAGTAGGCTGCTAGAGAGGTTGAATCTAATGCGAAGCGCCGCTGAGGAAAACGATGAGTTATAGATACTTTGGAGGAGACGGTAGAGAAGGTAACTAAAGAGATAAGAGCTACCAGAGAGTTAATTGCCCAGAAGTCTCCTTAAGAGAGGGCCTCTGTAGATTTTATCTAGGAGTTTAGTTACCTAGATCCTATAGAGCAGCTATTTATTTTATAAGCTTTTAAGACTAAATCTACGCTAGATTATTTCTTGTAACGGCTAGAGCTATAGAGCTTCGGCAGAGCTTAATTGACAATATTTTAGCTAGCAGGGAGGACGTATAGGAGAGTAAGATTTAGGTGAGATTTGAGTTGCTCTTTAACGCCTTACTATATAGGCAATAAAGGAGCAGTATATAGAGGGAAACTATATAAACTTCTATAGTAAATCCACCAAATCTACGGTAGATTCTTAATTAATTGGCCTGCTAATTGCCTGGTAGTAACTCTTTTATATAACCTTTGCGATCTTATCTTGTCTTTGGTTTATAACTATATTGCTTTCTACCTCTATAAGCCTTGCGTCTCCCTTATCTATCTCCTTATCTTCTACCGCTAGAAAGCTCTCTAGATTATCTGGATTATTTTAATTAATAAAGTTATAAATTGCAGTTAAGGCGTATACTACATCCACCTATATACTTAAAGGAAGATTGCTTCTACTGGCTTTGAAGTATCTAAACCGTTTCTTAAAGATACCTATAGTATACTCCACCACGTTCCTTAGTGCCGCATAGTAAAGATTAAAGAGCTCCTTTGCGTTCTGTGGCCTTATATTTGCCTGCGCCTATTCTTAAAGATGATACTATATGCTACAGTAGGGAGTTAGAGTTATAGGCGTGTTAGAGTATCTAGCATCCGCAATGTAGTATCTACTAGCTGGAGCCTTAAATCCTTTGGCCTTGGCTGAATTAATAACTCTACTATTGTAAGCAGAGTCCTCCTAACTAGCTAGAACGTATATAAAGTTTATTTAGAAGTTAACAGCTATAAGAACGTTCTGTATTAAACCTCCCTTTCTTCCGCGCCATGGAGCTTATAATATATTACCACCTCTTATATTAATAGGTATATGAGTACCATTAAGAGCTCTAATATAATTAGCAAAGAAAGGATATTGTTTGGGGTTACTAGCAACCTTATCTAGAGTGCAGTTCTTAGGAAGCCGAATGACCTCCTTATGCAATTTTAGAAGGCTAGGAAGGACTTCATACACAGCTCTATGGGGTAGCCAATTAGTACTAGAAGTTCAGCTAGTAAGTAAATACTTACTTGTGGATTGTTGCAGATAAGTGCTATATTACCTCACTTAGTAATCTATATAACGCATTATTGCTAAATATTATTAGGAATATTATTAGCTTCTTAGCTGCTGATAGAAGCTTTAAATCCTTTAAGCTGCTATAGAGTTATAGCCAATTTAAAAGCTTCCTAAACACCTTAGGCCTTATATGGGTAAGGCTTATAAGCCGTGCCTTATGGCCGTAAAGTAACTCTGTCGTCCACCTTGTTCCTCTCCATATATCAGTATGCTAAGTATAAACGCCGCCTGGAAACAGACTTATTGCGACCATAAAGGTCAAGCTAATAACATCATATAGGGCTTGCAGATACGACAGCAGTGTCGCAATTGGGGTGGGTGGAGGCGCCATATCATAAGAAGTTGTTACTTTGGCGCGTATGCGGGAGCTCCAGATTAATCTGGAGCCTATATGGAATTTGAAGCTCCAGATTGAACTAGTGCCAAGAACCTTAGTTTAACTACCGTATACAGTATAGCTTTTAAATTTGACGCGCTTACTGATCTGAAGGAGCTTCAGATTAGAAAGTTGTCAGATCTACCGAACAACCACCTCAGAATCAGATTTGAGCTCCAGATCGGTTGTATTCTGGAGCCTCTAGATTGAATCTAAAGTTGCAACCAAACGCAGCCTAAATTCTAACTTCCTAATATTGGCCTAGAGACTAGCTTTATGGAGCTATTATAGAACTGTCTGAACGAGGTTGTCTGTAACTAATCGGGTTGGTTACATAAGCTAAGCGAGCTCAGGAAATCCACTAAATTCCACCTATAGAATAGGAGAATTAATAAGCATCAATTAAAATCAGTTACTACCTATACTATTGCAATAGCATTACGTATCACCGGAAGTAATACCAACACTAATTAGTGATTACAGATTAGGAGACATACCACCTACAAAGAGAGACAAGCTCAATCAGTCCCTGCTATAGGCCTCTACCGATCTCGTTTGCTAAGGAGCATCAGTCGACGTATATTTAAAAAGTCAACCCCTATCTAATAGGCCCTTAACTCTTCATACACAGCCCTTAGGTGTTCAAGGAACCAACCCCTTTTAATAGGCCCTCAGTTCGCGTCCATCACGTATTTTATACTACCCAGATCACGTCAAGGAGCATCAGTTAACGTGTATTTAAAAAGTCAACCCCTATCTAATAGGCCCTTAATCCTTTATACACAGCCTTTAGGTACTTAAGGAACCAACCCCTATCTAATAGGCCCTCAGTTCGCGTCTATTACGCATTTTTATTTAGAACCCAAAATCAAACCTAATAAGACAACAATCAATATATCAAACATTAGGGCACAAGTTAGAGAAGGACAGAGGAGATAGAGCGAAGGGCTTAACGCATAGTCTAAAGATATCAATAAAGGAGAAATTAGTAAATTTATATAGTATAAGATTATGGAATATGGATTTTATAATATAATAGACAACAACCTATGGGAGCTTTACCGCAATAACTTTAGCACCTTTATACTAGAAGGCTTTAAGAACTGTAACTAGATAACTGTTTGTGACCTCTAATACTTCCTTTAAGCTTATAGAGTATAGGTTAAAAAGGACAGACATATTATAGTCCCACAGTTACTCTTTAACACCTTATAAGAAGAGGATCCTATAGAATGGACTAAGCTTAAGATTAAGGAGCATATGGTAACCAGAGGGAAGTTTAATTTAGGATGAATTAACTACCTTCTTAAGAATAACTTTACTAGTACCAGTACCATCAAAACCCTAATCTTAACCTTACTAACCACAAACCCTGCCCTACTTATAATACCACCCATAAACCCCATCTTACCTATATAACCTACCTCGCCAATATAACAAAATTAACCTTACATTAATCTACTAATAATAATAGGACTATCTGGACAGAACCAAAACTAGGGTTTTAGTAAGGAGTTAACAAACCTTATAAAGATGTATATGGAAGACAACAAGTACAGCAGAGAAGATAACAATTTCGACTTTAAACTTACTATCTTCCATGACCTCTGTAGCAGAGCTAATGTACCCTAAGAAGCTAAAGTTAAAGCCTACCCTACAATGTTATGCGGCCTAGCACTTAACCACTACTACACCAACCTTAAGAACGTTAGTCTAACCCTTTTGTTTAACCAAATCTGCAACACTACACGCAACTACTTTAAGGGACCTAAGTATAGGCGTGGTATACTAGGGCAATAGAACTTAACAACCTTAAGGTCTATAATAAGTAAAGGCAAGAATACTGGAAAATTAATCCTAGACTGTCTGTAATTGCTTATTAAAGAACTAAGACACCTCCAGCATAGTCTTAACCCAGACTTATATACTAACAAGTTCCTTTATAATAAACTTATTAACGCTTGCCAGGAGTTACCAGCTTATTAATATACCAGCTTTAAATCTTCTAACAGCCTAACTGGCTTAATTAATGACCTATAATCTTCCATTATAACTTTTAAAAAGTTAAATAATAAGAACCCCTAAGCTTTCTTTACTGACCGCCGTTACTATAAGCAGTACCCCTAACCACTATCTTAACTATATAACAGACCACCAAACTAATATGCACTACCTAAGAAGCGCTACTTCGTCTGCCATAAGGAAGGTTGCTGGTTATCCAAATATTTAAGAGAAGAACGTAATAAATTAAAGAAGAAGTTTAAGGATAGATTTAACTGCCGCTTTAACAGACATGCCAGGTAGTATATTACTCAGTATAAGGGAACAGATTACGATAATAAACTTAACTTAGAATCTATTAATAATGCAATGGAAGCTCTTATAATTAATATTAAGTCACCACTAACATCTCTAACTTAGGAATAGACTAAACTGTTTCTTACCTTTTTTAAAACAGTACAGCATAGAGGAGCCATTAATACTATAACTGACTTAGCAGATCAATCCTTTACCTATATAATTACCAGCACTAACCTAACTACTTACCACAATAACTCAGACCTATTTGCCTATGTTACTACCAGCTAATATACCTCTAATAAGTTCTATAGAGTAATAATTGACACTAGAGTTTTAAAGAGATTAACAGTAGGCTATGGATAATACCTCGCATATAGGAAGACCTATAATACCGTTATTGATACCTTAAAGGCTGGCGCTATTAACGTCCAGTTTGGCATTGGTTCTACCCCTTTTATTAGCTCTGTTATAGTTAATACACTAGTTAGCAATGTTAAGTTTTACATTATAAAGGCCAACACACCCTTTCTACATCGGCAAAATATGGTACCCTTGCAATGGCCTCAATGGTTGGTGGTTGACGCAATTGGCGCGCAGTTGAGGTCATTTGGCAACTCGACCGACTAGCCTATATCGTGTTTTTTTGACACGCAGCCTGCGCGCAGCCTGCGCGCAACCTGCCAGTAATCTACGCATTTGGTAACTATAATTATATTTACCTCTTTTATACTAATAATATATTTTAAATAAATAAAAGCTACTTTAAAGCTATTTATAAGGCTAGCAAAATAAATAATATTATTTTAGATAATTTAATATAATATAGCGATGGTTCTTTTCTACCTATCTACCTATTAACTTACC
>Ga0307507_10006253_pt1 | contig 18480 bp, 17 predicted proteins | sample 7_EM_MG_FD_207223 | JGI IMG/M metagenome (GOLD analysis project Ga0307507, IMG submission 207223) | Populus trichocarpa ectomycorrhiza microbial communities from riparian zone in the Pacific Northwest, United States - 7_EM | ecosystem: Host-associated > Plants > Roots > Unclassified | place... | reverse complement strand
TGTAAACCATTGCCATATACGCCTTACTTCCCCCCCCCCCCCCCTAGAGCTCTCGAAGGCGTAAGGGGGATTCATCCATTCCAACTACCATCTTAATACCGAAAGGCGAGCGGGATGTGTACTCCGGGTATCTTTTGTGCCTAGGCCCCGGTCGCTAGGCCCTCTCTAAGGGCACCACTCCGTTGAGAGGAGACAGGGAAAACCATGGGGGGTTATAATCCAGGCTGCCAGGCAGTATTATGGCAGTAGAGCGGCGAGTGAACGCATGCTCCGCGGGCGTTCGCCCTAGGGGTTAGGAGGGGGGTATATTTGTTCGACTCGTTCGCTCATCCGTCGATGTGAGGTCGTCGATGCTTTCCGTTGAGGGTCGGGGGATGTTATCGAATGCTGTGCATCCATGATGGATCGTACAGGTGCCTTGGGTAGGAGAACAGCGTAGTAGCTGAATTGTAAAGGGTGGTTTTCGAGATCTCACCATCTGAAAATTTTTCACCACCGCCCATAACGCTCGCAACCACCACCAGGTCCTATCCGCACGCTGTGCGACGTCTCTGCGTTGGCTCTGAGTCTGAACTTCGAAGACCCAGGTTCGTAGCCGTCACCACGTACAAGTGCAGAGTCCGTTTTCGACGGCCTAGGAGTAAATATGGTATTTATTAGATTAGCTTTATAAACGGTTTTAAGCAGGTAAAAAAGCTTTAAAATAGTATATATATCTAACTTCTAATAATATATTAAGGAGTTTTCTATTAAAACCTTTATCTATAGCCCCTTAGGGGCTTATTTTAGTACGGTATAAGTATAGTAGGGTGCTTGTATAATAGCGGCGCCCAACTTAAAATATAAATTTATTAACCCGTAACTAATTCTTACTATTCTAGTGTGAGTAGAGAGCTCTTAGCCAGCTCTACGCATAGCGCTCGACGGGTATTAAGAGCGTGGTGTTGAGGTCTGAGATTATTTACCCGGAGTCCCAATTTGTGGAAGGCCCCGCCAAGCCGCCGAGTCTTTCAAGTAAGGATTCCTTCTCCAGCCTGTTCCATTAATGCTCACAATTGAATACGAATGAAGGAATTTCTTTGCTTCAAGACTCTCTATCACTTGAAATATTGCGCTGTAACATTTTTGCATTAGCTAATTTCTATTAACTACCCACATATCTTAACATTGGACGCACAGCTTGACAAAGCAGGCAGGCAGAACAATTATTGCGCGAGTCCGAAGTCGGAACCAACTCGAGAAGGCTGGAGTCATCGGATATATATTATCACAGGATACAAAATTCCTTCGTCTCTGTCCTTCGGTTTCATCCTTCCACTGTGTTCCACACTCTATTCCACCTTTCTCTTCAAGTTTCAATTGATCTCATAAGCCAACATGGTCGCTCGTGCCGACGTTCACTACTTTGGTGCTGGTCCAGCTCCCCTTCCCACGGCTGTTCTCGAGGAAGCTTCCAAAGTCCTCCTCAATTATAAGGACAAAGGAATTGGCCTCTGCGAGATCTCTCATCGCTCCCCCGATGCCAATGAAATCCTAGCAAACGCCAAAGCGAGTCTTACCTACCTGCTAGACATCCCCGATGACTACGAGATCCTGTTCCTGCAAAGCGGAGGCAGCGGTGAATTCAGCGCGGTGGTCTACAACCTGGTTTCCATATGGGTTGAGAAGAGACGTGCAAGGGCTGAGAAAGAGCTTGGTGCGTCAGTGTCGGAGGAGGGAGCACTAAAGACAGAGGTGCTGGAGAGGCTACGCAAAGAGGTGGATGAAGATTTGAAATTGGATTATCTTGTTACAGGTTCTTGGTCATTGAAAGCATCACAGGAAGCAGCAAGACTGGTTGGAGCTCAACACGTCAACGTGGCGCTGGATGCTCGGAAAGCAAATGATGGAAAGTTCGGCCGTATCCCGGCTGAGTTGGAGTGGAACCTTACACCCCGGAAGCAAAACGGTGGTCCAGCATTGGTGTACTTCTGCGATAATGAGACAGTTGATGGCGTCGAGTTCCCAGCATTTCCAGTGAACCTGGAGGGAGACGATGCCCCGCTTGTAGTTGCAGACATGTCATCCAATTTCATCAGCCGAAAAGTTGATGTGAGCAAATACGCCGTCATTTTCGGCGGCGCACAAAAGAACATTGGCAACACAGGAATTACCATTGTTATCCTACGAAAGTCATTGCTACCGCCAGAATCCACTCATGCTTCGCCCGAATTACTGAGGGCTTTGAATCTTCCGGTTGGACCAATTGTGCTGGATTGGCCGGCGATCGCAAAGAACAACTCGCTGTACAATACCTTGCCCATCTTCGATGTCTGGGTAGCAGGCCAGGTCATGGCCGGGCTGGTGCAGACGTATGGCACAAAGAAGATCGAGGGGCAGGAGGAAACCTCTAATGGCAAAGCAAAAATGATATATGAAACTCTGGATAAGTACTCGGACGTGTACCGGGTAGTGCCGGATAAATCAGTCCGAAGCAGGATGAACATCTGCTTCAGAGTTGGCGGAGGTGACGCAGAGAAGGAGAAAGCCTTCTTGGCTGGCGCGGAGAAGAGAGGTCTCTTGGGCTTGAAAGGCCATCGGAGCCTTGGCGGCATACGTGCAAGTAACTGTGAGTTGCCCCACCGTGCAAGCCCACTATGCATTATAGCTTGACAAGTACCCCCGTACCTTGCGTCAGCCTCCGGTCTGCAGTTAGCTCTCCGACCGGGTGGTCAAGCAGCGGCACGCCGGTTTATCATAGCGGACTGCTCAGATAAGTCATTCATAGCATGCCAAGCTAACCCAATATAATATCCAGATAATGCGGTATCGATCCAAGGTGCGCAAAAGCTGGTGAAGTATCTAGAGGACTATGCAAAAGGTGCGTAAGGAAAAGAAATGGCATGACGGCGTGAAAAGGTCTGTTAAGCATTGAGCCGGCGCTAAGACACAAAGTTCTCAACTCTTTCTTCACAATAAGACATGAGCAGGTGGGCATTACGTCTTCATTCAACATAATACCCGTATTTGTTCACTGTGCGATTTTGCGATTTTGCGATTGTGCGATTATGCGGTTGTGCGATCGTGGTACACTCTACTATGAAATGGCGGACCATGACCCTGGCATGGCGCAGGCTTCTGTGACCATATTGCACTGACCGGATGTTTTCTCAGGCAGAGGTGATGTGCAAGTGTGCAAACGATTGAAGACTCCAAGTGGTCAGACGAGCTGAGAGAGTCTCGTTCGAGAAAGATAGAGCCATGTCGCTCATTCGTGCCTTGGGTCGGACGGCTGAGATATAGTGGGAGTGGCGATATGCGTAGGGCTATTATCGATAGGAGGCGGCGTGCTGAGGCCATGTGGGGTGGGCTAACGGGGGGTGCAGATTGGCTGCGCCCGAGGGAGTGGTGAAACCGGCCAGGGGTATTTTGGGACGACAAGCCTGCCAGCCAAGCTTCTGGCTCGTGCGCGGATCGATGGCGGCCGGCCAACTCCACCCCCCAAAGCCCTGCTCCACCATGCCTGCCCCACCGTGCCTGCTCCACCAAGCCTCACCTGCCTCATCTGCCTGTCTATCCTCACCACCATGACTCCTGAAACCCCCGCTGCCCAGTGCACACTGCCGCTCCGTCGCCCACAGCACCCAGAGCACCCTCAGCGCCACCCTGCCGCCGAAGAAGATGCTTCTCCTTCTACGCGCCACGCTGTCGTGCATGGAAAAAGTGGCGGGTGAGCCAGGGAGAGCACATTCGTCGAGCGACGATGCAAATACTTTACTCACGTAGCCGCCCTCAATCTCCCGCCCATGATGTATCTCTCCCGTGGCCTCGTCCTCGTCCGTACATTCAAGATTGCGCTCGTAAACAGAAGCTCTAGATTTTACAGCATTAAAATTGATTTAATTATGATTTTTCCTCTTGGCTTGGCTGCACCATCCCTGACTGCTCCTACTTTCTCCTTTGATGACCAAGAGACCGCAGTTCCTTCTTCTCTCTGAGAATTAATCCGATCCAATATTATGCATACCTAACAAGCCTTGGAGAGTCGAAGGATCTTCCAAGTTCCGAATCTTCGCTTGCTTGCGACCTGCCGTCGTCTGCGTTTCAGGGTCCTGAAGCGAGCATCTTGCTGCAAACACAAACCGCAAGACGTCTGATCGTAAAACCCCCCACTCAGCGACCCCGACTTCAGCAATCGCCACTCAACTGTGCTTTCTGCCTACACCGAGTTGTTTCTGACGCCGTGGGAGTGTGCCGCGCTGGCCTTTGCATGCAGGCCTAGAAACAAGACTGGAAACTAAACCGAGTTCTGCAAGATTGACATGACTAAGTCGTCTTTTTTTTTCCTTATTTTTTCTCTTCGCAATGTTCTCGTCAATTCCGACCTGTGGTTGCGCGCGCGGGTAGTCAGTATCCACCCCCCCCCTCCCGGCAGGGCTAAAAGCCCCGTACAATTACCACAATAGTCAGTGGCTTACCGCGAAAAGCTTCGGTGGCCGGGCGGGTTGAGCTTCGGCCGCTTTACATGACAAGTCCAAGGTTCCGGGTTTGCATAATGTTGAAACCCCATCTCGACCTAGCGCTGGCCAGGTTCGAGCTTGACATCACCCAGGCCTGGACTGTGCCAATGCTGCCCACGCAGCTACTGGAATGACAGACGCCGCAGGACCACTGTCACGAAACCTTCTGCTTCAGGTAGGCAGGTCATGGTTTCCTCATATACTGTTTGCTGTCTCATATGGCTTCGATAGTCGACCGCCTTCATGCCCACACTCCTTTGTTCTCTTCACTGCTGGCCGGTTCAAGCAACTTGGTAGTTGTCTGACGATCGAACGGGTGTTCCTCTCACGCTCATCATCAGTCTTTCTGCCTCCATGATTTCTTAATCGTTACACTCATTTAGCCGCTGCTGGTCCTCGGCGAGAAAAATCCTCTTTTCTTGTACATTTCTTCGAGGGCGGCTACAAGATGGAAAGATGGAGTCCCTCCATCGTCGCCCGAGCACACCTCAACATGACTCTCAACACTACTCTCAGCACTCTCGAAGCTTCCTGGTCACAGTCAAATCGGACGCGGATGTTGATCGACAACCTTCGCCTGGCCCAAGTGCATACCCTCCGGACGATGCATGTTACTCTTGGAGCCTTTAGTCTGGGTTTGGCCCTGTTGATGGTTTTACAGATACTCCATGACGCCCGGAGAGTTTCTTTACTGCAGGTTACATTAAGGCCACGGTGAGTTTGGCGGGACTGCAGTGGAATCCTCAGACTGACGGCATCCAGGATATTTGACTTTCTAGCCAACATCCATCCTGCCGAGACCTTTCCGCTCGTTTTAGCTTCGGGAATAGCGATACAAGAAGTCATATTTGTAACAGTGCAGAGCACTGCTCTTGATAGTTTAATTGTTGCGGGATGCAGAGGTGTCGCCATGGTCGTATTTCCCGGTAAGAGAACCGCTACCCGAAAACCGTGTCTTCAACTAACAAAGGAACGGCAGCTATGTTCCTCCAAGGATATGTAAATTTAGTGTTCGGTGCCGAAACAGCAATACGGAGTCTGGGGGCAAAGCGTTTCTCGCCGCGGGATAAATGGACCACTAAGATTTGCCTCATGGTCGTTGCACTCATGCTTCTCCTCACCTGGATTCCTACAATCATATGGCAAACTCCAAACCGCTGTTTTGGCAGCTTGATTTGGTATCCAATTCGATACGAACTCGTCGCCATTATTATACTCTGCGTTATGCTATTCTTTTTCCTGGCGTTAGCCGCCGTAATCAGCATACAACTTATGAGGAGCGTCAAGGTTGACCCAAACGAGCGAATCGCAGCTTCGCGGATGTCTTACTATTTGGTGGTGGGTGCCATAATATACGTAAGTCTTACTATAGAAATCTGTGTCTAGAGACGCTAATTCAAAGCAGGCTCTTGTCCTTCCCTTTGCAATCCAGGCTCATCGTCGCGATTTCAATGATTCGCTCGCTTCCGCAACGATTGCCGAAGTTCCTTTGTTTAGCTCGGGGATTTTCGTCGCTTTTATTCATCTTTTCCTTCGCGTAAATGCAAGTCGCATGGTCATCAAGCCTCTCGGAGTTCCTTGGCAAAAGTGCCCGCATATACGGTTCTTTGGGCCTAGCGACCTCGAAATGAACACCAGTGGACCAATTTTCAACAGATTAGACAGTCAGGATGGCCTTGTTATGGTACCAGAGAAAGAACGTGTGGGAGAATCACTTAGTAGAGTTGATTATTATAATCGACCCGAGAAGGAGAGTCAGGATCCGAGGAGCCCTGCGTCTTCATCGCCAGGATCCCGCGGACCACCAACTCACAAACGAGCAAAATCTAGCTACTCATTATTCCCTACACGTGCCGAGGAAATTCCACGCCTCCCTGCTACCATCTACACTCTACCGTCCACATCCAATCCCACGTTAGCTCGAAATGCGTCTTCTGCCGCGAACCGCCAAACTCGCAGCTCTGTCGGTACAAATGCCGCTTCCGTAACTGATGTCCACGAAGCGTCTCTCCAATGGCCGAACCCGCCACCACCGCCTTTCTCCATCCAACGACACCGTCGCGATGACAGCGCCGACAGTAGTGCAACCGTGCAGATTGGATTACGCTTTTCCGTTGCACCCGCCGCTATTGCTGCAGCAAACCGCAGTGCCCTAAACCGCGCTCTTACGCCGCCTCCACCGCCTCTGGCCACTCTTCGTCGCGACCCAAGCGACTCCAATAGGGAAAGCCTTGGACTGCCCATTCAAGCCCCATCTTCTAAGATTTCGTCGACAGATCTACCAAAGCAAACGGGGAACACGCCCTCTCCGCCACAAGCTCCTCCGTCAGTGATATCATCGCCCTCAAAATCCACCTCACAAAACGAGCCTGGCTTCCCGCAGCTGACACCGCAAAGCAGCGGTATCTACCTCCAAGTTGTAAAAAACAAAGTTCTACCGCCTACCCCACGTGACTCAGCTGTTGGAAGGCCAAACCAGCTGATGGCCATCAGCGGATTGAGAATAAACCCAGTGTCGCCGGCTAAGAAGTCTCCGACATCGAGACCAGGAGTTGGATTGGGAGCAGGGACCATCTCGACAAGTCCGCCGCCAGAGGGTGGATGGATTTGAGCAAAAAAGCAGTCAGTGTGGACGTAGACTTGTATCAGTATGATAAGTGCGCAGTGGCTTCTCTCGGCGTTTGCGGTGGGATTTTATGTGGCGCTCTGGTGCTGGCTATCTTCTTTTTACTGTTTTCCATTCGTGTACTACTCCATCACGCTGTCCTTATCCCCCGTCCTATACTTCCTCTCGCTAAAACCACCCCATGTATCACTTAAAAATCGTTTCGTCATTCTCTCCTTTCGTTCAACCCGTTGTCTCACTCATGTTACAGGAGCTGAACTCTTACCGTCATTTCTTTTTTTGAATATTTAGGCGCGGCTCATGCGCATGTACAATGCCCGTATTGGAAATGATGGAAATGGTTGCAGCATATAGCAAGGAACAATGAATCAGAACGAGACGCGAATATAGTTCCATCATGAATGTGTTTGTAGCGAATCATCATCGTAAATACCGGATTGCTAAGTGAATTTCAGACAAAGTTCGTTTTAGACCATAGACCATGTAACGTTACTTAGTTGCGACGTTAGCGCGACTGATGAGACTTCCCCAAGGGACTCGTGGACGAACCAAGGAGCTTGGTTTCTCACTTCCAATGGTAGGAATTTTTTTGGCTGGGGTAGTTCTTTTCTCTTAATCCATACAATTGCAATACGTGCGACTGATTATGTGATAGTGATGAATTAGATTCCCCTCTACGGGTAGTCTAGTGACTAAGACGGCAAACGGCCTGACTAATAAAACGTTGACTACGAACACCCACCGGGCAACCATTAAACCGAATCGCCACAGCGAATTACCTCTTTCAGCCTAGAAGGATCTGCTCTTATGGCTGATTAAAGATAAGGCCAACATGCGGCAGTTCACCATTGTCATATAATTAAGCCCTACGAACAAAGCCCAGTAGCCCGTTTGCCTGTTTGTTTTCGAGATAGTTTATTTTCCAACGTAGCAGAGAGTGATGGCCACGAAAACCGTTCTCATAACCGGCACCAGCGCCGGCGGCATCGGATCCGCACTGGCGTTCGCCTTCCAAAAACGGGGTCTGCGGGTCTTCGCAACGGCGCGCAATACATCCAAAATCGACCCCGCGCTCGCCGACTTGCCCAATGTCGAACTCCTGAGCCTGGACGTGACATCGGACGCCTCGATCGCGGCAGCCGTCGCGGAGGTGAAGGAGAGAGCCGGCGGCAAGCTGGATTTCCTGGTCAATAATTCTGGCCTGGGCTATATCATGCCGTTTCTGGACCTGGACATGGACGAGGCGAAGAAGCTGTTTGATGTGAATTTTTGGGGCGTGCTGGCGGCTACCAAGGCGTTTGCACCCATGCTGATAGAGGCGAAGGGGGCGATCGTGAATATCAGTTCGATTTCAGGAGTGGCATACAATCCGTATGAGAGTAGGTTCTTTCGTGATTCTCGTTTCCCCCTCCCAACCTTTTTCGGCGGGGATTTTTTCCTTCAAACTCCACCTTTTCAGATTCCTAGTAATCCCTCAGCCCGAAAGGAACGAGGATGCCGCGCCGTTCTGATCACATCCTTAGTCATCTACAACTCCTCCAAAGCCGCCATAACCATGTTCAGCGACACACTGCGTATGGAACTGGCTCCAATGGGTGTGAAGGTCGTTACCGTCATGACAGGCATGGTCAAGACAAACTGGTACAACAATGTGCCCACTTTTATTCTCCCATCGGACTCTCTTTACCTTCCTGTCGTGAAGCACATCGAAGCCGGCGCCACTGGTGTCGACAACGCGAAGAATGGTACCCCTGTCAATGTGTATGCGGAAAGCGTTGTAAAGCATTTACTGGGCGGTGCTAATGGGAGGATTTGGCATGGTGCAATGTCTACTCTCGTTTGGTCGTTGTCACTCCTGCCTTATTTTGTCATGGTGAGTGGATTTGTTTTCTTGGATCATGAGTTGAAAACTGACTGGGAATATAGGATTATGTAATGATGGATAGGTCTGGATTAAAGGGCCTGAAGCGATCTAAAAATAATTAATGTCTGCATTTCTGATGATGTGTTTCGGATAGATTACTATTAGTTTATCTCTCATGTCTAAACACTTTCAATTTAGCTGAAATGCAATGCAGTATTGAAAATATAAGTGTAAAACCTACAAATAAGCCATATGATCTGTATTTCCTCACCCAATGCACAGAAACGTAAGCCTAAAACGTAGAAGAGTGGGACGACTGTCTACAGGCCCAACTCATGTTCACGATTTTGCTCTTTCAGCTCAGAATGCCCCGAGTATGTATATCTAAGTCTATCCTTAGCCACACAAAATGCAGAGTCCCGGACTAACTTTCGAAATCTATGGTATATACGCAAAGAAGTCCCATTACACTCCATCACGTCATTACCAATAATTTGCCTCTTGTCTTCTTACTAAATATCAAACCTCTCTTTTCCCGGCTTGATAGAAGCTTCGTCTATGTCCTCATACTTCCCAGGCCATGCGATTCTTTCTCTACATCCCCATCCCCACGCTCGCACGCTCTCTAATTTTTTCATCATACATATTCTTCTTCTCATCCTTAGCGGGATTTTCCTTAACCTGAATATGATCAGCCTCTCGTTCGTGCCCCTGCGTCCCAATAGTTAATAGTGGCACAAGTGCAACCCCAACCACCGCAGTGGACATTGAGAACCAAAATGTCGCCGCATATGGCTCAACTGGATCATTCGCATAATAGCCTGATTTTGAGGGATTCGCAGAAACTGCGTTGAAAATGGCGGTAGCGATTCCATAGCCCACCGCTACGCAAAGCTTGGAGACAGTTTGGAAGATTGAGCCGGCGATAGATTGACGATGGGGCGGAAGCGTGGAGAGAACATACATCTATATGTATGGGGTTAGTTTTAGTATGCCAAGCAGAACGCCACCGAAGGGAGGTGAACAGTAAAGTATACTTGGACGAATGATGTCCGGAGGAACTTACATTGGCAACGTTGAATTCGAAATCAGCACCAACGACGCACAGAATTAAAGCAGGAAAGATAAATGCCCAGTAAGAGTCTCCATGCCGCTGTAGAGCAACGAGTAGAAACGAGATAACGTAGGAGCATGCGCCAATGCCCATGAGGAGTTTATTGGAGACTTTATGAAGAATAATGGCGGCAACGATCTAAGATGTGTAAGCGGCCTCGAATCGACGACGACCAAGAGCAGCGTTATATCGGATTGAATTTGAGAGTAATGCTTACATTAACGAGAATTCCCATGATAGCCATTGGAAGCATGTGGACAGCAGTAATTAGAGCTGAGAAATGAAGCACCCTCTGCATGTACAGCGAGATCCAGAAGATCATCACTGGGAAGGCAAGGAAGCCGAGAAGCATAATCGAAAGGAGCTGAACTGAGAGTCAAATCCGCGGCGTCTCCTTAAAAAGGTGTCTAGAATACTTACTAGTGAAAAATCCCTGTCTCGCCATATGTTCATAGGCACCATGGCATACTGAAATCTGTTCTCCCACACTACAAATGCAATAATGGCAAGAATACCTAGAATAAGGAGGACAAGAACAAATGGTGTTTTCCAACTATTTGGAGCGTCTCCGCCAAGGCTATTCAATGTCAGAATATATCCAATCATATGTAGGTGAATCAATGTAAATGTATGTACCTCAAAGACGCAGAAAACATGCCAATGCCTGCAATGGTTAATATAGTTCCCACAACATCAAATCTTCTAAGAGTTTCCCAAGTAAACGGTTGCTTGGCCAACTCATCATTCGGCACCGTGAAGATTGCCACAATCGTAAAGACTAGGTAAATGATAGCCAATAACCAGAATGAAGCTCTCCAGCCAAATAGCTGTGTGGCAACTCCCGAGAATATCGACCCGAATACAAACCCTAGAGGGTTCCCAGCGCTATAGCAGGCAAAGACTCTATTCTTCCTCGTCGATGGCTGCTTGTATATCACGCCGAGTATACCTTGTGCCGAAGGAACTGAGGAGGCGGACGTGATTCCCATAAGGCCACCGATAATATCAAGCGTGAGACCTGTCTGAGAGAAGCCTGCGGCAAGGGCGAAAACGGCGAATAGGCCTAGACTGCCAATGAAGAGGGATTTGCGGCCGAACAGGTCTGCGACGCTACCAAAGAACAGGAGGAGAGCGCCGGACGATAGGCTGAAAGGGATGAAGTGTCAGACAAGCATGGCCAATTAAGACAGAATGACTTACAAAGAAGATGCACTGACCCAACTGATTTCTGCGTTAGTCATATTCAGGTCTCTTCCCACTAAAGAAGTGATAACGGTAACGGAGCCGCCTGTAAATGAGGACATTGCCACTGTCATTGCTGCAGTAAGAACGAACAGGATTTCTTGTGCTGTAGACCTGAAGCATTCCGGGCGAGCTCCAGGATTCGCTTTGGTCTTCATGATCTCTTTGGTCCCCATTGCCGCCTCAGGGTCTCTAGCTGTCAATACTTGCCTACCCAGGGCGGGAGAGGTCGAAGTCATGGCGGCAAGGCGCGCAGGATGTTCTCTCTCTATGCACCGGAGTGTTGGCAGACATATTTAAGAGTATTATCCCACATGCAAAGCAATTGGAAAAGTGGAGCAGGAGATAACTCGACAATGGAGGAGGGAGCGTCGGGAGCGTCGGGAGAGTGGACATGGCGGGCCTGGCGGGTATGGCGGGCGTGGTGGGTATGATGGGCATGGCGGGTATATGTAATGCTAGTTAGACTCAGAAGCCTTCTTGCAAAAACTCGGCAATTGCTCCCCGCTACTGTATAAACCTCCGCGACGTACTGACTTTTGAATGTAATTTCACATCAACCCAGCACTGACAATGGCCTTGGAACTCCATGAGATAATATACAAGAATTGATATACATACATTATAATTTATACACCTGCCATTCCCTCAAATCCATCTGGCTCAGCACCCCTCCCAGCGGACCTTGCGCTTCCCGGCCAGCAACCCATATCTTTCGACCCGCCCAATGCTCAATAAAGCCATCAGGCCCCGACACCAGAATTAGCCTCGATCCTTTTGGTGGGGCACCGTCTTTCTGTGTAGATATCTTCAGATGCCTGGCGATGTTGGCAGGCTGGATGAAGCTCTTCTCCTCGTCAACGAAATATTCCACGCTCAACCCCTTGTGTGCTTGCGATTGGTGCTTCAATGCTTCTAATTCCTTAACAATGATGCCTTGCTTCTCCACGTGTTTAGCAGTGTCTTGTGATAGACCTGGTTTCCCCAACCCAAGTACGCTTCTCCAGCCCCAGCTGCGGCCTGGCAGAGGAGTTTGCAGAGAATCACTCTGTCCACCAGCACAATCTCCCCTCTGTCTATTCGCCCACAGTATGTGCATTCGGGTTCCGGGCCTGTTATTCAGTGCGTGCGCAACCTGCATCGCCGGCGCGATACCGGTACCCCCAGCTAGGAACAGCACCTCCTTCACATCATGTGGTAGCTCACATTCAACATTGGGTCCTCTTAGTTCGACAGTAGACTGCTCAGGAAGCCTATGGATATATGTCGACACCTCTCCGCCCTCCTCTTTCCGGACGAGAAACCTTAATTCTTGAGCTTCTCCATGCTCATCCTCTGAGCTTCCCACTAGCGGAGGGAGAGGAGTGTATGCCCTTGCAATTTGCAATTGAGGTTGTTTCAACTGCACGCTCCACACCGATTGTTTCCATATGTCCTTCAGCACTTGAGGGTTCGAGGATCCTTCTCGGTTGCGGAGCGTAAAAATGGAGCTGGTGGGCGAAGTTTGCTGTTTCGAAATCAAGGTATACGGCATAAAGGTATGCGGATTGAGCGATGAGGTTTCCGAATCATCAGGTGCTGTGACGAATCTGTAGGCTGCACCACCAAGAGCGCTTGTACCCAACACGACGAGGACTCCCGAGTGCGGTCGGAAAAGGATTGAAGGCGACCACACCATTTTAGAGGAAGTGAGGAAGAGAAGTTCAGCGTCTCAAAAGAGACAACGAGGAGAATTAAAGAAGCGACATTTGGAGGCACGTGGTGGCGTGAGATGAGCTGGGCGCTGGAGAGCTCACCTGTCATGAAATCACAATCGTAATGGAGCCGCGATGCAGGGTCTAAGCTTCCACCAGCCATGCCAAGACGGACCCCACAAATACTTTAGCATCAATCATCTTCCAATCGAGTGAATGTTTTCTTATTTACAGATCCCAATACCCTTCTACGTGCTGCCTTTCCAATTCTATACAGTCATACAACTTGCGCTGATGTTTTACGGTCGGTCAAGGCTGATTCACAGCCTGATTATCTCTCCGTCTTGCTTAATCCCACCCCTGAACATGCTACTAATGACCTTGCCTCCAAGAATAGTCTCCTGAATAATGCCTTCAACGTGCTCAGGGCTAACTCTGCCATACCAAATGCCCTGACCTGCCAGCGGGTTGCCCTTGAAAGAAGGTGGTATGTATATGATTATATTCCCGGCGTACTTGTGCCCTCCAATGTGACTTATCAAACCAACCTGGGCAGAATGTACACTTTTTTCATTCATATCTTGTGAAGATGATGACGTCGTGACATGTATGCCCTTCGTTTGAAGCTTCTCCTCAAATTCAGACCTCAAAAGTGGTCCCATGACTCCGCATCGGTGATCTCGCCCACCATGTCCACATATCAGGACTAATATGTCATCTACATCACGTACGCCTAAGAATTGTGTTTGCAAGGACGGGTCCTTTGTAAGGGTCTCCTTGAGCTCTTGCGGAAGCACGTTGTGAGCATTATGTAGCTGCGCAGGTTGAAGAAAGCCTTTGACAAAATTCTCGATAGACGTTTTGCTATTTGGCAGGGAGGGTATGTAACGGAAGCTTGGAAGGAGGTACGCGGAGGTTACAGAAGGAGAAGGATTTGCAGGCGGGAAGGATGAGTTTGTGAGCATGATATTGTTGTACGGCTGTGGTGGAAGTTATTATTTGAGTTTCGGGGAAAGGGTTGGGATATAGCTAGGCCTGCCTAGTCTCTTCAGATCCCCGACGAAAACGCTGGTGCGTAGAGACACGGATTGGGGATGAAACAGGCGGAGCATGATGGGTTTTAGGGATCAAACTGACGTCACAAAATTTCCCGCCTCTACTCAACAGGGCCCTCAATTGCCTGACAAACTCTCCATGCTCTCCGTCTTCGTCCTCGATCCTACTCTTCCAGTCTTCTCTCCCCGTACAGACCAGAACTTGCTCAGTGTACGCTGCCATTGTTCCATTCAAAGACTGTTCGCGATCAATTTCCAGGTCAGCTGGCGCCGGACGACATGGGCATGTTGGCGATGGACACGACTCTATCACCGGGAAGGGAGTAGGAACACGGATACGGGGGCGGTGTGTTGAGGAGGTATGCCGACAGTGCCTTGTAGAATGGATGCTAGAACTCAACACGCGTATACTCTGCCGCCCTATGTACATAGTAGGAGAACAGATGTGCTGATGGTCACTGAAGGGGCTCGGAAACTGGAGAATAAAGGTAACGATCACGGAACGATTCCGCGGCTTTGCTTTACTCCACCATTGCGATAGCGCCATGAAAATATGAATATGGACCGCAGCAAACGCATAAACACCTAACCTCAGCGATTCGAGAAGGCGGTAATAATTAAGGGTTTGCGCTCTTTCCATAGTCGCCTTATTTGGACTTCATATCTAAGCAGGCGACTCAGCCGGCAACCAAGACAGTAAATCTCGCTAGTACTTAACTAGTATACTTTACAGACGAATTAGGGTTATTTAAGGTTAGTTGTCTCAGTTGCTGTCTGGGGCCTTTGGTGCAAAAACATCCCTGGCATACGAAAGCCGACGGTTTTGAAAACTGGCCATCTGCTAAAACGCAAGGAACGCCAAAATCTCTACGTTTTGGAATTCGTATGCAAATTCAACCCAACACCTAAAACTCTTAATTAAAGAATTATGCGATAGAGAAGAAGCAGATTAGCTATTCTATAGGATTTTGCGATAGTTAAATTCAAGGCGTAGTTGCTATTTATTTGTTATCGCGGGCCTAGAATGCGCAAAATACTCGCTTAAAAAATGGGTGATGTTATTTGGACACCCCCCATTTGCTAGGTAGACCCCCGATTGCCCCCCGAATCAGGGTTGGCGCCTGCCTCAATAGGTTAGAATATCACGTGCGTTTGACTTGTTTGCGCCTGCATCGCAAAAATCAAAGTGCGCGCCAATCAAGTCTTGATTTTAGTTATAGTATAAGTAGTAGAGTCTAAATTTGGATCGCGCCAAAGTCAATTAATTGGATTGCGTAGTGCTTTGTGAGGCGTCGCGCAAACTAATTTGGGTGCTGCTACCTCTGCTTCGCGCCCACGCCCGCCGCGCCCACGCCCGCGCCCCGCCTGCGCCCGGTGGGACCTAAATCAACACCTCTGCTTCGCATCCAAGAGCCTGCAATTGTAGAGCGTCGCGGCGGTCGGCCAATTCACTCTACATCTAGCTCTATAATTGCCAATCGCGTCGACAGATCTACTCGTAGAGAGCCCTCAGCATTTGAGCGAAATACTGTGGACTGGCACTTTAATTTTCGTAATGCAGGCGCAAACAAGTCAAACGCACGTGATATTTTAACCTATTGAGGCAGGCGCCAACCCTGATTCATGGGGCAATCGGGGGGTGTCTACCACTGTGCTGATTCTAGACTCAAAGCCGAACCGCATCCTGCCAACATTGCACCATGACATGCCCCGGCTTACGACCAATCTCTTGCGCCATGCTCGTTCCATAGATCCTCTATTAACCCTCCTCCTTCGTTCTTGTCGAGACCTACCCTCTGCTCAAAACGAGCTGCGATGGCTTCGCGAACACGCCATTAAACTCACACAAAACACGAAGGCAAGACCTCATGTGCCCGGCTGGAGGGTGCTACTGCGACACTTGGTCCAGAAGAGGGCTACTGGAAAACCTCTTCAATATGTGATAGGATCTGAATGCTTTGGAGATCTCGAAATCATCTGCAGGTCTGGTGTTCTTATTCCGAGGTAAGAAGCGCGTCCTCTGCGTGAAAACCATTATACGTTCACCACGACACGTTCTCCTCGTTCAATCGCTCATGTATTCATGACCACTATAGGCAAGAAACAGCTGCCTCTATCACCTACCTTACAGATCGATTAAGCCACGCTAAAACCATTCCCTCCGAATTACGTGTCCTAGACCTTTGTACCGGAACTGGATGCATCCCACTTCTCTTCCAGCACCAATTCAACAAGACACGCCGAGATAGATTACAACTCTGCCTTCTGGGCGTCGACATCTCTCAGACTGCAGTTCAGTTAGCCAAGTACAACCACCGACGCCTTCTCAAGCAGCGACAATCGCAGCTTCAAGACTTGGAAAGGCGTGGAAGATCAACGCAGGACCAAGGGGAACATGAAAGACTCGAATCGCAAATTGCAGCGTTGCACAATACCGATTTCTTACTAGCTGATGTCCTCGCGGATCCTCTTTCGACGATTTTCTATGATCCAATGTCCTTCAAGGCAGGAATAAATTTTGCGAATAAACGGCCTTTCTGGAACATACTTATCTCAAATCCTCCGTATATCTCTCCTAACGCTTTCAATCATACGACGACGCGCTCTGTCCGTGCATTTGAACCGAAAACCGCGCTTGTCCCGCCAGCTGGGTCCGGAATATCAGATGTAGAGCAAGGAGACGCATTCTATCCTCGTCTCCTCAAAATTGCTGATGAAGTCGAGGTGCAGCTATGTCTGTTCGAGGTTGCGGATTTGGACCAGGCCATCAGAGTTGCACATATGGTAAGAGACTCTGATTCGTGGGATGGCGTTGAGATCTGGCGTGATTGCCCAGAACTGGCAGATGAATCTGATGAGGATTGCCTGCACGATGGATTTGAAGTGATTGGCCAGGGCAATGGCCGGTCAGTTGTATGCTGGAGAGAGCGTGGATCGGAATGGATAGGCCGCGTCAATAACGGGGTAAGATCCGATTGCCGAAGGTCAAGTTGGATTGGAGCGTAAGACACTGTGCAACCTCAATCCGGTCGCACCTGATAAACATAGTCTGGGATAAGTGGGACAGAATTGATTGGCTTGAATCAAGGGTCTACCCACATGCCTACGTATCTAGGATGCCGTGAATGCTAAGCTATTGCGTGATGATTCATTTATCCCTTGACACGGCAGGGTCCTTGGAGGAAGTGGTCCATGCGCGAACACTAGAATCAAAACAACGCATATATCTATATAGGATTTGATCATAAATTTACACCATCACTAAAATACCGCTCCGCAGGAAGGATAACCGCTGCCTACCTGTGAGGGGACTTTGTAGACAGGGGGCTATAAGGACACGATTGTGGAACAGGATAGATTGGTGAGAGACGAATCCTTAAGGAGGTAAGGCCTCTGGGATCGTGGAGACTATATACTACAGGCACGTGCCTCCGGTACGTGACCGGCGACTATCTAAGGGGCGCCCGGAGGTTGTCCTAAGGGCAACCCAAGGTAACCGCAATAATATCCCTTATATTGCCCCCCCTACTTCTTGCGGTCGGCTCCTAGTCACTATTACTTTATCCCTTGACACGGCAAAATTGGGCCTTACGGTATCGATAAGAGCCCACCAATCAAACCAGCCGAATCGAGCAGCCGTTCTCAGAAATCCGAAGCTTTTGATTTCATAGCTATTTGATATATAGGCTTATTCTTTGGAATTGAGTCGCTCGATATGAGGTAACCAGCACTCATCCTTTCTGCAGAACGGTATCTTGCAGATACTGCACCCAAAATTGGTCCTCGGAGCCCGTTTCCGCCTCTCCCATTCCTCACTATCGCGTGCTTGCATTGTAATATTTGGTGATAACTCTGATAGAGCTTTCCGACGCTCCATACGCTGTACCAGACTAAATAACTCAAAAGGATCGTGAGTATCAACATTGGAGGGTAGGTTTGGTGAGCCATGGCCGCCCCAATCGTCAATATAGAGAGGTTCGAATTTAGGCAACGGCCGGGGCTTAGGGCAGGGTTTTTTTGCGATTATTTGGAGGAACGTTATATTGAGTCTTCCGAACAAAGTCTGCATCAATTCTAGTACGATTGGAAGGCATGGTGGTGGTGTAATTAATGATTAAATTCTACATAGATATACGCGTTGTTTTGATCAGACTTGCGGGTAACAGGCTTGACAGCCCTGTTAAACAGCCAGCCTATCAGCTGACAGTATCAAGATATTATCAGAACAGGGTCTAACAGCCTAAGCCATAAAAGGAAAATTTAATTTATTATTGTCTTAAAACCCTCTACTAGCTATTATATAATAAAGAAACTATAAAGGGATACCCAGAATTTCTTAATTAGCCCAGTCCTTTAAGCATTCTGTTGCCTTAAGTATTTATATAA
>Ga0307507_10006252_pt1 | contig 18482 bp, 20 predicted proteins | sample 7_EM_MG_FD_207223 | JGI IMG/M metagenome (GOLD analysis project Ga0307507, IMG submission 207223) | Populus trichocarpa ectomycorrhiza microbial communities from riparian zone in the Pacific Northwest, United States - 7_EM | ecosystem: Host-associated > Plants > Roots > Unclassified | place... | reverse complement strand
CTTGGTTTTAATGTGTTGGTAATTGGTTTGCAAACTTTTGAAAAGTTTTCTCTAAAGCGTCGATTGAAATTTGCGAAACCAACAAAGATTTGAACATCTTTTACCGACCGTGGGGCTCTCCAATTGAGGATACTTTCAACCTTTTTTCGCTCATAGTGAGGCCACTTTTTCCCACGGTGTATCCGAGAAATTCGACTGTGTCAACATGGAACACAGATTGCTTTAAGTATACCGCGAGGTCATGGCGTTCTAGCCTGTCTAGTACTTGTTTGACCAGAGCCTGGTGGTCTTCCATTGTTTTTGAGTAAATTAGGATGTCATCTAGATATACTACAACTCCGTGATCCAAGAATTCTCTTAGGATATTGTTCATCATAGCTTGGAACGTGGCGGGTGCGTTGACAAACCCAAATGGCATTACTTTATATTCGTAATATCTGTGTCGGGGGCGGAAAGCGGTTTTCCATTCATCTCCCTCTTTGATCCTACTAATCAAATGGCAATCATCCTTGAGGTCTAGTCTGGTCAAAATGGTCACACCGGCTACTCTATCCCTTAGTTCGGTCATGAGGGGTAAGGGTATTTGTTGAGTATGGTTAATTTGTTTAGTTGACTGTAGTCTACGCACAATCGTAGTCTTCCATCAGGTTTAGGAACGAAAAGGATAGGTGCGCGTGCCGGAGATTTCCTATGAACTATTTTCCCTTCGGCTAACATTTTGTGAAGATATTCGTTTAGTTCTTCTAATTGGTAAGCCGACATTGGGTATATAGATCCCCAGGGTGGAGTGGCTCTGTCTTTGAGGTCAATCGCATGGTCGAAGGTTCGCCTAGGAGCCAGCATTTCTCCTCTTTCATTCTCAAATAATTCTCTGTATTGCCAATACGGCTTAGGTAATCCTTCCAATTGTACCTCCTCCTGCCTAGTGGATCCGATCCTTCCTATCATCCTGGCCTCTTCTTCGAAAGCTACTGTCTCGTCCCATTCGAACATATCGGCGATGCCTTCATCCTGTACCTGTTCTGGACACTTGGTGTGTTCGAAACACTATTTTTCCGGGGTTTGGATGTTTTTTATGGGATGTTCGTCATACCACCATCTGAGTGGTATGATCATATGATATTTGCCTGGGTCCGCAATCTCGCAGGAGACGATAGTTGTATGGCCATTGGTACCGATTTCGAGTTGAATCGGATGTCAATAGTATTTTCCCCCGTGGAGGATACTTCGCCATGGACCGTGGGTATTTTAAGCGGGTTTTCTCTTATTTCGTAAGGCACTTTGAGGGCCCGTGCAGTGTTTTGGTTTAGGAGGAATATGTTGGAGCCAGAGTCTAGTAAGACTCTAATCTTATGCCGTTTATCTGATATGACTAGGATGGCATTTCCGTCAGGGCACTCGTAGTGCTGTGAATTTGGTTTATATTATATTCGCTTGGGGCCCGGGTCTCGTGTTTCATAAGCTTTCTTTATTGTGGTAACTTTTGCCTTTGTTACCGCGCCTGCGCAGTTTTGGCTTCTGAAGCCTCCTCAGACAAACTGCTTTTTTCCATTTCACCAAATATTTTTGAAAATATAAAATAGTTTGATGAGGGTTCGGGATTTTCGAGGGTAGGATGTTTCGTGAAAGGTAAAAATCCTATCTGTTTGTATATTGGGCAGCCCACTACTAGCGGTCTTTATTCCCTGCCGAGGGATTCCCATATACCAGGGGGAGTTCGTCTGATGATTTGTGCTTTGCGGCTTGGATGCGCCTTCCATTCTGACCGACTCATCCACACTGGCCGGTAGTTACGAGGAGTCTACCGTACATATTGCCGAATTCCTCTAGCCCGAGCTGAAGTTTCTTCATGAGGTGGGAAGCGCTTCTGTGTGTGCAATGAACGTGCCCAACTACTATGAGAGAAATCTTGAGGTCAGGTGCTTCGTCTGACATGACAACCCAATGGGGTGTCTTGTTATCGAGTAGTGCGACCCGTAGCACTAAGGGGTTATTTTTTCCTCGTGAGACTCTTGTTCTTTTAATCGTTTTCGATCCTGTACTTCAAGACCTGCCTCTGGGGACGATTAAGCTGGTGTCACTCTTGTCTGATGCCATCCTCTCACGCATCACCTTGGCTCGAGTTCCGTACTTGGCTCTTTTCTTGCTCTCTTTGTGTCCTGTTAGGTTTACTACTAACCGTTGTTAGTGCTAGGGGTCCCCCCAACAGGTGGAGCCGTTTTCGGTTCGTGTTGCCCAAGGTGGGTTCCTTTGCTCCTGTCTCGATTTTATCTGGGATATAGCCTTCTGGACATCTTAGCCGTACAACACCCAGGTGGTACCTGACTCCCAGTCGGAACTTATCACGCTTTTGGGACCGATGCACTCAAAGGGTATGAGCGGTAGAGTTTAGTTCAGATTTTTTCGATTCCCGGTTCGATTGGCGGACTACCCACATGCCGTCGCTAGTAGTGCCAGTAAGCTTAAAGCTCCTCATCCTCCGTAAAGGTCCATGCTAGTGGCCTTTGGCTCCCTTGCTGAGAGTTTTCTCCACGGCAATCCTCATCCACGGCGGCTACCCTTGGCTCTCTAGGGTTCGCGTGGTTCAATCTTCCACCCCGTAATTTGAACGATTTCCTTTGGACTGCACTGACTCGAATTTCTTTCGGACAGTGCTTCCATCCGTGATATATTAGGGTACATCTAGTGCATTGCCCTTTTGCCTTTCGTTTGTCGACTATTTTCCGGTGCATACCGGTGTGTGCGTCGGCCCAAACCCCATGCATAATTTTCTGCCGGGGCGCTGCCTTCCGTTTGACTACCTTCTCGTCTTTTTTAGTCGCCTGGTATACCCGTTTCTCCTTGGCGGTATACTTTGGTTTTTTCGTTGGCACTGCCGTCGTTGGCTCATCACGTGCCCCTTTCCCACTTGAATTTGATCCTGGGAAATTATTGTCCTTAAGCCTTTTTCCTTCCTGGAAATCTTCTTCATCGCGGCCCGCTTGGTGCAGAACATCTATCCAATCTCTGTCAGCGGCGTATTCTTCAGGCATTGACTTTCGCCGTAGAGCCTCATCCGGTATTTAGTCTCTCATTAGCTTTCTGAAGGCGATTCTAGCAACTTTTGCTTTGACATTCCAATTTTCGAATTCCAATAAAAATTGGTTAATGTCATTCTTGTATCGGACTTTCAACATTTCTCGTAGGGCTTTTTCTTCCTCATGAGTGGCACCGAATCAACGTATAGCTTGCTTCGGTAAAGACATCCCATAATTCTTAACTATCCTATCGTATATTGCCTAACTCGCCGCTCATTTGGTTCCGGTAGGTCATAGCGAAGGATCCTACTTGTGATTCTTTTAGTTTCGACACGATGTATCTGTTACGGTCCGCCTCGTCCTGCCATTGGTATGGGTTGCGATCGAAAAATCCTTGCAGGTGGTTAGCCAAAACCGGATATCCCGGTGTTTGGCATGTTCGTATTCTGATAGGGGGTTGAGCTGGACGTTTCGTGGTTCCTCCTATGGCCTTTCCTAAGACTCTGGAAAACCTTATTTCGTCCTCTGTAGCTTCTCCGTATTTTTGCTCATTAATTTCTTCCTTCCCTGCAGGCTTCTTGTTTCGTTTGTCGGGTCTCTCTTCCCGCCTTCCTCGTCTCTCATCCTCACTTCCATCTCCTTCACTATCTCCAGGATCAGGGGTGCCTTCCGCTGCCCCATGCATTGTTGGGGGGCTCGTCCACCGCCTCCTCCTCCTGTTGCTCCGGCACTTCGTTCTGGGGTTGGGTTTGAATGCTTGCCTTTCACTTGGCCCATCAAGGAGGTAACAGCTGCAGTTAACTCAGCTATGTGGCTTTCTTGTCTTTCTGTGGCTTCTTTGTTTGCCGCCAACTCGGCCATCATACCGTTGAGTATTCTTTCATGGTTCTGTAGTTCTCGTTCATGTTGGGCTTTTGTGTCTAGCAGTTCCTGTCCCAACTGTTCGTCCCTGCCCATTGCCGCGGCTCCTTCCGTCTGTATGGTGTGGTGGAGATGTGATGTGAGCTGCTCGTGCTGGGTCTGACTGGTGTCTTGTCCATCCATCCTTCCACTGACCCTTTTGAACGCTCCTTGAAGCCCCTGCGTTGCCGCTTCTACCTGTACCATGCTGGTGTCTATTGGTTCCAGCTCCGTTCCTATGTATCTGGCGCCAGTCATTATGTCTTTTTTATCTTTGCGCAGTTCCCGTACCAAATGTTGGATTTGGGGTGAAAGGGACAGGAACGCTAGGTCTTCCAGGTCGATGCTCTGGGCTAGGTTGTCCTCGTACAGGTGTGGACTTCGCTTGATGCGGTCCAGTCGTCGGGACATTTTGGGAGATTATGGTGGTTCTGCTGTTGTCTGAGACTGTTGGGACTGGGACCGTCTCATCGCTGCTGGATGGAAGAGTCCGGGTGGTAGACCGGGAGATATTCTTGTATCGGTGGATCTAGCGATCCTTGTGTCTCGCGATGTCACCGTTGGAGCTTGGGACTGAGATAGTTCGTCTGTTACCATAGGCTCTGGTCCTGCTCCCTCTGGATTAGACCTCGACATTTTTGAAGTAGGAAACTGGTTCTTATCCTTCAGGTAATAAAAAGTGACTTGGGTTGAGTTGCGATTAGTATTTGTAATTGATATCGCTCGTGTGTCTCGGTGACGTAGAGAATAACAATATACTGTTATAGGGGTCGTAATATTCTAAGAACAAGCGAATATACTAGGCCCGATTGTTTGTAATTTGGAGAATACCTCTAGGGAGACAAAAGTCTTATGATAGAATAATAAGATAGGTGAGACGGTAAAAATTTGTTTAACGTGTATATATTGTTAAGGTCTCTTCTACGTTGCTTGATGACCTTCTAACTACTCGGGCTCTTGCCCGCTACTTATACCCTTTCTCAGGGTACTTCATACACCCATAGTTCTTAAGTACCTCTTGTACTTTTAGCGAACTCTCATAAATGTGCGAACACCCTTTGAACCTGACAATTCGCACACCACTGCAACTTTAATCCTAGCTAAGTTAATTTTGTCCAATTACTTTCTTTCGATCTTTAAGTCATATAAACTTAGTCTGTATATGTAGCCTGGCTCGCTATCATACCAGTTGTTCCTTCTGGTCATGTTGTGATCACATTTCTCATGCCGGGTAATGATATGCTTGCGTCTTACATAGCAGACGACATACGTCGGTCGGCTTAACTTTGAAGCGCCATTACTCCCTATCCAACCGTTCAAACTCCGCCGTATGACTTTCTACTTATAGAGATTGATTTCTTCTATAGGAGTCCACAGAAAACCCCTCGGTTGCAGTGCTCGTGCCGATGCCTGGAGACTGATTTGCAATCTGAGTATAGTAGTAATAACTATCGCAGGTGTATGGGTCGAACACGTGACCTCTGGTAAAAAAGTCGAAGACTGATCCAATAGGCCGCCATGTACGGTGTTGCAAGTAGCGTCTTCTCTACTCCTGTCCTTGGTGAGGGGACGCAACTTTCCCACGTGACGTATGGCGCCCTAGTGTCCCAATGTCGGGGCTGGATGGGGTTGTTGCTAACTCTTTTTCATAGGTTCGTGCGCAAAGGTAGGGTAACCTGTCCCCCTTATCCTTCTGGAGTTCTGTGCCTAACACCAACCCATCGTCGAGGCGGTGGAAACTGTGGGAAAAAGCCGCTGGTCTGAAACCCACACCAAGCGCCAGGGCGCTGAAAACTACCACAAAATATACATGAAACTCGCGACCAAAAGAAAGCATCTACCAAAGACCTAAGAAAAACCCAACAGTGAGAAAAAGCAAAAAAACCCATATCTGTAGAAGAAGCACCAGAGAAAGCTCATCCGCCGCGAAGGCCTTTAACGATCCCCCACTGCAAGTATCATCGAACACAACCACACTCGAGGGTAATAGTACCAGGGCCATACAGACAGGATCGCAGGGCTGATGGTAGAACATGTGGCGGGTTAGGCCGAGGGAGTCCACGACTCCTTAAACGAGGTGAGGTGAATGGTGGCTGGACGCCGGGGCGACCAAACCCGGTGGGGGGTGTTTAGGCTGTAACAGAGCCACGGGATGAAGACCAGGTGAGGGAAGGGAGGGGTGTGCCCAATTAGGTAGAAGTACGAGAGAGGGAGGACCGAAACGAGATCACGACTTGTCCATAATGCCGACCCTACCGAACAGGGCTCCAAGGAGATAGTGCAATACCAGGCAGCCTGGCCACCGGGGCCACTACTTCGAAGACAACCTGAGACTGCAACTGACCCATTGACGAAAGAAAGGGGTTGCCGAGCTTGCAAATGTTAAGCGAGGCAGCGAAACATGTGACGACAAAGGATGGGAAAGTAACTGTGAAACGCCTACAACCAGGCAGCCAAAGCAACCGGAAGATCAGAAGGGAATCAGAGGCCAGAGGGGTGGTGGTAGCGTCACCCTCCTAGCCAAAGGAGCCATCAGAAGAGGCGAGAGGGGGTGGATGTTGACGATGAAACCTCATGGTTTTGAGTTTTCAGTCCCCGGGTATGTAGAGATCGTTTGTGACCCAAATCCCATATCGTTTTTTATTTTTATTTTGTTTTATTTTATTTTATCATATTTCAAATTTTGTTTCTAGCTTAGGCCGAAGGCCGAAGGAATAAGTACAAACATAGGGTGTAACCGTGATGGTTTTGGCGGCAACAAACTTCCACCCAGTCCAACCCATCGTCGAGGGGGTGGAAACCGTGGGAGAAAAACCAAAAAAACCTAAATCCGTAGAAGTAGCACCAGAGAAAGCCCATACTCCACGAAGGCCTTTAACGATCCCCAGCTGCAAACATCGTCGAACACAACCATACTCGAGGGTAATAGTACCAGGGCCATATAGCCCAGATCGTGGGGCTGATGGTAGAACGTGTGGCAGGTTAGGCCGAGGGAGTCCACGAGTCCATAGAGGAGGCAAGGTGAATGGGGGCCGGACGCCAAAGCGGCAGAGCCGGGTAGGGGGTCTTGGCTGTAACCGAGCCACGGGACGAAAACGAAGCGAGGAGAGGGAGGTGTGTGACCAATCAAGTAGAAGGACGAGGGAGGGAGGACCGAAAAACGAGATCACAACTTTTCGACGATGCCGACCGTACTGAACAGTGATCCAAGGAGATAATGCAATACCATGGAGCAAAGCCACTGGGGCCCCTACTTCGACGATAACCCGAGACTGCGACCGACCCATTGACGAAAGAAAGGGGTTGCCGACCGTGCAAAATGCTAAGCGAGGCAGCGAAGCAAGTGCGAAGAAAGGAGCGAGTAGAGCCAAAGGACCCCTAGAAACAAGGACGCCCGGGCCCAAGGACATGATAAGGGAAGTCAGGCGAAAGGGGGAGGGTGCGGCTCACGGAGAGTGTGGGTGCAGCTCACTGAGAGTGCGGGGGTGCTGGATGTTGACCATCAATTCTCATAGTGTTGAGATTTCAATCGCCGGCTGTGTAGAGGAGATGGATCGTGAGTAGAGGAGATGGTTCATGACCCAAATCCCATGTCGGTTTTTTTTTTACTTTTTTTTACTTTTTTTTATCATACTTTAAATTTTGTTTCTAACTAAGGCCGAAGGCTGAAGCAATAAGTACAAAAATAGCGCGCATCCGCAATGGATATGGCCATAACAAACTTCCACCCAGTCTCACCCATGGTCGTGGCGGTGGAAACCGTGGGAGAAGAAACCCTGGCTAAAACCCCCACCAAGCGCCCGGGGGCTGAAAACTACAACACAATATACAATGAAACTCACGACCAAAAGAAACATCTACCAAAAACCCAAGACAAAACCCAACATGGAGAAAAACGAAGAAAACCCAAATCTGTAGAAGAAGCACCAGAGAAAGCCAATCCGCCGGGAAGGCTTTTGACGATCCCCAGACTGGAAGCATGGCCGAACACAACGATTTTATGAGGGGGATAGGTCCGGGGCAGTATAGACCGGGCCGCGGGGCTGATGGTAGAACGTGTGGTGGGTGAGGCCCAGGGAGTCCACGAGTCCATAGAGGAGGCAAGGTGAATGGTGGCCGGACGCCGGGGCGACCGAACCAGGTGGGGGGTGTTTAGGCTGTAACTGAGCCACGGGACAAAGACAAGGTGAGGGGAGGGAGGGGTGTGCCCAATCTCATTGAAGTACGAGGGAGGAAGGACAGAAAAAATGAGATCACGACTTTTCGACGATGCCGACCGTACAGAACGGCGATCCAAGGAGATAATTCAATAGCAGGTAGCAGAGCCACGGGGGCCACTACTTCGATGATAACCCAAGACTGCCCTGACCCATTGACGAAAGAAAGGGGTTGCCGACCTTGCAAATGTTAACCGAGACAGCGAAACAAGTGCGGAGAAAGGATGGGAAAGTAACCCTGCAACTCCTACAACCAGGGTTCCAAAGCAACAGAAAGTTCAGAAGGGAATCAGAGGGGAGAGGGGTGGTGGTAGCGTCACCCGGGTAGGCCAAGGAGCCATCAGAACAGGGGAGAGGGGGTGGATGTTGAGGATGAATACCCATGGTGTTGAGTTTTCAATCGCTGGGTGTGTAGAGGAGATCGTTCGTGCCCCAAATCCTCTGGCTTTTTTTTGACTTTTTTTTTTTTTTGTTTCATGTGCTTTGTATTTGTGAACTACTGGGAACAAACACTCCGTGCAGCGCTAGCTATGATAAAGAAAAAACCCTATCTCCGCTTATCTACCGGGGGCCAGGGAAAAAGCCACCAACCCAAGTCTCTCTGGTACGAGACTAACGGCACACCAGCCGTGCAAAATAACAAATCAAACTCCGACTGAGGGGGCAGCACAAGAAAATCAAAAAAATACAAGGGGAGGAATCAATAGGAAAACCCATGCGGTAGACACCAACAACAAAATAAATAATTGTTATAACCACTGTGAAACCGAAGGTAATCGATAATAAACGAAGAACAATGGGGGAGCGGGGGCCACTTAAAACCGTTGCAGCATTGCAAGCATTACTCATTAACACAAGGCGTTGACATCCGCCACCGAGGGAGTGCAATACAATGAGTTAGCGTAACTGAGGGGCGCGACCTTGGAGAAATCGCAAGCTAAGACAAAGGGGCAGTAGGGTGCCAGCCAAGTAAGTGGAAAGTAGCTATAACCGAGCAACGGGACGAGACCTGAAGGGGGAGAGGAGAGGTAGACCCAATAACAGTAGAAAATATCGGTAAACATGTGAGTGTCTGGCTAGGCAGCCTCAAGCGCAGGTGAAGAGAACGGAGAAATCGACTGTACCCTGTTGAAAGGTTTTCCCTTACAACGAACTGTAGTCCCAGCCGGCTGTAACATGGGCAAGAGGGTGTTACCGACTGTGCGAGGGATAAGTGAGCCAGCAATGCGCTAGCGGAGAAAAAGGAGGGAGTAGAGCCAAACGACCCCAAGAAACAAGGACCCTAGGCCCCAAGGACATGATAAGGGAAGTAAGGCGGAAGGGTGGGGGTGCAGCTAACAGAGAGTGCGGGGGTGGTGGATGATGATAATGAAATCTGATGGAGTTGGGATTTCAATCGCCGGGTCTGTAGGCGAGATGGTTCGTGCCACAAATGACAGGTCTCTTTTTTACCTTTTTTACTTTTTTTGTTGATTTTCTTTGTTTTATTAGTCATCTGGGTACAGAGACTACGTGCAGCGCTAGCTATGGTAAAATAAAACCTCCGGAAACCCACCGGCGCCAGGGAAAAAGCCATCAACCCAAGTCCCTCTGGTCCGAGACCAACCACACACCAGCCACACAAAATTAAAAAGCAAACTCCCACTAAACGGGGGGAATAAGAAATATCAAATAAATACATGAGGAGGAATCAACAGGAAAACCCCAGCCATAGACAGCTAACAAAATGAAATAATTGATGAACCACTTGTGAAACCCAATGTAACCGACAATAAAAGAAGAACAAAGACGGTGCGAGGGCCACTAAAACCAATGTGGCGTTGCAACCATTACTCGAGACCCCAAGGCGTTGACATCAGCCACCAAGGCAGTACAATACGACGACTGAGGGTAACCGAGGGGCACAACCGTGGCGATCGCTAGGGCGGCGAAGGCAATAAGATGCCAGCCGAATGAACGGATTGTAGCTGTAACCGAGCAACAGGATGAGACCTGAAGGGGGGGAGGAGGGGTAGACCTAATAACCGTGGAAACTATCAGTAACCATGTGCGTGTCTGACTAGGCAGCCTCTAATCAAAGTGAAGAGAATGGAGAAACCGACCATGGCGTGTTGAAAGGTTTTCCCCTAGTGCGAACTGTAGTCCCAGCCGTCTGTAACATGAGCGAGAGGGTGTTGCTGCCCATGCAAACACTAAACGAGGCAGCGAAGCGTAAGCGGAGAGAGGGGGTAATAGAGTCAAACAACCCCTGGAAACAAGGACACCAGGGCCCAAGTACATGATGCGGGAAGGAAGGCAGGACAGGGGGGGTTCAGCTCACTGAGAGTCCTGGTGCAGCTGACCGAGAGTGCTGGGGCGGGGGATGTTGACGATAAATTCACATAATATTGAGTTTTCAATCGCTGGGTGGGTAGAGGAGATAGTTCGTGCCCCAAATCCGATGTCTTTTTTTCTCTTTTTTTTTCTTTTTCTTCATGTGCTTTGTATTAACAACTACTGGGAACAAAGACTACGTGCAGCGCTAGCTAAGGTAAAGAGAGAACCCCATCCCCTGATTTTCTCCAACCCAGCACCAGGGAATAAGCCATCAACCCAAGGCTGTCTGGTACGAGACCAACGGCACACCAGCCACGCAAAATGAGAAATCGCCCTAGGACTGAGCGGTCTCAAAGAAAAATACAATTAAATACATGGGGAGGAATCAACAGGAAAACCCTTGCCGTAGATACCAACAAAATAAATAATTGATAATACCACTAGCGAAACCCTAAGTAACCTACAATGAAAGAAGAACAAAGGAGGTGCGGTGGCCACTAAAACCGTTGTGGCGTGGCAAACATTACTCAAGAACCCAAGGCGTTGACATCCGCCACCGAGGCAGTGCAATACGACGACCGTGGCAATCGCTGGGGCGGCGAAGGCATTAGGGTGCCAGCCGAGTGAGTAGACTATAGCTGTAACCGAGGAACGGGATGAGACCTGGAGGGGGGAGGAGGGGTAGACCCAATAACCGGTGAAACTATCGGTAACCGGGTGCCTGTCGGACTAGGCAGCCTCTAACGGAGGTGAAGAGAACGGAGAAATCGACCGTAGCCTGTTGAAAGGTTTTCTCCTACTGCGAACTGTAGTCCCAGCCCTCTGTAACATGGGCGAGAGGGTGTTGCCGACCGTGCAAACGCTAAGCGAGGCAGCGAAGTGTAAGGCAAAAGAGGGGGTGATAGAGCCAAACGACCCCTAGAAACGAGGACCCCAGGGCCCAAGAACATGATGAGGGAAGTAAGGCCGGAGGGGAAGGGTGCAGCTCACGGAGAGTGCGGGTGCAGCTCACTGAGAGTGCGGGGGTGGTGGATGTTGATGATCAATTCTCATGGTGTTGAGATTTCAATCGCCGGGTGTGTAAGGAAGATGGTTCGTCCCCCAAATCCCATGTCCTCAGGCTGCCCTTATATAGGGGTTCTTCCCTCAAATCTAACCCTGTGTAACTCATACCTTTGCGTCACACGACTCATGGCTCACAGTGATTCATAGTGTAAAATCCATCAGCTGACTCGTCTGAGTCTGCTCCGCCATATCTCGCAACCAATAAAAACTCATAACACAAGTCATGTGCCCTCACGGCGTCACCTCTGTGAAACCCATGACTCGTAACTATGAGTCATATACACACTACATAAACCACAGGACCACAATCGTGTGTCATGTCAAATATCAACCAATAACAATAAACCAATGAGACGCTATTGCGTCGTCATGTGAAATCCTTTGAGTCAACTGATCTCATGGCGTGAAAGATAACAAACCACTGACTAATAACTATTAGTCATGCGAGACTCTACCTTGCTTAGTCACCGTTTGTGACACTCACGCTATTTCCATCTGCTTCTTGAACATATTCTCCACTTGGAGGAGTTCTATATGCAGCAGCCAGCAGTGACTGGCAATAAATCATATATCCCAGTCCACCAAGAGATCAGCACCTCACGGAAGTATTATCCTTATTTCAAGAACTGTATTGGTACACTAGATGGCTCCCTCATTCCAGTAACACTTCCTGCAAAGCTTGGCTCCATATATCGCTGTCGCAAAGGCTTTACTGCTCAAAATATCTTGCTTTTTTGCTCCTTCAATTTCACTTTCTAGTATGTCCTCGCAGATTGGGCAGGTTCGGTTCATGATTCTCGAATCCTTGACGATGGAAAGAAAAAGGGGTTTTATATACCTGATGGCTAATACTCCCTTGCGGACTCTGGTTATGCATCTTCGACCACAGTTCTACTGCCTTGTTGTGTGTTATGGGGGTAGTAATATTCTAAGAACAAGCGAATATACTAGGCCCGATCGTTGGTAATTTGGAGAATACGTCTAGGGAGACGAAAAATCTTAAAATAGAATGGTCAGGTAAGTCAAACGATAAATATTTGTTTAACGTATATATATTGTTAATGTCTCTTCTCCGGTGCTTGATGATAATAGCAGCTACGAAGACACCGCGATATTTATATTCCGCCTCTGAGTGTTCGCCGGCTACATAATCTCTTCCTATAACCAAGTATCTTTCTTTCACCTGGCTCGACTTCTTTGAAGGGGGAGCCCGACTTGACCATGAACATCCGTCATTTTTCTACTCTCGTTTGCGCAACTTATTGCCATGTCTGCCCCCCTCATGGGGAGGGTGTAGTGCCCGTCCACCTAGATGGCTATACGAACATGTATCCGTTGCTAAATAGACTTACGAATAATCTCCATGCGTTCGCATATCAGACAATTATTCGCTGGGAGAGAAGATGGCCAATCCTCATATTGTTGGCTCTGTTTCGACTTGTTCTGCAGGAGGCATTCCTTCATCTTAACCGGCATCTCCCGACTCTTTCCTATCGAGCGAACCAATAGTTACGAAAATAGTTATCGGTCTTTTACCAACAACCCCTTTGGGAGTTCCCTGACTCCCTTTCCGAGCATAGTGCATGCCTACTAGTTACTTGCCGTCTTTCCAGACCGAGGAAGCCTAAATAAGGTAGATACGTCCCGTGAGTTTGTGTCCACTCTCTGATACCCAATCTTGTGGTGGTTATAACTCTGCGCGGTGTTGTCCGATCGAGATGCTTTCACTTGCATGAGGTGCTGTGAGGTCTCCTCTCATATATCCTGCGAACAGGAACCGGTCGGATGGACGGCCACGACGTATACGGTGTTGTGTGTAGGGTCGTCTATACTCATGTCTTTGGTGAAGGGACGCAACTTCCCCGGCGACGTATGGCGACCCACTGTCCCAACGTCGGGGCTGGAGGGGGGTGTTGCTAACTCTTTTTTAGAGGTTCGTCCGCGAAGGTAGGGTAACTTGACCCCCTTATCCTTCTGGGAGCTCTGTGCCTAACATCGTGGTATTCACTACGCTTTAAAACAATTTGCACAAGCAAATCATGGTGGTGTTTTCCTTTATCTATTGCTAATCAACTAGTAGTACAAATGTTTTTTTTATTATAACAGTAAAGGGAAGGTAAGAATAATTGACTAATCTAATATTTTACTATCCTTATTTAGACCACAACATGCAAAAGATCTATTGAAACTCTGTCATGCCTCTCTCAACAATGTTGTTCAACCAATTCTTGGAGCTCTTAAAGCCCGATTTTGGATACTCTTGAAGCCAATGTATTATGACTTGGAAACACCAGGCAAACTTATTAGAGCTTTGTGTTGTTTGCATAATATTATTACAAGAGCTGGAGGAACAATAGATGGACTGGAGGAAAATGTGGAAAATGTGGCAGATAATAGAGGTAAGTAGTTCCCTAATCACTGCAAAGTTTATAGGTGTATAACGGTGACTAATAGCTAAACTATTTGCCAATTTAAGACCTATTACACAACACAGTACAGCAAGAAGTACTAATAGCTGCTGGTGAGGGGCATGATAATATATCCCACGAAAGTTTACATCAAGAAAATATTGGAAGTCAAGACATTCAACCAACCCAAACAAACAACAACAGCCATCAAGTATCCCAGAATGATCCCTCATCGCAGTTGACTCTAATCCGCCGTAAGAAGAAATCGGCTGACAAAATGCGTTCCCAAATTGCTCGAGAGATGTGGAAGGATTACTGTAACTATATAGCATTGCAGCCTGAAAGTCCAATGTTGAATTAGTATATGTATCAATAAAGTGAGACAAACAATACATTTATACATAAAATTGAAATTAAACATTAAACATACCTTACATACCAATATGGTGTACATTCTGTTCAATCCAGTCCTTTAGCATCACAGGAATACCAAAGGCAAAAATTGACACCTCAATAGGATTCTCCTTCAGTATACCCAAAGCCTCACAGTACTCCTTGATCGTAATTGCTACAGTTTCCAGCATCCCGTTTAGGGCAAGAACCGCAAGCTCCCTTGGCGATGAGGGAATGGGAAGTCCAAGGCGATCTAGTCCAGTATTGGCAGCAATCAGAAGACCAGGTGGCAAAGTAGCAGAAACAGCGGATAATGAAGTCTCAATCTTTTGGCTCGTCTCACGAATTCAGGTAGCCAAGGATTCAATACTGCCAGCGCTGGCTTGAATGCTGATGTGTGTGAGACTTGTGTGGGTTCGCTTATTTCTTGGCTGATACAAATTCTCTACTAGGGAGAAGGGCTTAACAGAAAGTGGACTTTCCACTCGGGACTGAGTAACGGAAGGGCTTGGTGGATCGGCCGAGGTTGGGGCAAAGGCGTCATGGGAAAAGACCTCTCCATCAGGATCAGCATCGCTACGGCTACTTTCAATGGTATACAGAGAATGCCTTCTCTTCTATGATCACATTCCCGTAGCAGTAGCGAGCTCTCCTGTAGCCACTGAGTTTTCGAAAACCTCTTTTATCTCAGAATACAAGTTCAAAGTGGAGTCGTTAAACTGGCGTGCTTCTGGATGTGCCTAGACTTTTGTAGTATCTATATGTGAGTAAAATACTTTCTCTCTAGTTTCATTAATATCTCTCAGCTTACCTTAACATATTCAATCCAAACCACCTCAGGAACAGTTACCACTTAATCCATCTCATTCCAGCCATAACCGGAATTATTTCTCAAGGTCTCAACAACCTCATAGGACTGCTTAAGCTGTATACACTGGATTAGCCTTCTCTATTCTGACAATTAATATTAGCCTTATACTTACCCGCCGTACTCGAGATTTCACTTGTTCAACATTAATCTCAGGAGAGTAAACTTTATTGAACATTGTCGTTACCTCATTCCAGGCCTTTGGTTTAAAGCTGTTTCCGGCCTGGTGGCCCATATTGCATTGTTTGAGAAGCTCATTGAGAAGGGTTTTGTCTTTATTATCATCCCAGACCGCTCTAGTTTTGCGGCCTTTTGTGCCAGACGCTGCCATCTTTTGCAAGGTTGACTGTGGCCAAAAGGAGTTGGCGAATAAAGTGTACAATCTTGATAAAAATAGTAAGAAAAAAGGATGTTGTTGTAATTCAGATCTTCCAGGCAGTTAGGTTTGCATTAATTACTCTAATAATATTTGTGTGGAAAAAATAATAACTCTCTATGATTAATTTTGAAAATCTATTACTTGCAATTTACCCTCACCTATTTGTTATATAACTATGATGTAACATAACCCCGAATCAAGTACGCAAATTCCAAATCAGAATCAGATATCAAATCACATTACGAAGTGGGCATGCCAAACACCACCTGATTTCAAATCATGATTTCAAGTCAAATGATATTTTCAAATCAGAATCATGGTGCATCAAACACCCCCTAAGTTCTTTTATACACTATAGTTTCAATACAAGATTCTTTATCTATCACACTTCCAGGAACCAAGACACGAGTGTCCTATATGAGCCGAGCGATCAACGTTGCTAGATAGAAGGCAGAGGTACTTAGCTATCGCAACAGTTGACGGATTAAGGGAAGTGATCGTTGGCGAACTATCAGGTACTTGCTGCAAGTATCACCCGAAAAGAGAGGATTGTAACACAGCACTACAATCATCATTCCTGTCAATCAACAACCAATAACAATAAACCAATGACACTCAATTGCATCGTCATGTGAAAACCTATGAGTCACCTGATCTCATAGCGTGAAAAGAGACCAATGACTAATAACTAGAAGTCATGTCAAATTCTGGCTTGCTTAGTCACCGTTTGTAACGACCTTGTGTTCTTCCCACCAATATCCGGTCTTCTTTGAACTGGTTAACCCTGAATCACCATGTTATCACTACTCTCATATTTGCAACTTGTTGTTACAATCCACTTCTTTTCCGGGTAATACTTGCAGTGGGTAACCAATAGTTCGCTAACGATCACTTCTCTTAGCCCAATAGCTGTTGCGATAGCTAAGTCCATTGACTCCTATCTGGCAACGCTGATCGTTAGGCTCATATAAGACAGTCGTGTCTTGATTCCCGAAATCGTGATAGATAAAGATCTTTTTGTTGAAAGTATAGTGTATGAAAGAACTTAGATGGTTGCGTGAAGAACCCAAATCCCATGCCCCGAGGGTGCCCTTCAAGTTATATAGGGGTTCTTCCCTCAACCCTAACCCTGTGTGACTCATACCTTTGTGTCATGCGCCTCATGGCTCATAGTGAGTCATGGTGTGAAATCCATCAGCTGACTCGTCCGAGTCAGCTCCGCCATATCTCGCAACTAATAAAAACCCATAAAACAAGTCATGTGCCCTAACGGGGTCACATGCGTGAAACCCATGACTCATAACTATGAGTCATGTACGAACTACATAAACCACATGACCACAATCGTGCGTCATGTCAAATATCAACCAATAACAATAAACCAATGACACGCTATTGCGTCGTCATGTGAAATCCTATTAGTCAACTGATCTCATAGCGTGAAAGATAACAAACCAATGACTAATAACTACTAGTCATGCGAGAGTCTGCCTTGCTTAGTCACCATTTGTGACACTTGTTGCCACATATGCCTCTCTCATCTGGAGGGTGTACAAGCGATTTTTTTTAGTCTCCGGAATGGCTCAGTGTAAGGTATCCTGCCGTTGGGTAAGTGTTTTCTTGGCAAAGGTGTAAGTATAAACTTTTTCTTCGCGTGTAACATTCTTCTGCAAACAACCACAACCATGACACCGGCCAATCACCAAAAAGGTAAGCAAGCTATATTCAATCTTGGACCTCCTGTCCCCCTTGGTAGCCTTCGGATACCACCCCCCCTTACTGAAAACCGCCAACGGGGTGGTACTAGCCAAGCCAGGCCAGGCCTCCTACGACTCCCCCGCCTCCTTCCGCATCATAGTTTTGTTAAAAACCATATCAAAGATCCTCGAAGGGGTAATGACGGTCAGGATGTCCACCATCGCCAGACCAAAGGGCATCCTTCACCCGAATCAATGCGGCTCCCTTCCCGGCCTCAGCTCCTCCGACGCATGCCTAGCTCACACCCATGAGGTTACAACCCTCCAGAGACCCAGACTTAAAGTCTCCACCCTCTTCCTAGACATGAAAGCCGGCTTCAACAACGTCGACGCCTCCACCCTTAGAGCCAGGCTCTTGGCCTCCCAGATACCCTCCTACATGGTCAACTGGGTCTCCTCCTTCTTGTCAGAATGACCTGCACCCTGGTCTTCCAAAGGTCCCCCAACATTCGCTCCCCGGTTTCGGTGGGCACCCCCCAAGTATCACCGATCTCCCCCCTTGTCTTCTGTCAGTATGTCGCCCCCCTAGACATGGCAGTGCCCCGCGCGCTCATGGTCTCCTACGTCGACAACTTCTCGATTACCGTCGCCTCCCCCTCCTATAGGGGCTACATACGCCGACTACAAAAATTATTCTCCACAATCGCCATAAGTGGCCAAGGCATTGGCGTGTCTTTCTCGGTCCCATTAACTGAGGTTATCCACTGGCGGACCCCCAGCCTGAGCAGCCCCGCCGCATCGGCCCCCATTGAACTGGAAGGACAACTCTTCCACCCCTCCCGCGTAGTCAGATGGCTGGGGTACTGGTTTACCCCCGCTCTCACCATCACCCACCACTTCAGACACAGGCTCTCCCTGGCCCAGGCTGTCTTCTCCTTCGTCAAGACCCTGTCCTCCTCCCCAGGGGCGGGTAGCAAGCCCTTCCTGTGCCATCGCATCGCCAACGGCCTCCTCCTACTGATACTTACCTACGGGGCAGATCTTTTCACCCTGAACTCCACAGGGCTCAGAGGTAGGAATAGTCTCTGGAATAGGGTCCAGAGCTGGACGACAAACAGTTTCTTTTCTACCCCCACCACCATCCTGTCCCGGGAAGTGTGCCTTCCTCCGATAATCGCCTACTGCAGATACAGAAGACGGCCGGCCGCCCTCAGGATCACCT
>Ga0307507_10006251_pt1 | contig 18482 bp, 2 predicted proteins | sample 7_EM_MG_FD_207223 | JGI IMG/M metagenome (GOLD analysis project Ga0307507, IMG submission 207223) | Populus trichocarpa ectomycorrhiza microbial communities from riparian zone in the Pacific Northwest, United States - 7_EM | ecosystem: Host-associated > Plants > Roots > Unclassified | place... | reverse complement strand
GCTCTGCTCGAAGCTCTGCACGAGGCTCTGCATGAGGCTCTGCTCGAAGCTTTGCACGAGGCTCTGCACGAGGCTCTGCTCTAAGCTCTGCACGAAGAGACCCGCAGTGCGATTGAGGACGTTGCGGCAGTGATGTAACTGGTCTGGTTGGTTACAAATTTGACCTCTGTGACCAACCAATAGCCCATTTGAAGCTCCGAACCGGTTCGCGAACCGGTTCAACCGGTTTAACCAGATGATATTTGATATATTGTAAGGCTTGGCATAGTGTTGAGTCGCGATCAATCGTCGACAACGATATATTTGACAGTGTCTTCCTCATCGCCCTCATCTTCCTCCTGGCTCTCATCGCTCTCATCGCCCTCATCACCCTGCCCTTCCTGCGCACCTCCTTCTTGCGCACCTCCTTCTTGCGCACCTTCTTGCGCACTTCCTTTACCAGCTTCCTGATCTACATTGCCCTATGCATTGGAATCCTTTTTAGCAGCAACTTTGGCGGCAGCTTTGGCAGTAGCCTCTTCCTCATACAAATCATCAACGTCAGGATCAACGCCTTACTCGAAGGCCTTCGGATTCGGGCGCCCGTACTAAGATTTTAAGCACTCGTTTGCTTCAACAATCAACTGGTTAAAGCAATAAAGGCCTCTATTGAATTGGCGATAGGGAGAAATAAGGGCAATAAGGATAAGGCAGTAATATTAGCAAATAAGCCCGCAATGATATCACGTGATAAGGCTTGTGGGAGAAACCTCTTAGCAACGAATCTAACCAATCAGACAACTTCGACTGTGCGGTCGAAGTTCCTTAAAATCTCTTTAACCACCTATATAGAAGATAAGCAGTACACAGAGCTTTAGCTCTATAACCTGCCAAATAACAAGTAAGGCGACGCGAGAAGGAGGCAACGCGTAGAAATGGGCGACGTATAACACCAAGCTTAACTCTCAAAATAGTGTTCGGAAATGAGGTGGTAGATCTTGACCATTTAGTGGCTTCGGCTCCCCTATGTGGCGTGCGCTCTTACCTAAATCATCACCGCAAAAGGCCTATACTCACTCTACTGGTTTAGCTGGTTAACCGGTTAATTACAGAGCTTTAAAACCAACCAGCTGGAAGCCAATCAAAGCTCCGAACCGGTTGCGATTTTGAAGCATTTCCAACCAACCAACCAATAAGCGAACCAGACCAGTTACATCACTGCGTTGCGGATATCCATTCGGAACCGTCGCGCCCGCTCTATAGTACAACCTCTCTAAGTTCGAGTTTCCGGCACCTAATACGGTAGCGGCTGTTCTAGTATCTTATTTAACCTTCTACCTCTCCGTCCTATAGGTTTTTGTAGCGGTATACTATAGGTTAGCTTAAATATCCGTGACTTGGTAGTTGGCGCGCGATAAGGTTTTAGTAGGTATTTATATACTATAATATAGACGCTATATGTCCGCCAGGCTATAATGGGTTCTTTAGGGTGGCTATTATAGATCTATATAGGTTTTATATATATTAGCTAGCGTTTAATAAAGTTATATATAGTCACAGAATTGCTAATAACGCGTTTTTTTTTTTAATAAAAATGATTACAAAACCTAAAAATACCTCTATAGTCTTTAACGAAAACTCCCCTCACCAAAATCCATTTCCATCTTTGGACCTAAGCAGCCGCCGCTTTAACCTGAGCCGAGGGTAAGCAGCCCTAAGCTAAAACTGAGCAACCCTAAGCACGCCCTGAGCACGCAAGGAGGGGCCCGGTTCTGGGCCCTCGGGACCCAAATTTAGGAATCGGCTAAAGATGCCCAACATCGCCTCAAACCAAAGTTTCAACCAAGACTGCTGCCTTGGACTCAGCCACCTCCTTTAATCCTTAAAACCATCGCTAATATATTTACGCTTACCCCTCATCCCAACCAAACTAATAACTTTAACTCGACTTATATCTAGCTTCAGATTTCAGGTTATCATGCCATAATTATTATTATTAAGATTATTTAAAATAGCTATATAGTACAAAATATTCCTTATTAACTATCGTTTTATTCTTTTAAGTATTTTAGTAACATTTCTGTGTTAACTTCCGGCTAACAACTATATAGTTTTCCCCTTTATATTTACCGCTCATAACCGCAAAACTATAAGGCAATCGTCCAAAGGATTTATACGCACTCTTAAATAAACCCTATAATATAAATGGCTAGAACAATTGGATTAAATAGCACCTTTAAATACTTTAGGAGCGGACTAGAATATACTAGTTAAAGAGGGGATCTAATAGACCCGCTTTACCTAGCATAAACTTAAATGCTCCTTAGATAGCGACCCAGACTTTATACTAACACTACTTAGTATAGTACAAGGGGCCTAGATTAGATAGTATAGGCCTTTATAAGTTAACCTAGGAGAGTAGATTTATGCGGACGCAGCCTAATAGGGAAATAAGGGAGTAAATTAAACGAGTTGGACTGCGCGGCATAGGCTTATAGGAGTATAACTTAGTAAAGAGCAAACCAGATTAGATAGTGTTAGCCAGGTTTAACCTAAGTTACACAGATTATTATACGGACACGGCCTAATTAAGAGTAGAGGGGTTATATTAGCGGGCCCCTACCGTCTAAGTGAGCGGGGTAGGTATAACTAATATAGTTTTAATAAAGACTAAGGAGCTAGATAAGACAGCGCTAACGTTAACTAGTTAGCAGAGCGGCATAGATCTAAGGGAGGCATAGCTCTTAGGAGCGTAAGGGGGCTATAGTAGATAGCATTTACGGATTAACTAAGGGGAGCAGTGTTATATAGAGACGGCCTAATACAGAACAAGGGGGCTGGATTAGACGGTGCAAGCGTTTATAGATGGACTAGATTAGACAAGTCTGGTATCTAGAAGTTAATTAAGTAGGGTAAATTTATGTGAGCACAAATAGCGGACGACACTAGGGTCGGATTTAATAAATTATAGCACTCTTAGGCTAAACTACTAGCGTAAAGCCTAGGGAAATAGCTTAGTAATATCCTTATATAGATTTAACCAAGCGGAGCCAGCTTATACAGATATGGCTTTAATTACAAATAATAAGGCAAAATTAGACAGCTCTAGTCTCTAAAAGGGCGACTTTATACAAGCACACCAGATAAAACTACGGGAATATAACTAGATTATATAGTGGCGGCACTCTTTAAACCTAGCAAGTAGGGCAGAATTTTACAAAGCGGAGAGCATCTAGGTGTTATTAGATAGTGCTAGCCTTTATAAAGTTAAGAGGATTAAGCTAACCTAGCCTAGATTAGATGGAATTTATAGATTAACTAAAGAGACTAGAGTTACGCGGAAATAATATAGCGGATAAAGGGGCCTAAATTGGGTTAAGTAAGCTTTTACTAACTTACACCTTCCTAAAAGATTAATGTAGAAATAGACTTAAAAAAGGAGCAAAGGTTTAGAATACTAGCTATTCTATATCACCCTTATACAAAAGCATAGATTGCTCTAAGACTACAAGGGCAGGTTTTAGGCTTAAAGATTAAAAACTCCCTATAGTAAGAGTATACCGCTTAAACAACCTTTAGTAATCTAGTCTAGATAGCTACTATAAAACCTACAGAAAGTGCACCTAGGGCCAATAACGCCGGCTACTCGCTCTACAGACATCGGCAAACTTGGCGCTATAATATATAAGGTTGCAACTGGACAGCCGTATAAATTCAATCTCTTTAAGGACCGGCTAGCTAGACCGGCCATAGCCGGCTAGAGCAAAGGGCCTCCCTAGTACGTAGAATAAAGGGCGTTCTAAAACACGCGGAAGCCCTAAAATAGGGGCTAGGTTAGATAGTTCTAGTCTCTAAAAGTTAATTAAGTGGGTAGATCCATGCAAACACGGTTAATAGAGGATAAAGAGATTAGATTAGATAGTAATAGGCCCTCCTCCTAATTAAGCAAGTAGTACAGAATTATGCGAGCACTATTAGGTAGAGACTAGATTAGATAGTACTAATCTCTATATACTAAGAGAGGGTTGTAATCTTATACAGAAGGATTGGGAATCTATAGGATAAAAAAGCTAGATTAAAAAAGGCTAATTTTAACAAGAGCAATGCAATTCCGCAAGCACCAAACTATTAGAGGGAGTTAATCTATTCTTAAAAACCATAAGTAACCATTTCCATCAGAATTTATAATTATGCGAAGGAGTTAATATAGTATTTACAGCCGCACCTAGGGCCACAAGGGCAAAATCCTCAAACTTATAAGATAACATAATATCAGCATATAAAAATAGCTTTATATAATAGGTTATAACTACTCCTTATTTTCTTATGGCTACTAAAGCATCTAGAGAGCAGTTTTAGTGCAACAATTAATAAGCTATAAGAGGAAAATTATAAACTAACTTAAAAGCTAAGTAAATAGAAGGATAAGGCAGCCGTAAAATTAAACCTTAGAAAGAGCGTTAAAGATATAAGTCAGCTTAAGACTCTTAATTAAGGACACCTTTGTAAAAAGGGAGGTTGTTTATCAACTTATAGAGATATATAAATTTAATATCTAGGCACGGATAAACGAAAATATTATCACTATAGCTAATTTAAAGATTATGGCCGGAAAGCTAATTTATCCAAGCCTTACTATTATTAAGACTATTATCCTTAAGTATAATTAACACTGTAGTCTTTCTTCTTTTCCCTTTAACTACTGCCACAAAATAGCTGGGAGCTTTTTATAGTATTATTTAATAAGGCGATAATAGAGTTATTATTACCAATAGTGTTGGCGATACTATTATTACAGAGATTAGCTAGACTAGTTTTATAGAACTTATAGGGAGTACTTATATTAGGCAATTTGGCCTTTTATTATAATAATTAACTGCTAACGCCTTATCAACCTATAAAAATAGTTTTAGCTTAAATTAAGAGAGTATAAGAGGTTGGGCGTATATTAGAATAATAAATTTTTTTAATAACCGCTATAATAAGAAATTGGGTTAATCCACATTTTATTATAAAATAGGGAGCCTTACTATGGGAATGATTTCCCATTATAAAAGGCAAATATACCCTCCTATATAGTAAGATTGCACGGGTAAGGGCGGATAGCTATTAATATCCTTTCTTAGCTATAACTTATAGGTCGTGCCAACCAGTATAACTATACGCCTAAACGTTCTAAGCCTTAGTTGTATCCTTTCTTATTAACCTCCTAACCCCTACCTAACCGTTATAGTACACTATATCCTTCCTCTAGCTTTAAATGTAGCGGTAACATAAGAACGCTATTTACGCTACCACTACTAAAGCTAAGGAGCACGGTCTAACTTTACCTAAACGTAGTAAACTCCATCTATTTTATACATCATAGGGTATAGCGAGTAGCGCGGGATATAAGCACTGCTCCCTACTTACCCTTAATCTATCTTAATACCTAGGAGAATTAGGTAATCCTATTAAAGATTACTATATACCTAAACCACAACTCTCTAACCTACGCAAGCGTTAACATTTAGAGCAGCATCCACTTTAACTAAATAAAATATTGCAGCCTCTATTAAAAAAGCAAAGGCTTAGCTATTCTAGCGAATCTCAACTACTAGCAGTATTTTAGAACAACTTATTAAAGATCTAGTTAACTAAACGCGCGCTAAGAGAGCTAAACTAAAGGAATACTTAAGCTTCTCTAAGCCCGCCCTATTTATCGTCCTGATAACCCTACTGGCCTATTACTTAACACGCTCTCACTAAGCTAAAGAAAAATCGCTAACCTACCTAATCTACCGCTGAATTCCTCTACTATTGTGCACTAAGGCGATTGAAGGACATAAAGCTATTTGCTAGATATAGTAGTCCAGACCTATTAGACCTAAGGGGCGTATATATTACTAGATACTTACTAGTACTAGGATTAACCATTCTCTCTTAAGTACCTAGAACCTATTAACCCTCTTAATTATATAATAAGCTTAAGCTAGTCTAGTTTTTAGGGTTGAAAACGAAGTTTAATATCTACTTTAAATACTAAACCCACTATAAATACCACAACTACTAGAAACACCTAGCCCTATAACTATAATTTTTAATAGAACCTTATTAATGGTGGTATCTACCCCTATTAATACGAGTACCTGGATGGTTGAGTCCCACTATAGCCGGATAATTAGGAAGAGATTAACTAAAGATTAGCGCAACCTTAACCCTCTTTATCACCATTACAATTTTCTGGTAGGGAGTTTAAAAAATTTATATAAGCGGATATATATGCCTTTAAAGAGAAACAAGTAGCGGAATTAGTAATTCTAATTATTAAAGACAATATTAGGGACGCTAAATATATTTTAGGAGGAATCCCATTTACAAACCTCAACTATTTAATAGATGGCATACTTATACCTAGCAACCCAGACCACTATTACAGCGCACGTCCTAAACAACTCGACTAACAAGTCCATAACGAACTTAGTGGCCATATTATTCCTTTAACGCAGCACGATCTTCCTATAGTGCCGAACTTTTTCCTAGCGGCAAAGGGGCCAGATGGATCTTTAGCTATAGCTAGACAATAGGCCAGCTATAATAGTGCATTAGGTGCTAGGGGGATATACAGTTTTTAGTTATATAGGTAAGACGAACTAGTGTATAATAATAACGCCTACACTATTATATTAATCTATCACGATGGCACCCTTAAAATGTATACTAGCCACCCTTCTTAGCTAACTAGTCCTAGAGGTTGGTCTAAATACTATATAACCCAAATAAACACCTAGGGCATAACTAGAAATCCTAAAACCTTCTAGTAGGGAGCTCGCGCGTTCAGGAACGCGCGAGATTAGGCAAAAGAGTAGAGAGATAAGGTAATTACGCGTGCGAATAAAAAGGCAAATAATAGATTTGCTAGAGCACTATCCGCCAGATTAACTAACCTTAGTATAGTTTTTAGCTTTGCAAGTAAAGCTACTACTTAAGCCTCCTAAACTTCATTAGATGGGCCTTATATAAGCAGGTCTTTAAGCCAAGAATCTTAAATTATACTAAATAAGGTCTTAAACGTAAGTATAACCGCACATTAAGAGTTAGATACATTAATAGATAAATTTATATTAGATTATAGTCCACTAGCAAAGCGCTTAAAGCTATATAAGCCTCGCGCAAGAAATTGCAATACTGGTAAATCTAGCACTCCCAGAAGCAATATAACTGCAGCTTAGTAAAGCAAGAGGTGGAATTAGGCAAATGGCTTATTTTAGTATTACTAAGGCCAGACAGTTATAAGAAAGCAAAAGGAGAATCCAGCTAACGCGTAGGTATACTATAACCCAGGTTAGCCGGACAGAGAAGGCAAGAAATAGAGATGTTAGGTATTAGACACTAGCGAAATAAAATACCATTAATTATTAAGTAATAGGGCGCCAGAAGTTAAAGACCCCCTTAATTATATTCTAGCTAGGTCCCTTTAACTGGCAGCTTGCAAATAGATAGTTATATATAATAGAAGGTTATCCTAGTAGACCAGATAACCGTTCATATATACTAGTAGGTATACTTAAGGCGGTAACTCAAATTAAATTAATAATATTATAAAAAAATAGCAATAGTAACACTTAAAATAGAGGTACACGTTATAGATATAATAATAAAAACAATAAAAATTGGTTATACTCCGCTTAAAGCTCTTTTTATGTCTATTTCTACCATTCTTAGTTCTATAATTTGTATTCCCGATTTTCCTCTATACATTTCTGGCAACCCCACAAGGACGTTCTATAAGAGTGTTTTTTTTCCACCTAACTCCCATTCTCTCGCCTACAACGATGTTTGACTTCTATTATAACCTTAGAGCCTATTCTACCGTCCTTACACCACACAATCTTGACTGCTATAAAGGTTGCTTTAGGCAAGGCTTTAAGTATATTAAGATACTAGAGGCAAACAACTTCTCCTTAGGGTGCGTCTTTGCTACCTCAATTAACAATACTATAATCCTTATAAGGGGACATACTAAGTGCCCAAAAACTAGAACCTAGTAAGGAACCAAAATATAGCCCTTTTAGATAAGAAAAGACCTATAGATAGCTAAGAGAAATAGGGCCCAAATTAAACTTCCTTTATTTAGCAAGAGTGGTCGAGAACTTATATAAACTTAAGCTATTTTAAAAAGTGATCGGTGATGTTAAATGGCTTAATAATTTCAGGTATAGCGTCTAGGTATTTCCTTAGCATAGGAGGCTGGGATCTTTTAGCAAAGGACTATATAAGACTTAGCATTTCCCCACTACTCCCACGCTACAATATCTACTATTCTGTCGGACCCCTTTAAATTTCTAAAATATCTAGTAACCATTTTAGAAGCTAAGGAGGTCTAAAAATAGCATTAGGCTTATACCTTAATTAAATTAATAGTGCACTAAAGAGGGCTTTCTAAGAGCACTTAAACCTATGTCTAATAACTTCCTACGTCTTGCTACTTAGATCTATTATTAATACTAAAAATGTAGATTAAAGGAAATTTTTATTATAGGGGATATCAAAAGGTCCCCCCTTTTAGTGTAAGGTTAATTTTTCCTATATCTAACTTAAGTCTAACATTTCTCACAGGCTAATAAGATAGCGGAGGAAAGGAGGCCGAATTCTTTAATATAAGTGCTTAAGCTATGTTATAAAGGTTTAATTCTAAGAAAAGAAACTCTACAGCGTTACTAACACTTTTAGCAATAACAGTTCTATTATTACCCTATTAAGTAATACTGCAAGAGATCTCCAGTTGTGCCATAGCAGTACAGTATTAGTTAAAGGGGAAAAAGGAAAACACACCCTTTTAGTTATACTAGAGGATAATAATCTAGAGGATAGCAGCGCTAAGGTAAATTAGGTTATCCAATATAATCTTTAGATTAGGCTGGATAAGTATATTTCCGTTTACCTATACTTAAATATTAGATTTATATATCTATCTCTTCCTTAAAAACTAACTACTAACTTATTTTTTAAAGGTTCAGCGTATTGCTATTCGCCCTCTTATAGATACTATTCAAGGCATTATTAGTTCACTATTTAATAAATTTCTTGCTTTATACTTTTAAAAAGCCTTCTGGCCAGTATACAAAGGAGATAGCTTTATAGCTTATTACGGTATATAGGCAGTTGAATTTAAGGTTGTTAAAGTAGAACCTCTATAATATAGCATTGTTAGGCCGGATATGGTTATTTACAAAGGCGAACCAATCCAGCGTAAGGCCAGCTGGTATGGAACTAGAGAATTAATACGAAACTAAAACTCAGCAGGAAGGATGCCTTTGTAGCAATAGTAGATGTTTGGGCGTATATAAGTTAGAAGAAGCAGTGCTCTTATTTATAAGGTTATAATAAAATCTCCTAATTTTAGTAAAGCATCCCCGTTTTTAAATCTAGACAGATATAGGATTTCTTTAATTAATTAAATAATCTTAAGTTTGTAACTAATAGTTTTAAATTTATTTACTTCTTCTGCACGCTTCCTAAGGCTCGATTATCCCTTATACCGTCAGTGTTAGCGCTAGGAAGGGACGATAGGGGCTTTTTAACTACTATCTACTCCGGTTAGGAGAGCTGCTAATTATGGGGTTTTAGTGGCTACGCTCTTAATTACCGCTTAATGCCCCTTATAGATTGGTTGGACTACTTTATCTATTATAGCCATAACATTATTATAGTGGAAGCGGACTAGGCACATAGTAATAAGTATAACTATTAATATGTGTCCTAGGTGGATTTCTTACAAATTTAAATAAGACTAAGAAGTAGAGAACTATAGGGGGAGCTTTATTCTTTATTTTAAAATCCTGTTACAATCTTGCCTTACTGTATATCTTATATACTTTAAGTCTAAATTATCTCTAAACTACAAGGTGGAGACTCTATAAGGTAGAGTCGTCGCTCTAAATAAATCTATATACAAGCTATTACGTGATTAAAGGAAGCTTCTCTAGGATAATAAATAATAGGCTCTTAGCTACTAAGAAGCCCCTAAGTTCTAGTCCATTACAAAATCGGCTTCTATTTTTGCATACCGCTTAACTTTATATCCCACATCTCTATAGCGCTTGGCGTGGACTTTACCTAATTTACCTTAGCTTTAACTAGGGCTACTATTACACCGCCAAGATAATATATTATTTGTTAAACTTTACGGAGTATAGACACAGGCGCTTATTAGGCTTAGTACTCTCCTCTTTATTAATTAGGCAGATATAGATCCCCCACCTTCTATCCGCCTATTTTTTTGTCTCCTTGCTTTCTTTCCGTCTCCCTCACTCTCTCTCTTTGTCTCTCTTGCTCTCTCTCTATATCTCTCTCGCTCTCTCTCTACGTCTCTCTTACTCTCTCCGCTATCTCTCCGAAGCCATTTAATCCTGTTTGGTTTGGCAAGCCCACTTATATTAGCGCTGTCGTTGTCTTTCCTACGCCTCCCTCTACAGACCGTTCCTGTCTTTAGTCTTTATTCGTGCCAGCAGCTATAAGTAGCATATATAGCATTCTAAAAGAGCTCTTAGATCTTATATAGTCATTTATTAATACCAACTTCTACTTATAGGATGTCCGTAGGACCTATAAAGCACTTAAGCGCGTCTCCTATAAGACCTTTATAGATACCTTTATATATAAAGGAAGCCTGCTAATTATTATAGACGAGCTAGACCTTAGACACGTAATAGAACTGTTAATAAGCGTATATAGGACATCTATTATATTAGCTTATATCTTCTCCTATAACTAGGTAACTGAAAAAGATTTATAAAGTTAGGTCTACTGGGTCCCTAAAAATCTAGCTTATATTAATTAAACTGTGTTTCCCTAGATTATATCATTCTAGGAAAACTAGGCCAAAATCTAGGAAACCAATTTAGATATAGAAATATTAGTAACTATTATTAAAAACCTAGATTGTTAAGAAATTACTATTAGGCTCCCTAATTTCTATAATAGCGATTAGCAAGACACCTACTTAATATATAGATTTAATCGACTTTTACAAAAGAACGGCGCACCATTAGTTTACTCTATAATGGCTAGGAATACCCTTAATTATATTAGCTAGATCTTTAGGAGGGTACTCACAGTAATATAAGCGGCGGAACGCAATATAGAGGTTATAGGTATTGCTATTTCCTTAACATATCCTCTGGAACGGAGAACGGAGGATTTTGAAGATAGGATACAAAAGTACATTGCTTTCCATAGGGCACTCTTAAAAGATGTAAACGCCAGTTTTAAGGTCCAATTACGCCTAAAACTTATAGTAGCGGGATTCAGCAACCTAAAGTCATTATATAGCGGATCCCAATTATATTTTTTAACGAGGCTTTTCCGGACAGCTAAATACCTTAAACTCGACACCCCTCTATAGTGTGCGTTATAAGATACCATTCCGTTTGGAGAGTTTATAAACCTACGCTATTTATATTTGCGGTCCTTGGACCTTGGTAATAATCTAGCTAAGTTAATTAAATTCCTTCTACAACTACTAAAATAAATGGAATTAATAGAATTGGCTAAACTATATTCTAGCTTAGAGAATTATTGGATTTACTTTTTAACTACCCTAACTAATTATAATCTGTCTTTCTAGTTATGCTTTTTTATATTAAGTTTCGACGAGCTATATAGAAAGGGACTATAGTGTCTTAATAGATATATAGGTGTATGTCCACTAGAGTTAGAGAAAGTTAAGAAGGGTTTCTATTAGCTACTAGAGTTGGTTATAAGGTTGTATATTTAGCAACCATTCTAAGGTCTATATAGCTGTGGGAAGCTATACTAAAGCTAATATTCTAGCCGTAGTAGATAGTTAACTAGAACTTTCTCCCTTTGTTAAATATGCCCTTGCAGGCAGCGACTTAACAGCGCGCGCGCGTTATGCAGAGAAATGTTCAGTATTAGCGGAGATGCCTATCTTTCTTAGTTTCTAGTTATTTTATCTTAGCACTACTAGGACTACCCCACTCGAAACTAAGATCAATTAGGTAAAGCCTATACTAAGCGCTATAAGGGGTGGGATAAAAGTTAAGCGGCGTGTTACCTTAGTAAGCTTATTACCTTAGTAAGCTTAGACCGTAGAATTAATTAGCGGACATATGTATATCCGCAAGCGGATATTGCTAACCTTTTTTATTAAAAAGTTGATTCTATCCCATTATATAGCAAGATTTCTTGCACTTTTTGTATATATACGCCTCTTAAGCCAATCTAGAGGCTCTATACCGTATATAGCTATATAGAAAATATAGTAGTATAGTTAATTAAAAAGCTTTAATATTGTTACTACCTATTTAATTATTAAATCCACAGTAAGATATCGTCCTTATACCGCCTAGAAAACGTTGTGCATCTTTAGCTCCAAAGCCTTTAAAGGCCTTAAAAGCTTTAAAAGCTCTAAGCCCAAGTTGCTTAAAATATATATTCAGTGCTATTTATAGTGGTGGCCTTAAGTAGCATTTCATCGGCATCGCAATATTAAGGTGTTTTAGTGGATTCCTATAGTATACTAACCTAAGTAGAAGCGCCTAAAGCGCCTAATACGAAAAGTGCCAAATGCCACACGAAGGGATAGGGTTAACTGACATTATAAATCCTATAGTTATTATTAAACAAAGAGAGTACTCAACTATGGGAGAAACAAGAGTACGAAAGTTAAAGAACGCCATTTATATCGCTAGTCTTATGGGTATTAAAAATGGTATATAACTAAATAGGGAGTGCTATACTAAACCTTATTACGCGCTAACTCTAAGTTATAGGTATTTAAGTAAACCTATAATATGCCGCTATAAAAACTCGGATTACTGCAATCTGTGTCTTAATCTCCCTATTTAAAATGTGCTATCTTGGCGCATTAATCCTTGCATCTATACTACTCGCCACTTAGGTTTTATATAATATAATACCTCTTATTTATCAAGTCTGCGTTAAAGTACCCTTTAAATCCCTGTCTAAACCGCTTTTCAGCCGCCGTTAGGTTGACGTAATTAAACGTTTTGATCTAGATATTAACTGCCCGTAGTTAGCACGGTTTGTTATAACGCAACAAAGTAATATACTAAGAGGCTCCTGCTTTGCACTTTGAATTTCTATAGGCTTCTTCTCCGCGCTTTAAGTCTTTATAGGCATTTTCTTATCACGCTAAAGCGCCTTACGGAAATTCTTTTCTATTAGATTTGCCTATACAATTTTCTTCTCTCTAATGCGTGCTACTAAAGCAAGTTAGAATCTTAGGGTTAGGAGTCTAAAGAAGACAAGGTAATTGGTAATTATATTTGGCATTAGATAATGTTAGTCCCTAAAAAACTAGAATCTAACAGTTTAAGCCAGATATAGCGGTAAGTTTAGGGCAGGTTTAACTGAGCTTAAGCTAGAGAAGGCGGGATAGGGATATACAGATTTTGAATTATATTATAATAATATAAAGTGGGAACCTTTATTATAACAAACCGCGAAGTTAATTGGCCTGCAAGCGGGTAACTAACTATATCCATAGTACACAAATTGAAATCACGTCTGAGCGTGTTCCGTAACGTTTATTAAGAAATCCGACATTTTTTACGATTTTCCCTATGTTCGCAGTTGAATTTCTTAACTATAATAGCTTAAAATACTACTAAAAGTTTATCGATTAGGGAGACGACCTAATATTTTATAGATATTGGGTTAAAGTTAAGATCAATTTTAATTTAGTGAAAAATTGCGTTATTAAGGACTCTGACTTAGTAGATATTGCAATAGACGTTATATATATAAAGCCTAAAAGTTTATTGATTATAGAGCTGGTTCTTGCAATTATTTTAAGCCTATATACAGCCCTAGACCTTAAGTAGGTGGCTTTAACAATTTCGTTAGAGATTATATACAGCTCCTATATAAATAATAGATCTTACGAAAGTCAAAAAAAGGTTAGTAATATCCGCTAATTGATTCTACAGTCTGAGGTTGCTGAGGTAACACTCCTAACTCTATTAGTTAACTGTTTGGGCTTATTATCTAGGCTTGCGAGGACTATTACGTCTGGGCTTACTAAGGTAACCTATTATATAGAAAATTATATTAATCTATAACCCCTTTCTTTGTTCTAACCATCTATACCTTATTACTTAGAAGCTTATTGCGATTATGTCTAATTCTTCCACCTTTACCGTTATCGTACTTTCTCTTTAGCCACTATAACCTCTTAATATTGCGGTCAAATACCTTTTCGCACGCTTTACATAGACCGCATTTAAATAGACATTTATAGAAAACAAGATGGCTAAGAATACGCAGCTTATAAGGGCGGTCCATAGTGAGTTATTAGGGCTGTAAATAATTGCATACTATAACATCTACTAATAATTATGAGTGACGTTTCTTTCCACAACTACCGAATTTGTATAGGAAAATAAGCCCTCTAGCTAGTTGCCGTTATACCCTATATTTTAGACAGCCCTACCCTAATCTAACCTCTAGGCTTAGTCCTATCTGGACTAAAACCTAGATAATTAAAGCATTCCTTATAAAGCGTATACTGCGGATGCCTACAAGATTGGCACACTTTCCACATTATATTACACCCGTAATAGTTGCATTTTTGGTAACGGTGCTCGTTATTTAAATAACTATAATTACTTTTACGGCAAGTACCAGATCTACCAGAGCTTATTATTATTTTTAAGCGAAACCAGCTAGTATACTAATCCGAATAACTAGAAAAAGGAGATATGTGAATATATAACACCTATAAACACTACAACACTAGCTAGATTTTTTGGATCGGTATATAATATAAAAAGACCAGAATAAAAGTATACTTAAAGATCTTGTAGTTATACACCTCTAAGACCCCTATATGCCCTAGAGTAAACTAAGTTTAACTCTTTATAAAGCTGCCTAGGCTTGAGGTAGCTAAAACATTGTCTTTTAACTTATTACTACTATCCAAGTCCCTTAGCCACTTATAATTAAAAATATGGCGATCCACGGGTCGTCTTCCTTCAAATAAAGGCCATGTAAAGACGTTTTGTGTTGCAATTCGTAAGACATTTTCCGATATATGAGTGGCAGTAGCGTTTACATTAACGCCATAAGATAGCGCTGGTGTTATCAGTTGTGAATTCGGCTTAGTACTGCATTTATAGATTCCAAGATCTTTAAAGGAAACCCCGCTTTTCAATCGCCAATTTCAATGGCTATAACTCAAGCTGTAGCGGCAACCTATATAGTACTAAGCTTTAATTGCAGTATCCTAAATTGGTATAACCCCAAAAGGCGGCCAGGGGCTAAGAGGGGGATGTAGGTAACTCTTAGCATTAATCTTGGTGATATAAAGGAGATATAGTTTATCCTAGCGATATATTAACTGATTTCCGTTATTACTAAGCGTAATATAAGCTTTATTGTAAAGGTTTAAATGGTCTATAAATAACTGCGCTAACTGCGTCCAGACCGCCGCTTTAGGCGAAGTTGGTAGCAGATTGTTAAGTAGTATTATTATCTTTGGTAACAGACTAGTAATTGCCGATCCTAGCTATAAAGACCCAAGGTTTAGTCTATAGATTGCTATTATCTTGATAAAAGTCCCCTATACATTACCTTTATTAATTAAGGGAATAATTTTGTTGGTAATTAGATGGAATTACTTACTAGCTATATTACAATCCACGCTAGGCTCCTAAAATGTCCCATATAGAGCAGAAGGTATCGCATAAGGCATACAGCTGAAAGCTATATAGTGTGGTAGATGCTCTTTATTAATAAGTAAACTGGGGCTTTTAGAGCCCAAGGCACAATCTAAAGGCGGTGACGGTATATATGGATAAGGTAGCTTAATAGCAGATCTAAATCTATTCTACTTAGGAAGAGTTAAGGCTGCGACAAATACGGCAATAAATTGATCTTTGAGATTATACCGCGTGGAGAAGTTATAGAGGTATTAAAAAGCTTTATCTAAGGTTGGAGGTGATAAGGGTAAGCATATTAACGGATTTTTAGTATAGGAGTAATAAAGTCTAAGAGTTAGGTTTTAGTTAAGGTGTATTAACTATAGGGGATAATATAAATAGTTAAAGCGCCTTATAACTGCCTTCTATCTATAACCCGGAGCAAGGAGTGCTGCCTACTAATATGCCTTTGCATTATTAACTTTTCTAATCGCGATATTAGTAGTGCTACTCTTAAACGGATAGCCGTTGTCTACTATTTTAGCTATGTTATCTGTGTATTACACTTTCCCCTCTAGCGGCTTTTCCCGCAATTTAATAAGTTTAATAGATAGAATATATACCTATCTAAAAACTAGTATAGCAAGGCAATTTGTTTTAATAGAGGTATTAGTAGCGGATCCTAAACCCCTTAAGTTACAATTAAAAGAATCCGTGAAAAAATAGGTTGCTAGATAGGGCATGCTAATGACAATCCTTTAACTGGCTAAAGACTTTACTAGTGGTTCCAGATTATAGGTGTCTAGGGTACTAATAGTCTATTATAATCCTCTTTTAAGGAATAATTGTCCGTTTTCTTTAGTCTCTAGAAGGTCCTAGTGCCTAGGTATCGCCGGAGTCTAGTATAAAAATTTTCGGAAACCATTAAGTAAGGCAGGAGATAAGGTTAGTGCGTAAGCTTTATTATATAGAGACTACTATTTGTTTTGGCTCTTCTCTAAAACTTCTATAGAATATTAAGCGCTTAGACGAATAGAGTTCTGTTCTATAGCGTTTTATATAGTCTAGCGTCCATTGTTAGTTGCCGTAGGTATTAAAAGAATGGTTTACTTACTGCTGTATATTTATTCAAAGATCTAAGATAAATAGATGTTTTAAAAGTGCTAGGAAGGATTATAGGAGTCTTTAAAAGCTGTAGAAAAGGGTAGTCACTTCTACTTAAAGATATCCCAAAACAACAATGTCCCTAGGATGCCCCCACTAAACCTAAAATAGAATGGCATACGGCTGCTGCAAACGTGTTATTAGCGACTTAGTTAATCGAGGCATAGATATAGTAAGGGAGACGCGTAAGCCTATACGATTAGATTGTCTATAAACGAGGATCTAAAGCTAGAGAAAAGGAAAGGAAAAAGATAAGCAGCGCCGCTTAAAGTTTTATACAATCTTCGAGTTATATAATTATAGCCATTCTGCCAAGTTCTGCTAGTGCTGTAATACGTATCCAGCAATACCAAACACTGTAAATAATAGAGTTTATCTATCTCGCACTTAACCTCTCTTTAAACATTTTCCTACTAAATATCCCCTATAAAAGCGTTATCTTTATGCTAGTTATAGCCTATATAAGTTTGCAGTAGAAGCGTAATTCTGCTTTAAATAGATGGTGAAAGATTTAAGCCATTTTATTATAGGTTAGTAGGGGTATCCCAAGAGATATTTCCTATAGGGATAACTCGCTAAGTGGCTAAGGCTCTTTCTGGCCTACTACGCGATTTTAGTAATATTTACTAACTTAAAGCGCTTATTACGGGGAATTTTTCACGTATATATAATTATTAGAATAGGGTATTAATATGCAATTATTTACGGCTATTAACCGGTTAGTGTGAGTATTAGATTCTAAACCCCTAGCCTATAATCTATTGCTAATTTTTTCCCGCTAGAACAATGTATACTTATATATATAATCGGCTTCTGCTTTTTTTTATACGCCTCTAAACTCTATCCTATATCTATAGCACTTTTGGACGCACCTTACCTGACTTATCTTAGTGGCCTATAGGTAAGTTTAAAATGTTTAAAAATCTTTTAATAGTGTATAATCTTAATAGCTGCCTAACGACATTAAACGCACAGTAGATTACTAACTAAACAGTTACATTTCCAACTTAAGATAAATAATAGGTAAGTAGGGCCGACCCTAATATAAGACTAGTTGTTAACGTTCCTTAGTAGGCTTAGCTAGTGCCACTAGGGCCGCCTATAGCATTACAAGATAATCTAGGATGTATATTAAATCTAAGTCTGCCGCCTATAGCGTCCTATGGCTTAATCTCGTCTCTTAACAACGTCTGGGCTGGGTAAGGATTAGACGTCCTATTTATCCTATCTATATTGCTTATCCAGCGCGATACTACTTGTATAGATTAGGGTAAGGAAAAATCTAATCTTATTTTAATACAATCTATAATCCACAATTGATACGATATTCTGTATCGTATTAAATATCATGATATTTTCTTGGAATTCCCCCTATAGCTCCACTAATATAGGTATATATTTTATAAATAGAGGCCTATTTTATAGCTTTGTTCTAGAGCTATAAAATAAGCCCTTATTTATATAATTTAGAGCCGTTTTAGTAGAGTTATAGGAGGGGGGACCTACTACTAGTTGTAAAATATTGGTAACTCGCCTAGAGCCAAACGTCGCGCATCTCCTACTTTATTAAAATAATACACCCCCTATAGCTCTATTAATATAGCTTTAAAGTAAAGTTATAAAATTAGTTACTATTTATATAAGTTAGAGCTATATTAGTAAAGTTATAGGGGG
>Ga0307507_10006250_pt1 | contig 18483 bp, 4 predicted proteins | sample 7_EM_MG_FD_207223 | JGI IMG/M metagenome (GOLD analysis project Ga0307507, IMG submission 207223) | Populus trichocarpa ectomycorrhiza microbial communities from riparian zone in the Pacific Northwest, United States - 7_EM | ecosystem: Host-associated > Plants > Roots > Unclassified | place... | reverse complement strand
AAGAACAAATCAACAACGTAATAATAACTGGTGGAGTAGTTGCCTAATAGATTAACTCTAATTGTATTCTGAGATTTACTACAAGGAGAGAACTATCTACGGTAGGGACTAAGGTCCTTTAAATACATAACCGTACTCCTAAGAAATCCTCTCTTATATGTAAGGTATGTGTTGTCTATATTAAACATAACGTCCCTTCTATTTAATATAGTTAATATGTTTAACGCCATATGACCTTGGTTACTATTCCTTGTTATATAGTTCCACCAGATCTATTCTAGACTATGCCTATATTAACTAACTAGCTTCCTATAACTCTTCTTTAAGTAGTTATAACATTATACTTAAAGCGTCCATAACACTATCTCCCTCCTCTTTATCTTTGTCCTTAAAGATTTCTAATATCTCCAAGTTGTCTACTAGAGGTGTAATATCCGTTTAATTAGTCTGGTTAATATTCTTACTTATTATACCTAAAGCTTCTTCTTCTCTTTCTTGGGTGGAGCGTTGCCTACGTACTGTTTCCTTAATACTATTACTTGGTGAAGTAATGGCGATTCCTTACTCTAGGTGCGCGAAAGAGGGGTTAGTCTGCGTTGCGCTAGCGAGCCCTTTATCTTGGCAACCCTCCTCCTATTCTAAGTGCACTAAAGCAAATATTTAGTTGTCCTGTGACGTTTGTTCTGTCTTTAATACTAAATATGCGCGTCCTATAACTTTTAACAGTTTTCAAGTTCCCTAAGTAACTTGTTATAGGGTCTTGTGTTTAATCTACCGCTACAAAGCTTAACGGTAAGCTGGCCTCAGCGTTGCTTGCGGTTTAACGTACCTTAGAAGAGTCCGCACGTATCCTTAAAGCCTAATGTCTAGCTTATGCTTATCTTTAACGTCTTAAACGTGTTCATAAGAAGGTTTATTCTAAGGAGTAGAAACTTGTTTAGCAAGGTCTGCAGGAACTTAGTAATAAAAGAACTAGCTCTCCTCCTATTAGGGAAACAACTCTAAGTAGCTTAGCAATTGCTCCTCTTAGGTCCCCCTTAAGTGACTCATTCTTTGGCGATTTTTCTTTATTAATATTACCTGACCTGCTTTCTTCTAATACTCCTATACCTTTCCTATAGCGTTCTCTAGGTTGCTTAGTGGCTTTTAGGTAGTCTTATTATAGCCTATCTACTTTACTTTATACTATATTTTGTTATCTACATCCTTGTAACTAATAATCTTTAAAACTTGCTATTTATCTTCCTTTTATCCTCTATATGTATCTGCCTTATAAACTAGTGGCTTAACACCTCCGTGTGCTGGTTCTAGTATTGTAATATGTTATATAGGGTAAATCTTTATTTTGGCTAGTAGGTTTAACTTATATGTGACTAATAAAATTCTTTACGCAATTTTAAAAGGTCCTAGTCTAATATAGTTCAACTTCTTGCTTAGTCGTTAACTCTTGAAATTTTTGTGTAGTAGCTACACTTTATCTCCCTCCTTAAGATCTGGTCCCTTAGATCTCTTAGCGTTGTAGTACCTTTTTATTTGTTTTTATACTAGTTTAGCTATTTCTATAAGGTCTGCATAAAGATTTATTAACATCTCCATTCTTTGTTTAGCTGTGCTACTTGTCTTTTTTGCTTAATATGGTAATAACGATGTTCTTGGTTTGTACCCGTAATTCGCCTTAAATAGTAATATCCCCATTCCTTTTTATAGTGTTGTATTATATGCAAACTGTGTAACTAGTAATAATAATACCCAATTATTCTGTGCGTGATTAATATAGTGCCTTAGATACTATTCCAGTATCTAGTTTAGTCTTTCTATTTATCTATCCATCTGCAAATAATATACTATAGAGGTTGCTGCGTAAACTCCTTGTTCTACTAGAAACACTTCCTAAAATACTGCTATAAATCTTAGATCTCTATCCAATATAATCTTATCTGGTGCTCTATATCTTGTAAACACTTCCTTTATATAGATTCTAGTAATATCTTCTACTAATATCTCTTTAGTATATGCTATGAAGTATCCCTACTTTATTAGCTTGTCCACTATTACTAAGATCGCGTTATAATCTTATCCTATAATAGGATCTCTTGACTTTAGTAACTTAATAATAAAGTCCTATAATATAACTTCCTATAGTCTTCCTGGTATTTTAATAGGTTATAGCCCTCTATACGGCTTATGCCTTATTGGTTTATTTCTTTGGTAATCTAGATATTCTTTTATAACTTATCTTGCTAGTCCCTAGATTCCTTAAATAATATATTCCTTTTAAAGTCTTAACACTAAGCCTATAGCTTTGTTATGTCCTTATGTTATTCCCTTATAGAATTCCTTAACAAATTCTTCTGCAATAGACTTAGGTATATATATTACTTCTCTATTTTTGTATTGCTCTAAATCTAGATCCTTTGCCTATGCTTCTTAGATCTTCTATATTTAATTACTCTTTAGTAACTTATGGATCTGGCTCTCTTTAGTTGCTATAATCTTTAGATAGTTGTACCTAATTAATCCGTCTTAATCCCTTTATAATAAAGCTCCTAACAGCTTTTTGTTACTTTATAGTTTAGCCCTTCTACCTAGAGCGTCTGCTTGTGCATTGTCTGTACCCTTGGTATACTGAATTTCGAAATAGTATTCTGTAAGTATTTCCGCCCATCTAACCTGTCTTTGGTTGAGTTCCTTTATTATTAGGAATTCTGTAAGGTTTTTATAGTCTATTTTAACTATAAATGGTTTCTCTGTGCCTTGTAAGAACGCTTTCTATTTCTTAAGTGCTGTAACTATACCTAACAACTCCTTGTTATAGATGTTATAGTTTAACTCTGGTGGTGTTATTTTCCAATTATAGTATGCTACTGGGTGCCATGCGTCCTGGTATTTCTATAGTAAGTATGCTTCTAGTATAAAGTCTAATGCGTCTGTCTTAACAACTGTTTCCAACTTTGGTTGATAGATCTTGAGGACTAGCTCTTAGGTGAATAACTCTTTAAGTTCCTGGAATAGCTCCTTCTATTTACTACCCTAAACCTACGGTTCCTCTTTCTTTGTTAGCCTTGTAAATAGCTTAATGCTTTTTAACCACTGTGCTATAAACCTCCTATAGTAGTTATAAAACCCTAAGAATAATCTTAACTGCGTAACGTTCTCTGGTTCTTGCTAACTTACTATAGCTTTGACTTTCTTTGGGTCCATACTGATCTTTCCTAGTTTAATAATAAATCCTATAAAATTGGTTTTTCTTGTAAAGAACTCGTATTTCTTAACTGCTATTAGTATTTGCTCTTCCTATAGTCTCTTTAAGACCCATTTAACGTGTTCTCTATGTTCTTCCTTATTCTCTAAGTAGATGATAATGTTGTTAAGGTATACCATAACAAATTCATCTAGGTGTTCTCTTAACACACTATTAATTCGCTTCTGGAACGTTGCTGGTGCGTTTATAAGCCTGAATTGTATAACTAATGGTTTATATAGTCCTTTCTTTGACCTAAAGGCTGCCTTCTATTTGTTGCCTTTCTTAATCCTAATCTAATAGTACGCCCACCTTAGATCTATCTTTGTAAAGATCTTTGTGTTACCTACCCTGTCTTGAATTTTGCTAATTAAGGGTAAAGAATACCTATCCTTTCTAGTGATGCTGTTTAACTGTCTGTAGTCTATACACATCCTAAGTTTTCCATTTTTCTTTAGGATAAACAGTACTGGATATCCTACTGATGACTATGACGGTCTAATGTATCCCTTGCGTAAGTTCTCCTGGATAAACTCCTTAAGCGCTACTAACTCCGTTTTAGTAAGCTTATAGATTAGAAAGAACTTTGGACTTGTTCCCTTTTCTAATTCTATTTTATAGTCCCATGCTGCATACTCTAACAGCTTTTTACTTTCTGGTGACCATAACTTTCTACTATACTTGTGGTATCTCTTTGGTATATAACTTAAGCCTCGCTTAGTCTCTTTATATATCGCTCCGACTTGGTACTATACCAACTTGGTTTGCTGTCGCACTTTGCGCTGTTAAGTATTTTTAATATTGACCTGACCTATAACCCAATTAATCTTTAGATTGTACTCCTATAACTAAGGCATTCCTAGTATCGCCTTGTCCTGTCCCAACGGTAGTATATTAAAAGACATTTTCACTAGTCTTCCTTTAATAGTTATCTAAATAGGTCCTATTTTAAGATTAATAATGCCTCCTCTATAGGCTATCTGATCTCCTAAAATCGTTATATTACTAGATCCTTAACCTCTAGATTTCTATAGTTTCTTTTCCCACCTTTAGGTTTCTTTGGTACCGCTTAGGTCCATTGGCTCTGCGCCATTCTATAGTTTTTGACTCAGTGTCTGTTGTTGCATACTCTGCGCCTTATACAACTGTGGAACTCTGTCTTGCCCTCTCTTAGCTTGTTCCCTTTAATAGATCCTATTATTAATCTTTATTGACTGGTCTATTAACTCTCTTAGAGTATCCGCATCTTCTATTAGGATAATTACGTCCTGGACTTTAGCCTTAAGTCCTTATTTATACTGTGCCATAAGCGCCCTGTTATTCCACTTAACCTGCGTAGCTAGTGTTTAAAACTGCGTTGTATACTCAATTGCTGAAGTGCGTTATACTAAGTTCTGAAGCTTTTGTTCCGCTATGGTTGTGGCCTCCGGGTCTCTAAATATCTGCGTTAGTTATTCCGTGAACCCATTCCAACTGGCAAATATATACTATACGTCTTGGTTAGTAGTTGTTATGCCATTGGCCTATATCTCCGTAAGATACGGTTTAAACCACTTAAGTGCCCTCCCTGTTAGGAACAATTCTATATAGGCTACTTAATCTAATAATGTTGCTAACTTTACTCCTTCCTGCATTACCTTAAAGTGCATCTACGTAAGAAATCCCTTAAGCTTTAACTTCTCTCCTAAGAATTGTTCAATTAAAGGTAACTTGATTTTTGCTGCTCCAATTCCATTAATGCATTCTTTAAGTATCCTATTATTGTTTTATAAGTGATTAACCATTTCCTGTAACTAACCTTACGTAACCACTTAAGAGTCCGTATCTGCTATACTGGTGTCTCCTGGTCCTAAGGTTGTGGCTACTGTCGTCGCCGTCGTGACTAGTGCTTTAGGTGGCATGTTGTTTGATCTTATTTAATACCATAATCTTAGTAGTGAATGTGTAATAGAACCTTGTAGTAGGAACTACGGTAGGTCCTATTATTGGGCTAGGTATGTAGGTAAGAATAAATTAACAACATAATAATAACTAGTGGAGTAGTTGCCTAATAGATTAACTCCAATTGTATTCTGAGATTTACTACAAGGAGAGAACTATCTATAGTAGGGACTAAGGTCCTTTAAATACACAACCGTACTCCTAAGAAATCCTCTCTTGTATGTGAGGTACGTGTTGTCTGTATTAAACGTAATGTCCCTTCCGTTTAACACAGTCAATACGTTTAACGCCACGTGACCTCGGTTACTATTCCTCATTATATGGTTCCACTGGATCCATCCTGGACCGTACCTATATCAACCAACTAGCTTCCTACGACTCTTCTCCAAGTAGTTGTAACATTGTACTTAAAGCGTCCGTAACACAAATAAGATTATCTATAATTTAATAGGAGATGACCGTCAGGAAGAGATGCGTGCGATAATAAAGGCGTATGATATTTAAGGAATATAGGAAGGAATAAAGAAGTTTAATAAGGCTAATAATAAGGTCTACATCTCTAGACTCCATAGAGAGTTCTATAGCACTACATTTAACCCTACAAAGGTATAAATTATTAAGTTCCTCTAAATACTTAATTAATTTAAGATTAATCTAGCCTTAACGCCTTAAGCACTTACTAACAATGATATTAAAGAGTAGCTTCTCTTGGCCCTCCTAAGCAATATTATATGGTAGAATGCAAAGACCTAGTGCCTATAAGATAAAAGAGACCTTAAGAGCTGCGTTACCCTTCTTTAGGAGTAAGAGACTGCTCTTTCTATATAAGTATAGACCACAGTACTTGCATATAAGAGGAAAGACAAACCTAGGGGGAGAAGGGGAAACTAAGGTTAAGGTCAAATAAGGGGCAGAGGTTGTGCTAGTAGATTCAATCATTCCTTATTACGTTATTACTATAGCTTATTATCTCAAGTAACCAAAGAGCTAAGACAACTAGAAAGAGATAAGTGCAGAGTATACTATTAGAAAGGTTACTACTAAAAAGACTATCCCCTATTTAAGCAATTCCAATTCAATAACGCTAAGAAGATAGATTAAGGTACTCCTAAGGCAGAGGAAGTAGGGAATGTAGCAATAGCTAAGGAAGAATTTAATAGTAATTTAATCTACCTTAACCCTAACCCTAAACGTGCTATACTTACAACAACGTCTCTAGCTTAGGCTCTTAACTTAGGTGCAACTAAGTACTTTACTGGTAACCAATTAGACCTAACACATTTAAAGAGATAGAATACGCTATAATAGGTCCGCACTATAAATAGGATTATTATCCCTACTATAGGATATAGCCAAGCTTAAATTGGTACCCTAAAGCTAAAAGACGTCTAGCTTATACCTTTATTTAAGTTAATTAAGCTAATCTTAGTAAGGACTCTCACTTAGGAAGGCTACTTAATTATATTTAACCTAGATAATTAAGCTACTGGCAAGCATAAATTAGGTATAACGTTTAAGGCCACTATAAGGAATAACCTCTACGTGCTATAAGGGTATTAGGAAGCATTTAATATAACAGCAGAAGCATATAATTTACAACCAAATGTTAGTAAAACAGATGCTAAGCTATAGCACCGCCGAACTGGATATACAAATTACAGTAACCTATTTAGCTACAGCACTCCTTACTAGGCATAAAGCTTAAGAAGAGAGCAGTACTAGTTAGCAAGAGCACGTGCGAAGCTTATCTAGCTAAGAAGATGCGAGAAATACTAAGCAAGAAGACAACTAAGCGTAAGAAGATATTTGGTTAAGGGCTACACCTAGATACTACGGGACGAATCGGTACATTAATTAGAGGTTACAACTACTACCTACTAGCCCTAGATAACGCCATATAGTATACTTAGGTCGTTCCTTTTAAAACCCTCCAAACTAAAGAGGTACTGCTGTATATTAAAGAGATTATTGCAAGGGCAGAGAGGTTTACTGGTAATAAAGCTATATAGATTTAAGCGGACAATAAAAAGGGGGAGTTTAGCTACAGATTTTAAGATAAACTAATACCCTAGGGTATTAACTTTAAACCTTATCTGCCATACAAGCACTTATATAATGGCGCAATTAAGCGCGCAATCTACACAGTTAACTGCAAGATAAGGTCACTTCTATTTTAAGGAAATATACTAGTTAAACTCTAGTGCTATATAGTTAAGTATGCTGTCTAAATCAAGAATTAAGTACCCACCTCAGCACTTCTATTTAACGACGAGCATAGTGGTGCTATTATACCCTATAAGGCATACACCTAATAAGTTCCTAACTTAAAGAATCTAGTTATCTTTGGGTGTTACACCAATCTAATTAATATGCTTAAGAAACACCTTAGGAAGTATAATTTAAGAATAAAACCTAATTACGTTTTTATTAGATTAAAAGGGAGTAGTTAATTTAAAATAATAAACCTATATACCCAAGCAATTAAGCTATTTGGAGATGCTAAAGTGAATGAGTATAGGTTCCCTTATAGAGCACCTTAGGTGCAAGCTACGAGACATAGTGACCAAGTAGGCCGCTTAGATCGAGTGGGAAGCCCAGGTTAAGATCGAGCGGGACACTTAAATCAAGATCAAGCAGGACGCTTAAATTAAGCTGCGAACCGACCTGCACCTCCCCCTACTACCTTAAACGCGCCGACAGAGACTCTAGTTGCGAGAACTATAAGTAGGCCAGATAGTAACCGAGTGGGCCACTCAAACCAAGTGGGAAGCCCAGGTTAAGACCAAGTAGGCCGCTCTAATTAAGTGGGAAGCCCAGGTCAAGATTAAGTAGGACACTTAAATTAAGGTAATGCTAAGGGTAGGACGCCCGTATAAAGCACATCAATACGCATTCCTTATGCGCAGAGAATAAGGTCTAGAAGGTTACCAAATATAAAGGTTTTTAACAATTCGGTGGTTTAGTTAGTAATAGCTATAAAAGCTATCCACCTGGAAGCTAAGAACACTACCTCCTTAAGAGCACCTACAGCACCATTTAATGCTATTAAGCTAGATTAGGCCTTAAGGGAGGACGCTCCTAGCTGGATAAAAGCTATCTTTAAAGAATTTCTCTCTCTTAAGAGAATGCACACCTATACTATTATAAGGGGGAGAGTACCAGAAGGAAGGTTGTTACTCCTAAGCAAGCTAGTTTTAAAGCACAAGTATAATGCTAAGGGAAAAGTAATTCGTAAGAAGGCAAGACTATATATTTAGGGAGACAAGCAGATCTCTAACATTAATTATTTTAAGACATTTATATCTATTATATAATATAACACCTTCAGGTTCCTAATGGCAAAGGTAGTAGCTAAGGACCTTAAGCTTGACTATATTGATGTTAAAACTACATTCTTAAACCCGCCGTTGCAAGAATAGATTTATATGCAAATTCCTAACCTATTAAGAGACTTTAAACCTAAGCTTAAGGGCATAAAAGACGTCTACTTAAAGCTAAATAAGTCACTTTATGGCCTAAAGCAGGCACTAAGAGAATGGTTTTAGATAGTTAAGAAGTTCTTTAAGAGTATAGGTTTAAAAGCAGCTAATGCTAACCCTAATCTCTTTATAGGAAATAAAGTATATATCTATATATTATCATCGCTTGTGCTCACTCCGTGACGGCACTTATATAATGGCGCAATCAAGCGCGCAATTTATACAGTTAACTATAAGATAAGGTTACTTCTATTTTAAGGAAATATACCAGTTAAACTCTAGTGCTATATAGTTAAGCATACTATCTAGATTAAGAATTAAGTACCCACCTTAGCACTTCCATTTAATAATAAGTATAGTAGTACTATTATACCCTATAAGGCATATACCTAATAAGTTCCTAACTTAAAGAATCTAGTTATTTTTAGGTGTTATACTAATCTAATTAATACGCTTAAAAAACTCCCTAGGAAGTATAATTTAAGAATAAAACCTAACTACATTTTCATTGGATTAAAAGGGAGTAGTTAATTTAAGATAATAAACCTATATACCTAAGCAATTAAGCTCTTTAGAGATACTAAAGTGAATAAGTATAGGTTCCCTTATAGAGCACCTTAGGTATAAGCTATAAGTTAAGCTATAAGACATAGAGATTAAGTAGGCCGCTTAAATTAAGTAGGAAGTCTAGGTTAAGATTAAGCAGGACACTCAGATTAAGATTAAGTAGGATGCTTAAATTAAGCTATAAGCCAACCTCTACCTCCCTCTACTACCTTAAACGCGCCGACAGAGACTCTAGTTGCGAGAACTATAAGTAGGCCAGATAGTAACTAAGTGGGCTACTTAAACCAAGTGGGAAGCCTAGGTTAAGACTAAGTAGGCCGCTCTAATTAAGTGGGAAGCCCAGGTTAAGATTAAGTGGGATACTTAAATTAAGGTAATACTAAGGGTAGGACGCCTATATAAAGCACATTAATACGCATTCCTTATACGCAGAGAATAAGGTCTAGAAGGTTACCAAATATAAGGGTTTTTAATAATTTAGTAGTTTAGTTAGTAATAGCTATAAAAGCTGTCCACCTAGAAGCTAAGAAGACTACCTCCTTAAGAGCACCTATAGCACCGTTTAACGCTATTAAGCTAGATTAGGCCTTAAGGGAGAATACTCCTAGCTGGATAAAAGCTATCTTTGAAAAATTTCTCTCTCTTAAGAGAATGCACACCTATACTATTATAAGGGGGAGAGTACTAGAAGAAAGGTTGTTACTCCTAAGTAAGCTAGTCCTAAAGCACAAGTATAACGCCAAGGGAGAAGTAATTCGCAAGAAAGTAAGACTGTATATTTAGGGAGATAAGCAGATCCCCAACATTGACTATTTTAAGACATTTACGTCTATTGTATAATACGACACCTTTAGGTTCCTAATAGTAAAGGTAGTAGCTGAAGATCTTAAACTCAACTATATTAACGTTAAAACTGCATTCTTAAACCCGCCATTGTAAGAATATATTTATATATAGATTCCTAACCTATTAAGAGACTTTAAACCTAAGCTTAAGGGCGTAAAAGACGTCTATTTAAAACTAAATAAGTCACTTTATAGCCTAAAGCAGGCACTAAGAGAATAGTTTCAGATAGTTAAGAAGTTCTTTAAGAGTATAGGTTTAAAAGCAGCTAATACTAACCCCAATCTCTAATACCTTAATATTACAAAGATAAGAATCTTAAGAGAATGGAGATGCAAAGACCTAGGTCCTATAGAAGTATTTATAGGCTTCTAAATTAATTAAAACCGTACAAACCGAACCCTTAAGCTATATCAGACGATGTATACTAAGAAGCTACTTAAACGGCTAAAAATGGATAACTGCAATCCGGCCAAGCTACTAATACTAGTAGGTACTGTTCTAAAGCCCAATATTAAAAGCCTCCTTAAGTATAACAATGCGACAGTCTACTAATAGATTATTAGCTCTACGATCTACCTCTTAAACTGCACATGTCCTGACACTAGCTATGCTGTCGGTTAGCTAGCTAGGTTTATAGCAGCACTAGGAAAATCGCACTACCGCTTAAGTAAGCAGCTGCTGCGATATCTAAACAGCACTTTTGAAACTGGAATTACCTACTTAAATCAAGCAGTTTACCTTCCTTTATATAAGCTTATGTTAACTAATCTACCTACTAGCTATAGTATCTTTACCAACGCTATATGGGGAACAGAACACGATTAGATATTATTCCAGGGCATGGCAATTATATACTATAGGGGAGCGGTGATCTGGATGGCTTAAAGGCAGAAGTTAATAGTATTAAGTTTAATAGAAGCAGAGATTATAGCAGTATTAGAAGGAGTAAGGTTAGTAATATGGCTTAAGAAGCTAATAAGAGATCTAGGGGAGAGAGATAATAACGACGACCCCTTTATCCCTACGCTCTATTACAACAATAAGAGCATGGTTGACCTGTTATACAATATAAAGCACCACTAGAAAGCTAAGCATATTGAGACTTAATACCTCTTTGTATAAAACAACATGGTTCAGCAAGGTCAACTTAAAGTGGTATATATACCAGGTAAAGATTAACCTGGAGATATACTTACGAAACAGCTACCAATTAACCAATTTATAAAGCACTATGTAACGCTAGGAATTGGTAACTAATGGAGACGGTAACGGACAGAGACGGAGCAAGTTACGGAGGTTTTTTGCTTACTATAGGTTTTCCCTCTATACGTAGGCCAAATGGCACTTGCAAGGTATTTGGGAATAGCTTTATAATTGCCTATTTGGGACAGACAAGGAGAGCGTCGTCAGCATAGGGGAGTGTTAGAATTAAGCGAGAGATGCTGACTAAGCTCTAGACACGTCGCGAGAGCGAGCTCTACATGTCAATCTAGATAGACATTAACTGTATCTACTGCATCACGAATCAATTAATATTCATCGTCTGCGTTATCTCTATCATTAAATAGACCCTTAAGACACCTCCGCTGTGACCTTATAACCTTGTAATTCCAACACTATGGGTTCGCGTAGTAAAAGTCGCTAATTAGATCCTTTGCATTTTTAAAATCTTCCTATAGTTGCCATTCTGGCTGATCTATATTAAATCCTGTATATATAGCTCTGTAGTAGAGCCGTCGTCCTCTGCCTTTGCCAAAGTATTTAGAGTTAATAATTTGTTTAACGGTCCACTCCTTATGGTTCTTATCTTTGTTCTTGTCTCGGATTAGTACTAGTAGGGGTTTAGGCTGTATTTGCCCAAATAAGGGGTTAGGCTGATGGAGGTGTAGTAGCCATAGGTAAAATATAGGCCATATCCCACGGGTGGCTAGGGCAGGCGGGAGTTCTAGCTTATATGCGGCTCCCTTATTAATAACTCGTTTAATTGGATAGGGGCCGAGGTTCTTATAATTAAGTAACTTTATAGGCCTCTACGTAGAGATATTGCGTGAATTTAACCATACTTAGTCGCCAACACGCATCTCTGGTGGTGGCGTTCTATAATAGTCGGCGAAGTAGGCCTGCTTTGCTTAAGCCTAGGCCATTTCTCCCTTATAGTAGTTGAGTAGATTTTTTATGCGGTCTGCATGCTGGTTAGTAAGTAGCATCTTAAGGCGTTTTCTATATAGCAGTTTCTTATTAATAGGTTCTAGTGGCTCTATACCGGATTAGGAATAATAACCCTTATTTGCGAAGAACGGGGTAAGTCCTATAGTAGTTAAGACGTAGTTATTTACTGTAAATTTACCTAATGGGAGGTAATCTACCTAGTTATCTTAACTATAGGCGACTACCTATTATAGGTACGCTTTTATACTGGCATTAGCATTTTCCGGTTACCCAGTAGTTTTATAGTAGAAGGATATAGACATCTTAATAGAGATGCTAAGGCGTTGGCAGATTCGTCTCCATATATTAGAGTTAAATTATGTGCCTTAGTTGGACGTAATTAAATTAGGTAACCCATATAGTTAGTAGACTTCGCGGAGGAAGGCGTTAGTAACGTCGCTAATAGCTACAGCTTTAGTTAGGACGTAGTAGCGCTCTTTTATAAGTCGGCATATTATTATAAGGATATTCTTGTAGGTACGGCCGTGTTATTTATAGGGTAGTAGGTTAACAACGAAATCTATGGCGATATCTGCCCATCGTCGTATAGGTACTGGTAGAGGGTGCAGTAGTCCTTAGTACTTTATATTAAAGGCCTTAGCATGCTTATAACTGTAGTAGGCGCCTATAAAGCGTTTAACTAAGTCTATTATTTTTGGCCAGAAGTAGTATCGGCTAAGAAGCTCGTAGGTTCCTCCTTTGCCTAGGTAGCCGCTTAATTAGAGGTTGTAGGCCATTTGGATTAGTTGCCGTTATAGATTTTCTAAGTTAGGGATAAATAGGCGGCCTCTATAATAGAGCCTATTCTCTTTTACTTCTAAGGCTGCTATATTAATCTGGCCTAAGCTTTAGAGGTTAGTAGGCAGCATACGGGCGCTAGCGGTCTTTGCGGTAATAAGTTAATACAGTAATGGGTTAACAGAGGTGTTATATGCCATAGTAATAAGCTTGTTGGTTTTAGGAGGTAACTCTAGTTCTATGGTATAAAGCTAAGGTGTAGTTGGCTCTATTATAGGTAGTATACCTAGGGCCAAATTTTATGCTTTTAGGATTGTCTGTTGTTAGAACTAATTATAGGGGTTATCTTTAGACTAAGGAAGGTCTTACGAGCAGCGTATTAGGCTATTAGGCTTAGTACCTTATACTCCTAGTCTATATCTAATTTTAAAGTTAAAACCAGAGAGGAACTCGTTTTAATATACTTAGCATCAGTTTAGCTGCTTTATAGTTATAAAGTACTTAAGGTTGCAATGGTCTGTAAGGACTTTAGTTGGCTGGTTAGGCTCTGCTAAGGAGAGTTCTAGTTAGAATTCTTTAAATACTTATATAATTGCAAGGAGTTCTTTGTTATAGATCTTATAGTTACTCTCTTATAGTATAAGCTTAGACGAGTAGAATGTGACTAGGTAAAGAAGACTGTTATTACCCATCTAGAAGAGGACGCCTGCGCTAACATGGTCTAAGGAGTCGGTTTTAAAATAGAGTTAACGTTCTGGTGTAAAGTGAGCTAGAATAGGTGCTTTGGTAAAGGCATTTTTAAGGCCTTAGAACGCCTTCTTGCATTTAGGCGTCCAGGTAAAGTATAAGTACGTTTTTCTTCCTTTTACAGAAAGGCCCTTCGTTTACATTATTGCTATAAGTGGTCCTACTACGCCTAAGAAGTTGTATATGAATTTCTAATAGAAGTTAGCAAAACTAAGGAAGGCTTATACGTCCTTAATGCAGTTAGGGGCTTGCTATTTAGTAATTATACATACCTTCTTAGGGTCCATATAGACACCCTTAATAGTAATAATTAGTTTAAGGTATTTTACTTCTATAACTAAGAATTCACATTTCTTTAAATTAATATAAAGTCCTACGTCCCTAAGGCGCTATAGGACCTTTTAAACGTGTTCAGTATACTTAGAAGGGTCATTACTATAAATAAGTATGTTGTCCAGGTACGCAAAGCAGAAGTCATTAAGGTAGTCCTATAAGGCGTTATTAATATAGCTTTAGAAGGTGCCTGGGCCATTATATACGCTAAAGGGCATAACGGTATATTTAAATTGGCTAAAGCGCGATGCAAATACGGTTTTCCATTCGTTACCTTCTCGTATTTAGAGATAGTTAAAGGCGGCAATAATATTAAGCTTAGTATAGATTTTGGCTTAACTAAGCTGATTAAGGGTCTCACGTATAAGCGGTACTGGGTATTAGTTTTTAATCATAATAGCGTTAAGTCCTTTGTAGTTAACGCAGAATTAGATACCTCCTCCTAGCTTCTTGGCGAGAAGGATAGGGGCGGCTGCTGGTGACATACTAGGATAAATAAATCCTTTGTTAAGGTGCTTATTGATATACTTTTTTACAACTAGAAGTTCGTCTTTTAACATTAGGTAGGGTCTCTTATAAAGTAGTATTTTTCCTTATTTAATGTTAATGGCATAGTTATTAGGTTAATGTGGGGGGAGTATATCTGCGCCCTTTTATAAGCATATATTAGTAAAGTTATAGTACCTCTTAGGGAGGAGCTTACGGAGTTCTTTATTAGTAAGTCCTTTTTTAAGCTTTATAAACTTCTTAAAGTCTAAAGGTGAAAGTCTATAAAGTTCCATAGGGGTGTTATTTTCTAAAAAGTTAACTATGTCTATCCTATTACTGTAGAGGACGTAGTCCTGTTCTTTATTAAGCTTATATAGTTATAATTAGGAAGCTGCAGTAATGGTCTAGCCTTTCCTACATGCTATGCGGTAGAAGGCTAGGGCACTTACATAGTGGCAGTTAGTTATAGGTGGGGTAATAAAGGGTTCCTTAGGTTAATATCCTAGGGAGTAAATAGAGGCGGCTAGGCTATGCCCTAGGCAAGTCTCTCTGCAGTATTTAGAGTTAAAGGTTACTTCTCTCTTCTTCTAGTTAATGGTAGGGTTATGTTATTTAAGCCAGTTTATTCCAAGGATAATAGAGTAGTTAGTAAGTAGTATAATATAGGCCTAGAGTTCTTCCTGGTGCCCATTTATATCTAGGTAATCTTCTGTGCGGTATAACTACTATTAGTAAGTTATAAGGCGCGGGCTTTAGTAAGGGGTAAGGTAGGTAGGTTATAAGTACGCACAAATTAAGTATCTATAAATTTATTAGTAGCTCCACAATTAATTATAAAACGGCTTTTATATTGTTTTTTAGCAGTAGTTCCTATTATAGATAAAACTATCTATTTCTGTCTATTTATCTTTATTAAGTTATCTAATAAGTAAGCTAATATATAGATCCCTCTATCGTCAGGGCGTCCTAACCCACAACTTAGAGCTAGGACTTGGCGTTTTTCGCTTCCATATCCAACTCTACTACTATTACTGCGTCTTTGTCTTGTACGGTAGTAGTGCGTAGCAATGTATTTAGTATTTAGGGTATTAGGCTAGGTGTTAGGCAGCAGCTACTAAACTTAGCCATTAGGTAGTTTGGGTTATTGCAATAACAGCCTTCTTAATAGTATCTATAGTAGTATCCTAGTTTCTGGAATAGCTCGCGCTCTCTATCTAGGAGTTTTTACGGAAAGGTTAGTATAGAGAAATTAATATTGGCTCTAGTAGTATTTAAGGTAGTAGGCATCAGTGGCTTAGTATATATAGGTTTAGTAGGCCCGGAAGGTTTCTATAGAGAGGTCTTTAGGTAAGAATTAGCAGTAGTAATCTAATTTAGTCGTCGTTTAATCTTCCATAGAGCTGCTACTATATTATAAACATTATTATAGTTATGGCTGGCGGCTGCGTGACTAAGGCAATAAGTAACTTTTTTGAGGAGGTCCTCCTAGTCTTTAGTATTGTCTTAGGCAAGGGCTCCAGTATATTCCTAGCATTTAATATAGAATTTATTAAATGATTTGGTAGGGCTTATCTTTAGGGCGTGTAGTTTAGCTTGGCTAGTGGCCAATAGGTTATAGTCACGGTATATTAGGTTAAGGTCGTTAAGGACTTTCTAGTAGGACTACCACTTTTAGGGGCCATTTGTCTCCCATTAGGCGAAAAGTCTATTAAATAGTGTACCCTTTGTTTACCTAATAATATAACCAATCTTAGTGTCTTCTGTAGGGAAAAGGCAGGCGCTCTAGGTTAGTTTTTTTTATAGATTTACATCTTCTAGTGGCTGTATTCCTTACAGTCTCCATAGAAAACTGGGGGGTTAGGGTAATATGCATTAGACCCTACAGTAGCAGCTTAGGTTTAATTATTATGGCTTATATTGTTGTTGCTTTAGTAGGGGTTCCTGTTAGGTAAAGCTGCTTAGCGCTAATCCTCTATTAAGTGTTAAGTAGGTAAGGTTGCCAGGGGTATAGGGACTTAGGTGGCGTTGTATATAGTAGAGAGGTGTCTAGCGTCATTATAAATGTGCTTGTTAAGCTAAGATTATAGGTATTTAATTATGCCCTCTTTTTTAGTAACTGTGGCAATAAGTATAATCTCAGCCTTCTTTAACTGTTAGATATCGTGTTTAGACATATAGAGGTTATCTTCCGTCTCTTAGCGCGTGTTATTAGCGAGCGCCTTATGGGCTTGTAGGTCTTAGATAATATTACAGTCTTAGGCAGTACGTAGCTTAGCTTATATAAGCTTTAGGTAGTAGTTCTATAGAAGGCGGTAGTATTTATCGGGTTCTTATACTACTATTTTTATAAACGTCTTGGCGTCTTATATTTCAATCTTAATAGGTAGTAGCCCTTCCGCTTGCTTATCTGTAGTTGTGTAGTTAATAAAGAATGAGACATTGTTAGTGTCCCCCTCCTTAGGGGTTAAGGCTAATAAATCGAATTCTCCTGGGATTAATTGGCGTTGTAGATTAAGTATAGGTATTAGGTTGTTCTTTGGGTTTGATATAGTAGCTAGTAAGGAATATTGTCTTACTATTGTGAGTTCCTTGGAAGTGTGGAGTAGGGTAACTTATAGACACGCTGCTTCTAGCAGCGTCTGCAGTATTGCAGAGACATAGAATTGGTTGTAGGCTAAGCGTCGGCGGTAAAAAGGCGTAACGTAATGTCATGGGACGAGGGCAGTGGCTACAAAGCGTATGTATTTGAGGAGTCTACAAGACGTTGCGCGATCGATTGTAAGGGTTGAGGGCGTAAGGAGGTGATATACCTACGCGTAGCTGACATAAGCTGTACGCGAGGTGTACGCAAGAGCACGGGGCTCTCCTATGGAGGCCCCTGCGGTGGGGTTCCGTGACATGTACAGTTGTGTATTTAAAGGACCATAGTCCCTACCTAGATAGTTCTCTCTTTGTAGTAAATCTTAGAATATAATTAGAGTTAATCTATTGGGCAACCACTCCACTAGTTGTTATTATGTTGTTGACTATTGTTTATACCTATATACCCAGCCCATTAACAAGTCCACCGTAGTACCTACTACAAGGCTCCGTTATAAGTGGTTTAAGAATTTAGCCCTTCCTAACCACTATTTATTAGGCCTATTAGAAACAGGCTATTTGAATAATAAATTGGCTTTTAATTGGCTTAAGCACTTTAACGCGTATAGCTCTTGGCGCTAGCTGGGTATATATAGGCTCCTAATTTTTAACGGCCACGGCTCTCACCTTATGAAGGAGTTTATTGAGTATTGCGACAATTAAAAGATTATGCCATTTACCTTACCTCTGTATACAAGTCACCCTTTACAGCCTCTTAATGTTGTTATATTTCAGCCGTATAAATACCACTATAGTAAGGCAGTTAAGCAAGTGACATAAATAGGCTGCACCAACTTTAATAAAGTTAAATTCCTCTATATAATTGAATTAATTCGTTACTAAATGTTTAAATTAAGTACAATTAAATTAGCCTTCTGGCAGGCAGGCCTTGTTCCTTACAACCCCTAAATTATCCTTAATTCTATGCGCAAGGCGCGTCCTACTACCCCCCCCCCCCCTCCACTACCTTGTAAGCCACTATCTACACTATATACACCAAGATCTTTGCGTACAGTTTAGCAGAAAGTTTTTCTGCTAGCTTAGGAGGTATACAAAGATAATAAGGAGGCCATGGATATCTTTATAAAATTCGCAAGAGGTAGCTCGGCAAATATGCATGCACAACTAGAGCCAGACGACAACGACTAGCCAGCGAACACTATAAACGATTCGATCGATCGATCGAATCAAGGTAGCACAGACAGGTAGGCACAAACAGGGAGATGCTGACGGGTAGGTAGATGCAGACAGGTA
>Ga0307507_10006249_pt1 | contig 18484 bp, 16 predicted proteins | sample 7_EM_MG_FD_207223 | JGI IMG/M metagenome (GOLD analysis project Ga0307507, IMG submission 207223) | Populus trichocarpa ectomycorrhiza microbial communities from riparian zone in the Pacific Northwest, United States - 7_EM | ecosystem: Host-associated > Plants > Roots > Unclassified | place... | reverse complement strand
CTGTGTGTGTGGGTATCATGGTAGGGGCAGTCACATTTGTGGGCTGGCATACCCCTATCTGATGATCAGTGATTTATCAGATGATCAGATCCGTCATTGTGATAAGCTTGTCTGGTACATATATGATGTCATAGTATATGAAGTAGGAAAATAAAACCCAGTTTAGGTTTTAAAATACAAGTATTAATACACAATTGCCCCCCCGGCGGATAAGAATATATATCGTAGATCCAACTTATAATACTTGCATATAGTCCCTCTACAATAGCGCCTCCCCCCCTACACATAATCCTCCTCCTCATACGCTTCCGTACCAGGCCTCATCCAGGGGTCTTCTAATCTCTGTATGATAGGTTGGGGATCTAAAACTTGCCTGTCCGTCATAATGGGGTTTAAATTAATTTATCAGCGGCCTCCGGCGAGGTAAATTCCTATGGCAAAAGACACTACTACCCGGATTCACACTTTACAGTGCAAGGTGTTTATTCTCTAGTATTCCACTTTATAGCTATGGTTTATAGTATTGCATTAATTACTCACGATACCGTAACGTAAGGTATTCTTCGAACATTAAACCCAGGGTTGACCAGCCGGGGGGTGGGGGAGCCAAAACACAGCATCCGCCGGGAGGAGGCCAATTATACTTTTATTTCAGATATCCATGTTTTCGTGAACAAGAAGCAAGTGGCCCCGAGCGACGCCTCCATGAAAAGACACGAGCAACTACAATCCCAGAGCCCAATCAAGTTTATATTATTATATACACCCCGCAGTTGTCTCATCATATTTGCCCCACTAAAACCATCCCTTGCCCAACCCCCAGATCTAATTGTTAGTATCCATCAACATTTTCTCAATTGCATTGTCCAACTTCTGGTGTTGCTTCTTCTTAGCCATCTGACTATTTTTCCACTCCTCTTCTTTCCTCTCGACGCTATCCAAGCCACCCCTAATCACTCGATCCAGCTCTTCTGCCTTTTCCGCGACTGCCTTTTTTGCCTCCTCCAAATTTTCGAGGAATTCGTCGTATTCTTGTCTATGTGAATCGTCGAGTGCTTGGATTAAGCCTTTGCCCTGAGCTTCGAATTCCTCAATCATCTCTATCGCAAACTCTTCGCTACACACTAAATACTTGACAAGTCCCTATTAATTGTTAGCGTGAAATCGTAATAGCTTTATGTGAGTAACGGACTCGAGTGATCTGCTCTAGTGCTGAGAGCGTCTCTTTGAGATGCGTGGGTAACGTTTTCCGCCATATAATGTGAGCATCCTCATCCCCTTCCCGACCATCTTCACCTTCATCTTCACTATCACCAGATTTGCTAGATTCGGAGTCTGAATACATATCGGTGTCTGTATCAGGGCCATTCCCATCCGCATAGGCGCCCATAGAATCTCCGGCCTCAGTATCTTCATCTAGTTCATCATGATCAGAATCCTCAATCCACTCTTGTCTCCGAATATGCTCCCCTTTGACAGGGACCACCCCCGAAGCTCTACCGAACTGTTCCTCTGTCAACTGCTGGTCGGGGGGGTTCCCACGGCAAGGCGACCTCTGAATTTTTACAGACCGTTGTTTCTGCAGCATCTTGGAAAAATGTGTCTCTAGACGCCCCTTTTTAGTTAAAGCGATGTCTGAAAAGGTCAGTAAGTACTTAACATAGCCTCAAAATTTTAACAACGTACCCTCGAAGGGCCCATCTTCGGTGTTGGTCACCCCTACTCTTACACTCTGGGCTAAGTCATTCCCAAGCTTCCGCTTATCGTTCCCGATTGGTTGAACTTTCAGTTTCGAATGATGCAGAACAGGCGGTGATGATTTGGGTATGATAGCACCCCTCTTAGCAAGTATTTGCAAGACCTTAGCTATCGTGGGTTCCATAGACTCTACGTCATCTGAGTCTTCCCAAGGTTCGGGCTCTTGGTGTATCTTGTGTGGTTCCTTTGGCGGAAGGGAGAGGGGTAACGTCGGAGAGGGCGATGTCGATGATATCGAAATCACATCCTGCGCCATTTCACGAAGTTTCTCGAGCGGTTTAGGTTGTTCTGTAGATTGGTTCTTAGACCCACCAATGTCTCTGCTCGCTCTGTCCTTGTGTCTAAAATATTCCCAGCTCCCTCCGTTGCCGGTGCTGATTCTTGAGTTTTCAGGTCTACCGCCCTTTGGGCAAGCCCTGGCTAAATTATGTGTTTGCTCTGCAGAGAGTTGTCTGCCCAATGGAGCTCTCCTCCCCCCCAGGACGCTGGGCGAGGTTTTTACGACCATATTTTCCTCAGTCTCACTCTCTTGAGAAGGTTCAGGAGCAGAGTCCCCTGGTTTATTTAATATTTCCCATGATATTTTTTTTGGCTTTGTAGGTGGCTTTGGGGCATCTGGCCTGGAAGGGCTTCCATTTTCATCAACCTAGTCATATGTTAAAATTCGTGTTATCATCAAGTTCAAGTGTTACAACCTCAGTGTGTCCAGTTTCTGTCCTCTGAAGTGCCAACCCTCCCTTTTTCTCTTTTGTATCCCAAACAACTATGTCCTCATCTCCCTCAGATAGTATAACAAGATTTTTAAACCTCTGGGTTGTGGAGAGTTTGGCTAGATCATTAGGTATTGATAGCTCTTCGTCGTAGGTCGGGTTATGGATTATGAGCCCAGTAGGGGAATTTGCCCTAGAGAATTTGATTGGGCTTAGAAGATGTGGCTCGTTTATTGCGGTCATAGGTACCGCATCCGCGCTCACTGCCCGATCACAAGTGACCTTATCTTTGAGCTGCATCATTGGGCTAGTAACGCCAGGTATCTGCCTTGGCATTGTTGAAACATTTTCCCCGGTTATTTGCGGTGGCGGGCTTGAGGTCCGAGAGCGGGAAGTGCTCATGATACGGTCCTCGTTCAGATCAGAGGTGCTGGTGCTCGCGTCCACAAGATTTAACATAGGATGAGATGTCAGTGCTTTTGAACTATTTGTTGATGCAGTTGGTGCATTTCTTTGAGGATTTTCTCGTAGGCCATGGAGAGCTGTTGGCGGTCCTGAAGGACTGGATGCGCCTAGAATATCAACACTTAAGAGTCTTCTTGCGAGATTATTTACCGTCTCTGGGGGCAGCAATTCCTTGGGAAAACGTTCGAGTGAACTATGGCGGTGCTTTTGAGACCCTCGGCCATGCGCGGATGCCCCCTTGCTCGGGTCATCAAGACCTCCGAGAGCTCTCTGCGCTGTCTGTGGGGAGTGCGCGCTAGGCTCCGGAGGCCTTGTCGGGCTTGAGATATCTGAAGTTGGTCTTTCCTCTCTATTTTCCTTGTGATCTATGTATTCTTTTTCGTTGAGCGGCGGCAGGGTGTCACAACTGCCTGCCCCTCGCCCATCTAAGTCAGGCCCTTCGCCAATTGAATCTCGGGCTTCAAAGGAACCATCCATTCGAGAACGGGAGATTACCACTTCGGGACTACCACTTGCACTGAACGTAGGTGCACGAGCTCCCCCCCTCTTGCCATAGCCGACTGCCCCGAGGGGCGAGGTTCGTTGGCGTTTATGGGATCCTTGGACGAGCTCCTTTGGAGTGACAGTGGGTTTATGAGCTTTACGTTTTGAGCTCATTGCCGTAGTCCTATGACTTCGGACGTGCTTTGGGGCTACTGCGCTCGTTTCCCCCCCCACCACTATTGGCTCCCTAGCACCTTTTTGCCTGTCCTCCAGTTGCACAACCCTCGCCCCTTTGCGAACACCCCTTCTCCCTGTATCAGAGGCCTGGGGAGCACCCACACCCTCCGGAATAGGTGCCTCTTTTCTCTTTTTTATTGGAGCATTGGTTTTATATGCCTCAGGAAGTGCACGCTTATTTGTCGTAACTGATTTTTGGTTTTTTCCTGGCGAAAGTAACCTCGCTGGAGCTTTCCGCGGTGCGTGCTCCGCTAGTTCTTCCCCTTCGCTCTCCCCACTAGAGGATGGGATGATCACAGCCTTGGGCGGTTTCCTCTCTCTTAGGGATCTTCTTAGGCTAGGCTGTGCTCCCGGAGTTTGGGTCGTCTGGATAGTTTTTGTGAGGGCCTTGGGTTGCGGAGTAGGCGCAGGCTTCCCTGACCCCATTTCACCGGGAGCACGTGCTGCTCCTGGCCCCACGGTCTCGCTTCCTAGGTGAAGTGTACTTTCTTCTGCACTAGAGTTAACCACCCGGGCTTCCGATTTGTACGAACGGCCTTTCCTTCTTCCCCGATTCCCAGCGACAACCTTCCCTTTCGCTGCTAACCCCCCTTCGGCAATATCCGCCGGCTTGGGAACATGTTTGGCTTTTTGATTTGTACCCGCACTGTGCTTCTGGACCTTGCCTCCTGCTTTTAGCCCTTGAGAAACTGGGCTACTCAATGGTAATTCCCATATATCATCACTAATGGGTAGTGGCTCTGGCTTCTTTCGCTGCAAGACAGGTTTTATCTTTTTTGTAGTTCCTTCATTTTTCGCCTTCCCCGAAACAGGTTTTGTGGCCTTCGTAGGCCGCGCAGGTGCTATAGGCTGTTTCGCAGTCGCCCTCTTTCGCCCGGTATTCTGTTTTTGTAGAGAGGGTGGTGTTGGCATTTCTCCCCGTTCGTTTGCCAGTCGATCCTTGAGCTTACCCCGTTTTTTAACCTCCTCAAGAGATACCAAGGAAGGTACTCGCTGCAGTGCGCTTAATAGCCCATCAGTGGACGTCTCATTGGCTTGGCTTGGCTTATTTTCCCCTAGACCTTCCAACCTGGTGCTCTCCACAAGGTCACACTTCGCTGCTTTGAAGAGACTGCGTTTAGACGCTTGGACAACCGGATGGTCTGCGAGATCACTAGGGTGGCCTTGCTGGGGGGCAAGAATATCCCCCAAAGCGGGTGGCGAGGTTAGTGGCGAGCGATCCTGTGATGCTTCCCAGATCTGGTTTGGACGAGTTTCTGTGCTCGGTAGTCTTAGGGCCCCGACAGAAGCCTTTGCTCCTGTTGGGGGATCAACCCCAGGGCTTCGTCTGATTATAGGCGAGGAAGGACCGCCATAGGTGTCCCCGAGATCTGCTGTATTGACGGATAATATTTCCCCAGACTCGGACTGCCCACTAGACGTAGCCTCAGCCCCCGCCGGGCTATTGACAGCGTCAAGCACATATCCTCGACGCTTTTGCAGCTCTTCCTCTTTTTCCTTTTGTGATTGAGAGATTTCCGGATTAACGAGCATACCACCAACAGCACTAATATGAGGGGCATCGCCTTGCTTGCTTGGTAGCATCAGTCCACGGCATCTCTCAACATTTTCTACAATGTCGTCGGCTTCCTCTGCGTAACATGAAACCATGATGCTATCAAACCTAGATGATGGTCGCATTGAGATAAGATAGAGATAACCGCTGTCACCGAAATCCGACAAATGAAGTTTGAGATATCTCAATTGGCGCTTGAGGTCGCCAGGCACTGCTTCATCGATGGGTTCGATCTTTGTGATATTGATAATCTTTATATCTATCCACTCGCAGGAGCCCTCGGAATTAGGTGGTATGTATATGCTAAATAGCTCGCCAATGCTAATCGACACAGCGCCCCTTCCGAAAACCTGGGGTCTGCTCTCTCCGAGGCGAACTTGGTATGCGTTGAATGCTGTGGGGAAAAGTCTACAGAGGTAAGCCGAGAGGATCGAGTAAATTGCAAACGGCGTAAGAGTTACCCAATATCAAGGTCATCTAGATCCTCCTCCAGCCTTGTCACAAACTGTGCAAATCCTCCATCCCATTGGCTCCCAGGCTCCACGGGAAAATCTTTGCTGAAGTCTATGCTATCCTGTGCCCAGAAAATTTCGAGTCTATCTCGGATATCCTTCACGGCGCCAGAGCTGCGAATCGTCTGCCAAATAATTTTCCCTGCCACAATCTTGAGCATTCTATCAGTCCCTCTCTCAATTATATCACCAAGCTCTTCCCTGTTGGCGCGAAGCCTACTCGTTAACAAAATTGCCCATTTAATGCTGGACGAGAGACATACAGCTGCCTTTTCTCGGTCTTGAGTAATCTCTCCCTGTTTTGCTCCGATCCATCCAACAATTCAACGAGTAGTAATCCAACCCAACGCCTCGTGAAGTCCAAATTTTCCTCTTCTGTAAAAAATAAGAGTAACTCCGAGATAGACCCTTTACCAACAGTGTCCTTGTAATTCTTGACCGTTTCACTCTCCATCACTCGCGTCTCGACACTATCAGTCAAGGTTTCCAATACTTCCTAATTCAGTAAGCTTCGGATCGACACGACCAAAAATAAATTAAGCCCTTACAATGAGCCGAAACAAGCCCTGGTCCCTCTCTAAACAATTCCTAGCCCTAAGGAGTGTCCTTGTTACCGCTGTGAAAGTTTCTGCTTCGAGTAAACACCACCTTCTGTAATCCTCTCCTAAAGAATTGACTAGTTCTTGGATACTTGTGGAGCATAAGTCGATCCTATTGCTGTCCAACTGAATATTAAGCTTCTCGATAATTCCCCTTAGGTCCCTAATAAGTACGTCAGGCTGGGTTAGGGTAATGTTCGATCAAGCGGCTACCCACTGTGATGTTCCAGGTTTCCCTAAATACTCCTTGAAAAGCAACGATAGGGCAGATAGCGAATGAAGGAGTTCGTCGGGAGGGTTTGAAGAGATCGCTAAGGAAGGAGGGTTTTCGGAAGTATCTAGATTAGTCGTCATGACTAGGCAATGTTTGTGTTTGTCGGTGGGGATAAGGAAAGCGGAGGTAAGATAACATCGACTATTTTTTTTTTTTGCACCCTTACTAGCTATTGAGGGCAAGGTGAGAGTGGGGTGGTCCATGTTGCAGGGCCTACCGTGCGTGTGCCGGCACCCAAGGCCCGGACCCCCAGGGGTGGGTTGGCCCCGCGTGTTTGCGTTTGAGAAAAGACAGGTTCAGTGGCTAGCGAGTCTATAAACACTACAGGCGGAGTATGGCAAGCCATACGAAAGGGCGACAAATCGCCCTAGTCTATCAGCTGTGAGTGCTCGAGCGTGGGAAAACAAGAGAATTCGAGTGACATCGTATGATTCTCCGGTTTGCGGTTGGAATGTCCAAGCAGACCTAGAATGTTACGGAGTTATCAAAACGCAATTGCGCATAAAAGCCGAGCGGGGTGAACCTCCCGCGTACTTGACATCTACATGTACAGTAACTTACGCCTCACAAAATGTATCTATGACTAATAAATCGAGACACATGAACGAAATCAACCCCACTTCTCCACCTCTTCAATCAAGCTCTCTACTTTGAACCCGCCGTCACCCTTCGAGAACATCTCTAACAACCTTTTCCTCCTCATCCCGCCCTCCTCGCTCTCTAAAGCCCCATAAAACTTCTGGAGGGCCATAACTAGCCATCTAGCATCATCAGCAGTAACCCCTCTCTCAGGTGTCACAGCACCCTGTGCTAATACAACACCTTTATCATCTGCTAGTTCGAGATGGTGAGAGAGCGTGGTATGTGGCACGGCAAACTCCCCCCTTAATTTGTATTCGGCGAGAGAGGTGAAGATAATTGTGGAGGTACATGGTGTTGGGAAGGTCCACTGGAGGAAGTGCATTTCGGCGCCGTCATCTCGTGGGAGCGGGAGGATGAACTTATCAGAGGAGAAGCGTGTCAGCTATAGCAGTGTGTGATAGAAGGGAAGGGAAGGGGATACCATCGGGTATTGACAAGCAGACTTTTCAAGTTTGACATACGTATCCTCAGGAATCACTGCGCAGAGGCTATTCTTGTCATCGAGAAAGCGAGCTCTCCAGATGAATTCTATCTCCTTCGGATCAGAGTGTGCAGTGAGCTTATCCACATCGACAAACGACGAGAGTGTTTTAACGCCCGAGGGTGTGGGACCGGTGGACTTTGCCTTTCTCGATCGAATAGAAGATTGCGAGGATACAGAAGTAGTTTTTACAGATGGAAAAGTCTTTGGGGATGGAGGAGGTGGGGGATGATCTTGTAATAACGCGTCGATAGGCAATGGTGATGGCGCATATTCCTTCCGCACTTTTTCAATCTTGTCTCGATATACTTCCCGAAGTTCTTCAAGCGAGCCTAATCCCTCGCTTAGCTCTTGTCAGTTCAATCAATCAATAGTAATTGCCAATAGTAAATCAGCGTAGGAGGTCACCTTTTTATTTTTGCCTCGAGCTTTTCACGATATTTCTCCAATACGCGAGGTGCGGTGGGTGTTTGCAGAAACCGAACGTTCAAAACTTGGGCATTCCGGCGTTGGATTCTCGGAGCAATCTTCAATTTGGGTACGATTGCACGGCGAGCTATAAGAGGTCGGATAACGGAAGCCATTGTGCATAGGCATATGGGCAAAACTCTCAGTTTTGCAATTGGTATCAGCGCGCTGAAGGTGGGCAAGGAGAGCTTTTGAGCGGGAATGAATCTAGGTTATCGCGATAATCTTTGTGGGCAAAGACCCGAGGGCATCAATGTCGTTTGGTCACGTGATCATCTGATGAAGGTTCTAGCACCACAATTCAAGTAATAATATCATAAGCTTCCGCCGTAACTTATAATACAAATACAGGCTCTTGCGATTTGCTATGTCCGTTAGCCTAGGATAGGTTTAGCGGACAAGTTAGCGGAACTGCGTATAGACTATCATACCAGTTGATGATATCCAACATGTCCTAAAGGCTGATCTTGTCCTGTGACAGGCAAGCACCAGCTCTTCCCGAGACCTTTTCTCCCTGGACCCGGGGATCAGAGACGTGCCGGAGATAGCGAGCTACTCGAGTACAAGAGTTTTTACGGGTATGATGCTCGAAATGCATCAGCGTTGTTCAGGACTGCTGCTTCATGCTGCCAAAAATTGGCCCTTTTCTTGGATCTGGGCTGTACCGTACGCATGCAACAGTAATTTGGTTCTTTTTAAAACTGCAACACCAGGTTACCCCACAACGCCTCCGGCATAAGTTGGCTACCAACCACCTGAATGTTGGGATCCTTGGTCGAATCGCACACTTGGGGAACACCGAGTCCCAACATTGCCGCCTTACGACCCCAGCTTCTGCAATTTGATGTGACTGCAGCACAGCATATGAAGTTGGGTCCCAAATGTTCGCTTTATTCCACAAACGGACTATGGACTTAAAATTTATCAACCCCGAAGCACAAGGCGGTTTTTTTGGTACAAGTACTGGTATCCGGAATGGAAAAAAAGTAAGTGATCCGGTTGCAGTATAATTAATGCCTCCGCAGGTACCTAACTTTATGGAAACAGCCATAACCCACACCTTCAGTCAGGTAACTCATATTCCGATTACTTTAAAAATCGCCGAGCAGAGCTCCGGGTCTCTACCCTGGCCAGACCAGAAAAAAAACAAAAAACACTCAAGTGCCTCGAGTGTTGCACAAGGACAATGGTACAGGCCCTCACCACAGCGATCTTTGCAATAAAGATACTTCGGTGAAATAAGAACTCTGGACTCTGCCCCGGCTAACACCCACCCTTTGGCAAGAAAGTCCCCCTCCCAATTACACCCACGCACGAACTCAGCGCGCCGTGATCTTTCCGCGACCTCCACAAACCCCCCGACGACCTTACTTTTTCTCTGCCGCTCTTCCACACTGCTCCTCCCCTACCACAAACTTAGCCTGTGTTGCCGCTCATCCCCAATACCAGTAGCGATCTTTTGAAAAGCAAGATTATACCATCCTACCTTGCGAAATGCCTATCCCGTCACCTTTTCCCGCAATTGATATCCCCAAAAAGGATATACATTCGTTCTTGTTCGAAAGAGAGGATAGACCTTTCCCAGAAGACCAAGGTAGGCTGACTCGGTGCAACCTGTGACTTGGGAATCGAGGTTTCTGAAGTTTCTGACATACGATAGTCGTTTATATTGATGGAAACACCAAGCGCCAATTAACCTATGCTGACGTTCGAGATCAGGCAAGGACTTTTGGAGTCGGTCTCAAGTCTCAGTGGGGTTGGCAAAAAGGTGACGTTTTGGCAGTTTACAGGTTCGCTACCAGAACTCCAATGCAAATTTCCCCTATAAAACATAACTCCTTGTATTTAAGTAGTACTGACCCCTCTTTCCCCCATTTTCTCATCAAGCACGAACCAAATCGACACACCGCCAGTTGTATGGGGAACTCTGTGGGCTAGCGGCGTTGTTACAACGGCGAGTCCGAGCTATGGGGTGGAGGAACTTTCTTTCCAGCTGAAGGACTCGCGTGCAAAGGCCTTGGTGACATTAGTTGATTTGCTCCCGATTGCTGCACAGGCAGCTGCGGATGCGGGAATTCCGAAGGACCGGATCATCGTTTTAGGTGATAAGAAGACCAAAGAGTACAGGCACTGGAAAGACATTATTGACCCAAGCACGAGCGTCAAGTGGAGGAGGGTGAAGGCTCTGGATCCGGAAAAAGAGCTGGCATTTTTAGTATATAGTAGTGGAACAACTGGCCTGCCCAAGGGGGTGATGTTGAGCCATAAAAACATTATCGCAAATCTCGTGAGTCGCCCCCTCCCCCCCCCTCCCCCCCCCGCTGCCCCTAAGGGGGTAATATACAGTACTAACCCTTCACCACACCCTTGGCCGTAGCTTCAATTTATGCCCAATGACCCACTGGATTGGACCGAGGATAGACTTGTTGCGTTTCTGCCGTTCTTCCATATATACGGATTGACTTGTGAGTTTCTTTGAAGGCTTTAAATACCGTTTAAGACAGAACCTGATCTTTCTAGGCATAATGCATCACGCAATTGTACGGGGATTACCAACGGTGGTAATGGATCGCTTTGACCTGAATAAATTCTGTCGGCATATCCAGGACTATAGGGTCACTTTTGCATATGTGAGTTGATTGATAGAAAGATTCACGTTAGTTCGGGTGATTGACGTCTCTACAGCTTGTGCCACCCGTAATTCTTCTTCTGGCAAAGCACCCTGACGTAACCAAATTCGATTTCAGCAGTCTCAAGATGGTGAACTCTGGTGCTGCGCCGCTCACAAGAGAATTGGTGGAGTCTGTCTGGGCCAGACTGAAGGTTCCTGTTAAACAAGGTCTGTCTTCATGCCATTGGAGGGGCGGTTGGTAGTGCTGCTAACTGGGAATGGTTTGGATCAGGTTACGGGCTTTCCGAGACTTCCCCGGTGACGCACTCTATGCGATGGAGTCAATGGAGATCACATGTTGGGAGTGTTGGACCTTTACTTGCTAGTAGGCGTATTTTACCCACCCCCTGACACTGATTCTAATTATTCCTGTAGATATGACGGCAAAGTATGTCAATGAAAAAGGGGTAGAAGTTCCCGCCGGCGAAACCGGAGAACTTTGGATGGCTGGACCTAATATCATGATGGGTTACCTTAACAACCCGACGGCAACTGCCGACGCAATTACTCCAGATGGGTTCTTCAAGACTGGTGATATTGGATACCAAGACGGCGACGGAAACTTTTATATCACGGATCGCCTGAAGGAATTAATCAAGTATAAGGGTTTCCAGGTCCCGCCTGCTGAACTCGAGGGTTTGTTGTTAGGACACGAAAAAGTTGAAGACTGTGCCGTCACTGGCGTTTACAGTCCTAAGATGGCAAGCGAGGTACCTAGGGCATACATCGTCCTTGTTGCCGGGGTAAGACGGGCTAAAGACACGGAGCTGGAATTGATCAGGTATGTCGAGGACAGGGTTGCCCACCACAAGAGGTTGAGAGGGGGAGTCAGATTTTTGGATGCAATTCCGAAGACTATCTCCGGAAAAATCTTAAGAAGGGTTCTGAGGGACATGGCCAAGGCAGAGGGACAAGGAGAGGCGGCCAAACTCTAAGGGATCCTATTTCAAGATCTCGAGACTCTTTCATACATCGCGTGTATAACGTCTAGAAGTTTTCTTGATTTGTTCTCAATTTATGTTGGCACAGCTCCTTCGTGTGGACTGTGGTACGGTACGCCTCGTGCTAGTTTTACTGTATCGGTGGAGTAGCGTCGAGTAGATTAATTATAAAATGCTTTTGGCAACAGGTGGTCTTCGTGAAGCTTTGACTTGCCGTGAATCCCGAGAGGGAAGAGAAAAGAAAAAAATGCAAGACCTAAGTTGCCGGTATTGTGCTCCTGCAGTACCACAGGGACACCACACGGAACTGTATTATACTCGAGTAGGTCTAACGAAGCACAGGGAAACCCGTCTGCAGGGAGGAGTATGATACTGTGCTAACTTAGCATCGATCTACTACTCTCAGGAGGCAGAAAGGGGAAAGGCTCGGATCAAGCGGGCGGAGTGATAATAATTTAACCTACTCAAATACCCGAGCACATGTACTAGTACTTGTATCATACTTGGAGTAGGATTATTAATCCGGGCAGCCGGACAGAAATATTGATAAAATTTGAATGCGTTGCTTCCTTGCTTCGTGCTAGATCTTTGCAAAATTCTTGTGTAGGGTGTCCGGACACTTCTTAATCGCACCCTAAGCAACTCTGGAGCACTGTACCAAAAATGAAGACAGAGCTCAAGCTCTCAACATACCGGTACAGTACCAGGAGTCAGGAGTGTGTAACATGACGTCGCAAGCAACCAACTCTGCCCAGAACAAAAGGAAGAGCAGCAGGTAAATTCCGGTAAATCACAGGAAATCCTGTGGTTGCGTATCCTACCAGTAGCTTTCCCATGCCTCTCCCTTCCCTTCCCCCTTCTTCTTTGGATCAATAAAAAAACCCTATCACGCAAGGGAGGAAATCACCATCACCATTCCTTTTCTCGAATCAATCTTCTTTAGCCGTGCTCCTACCAGTCAACCCAACCTTACTGTGCTCCCTCAATCACCCCACTAACAAACGATTACAACAACCCCCAGTCTCAGCTCTCTGAAAACCACCGTAACCCAATCCACCGCTACCCTCTCGCTCCAACCAGCCTTGCTACTGTGTATCCCAGCAGCAACGCTCCCGGCGGACTATCCCCTCTCTCTTCGCATTTTACACTCTCTCTTTCCCGACGTCTAGCGACCTTCCAACCTTCCAACAACAGAATGCCTTTCCGCGATGCAATCCGAGAAATGAGCGGGTTCCACCGGGACGAGGTAACTACCCCCAATCCCCCCATTGCTTCGTCGATTCCAGCCTCTTCTTCATCTTCTCCTCCAAGGAGCAGTGGGGGTGGAAGGGGAATGATGGACCGGGTGGCCGATGCTGGAGGAAATTTACGACTTCGTCGGAATGAAATGAAGTTACGACCTGAGGACCCTTATCTTAGCTGTGGGTCTTTCTATTGCTGCTCTCACTGTCTGAGACGGAATTCGTTACTAACCGGATGGATGATTAGATTATGATGTTTGCGGTGTGTTTATCTCGGTAGTCATAGGTTGACTGGAGAGCTGATTCGGGCCGGTGCAAATAGTTACTAAAGAAGACATCGACTGTTTGAAGGGAGACTGGTTGACAGACAATGTAGGGGCCCCCACCCTTTCCTTCGTTCGGCTCTATTATTTCCTTAATTTTGAGAATGAAATGCTTTGTCAGAGATATCTTTTTTTTATTACTAACAATCAGGGCGAGGGCATAGAATATCTCGTTCTGGGAGGAGTGCGTTTCTTCTTAGTGTCATTGTTTCTGGCTCGTTTCTTGTTGTCGGTCATGCTAATGACAGGTATTTCCGCGGTTTCGTTTTATGGGAGCCCTAGGTATCTTGAACATGAAGAGTTATTGAAACATCCTAACAATAAAGTCATGCTGTTGAGACCCTCAATGGTGTTCCTGCTAAAGAATACCAAAGGTATAAATTCAAAGAGTTCCTAGGCATCTCACCCATAGCTAACGGCTTTATTCCTAGATCCGCTTACACTTGAGTCCGCTCTACCGGACGTAAAAAAGGCATCCCACATCTTCCTCCCCATTAACGACTGCCGCAATCCGTCAATCGCCGAGGGTGGAACGCATTGGTCCCTTCTGGTTGTTGGTGTCAGCGACCGTGTAGCATTCCACTATGATTCGCTCTCGCCTGCAAATTGTGGTGAAGCTCGAGAAGTATGTAAGAAGTTGGGGGTTTTACTCGGGTTTTCACTCCAATTTTCCGATCTGGAAGATACACCACAACAGGATAACGGGAGCGACTGTGGGGTACATGTTTGTTGGGCGATGAAACACTTACTCGTTAAGAGGCTCTTGGCAGTAGAGCGTGAGAAAGAAGTGCAAATGAGTCTTCGGGGTAAACGAGTTGACGCAACCGGTTCCCGGAAGGATATGTTTAAGATTTGTGAAGGCTTGAGAAAGAAGGCTTCCAGAAGGTTGGCGCTCTTTCTGTGCCCCCTCCCCAGATGTGGGCCGCTGCAAATGTGCCACTGACACTTCCCACTTGCGAGACATATAGTACAAGCCCTCGTACGTCAAAACAAGATGGGAAAGACAGTCCTCCGAGGATTGGTGATGATTAGCCTTAATTTTTTTTTCTTTGCTCGTCTTGCATTACAGAATTACTCCTTTTCATTTTTGATTAATAACGATCATCGAGAAAGGGTATACCCATATCACCAGTTTAGTCGGAGCTTCTCCTGTCTACCCTATACTTCGCTCTGAACCTCGGTTCGATAAGGTGGAATATTTATCTCCTCGCTCACTTGGGTTGTTGGCTCCTGCAAGGGTTTTTGTCTCTCTTTCTTCTTTATTTTCTTCTTTCTGCGACTGTGCAGGGTTGGTTTAGGGTTTTAGCTATTGGTTTCGGCTCCCGGCCCAATGTTGGCCAATAATATACGGAAATGAAATATTTGACACGGGTATTTTCTGGCCATGAGCCACTCATGGATTGGGGTTGGCAATACACGTCGTTTAGTAGGCAAAAGTAGGTAAAAGATACACTGCAACCAGTCTCGAGTACTTCAAATGCCCGCCCTCTGTATGGAGCAGATAAAAGTCCACAAAAATTGTACTGTACATTTCTGGCATCTGGCTTATTCCAAAGTTTCTTTGGAAGACTTATCATAGAACCCGTGCCATGATGGTCACTCTGAAACGCCCACTTTTAGTGCCCTTTGACCTACCCCCCCACCAGACAGCCCGTACCACTGGACATGGGGGATCACTCGGTGGCATTTTTCGCTTCCTCGCGGGGGTGGGGGCCAGTGGGGGCGGGAGCAGGTGCCCGAACCGAAGTGCAGAGAGTGATGCGGTTCCTTTGGGTTACAACTCACTTTGGGCGATATTGAGTATAGAATACTGTACCGGTAGTACGTGCTACTGCAGGTACTACTGCAGCAGGAAGGAAGTAGGGTAGGACGGAATATCATACGTGTAATAATCTATTCGCACAACTAGAATAGCAGCTATCCGCCCCCTTTCCCAAGCATAACAGCTTAATGTTAGACTCCACGAAATCCCCCCACCCCCGGAACCCCTATCTGCCCACTGGAGTACACCGCTTACCTAGCCAGACGTTCTGCCAAATAATTGACGGAAGAGGAGAAGAGCTGGAGATTGGTTTACCTACGGTACTCTTTCTCATCCCCCCCCACCCCCCCGCCCCTCCCTGTGAAGAACCCACCCTGCAGCTGCCACTACTAACTACTAACGCTGGTACCTTGAGATCTCAGGGGAATAGGAAATTATTTGCGGCATTTGTATGATGGCTAGTCCGAGAACTTCAGGCTAAGAACACCTACTATACTCGAGTACCTTCAGGCGATATGGAGATCTCTCGGGAAACTTCCTTGTGCATTTTCCACTTAATTAGACATTTGTTAAACTATTTTATATATATACTCTTTCCGGTTTTCCTTTCTCCCTTCCTTCATCTACCTTCTAAGCATACTTTGTCATCGACAGATAGCGAGGTATAGAGTAGAAGGAAGGAAAGAAAGAAAGAAGGTGACAAATCCGGGAAGATTTTTTGGATCGCCATATTCGCCTTCCCGTCAAATATATTATACACAATAATATTATAAGAGTAGTAATTCTTTTCGAGACCTTGAGCGTGGGGGTTTGCTCCTGCGGGTGTTTTCTCGTTGTTAATGTTTTGCTCGTTCGGATTGGTTTGCTGGTAGGAGTTTTTGTAAAGACTGAGTACTGCTCTTTTTTCTCCTTGCTTGTGTTCTGCCCACTTTTCAAGGGGTGGTTAGGTAGGAGGTAGGAGGTGGGAGTCTTCTTCCGGTACGGGGAGAGAGGGAGGGGGAGGGAGAAAGAGTAATGATGGGTTATCAAGATGCTTTTGGTCCAGTACTGGCTAGTATAGTACACAGATTATCCGTTAACTAGAAACTAAACTATTTTCTCTTTTTACCACCACCGGCCCTTCAGCTTGCCCAAGTTCACCTATCGTATCCTATCCTATCTTATCCTGGCCAAAAGAGTAAACAACCCACTGCCTAGACTTTTGTGTCTTGGGCTGCACTTGGCTTGCTATGAAATCTTAAGCACAATTCTAGGAAAAGGGAATATATGGTAATGTACAGAGAACTTTCAGTAGTATTAAAAATTTATGAAGCATAAATCACTGAGAAGATAGAAACACCATCCTGCGCAAGAATGAAATAATGTTCATTGATAAAGTCTGTATTCTAGAATTCCTAGCCATATATGTATTACACAGTAGATCAGAAACAACAAACTTATCCAGGTGTTCCTTCATGAACCATCACACCAGATCTGTTATCATCTGTGTAGTGTGGGTATATCTGATCAGTGTGTTGTGACTAGCCCTCATGGCAACTCTCACTATAGGCCATACAGGGCAGTCACATTGAATAATCACACACAAACTGGCTTGAACTTCTACACTTGGCATTTGTCAATCCAATATATAACCCTCCCACTCTTCTTTTCTCTTTTTTCTCCCTTACAATCACCTTCCTCCTTTCCCTTCTACTATACTGCCTATTATTACTATTATGAACATTCAATATTGATGCCTCTCACATAAAATATTTTTCCTATTCCTGTTTACTGCTTGACTACTAATAAAAGAAAATATACATAGTTCATATTCCTATTTAGCATTTGATTGTTCCACCAACAGGCTTTATTTGAAGTTAATATGTTTATTCTTTTACAAGGTAAATTCCTTCCTGTTACTTTGTTATTTGTCTCCTTCTACACACTCTCTCTCTACATTATTCTACATTATTTTGTTTTTTGTTATTACAATATAACTATTTCAATTTACTACTGTATACTTTACTTTAAAACTTGCTACTTCCTTTAATATGATAAGATAGGTAAGATCTTTGACTCAAGGAACCAGAAGGAGAATTCAGAAAAGTGGCCAATTAATACTAAGAATATCTTCTTAGTTGAGATTGGAGAAACAGGGATTTCTAAGTTCTCAACTTGAAAGAACTCTGAAAATTTCAATCTAGTAGAGCATATCCTCTCTTCTAATACTCATAGTTAGATTAGCTCATAAGAGATTGAGTACAATCAGTATTCCTAAATGACAGGTACACTTATAGTTTATAGAGTTACCTGTAGACTCTTACAGTTCTCTACCTATCAGGAACTCCCAGATAATACCTACAGTCCACACCCTACACCTACTCTAACCTAGGAGAATTATGATTCTGGGTTCTCAGGATTATTCAGCAGAATATTTGAGTTTTGACTTAGTATGGTACTCAGACAGGTACATGCAATCTGTCACTTACAGATTTAATATCTGTATTCAGGTTCTATTTCTCTAAAACTCATGTTATGATAGCCAAAACCAATATAAGGCTATAGTTGTAGTAGATGTTTCAGGACCTAATCTTGCTGGAAGTAAGACATATATTGTGTATGCAGAACCGAGATATCTTATCCTGGAAAAGCTAATTAAAGTCTTCTTTAATATAGATATTAAAGCGGATAACATACTGGTCAATCTTCAAAGAGGGAGTAGACTTGTTGAATTGCAATGAGAGGCTCTTGGAGCAACATGCAAATCTCTATATCACAAGCCTACTAGTATGATATATACAGCGTTAAACAGAAAATAGAGGTCTATATTTGGGGTATTTGCAGATTCAAATTCCAAGATCTATGGAGTAATAGTAGAAAAGAAGGTATTGGCCTACTTGACATACAACATCAAAGAGTATTCATATATATAAACATCAACCATTCCACCTGATAATATAGAGTTCAGTATTTAGAGCTGACTCTAACTGAATTCCGACTATGATTCTCTTTCTGAGTCCAACCCTGCCATCTTCAAATGCAGGTATCAAATAGAGCGTGCAATAAAAGAGCATCGTGGCAGTACTGGAGAAAAAAGGAGACTTAACCTGAAGACAATTTAATATAATGGAAAACATAGAAGGGATAAGAATATTTGAGATTACTGGAAAATATCACTAAGTTAAACTCGGTGTCACAAACGGGGACTAAACAAGGCAGACTCTCACATGACTAATAGTTATTAGTCATCGCTTTGTTATCTTTCACGCTATGAGATCAGTTGACTCATAGGTTTTCACATGACGACGCAATAGCGTGTCATTGGGTTATTGTTATTGGTTGATATTTGACATGACGCACAATTGTGGTCATGTGGTTTAGGT
>Ga0307507_10006248_pt1 | contig 18485 bp, 8 predicted proteins | sample 7_EM_MG_FD_207223 | JGI IMG/M metagenome (GOLD analysis project Ga0307507, IMG submission 207223) | Populus trichocarpa ectomycorrhiza microbial communities from riparian zone in the Pacific Northwest, United States - 7_EM | ecosystem: Host-associated > Plants > Roots > Unclassified | place... | reverse complement strand
AACTACCCCCCGGACTCTAGCACAAATCACCCAAGCTACAGACCAGCCTGCCCTACAAGGAAGCTTCGGAAGAGAGATCACCAACTTAGCTAGGCTCTACACGGACGAAGTCAAATACTCTGGCGAATAAGATAACTTTGATTTCAAGTTTAAGATCTTCCAAAACTACTGCCTCCAAGCCGGCGTCCCTAAGTAGGCCTATATTATTGCTATTCCAACTATGCTCCGCGGCCTTGCCCTTAAATACTACTTCACCCACCTTAAAGATCTCAACCTCGAGAACGTATGCATAGGCCTTAAATTATACTTCAAAGGCGACAAATACAAACGCGACATCCTATCAAAGTGGAATGCAATTACGCTTAAACAAGTTACTGCTCAAAAAGGACTTAATACAGGCCAAGCATTTCAGGTATTAATTGATGAGATGTGGCAGCTACAACGTGGGTTAGCAAAGGACCTTTAAAATGACACAACATTCTATAATAAGCTCCTTACTGCGTGCCAAGACGTACCAGCTTGTAAACCAGCCTGCTTTCGACCCGCTACTACCCTTACTGGCCTTATTAGCGACATCAAATCCTCAATCGCGACGTACGGTAAACAAGAACCAGAGATTGAATCATTCTATACCAACCGACGATACCGCTCCTCTGACCGACATTACCCCCCTAATCATCAATACCGTAATAAGGGCAAAAAGTGCTTTATATGCAGCAAATCTGGATGTTGGTCTACGAACCATACGAAGGGAGAAAGGGACCAAAGAATACGTCAATATATCTCCGATTTTGAGGGCAGCAACGGCGATACTGACGACGACGACGATAACCAAGGGGATACCTTTGGAGCTTCAAACTTCTACTTTGACATAGAACCCTGTCCTAGTTATCACGGCGACCCCAAGGCGGAGGTGTTTTGGACCGAATTTGCAAAGGGAGAAGGATAGAGACTACGGACTTATTTACCAGTATCCTTTTATTCTTTCTCTTATTTTCTAGTTGTTGCCAGTGTCTGAATAAGGTTCTGTAATATAGTAGACACAGTTACTTATAACCAATTGGGTTGACCACGTGAGCTAAGCGAGCTCAGGAGATCCATCAAATTCCACCTGTAGAAGTAGAGGGAAGAACGAATTAATTGAAACCAAAACCCCCCCCCCCCACCGTGATTCCAACAATTAGTTTTAAATCGTAATTACGTTTAGAGCTTAATAATTAATATAAAATCTTAAGCCTCCTTCTAGCTTTTTAATAAATAGTATAGGTAAGGTGAATAGAGATTAACTAGGGTAAATAAATCCTTTTTCTAAATGCTTATTAAGGTATTATCATATTATAAGCAGTTCTTCTTATAATATACCATATAGCGGATTGAACTTTAGTATTATGCTAGGCTCAAGTTCAATTTTAAAATCGTACTTATCTTAATGCGGGGCTAGTTAGTTTATAAATCGTTTTTTAAACTCGTTAATTAAATTATGGTACTCTTTAGGTATAAGAGGTTAAGGATTAATATACTATTTCGGTTCTAGCGCTTTCTTAATATTTTCTATAGTTATAGCAAAGATTTTATAATCTTATCTTTTTGCTAATAAAATAAAAGGTGCGGCCTATATTATACAAATTTTAAAAGGTTTTGACAAAACATCTTCGTATTCTTTACCATAATTAGCAGTTATGGCTTTATTGTTTTATTTTAAGGTTTATAGTAAGGGTAATTTATATTATATTAAATTTAAATAGTTGTGTATATATTTGTAGGGCATATAGTTTTTTAAGTAATAACTTTAGTAGTAAGTTATATGGAACTTTAGCGTTTCTTTAACCCAACTAATTAAGGGGTTGTGTTGCTTTAGCTATCTATATCTAAGTATAACTGTCGGGAATGAGGCAAGTTGCCGTCACGCGAGGCATATTGCCATCACGTGTCAACGTGGCCCTAGCGTGGTGAGGAACCTTAGGTTCCTTACCTCTTTCCTTATTCCTAAAAAGAATTAATTAACCAACATCATACTAGCTACAACCTACAGCTACGTAATATCACTTTGTGATACCTACACTAATTAGTGGTTAACTTTACTGTTATACTATAGAGCAGCTAAGTATTCCTAAGAAGAGACGAGCTACTATACCAGTGCTACTCGTGCTAAAGGAAGTTGTCTTTTAAGGTTAGAACTGGTCCTAAACTTTAAATAGAACTCTTCTACGAATCTAAGGATTTAAAGGCTAGAACTGGTCCTAAGCCTTTCCCAGATTACAGATTCTTGCGTCTATTATATAGAACAACACGCTTTACGAGTCTTCGCAATTTAAGGCCAGAACTAGTCCTGAGCCCTATAATCGCAGATTCTCATCTAAATGCGTATTAAATGACAATTGATAATTCCTACACTAATAACACCTCCTCTCCTATAACCCTATAACACTTCCCTTCCTCCGAAAACATGGCTAACGACTAGAGAGACTCCTTACTACTAGGGGTAGCTACGTACGCGAAACTCATTAATGAAGATTAGGACGAATTTCCTGTTTTTAATACAACAACCTGTACGGCAAAATAAGTTAATGGCTTCCTCCTATACCATATTCTCTTCTACCGAAGTAGACACTACGCCGATGTACAACTATGGGAATATTTTAGGGAGGATTTTGTAGGATAGACTGCCGATACCTAGGCACTTGGAAATGTTAATATTATCTAGGATTTTTAAGACTTCCTCTATAGGAATAGGGTATATGTTGCTAAGAATGGTAACCCAATTACTAGTAATATTTAGGCCGTTATTATTAGAATAGAGGAGCTAGTATGGATGGAAGCTAAGATTATATATTAGCTACAGAAACCCAAAACCAACTAATATTCTTTAGAAGGCAACTTTAATTCGTATCTAAACCCCCAGAACGCTACTCTCCCACCTAGAGGTACTTTTTTTACCTAGAGGTACTCTTCCTCCACTTTAGCTAACTAGTAAGCCTCTATTATAAGAAGTTATGAATCTGATAAAGGTATATTTGGACGAAGAAAAGAAGTTTAGAGGAGAACTATACAATATACTTGGAACAAAACTACAGGTCTTTTATAACTGTTATAATAAGGTCGGAATTTAAGGCTACTAGTACTACCACGCTTTCTCTATTATGTTAAAGGGACAGGCGGCGACATTCTATTATAACTATATTGCGGGTAAAAACTATAACTTTAATATAATGCTTTAGCTTACTAGAGCTTACTTTAAGACTAACAAAAATCGCCAACTTTATATATCTAAATAGCGGGAGACTATATTCTAGAGAGTTATTACTTCTAACCCAACAAAGACTTGTTTAGAATGCCTTTAACTACTCTTTAATAAACTCTAGAAAATCTAATGTAGCCTTACCAAAACTTACTAAAATAAGAATAGCCTAAGGGACCAGGTTATCTTAGCCTGCTATAGCGTTCCTAAGTGTAATCTAGCGCTATACAAACCTACGGATATGTTTAAAGGAGTATATACTAAGCTTCGCTCCGCCGTAGGTACTGCGATATAAATATAAGAATCTTAACAGTTCTATACCGAAAACCCTACCCAACCAAGTATTCCCAACTAATATAATTATAACTAGACTAACCAAATATATAGTAGCCGTGGTAAGGAATACGGTAAAGGGTACAATTAACGTTAACTATAAGGCAATTATGGAGGTCCTTATAGAGGTTTATTTTAAAGTAATCGCTAGAAGAAGTGCTATATTTATAAGAAGCCAAATTACTAGTTAACTAGACACTCCCTTAATAAGCGAAAGGAGGCATATAATAAGTTTTATTAGAGTGTAAGAAACGTTAAAAATTGTAAGGTTACTATAGCCTACTTCTAAAGCTTCCTGGTTCAATATAAAGGCGTAGAAGATCTTAAGGGTAAGGTTAATAAGACTAAACAGCTCCTTATAGATATGGAAATTGAGGACTACTCTCCCAACCAATACTTTACTAAGTATGGTGAGGTAAATGGTATATAAACCGTCGCTGTTCTTAATAACTAATCTACGCTCCATTCTGTTATAAAGTTAGATATCTTTAATAAGCTAAAGGAAAGTTCCGCGTTCTCCTTTAATAATAGATACTTAGTAAACATCTTCTATAGTATTATGCCAGATATTGGAGCCGCAGGAGTATCTATAGTAGGAGAACCTTAAGTTCGAGCTCTCTAGCAGCTTAATAGCTCTATTTAGATCAACCAATTAATAGTAGGCCAACATACAATTCGCTTTGGTAAGGGTACTGCAATCTCTCTTAGTATAATTAAGGTCCAAACCCCGTTAGGATATATTACTTTCTATATTATTCCCATAAACACCCCGTTTCTATTCTGCATCTAAGATATAGATAGATTAGGCGTTAAGCTCAATAACCTTAAGAATATGCTTATTTAGGAAGATAACCGGGTGCCCGTTATACGCAAGTAGGGTTACCCTTAGTTGCTCCTTTAATAGCTAGAAAGGGGCGTTGCTTAAAGCCACTTAACTAAGTTAGAGCTACATTAACTACACCGTTATTTTAGCCACCTATCCGTTTATTAACTGCTTAGAGTCCTCTAGTGAGCAGGTTATAAAGTCAAGCTTAAGGTAATTAAGCATCTTATAAAGTACTGCTATTACTGCCAAATAAACCAGAAGTCCCCTGGTCAATTTAAGTTTACCCTTAAAGACGACTACAACTTTAACTTTTATATTATTATGGATGTTATATATCTTAGCGGCAAGCTAGTACTCTAAGTTATTAACTTCTCAACCTCCTTCTAAGCCGCACGCTTTTTGAAAGATATGTTAGCTAGGAACGCATAGGATACTCTTTAATTATGCTAGATTAATGTCTACCTAGGACCCCCTAATTAAATTGTTTATAATATAGGAAAGAACTTCTTATCTGCAGAGTTTCAACAATAGGTAAAGGTAATAATAATTAAGGTTAAGGAAGTCCACATAGAGGCACACAATAGTGTTAAAAAAGTAGAATGATATTATACGCTATTATGCCGCGTATATAAGATTATTTCTTTAGAACTAAAGGGTGCTAATAAAGAGCTTATCCTATAGATGGCTGTTAAGGCTATTAACAATACCACTGGCCTAGATAGGCTCGTACCTATATTGCTAGTCTTTAGCGCCTACCCTTAAATAACTAACGATTCTCCACTATTTCCCTCTATTATGCAACGAGCTAAGGCTATTCGCAAGGTAATAAAGGAGGTGCGATACCTCTACGCTACGCGCCAGGTTAACGACGCACTAGGAATAAGAAATAGCCTAAATACCTTAACTACGCTTAACCTACCACTCCAATCTAAGGTACGCGTATGGCATAAAAAGGGAGGATGGTTAGGCCTATATAAACTTATTACAATTAATAGTTAGACTTATACTCTTTAGATGCCCTATAAACCTACTTAATTCCGTTTAACTATTATTAAGCCTTACTATAAAGATGACAGTTCCGAGCCTTTATAGAATACCCTAGAAGATACCCCAGGAGATGCCCTAGAGGAGAACCACAATTAACATGCCCTAGAAGGCGACTACGACCCTAATACAACTGTAGTAGATACGCCGTAACTACGACATAGTAGAGGTCGCCTAAAAAGATTATAAAACTACCAACACCTTATTAATTTCAAAGAGCAACTTATTACCACCATTAAGAATAGAGTTAAGTTGTTAATAGCCTTTATAACAGCTAAAGAGAAGGCTGACTTTAAGCTCGCAAAACAGCTCTAAAAGAAAGGCCGTATTATAACTCTAGGAGCTCCTTTCCAAGCATCTAATAAGTAGGAGATTAACGGCCTTATTACAAGGGGAGTTTTTAAATTTAAGAAATATAACCCTACTAAGTTTAATGGAGTTCGCATATTTAAGTTAAGAATAGTTAATAAGATTAAAGGCAAAGCTACTAATACCCCATTTAAGAAGTTAAGGCTAGTTATTTAAGGTTATAACGATAACGGTAAGGAAGTAATTCTTATATAATCCCCTATAATTTAACAAGCTAGTTAGCGAGTTATTATTACGCTAGCTCCCTCCTTAATAAAAAATAAAATGGTGGTTTATTTACAAGATATTACCTAGGCCTACACCTAATTAAAGATACGCCTTTAGCGCTTAATACTAGCATACCTTCCAAAGCAAATTCGCCACCAATATCTTAAGGATACAATTATGGTTGTATTTAAGCCATTATATGGAATCGCAGAGGTAGGAACTTATTAGTGGGCTACCTATAGTAAGCACTATAAAGAGAAGCTTTTAATGACTACTTTTATATTTAATCCCTGCTTCCTTATCATAACTATAGGAACTCCATTCGGAATTATTAGCATGCAAACTAATAATATAATTATCTTAGGAGACGACCAATTCTCAGCTCTTAAAGAAGATAAGCTAGTAAAGGCAAACCTTATAGCAAAGCTAAAGGAAAAGCTTAATTTAACAACACTATTACTCTTTAATAGATGCATCCTCTCCCTAAATAAGGATTCCATTGCTTTACGCCAGAAGAGTTAAGGCAAGAAGATTAATGTTATTAATATTAATTCTCTAAAGCAAGGATACGTGGAGTAACGCGCCTATGGAGCTTATATTGCTTCTATTTATTAACCCAAGGCTTCTTTTAATCTCTCTATTACCGCTTAACACCCGGAACCAACTAAGGATAACGCTCTTACCCTAAATAAACATCTTTCCTGGTAAATAAACCACCTTAATTAGGGACTACTCTATATGCCTATTAATCTTCCCATTACCAAGCTCTTTATATTTATTAATAGATTGTTTATAAATAACAAAGATTTCAGCTCCTAGCTAGGATATAAGATTATTATCACAAACGAATCTACTAGAGAGAATGACTTTATAATCTACGGCAACCTTATCTATTAGAGCTTAACTAAGAGTAAGTATATTACTTAAAGCGTTCTAGCATCAGAGATATATAGAATAGTTGGCGGAGTTAATATGGTAATTACAATTGGAACTACCCTAAAGATAATTATAGATCGACTTAAACTTCCCGCTATCCCTATAATCGTATATACCGATTTATACTCCCTCTACAAGTGTTTAGTTAAGCTTGGTACTATAAAGGAGAAGCGCCTTATAATCGATATTATAGCACTTCGGCAATTCTATAAGCGTTAAGAACTCTTTAAGATTTAATGGATTAATGGCTAAGATAACCCAGCAGATATAATAACAAAGGCGAACCCAAACAAGGCACTAGAGACGTTTATTAACACAAATACTCTGCGTATACAAGTTAAAGGTTGGGTTAAAAGGGAGTAGGGGTATAACATTTTATAGACCCTAACTTAAACCAGCCAATTAGGATTTTCCATCCCCGGGATGGAAAATCGCCATTGGCTCGCTTACTACTAGCGCCTTAGTAGCCTACCCGTCTTTACATTATCCGCCAAATTCTACCAACTGCCGCGTTGTTGCATATTGTCGCATATTGTTTGGTATTATTGTACACTGTCTAGTATTGTCGCATCCTGTCTGTTTGTATATATATAGATGGCAACCACAAAAAGAAGAGTTGCCAGTGTTGGGAATGAGGTAAGTTGCCGTCACGCGAGGCATATTGCTGTTACGTGTCAACGTGGCCCTAGCGTGGTAAGGAACCTTAGGTTCCTTACCCCTTTCCTTATTCCTAAAAAGAATTAATCAACCAATATCATACTAGCTACAACCTGCAGCTACATAATATCACCTTGTAATACCTATAATAACTTTATATTACTTTAAGGGTGTTATAAATAGGGAAATATATTTAAGGTATTTACCCATCCTTATTTTTACTAGGGCGTAGTGCGTTATTTCGCTATATATTAAGGGTTTGCCATTAAAGCCTTATAGGCCTTAGGGCTCGTTAAGTTTCTTTAAATTTAGGCGTTAAGTTTTTGCATAGTTTATATTATTAAAGCCTATGCTAGTGGCTCTGCTGTCTATTAGGATTCATACTTCCTTTTATTTTTTAAATGTTTAAATTTCGCTAAGTATATTAAGGGAGTTGTATTATATATTAGCGCTAGAAGAGCCTAGACACTTATACTTTTCCACCTTTTATCTTAAGGCGCGACTTGGCCTTAAAATAATTTGTTTTCCAAGTTAACTAAAGGCGAGGTACTTTATAGCGTCTAGGTACAATTTATAGAGTAGGTATAATTTAAGGATTAGGTGTAGCTTAAGAAGCAGGAGGAACTACGGCAGACCTTTTTAAAGGGGTAAGTTCGGCAGTGCTTTTAAATGTGTCCTTTTTTACCACATCCAAAACATTCTCTATTTATGGCTTGTGTTATTCATTTCTTAGTTCCTAAGGGTATATAAAATTAAGCGGCATTAAGGTCCATAGGGTTATATATAGGGCTTTTAGGTCTTAAAGAAAGATCGTATTTTAGGGTATATACCAGGTTCATAGAGTTTTAAACGCGAGATGTAGTTGGCTTTAAAGAATAAGTCTATTTATTATATTAAAGGTCCTTGTCAATTTGTTAACATATTATAGTAAATTTAGATAGGTTTTTTATTAGTTCCTTACCTACTAACTAGGCTCTAATTTTATCCAAGATAGCTTATTAAAGGGCGGCAACTTTAGCGGCTTTGTTCTAATCTAGTTCACTAATAAAGCCTAAAAATTCCAAAAAGAAGCTGGTAAAGTCTCAGTTCTATTGTTATAGGTTTTTAAGTTTAGTAATAGCTGTGTGCTCACAGCTAGCGTTATTATATGTTCGTTCTAGCGGAGAGATAAAGGTTTTAAAATTAATAAAAGTGCTATTGCGGAAGAATAGATCTATAATTTATGCAGCGTCCTTACTTAAATAAGATATTCCATAGCTAACCTTGCTAGCCTTAGTAGGGTATTAATTATAGTTTATTAAGAGTTTAAGACGGAGCTTAGTTATAAAGGGATATAGGTTATTTTAGTTTCTATTAAACATTAGAAAATTAGGGAGCTTTTTAGATTTTATAGTAGATACTGAGTTAGCTACAGATATAGGCTAAGCTACTATTACTAGTTTAGTATTCGCATTTAACGGGTTAGGTTTAGGTACCATTATTTTAATCTTATTTATAGGTGTTGCTATTAGGGTCTGTAACATAAATGCCTTAATATTACGGAGTTCTTTACAAAGTGCTTCTATTAATTGCTAGTACTGGGCTTCTAGTGCAGCCCACTACTAAGCTAAAGCGTCTATAAAGGACTGTTGCATTATGGTTAACTGTTCCCTGACTAGGGTTATAATACTTATAGTTATTAAAAGGGATTTGGGTTTATTTGCCATTTTAATAGTAGTTATTTTAACGCAACGTAATATAAGGGCGCGAAGAGGCTTTGGGGAAGATTTAAAGAAATAATATAAATTCTATCTAAATCTAAGGGTATATAGCTCTTGCTAAGTACAAAACGTTACATAAAGAAGAAAAAGGAATATAGAAACATGTAACTAAATATTTGGGGTCTTAGCAGTAAATGCGTAGGTATAAGCCCACGTGGATTTTAACAGGGTTTGACCAAATTCCATTATATTAGTGGAATTTGGTGGAAACTAGTGGAAATTAATTAAGTTGGCGGAATTTAGCAGAATTTGATTAACTTAGTAGAATTTGGCAGAATTTAATTAAAGCGTCAGAATTTATCTATTAAGTGTTTCACCAAGACATTCCTACTGTAACTGGGCTAGTCCCGTTATTATAATATTAAGGTATTAGCGCTTTCCTGCGACTAGTATATTATTAACAAATAATAGGATATATACTTTATTTCCTATAAAGAGATTGGGGTTAGTATTAGCTAATTTTAAACCTATACTCTTAAAGAACTTCTTAACTATCTAAAACCATTCTCTTAGTACCTAATTTAGGCCGTAAAGTAACTTATTTAGCTTTAAGTAGGCATCTTTTACCCCCTTAAGCTTAGGTTTAAAGTCTCTTAACAGGTTAGAAATCTATATATAAATCTACTCTTACAATAGCGGGTTTAAAAATATAGTTTTAACGTTAATATAGTTAAGTTCAAGGTCTTTAGCTACTACCTTTACCCTTAAGAACCTAAAGGTGTTATATTATATAACAGACGCAAATATCTTAAAATAGTTAATATTAGGGGTCTGCTTATCTCCCTAAATATATAGTTTTACCTTCTTATAAATTACTTCTCCCTTAGCATTATACTTGTGCTTTAGAACTAGCTTACTTAGGAGTAATAACCTTTCTTCTAGTACCCTCCCCCTTATAATAGTATAGGTATACATCCTCTTTAGAGAGAGAAATTCTTTAAAGATAGCTTTTATCTAGCTAGGAGCATCCTCCTTTAAGGCATAATCTAGCTTAATAGCATTAAATGGTGCTATAGGTGCTCTTAAGGAGGTAGTATTCTTAGCTTCTAAGTAGATAGCTTTTATAGCTATTACTAACTAAACCACTATATTATTAAAAACCCTTATATTTAGTAACCTTCTAGACCTTATTCTCTATATATAAGGAATATATATTAATATACTTTATATAGGCGTCCCACCCTTAACATTACCTTATAGATTTAAGTGTCCTACTTAATCTTAACCTAGGCTTTTTACTCAATTGTTTAAGTGGCCTACTTAGTCTTAGCCTAGGCTTCCTACTTAGTTTTAGCGGCCTGCTTAGTTACTATCTAGCCTACTCTTAGTTTTTATAACTAGAGTCTCTATTAGCATATTTAAGGTAGTAGGGGGAGGTATAGGTTAGTTCGCGGCTTAGCTTATAGCATATTTCATAGCTTAGCCTATAGCTTTATCTAAGGTGCTTTATAAGGAAACCTGTTATAATAACAATATATTATATACGAACGCTAGATAAATAAGCATTAGATTTATGGAATTAATAGCTATATACAGCTGTTATAAAGACTTAAGAGGATTACTAGAGAACTTAACAGGAATATAGCTGCGGGTAAATCTATATAAGGGCGTCGGGGCGGATAAACTATCTGCCAACATCGTTAAACAAGAAAAGGAAACCAGCTATATATATAGCGTAGCGCTTATAACGGGAGTCCTATTATAGTACCCCCTCTTTAGGGGGTGATAGGTCTAATAGGGTAGGGTTAAAAGTTGTTATAAAAGTATAGACATTAGGTAATTTAGTAATTGTATACACTATAACAGGGACAGAATCCGTTCTTTAGGCGATATGCGCAATACTTAGTAGACTTAGTAGAGGACAATTATAATCGCGATAAGGCAGCGGATAGCAGGCAGGAGCCAAAGCTAAGTAGGGCTTTTAACTTATTTCTAGACTAAGAAGCAGGGACAGGACTGGCAGTATAGAGCTAGAGGTCGACGTCTATAGGCTTATAGGCGGCGGTGAGTTTCTAGGCTAGTTTCTAGTGGTTTAGCGGGTTCTAGACTAGCGGGTTCTAAACTAGGCAATAGAAGTAGCAATTAAGGCGCTAAACAAGCTTAACGTACTTACTGTACGATAGGCTGAACAGGGTATTACTTAACTCCTTAAGAAACTGGCGGAGCGCAAGACGGAAATTATAGTAGAGCGCCAGAATGCGTAATATGTCTAGCTAGGAGGAAGCCTTGGCCTTATATACAAATCGCTTAAAGCAAGTAAGATATATAATAAGTGACTCCTCCTCTCTCTAGCGTATAGATAAGAAGCGCTAGATAGCCTTCTGTTATTCTCTTAGGTTATAATAAAGGCGCTAAAAAAAAGAGAAGATATCCTTAGGGTTCCAGAACTGGGTATCTTTAGCTAACTAGCAAAGGTATAGGACAGAAGCCTACTGGGACTACTTGAGGCGATCCTATAATAGTTAAACGCGTTAGCACCGTCAAGCTAGTTAGATTAAAGCTTTACCCTAATTAATAGGAGCCATATACGTAATATAAGAGGCTTATTATTAAAGCGTGGTAGATTAGGGAGATATAAACAAGTAGTTAGGGTAGATATAGGGTAGGTCTAGAGCTAAAGCTAGAGCTAGAGCTGGAGCTAGTAGACACTAACGCGCGATATATTAAAGTCTAATTAGAGCAACTAGATCTTAGTACGTTGGTTCTAGAGTTCCTACTATAGCTGCTATACCAGCAGGAGAAGAGCTAGGTTAAATATAGTGGCTATCTGGAAAAAAGGAAGAAAAAAAGTCTGGTTTAGATACGTTAAAGACTCTATATAGAGAGCTCGCAATAGCTCTACGCTATTGTTAATGTCTGGCTAGCTGGGCGAGCAATCCTAATATTACAATAACAATGTATTATATGCGAACGCTAGATAAACAAGCATTAGATTTATAGAATTAATAGCTATATACGGCTGTCGTAAAGACTTAAGAGGATTGCTAGAGAACTTAACAGGAATGCAGCTGCGGGTAAATCTATATAAGGGCGTCGGGGCGGATAAACTATCTACTAACGTCATCAAACAAGAAGGGGAAACCAGCTATATATATAGCGTAGCGCTGGTAACAGGAGTCCCGTTACAGAACCTATACTTATTCACTTTAGCATCTCTAAAGAGCTTAATTGCTTACGTATATAGGTTTATTATTTTAAATTAACTACTCCCTTTTAACCCTATAAAGATATAATTAGGTTTTATTTTTAAATTGTACTTCCTAAGGTATTTCTTAAGCGTATTAATTAGGTTAGTATAACACCTAAAGATAACTAGATTCTTTAAGTTAGGGACTTATTAGGTATATACCTTATATAGTATAACAGCACCACTATATTTGTTGTTAAATAGAAGTACTAAGGTTAGTACTTAATTTTTAATCTAGATAGTATATTCGACTATATAATATAACCAACTACAGTACCCTACCAAACTACTACTGTTTTACCTACGTATTGCCTGCGTATCGCCTACGTATCACTTACATATTACACTGTTTTAGTTACATCTTAGTCTCCCCTTTTATTTATCTCTATACTTTCCTTATATATATAGAGAGGCTCTAGAGCTACATTTTACAATAAAGTTGTTTACTTAATACTCCCACACTATAAGCTTATAGTTATAACCACAGATTGCACCACCTGCTAACCAATTAAATACTACCTTATTTAAGAAGTCACTACTTCTACTACCTTTGCAGTGTCTTAAACTTCTTTACCTATTAAATAAATGGATGATTAAACCCAACAAACGTACCAGAACGTACCAGAACGAACTAATAAATCAAAACGTCAAAATAAGGTTTCGCTAAGACGCTAACCTAGACCCTACCTAATCTATTAAATATCTAAAAATAACGACCACGAGCGAATTAAAAATTAATATTATCCTTAACCAGCCATCTAATTAGATGCAATGGTTCTTTATTATTCAAGATACTGCTAAGACCAATAAGGTATAGCAGTATATTGACCCATCTAAGATAAAAGATAAGCTTCTAAAGCTAGAACCTCAAAATCAACCTATACCAAAAGACGTACTTCTTACAGCTATATTAATAGCACAGCTAGACCAAACCTAGCTTACTATATATAACCAAATCTATATAGAGTATAAGGATAATTTACATATACACCAGAAGAAAGAGTAGGCCATAAGCAATGTTAGTAATTATATTATTTAATTAACATCGGCAGCCTACCTTCTACTTATTAATGGCCTTAACACAGTATATAAACGGCTTTAAGCACTTAAGAAAACACTAGCCCCTACTACCTTAGGTTAAAAGCATAACGTCCTTAATTAATACACGGCTCTAAAAGCCTATAATAAAAAGCAGGGTATTAATAAATGGTTAAACAGCTAGAGGAACGTCTATAAGCTAATAGAGTGATTGGAGCTTCTAGACGTCTAGGGATTTAGACTATGCTACAATTTTATATAAGCAATTAAACCCATCTCTTCTAGCTTTGTAGGAGCACTAGAAGTAGATCTTATTTAAAAAGAACAGAAGGACAAAGAGGCCCCATCTATTATTAATCTTATTAAAGAATTTAAGGAACACTACCATATGTAGCAAGCATTGTCTACCTTAACTGCCAATAACTCTATATCACAGCGACTCAGTCAATCAAGGCATAAGCGCCGTAAAGAACATATGCAAGCCTGTACAATTAGAATGTCTATAGACTTAGATATCAAGATAAGGAGTAGAAGAAGGTTGTAAAAAGAACACGTCTATATATATGGAGCCAAGACGTAAGCGAACCCCCTAACTAGGCCCTATCTAGGTTCCGCACATTAGTGCCATAATATTACCCCCCCCCCCTTTTAAAAAAAAGCTTGCCCTTAAGCTTTACCTTTATAGTGCTTGTCTAACATCCTTATATAGTTATAGTACTGCGGGCAGAGCAGTTAAAGTTAGTAGTAGTGCTGCAGGGAGAGTAGCAGTGGTCTATTAGCTGTGCTACAGGCGAAGCAGTGGAGGTCAAATTAAGGTTAGCTGCAGGTAGAGCAGCAATTGTTAAACTGGGATAGCTGCAGGTAACAGCAGGTATTAGTTGTAATACTATAGGCAGGAGCAGTAGAAGTCAATTGGCTATAGTACTGTAGTAAGGTACTGGTCCAGCTATGGGCAGGAGCAGTAAGTAGTTAATAGGGTTACTGCAGGCAGAGCAGTAGAGGGTCTATTGTAATAGCAGTACGGTGCAAGCATTAAGTAGTAATAGTAGGTCGAATATTCGGAATTCGATCTATTAATTAGTTGATAGATAGCAGGCATAGCGGCGCTATCGTTATCTGGTTTATAGCAGTACGGTGCCAGCAAAAATCGGTGGATCGTAGGCGTATTAGCACAATCGTATGGTTGGCGGGACTGTAGGCGTATCGGCACAGTTATTATCTAGGTAACATCCTAGTAATTTCGTTCCTTAAAGCTTGTAAAACTTAGTATTAGTTGGGGTCGTTCTAGGGGTCTTAACGATCACGGGATTCTTATCGATAAAATAATCGTAATCGTTAAGAATCGTGCGTAGGATCGCGATAATCGTTAAGCCACACAGCTAAGCCACGCCTTCCCAAATATTACCTTATATATATCTAATTAGCTCACTTAATTACTACCAAATTATAAATATTTATTACAACTCCCTTCCCTTTTCCCATCCTTTATATAATATCTTAATTTCTTACCTGTAGGGTGGGCGAAAATAAAATCTGCTTTTATAGCTCTGTGTACGGAAGCTCTGCGTACAGAGGCTCTGCACGAAGCTTGCGGAGGCTCTGTATGAAGCTCTGCGGAGGCTCTGCATGAAGCTCTGCGAAGGCTCTGCATGAAGCTCTACGGAGGCTCTGCACAAAGCTCTACGGAGGCTCTGCACGAAGCTCTGCATACGGAGGCTCTGCATGAAGCTCTGCATAAAGCAGTGATCTTGTTGGATTGGCGGCAATATGGCGTGGATGGCTGGATCCAATTTGCTTTGGCGGTGGATCCACTGATTTAATTAGTGGCGTGGAGTGGATCTTAAAGCTTTGGAGCTCCTAGAGCGCCAGTTCTATACCCAATTAGAAGAAGGAGGCTAAGGAGGAAGGATTAATAAGGTGTTAAAGTATAGTATTAAGCTAATTGGTGGAGCTCTATAATAACTCGGAGTTTAAAAATAGGAGTGTTTTCTATACAATCTAGAAAGCCTGCCCATCTTGCTTTCCTTTCTGCGTCTGTTACGGCGCTGGTGGAAAACGGTGGATTTTGGCAGACGTGGATTATAGTAGACGCGAGTCACGTGACTCGAGGACCGCATAAAGTATCGAGCGGCGCTGCTATTCTTCTCCTTCCTTTCTCTAGCTTTGGATCCTCGTTTATAGACTACCAATTGTATAGGCTTGCGCGTCCCTCTTGCCATGCTCGTGCCTTAATTGACTGAGTCGCTAATATTATCTAAAGCTTAACTACTCTTTCTTCCTAAGAAGGAACTTAAATATATCTATAAAGGACATAGAATTGGACCCTAAGGACATTACTAGGACTATAAGGACAGGATAGACCCCTAAGAGCTAAAAGAACACGAACAGAACGCGAAACTTAAGAATAGGACACGCATAGACTAGAACCCCTAGAAAATAAACAAATACTAGAAATTACCTAATATCCCTACTACTATGCTAAGAAATATAGCAGCCGGTAAAGCCGCTGTAGGACCTGTAAATACCTCTAATAGTGAAATAGTTGCCGTCTTAACCCCCTAGGAAGAGCTTATAGTAGCTAATGCCGAAATTAAATGGCTTTAAGAGCTGCTTAAAACCAGAGACACCCCTATACCTAGTAAGGAGTTATTAGACACCTAGAGACTTGCTATAGTCCTTAAGACCCTAGCCCAACGTATAGTATTAATATTATCGCGGTCCGTGAAGGTTACGGACCCCCTATTGCTTACAGACGGAACTAACCCTATATTTAATAATTGGAAGCTTTAACTATAAAATAAGCTTAAAGTTAATACGGACTACTTCCCTACTACCCGAGCTAAAATGGCCTATGTCTTCGGCCGTACTAGCGGGGATGTATAGACGTATCTACGTCCGCGATACGCCTAGGACCTAGCAGACCCCTTCCTCTCTAAAGAAGAGATGGTTAACTACCTGTCTTCTATTTATAAGGACCCCTTTAAGACATAGAACGCCCGCCTTAATTATAAAGCTCTTAATATAAAGACGACGGAGACCTTTTTAGCCTTTTAGACCCGCTTTCTGTACCTAGCCGGCTAAGCCTAAATTCCCTATAAAGACCTGATGCTAGACCTCTTTAATAAGCTTACCCTAGACCTATAGCGCGCCGTACTGCTAGTTTTTACTACTATATAGACGCTAAAGGTATTTATAGACCACTGCCTAGCTATTAACTAAGGCCTTTATTAAATTAAGGCATAATCTAAGCGGTATAAAGCTAGAAACTCTTTAAACCAGACTATAAGCACTTTATAAATGGCCTGTAACACCCTAGCATAATCTGCAACTCCTATAGCACCAGCCGTATAGCCCGCCGTTAATTTAGTAGCTAGCCGTGCAGTTAGTCCTACTGCGGGTCTGGCGTATACTTGGCCTATATATAACGACCCCTATAAATAGGCCCTTAGTAATTAAGGAGCTTGCTTCTTATACGGCTAGAAAGACCACTTTATAAAGGATTGCTAGATAAAGGCAAAAACGGGCGAGGTTCTGTTAATTTAGGAGGATAGTATAGAGTTGGAAAAAGAGAAACCCTAGAGGAAGACTCCTCTTTAGGGTTAAAAGGGATTAATATGTTATATATTAATCTAGGTCGGCTAGTTAGTAGAAGAAGCTGCACTATCCCTTATACCTTATTCCGTAATAGATATTAAGTTTTAACCTCTACTTTAGCTAACTCTAGAGCAAATGCCTTTGCCTTAATAGACACCTAGTATACTGTAAGGCTGGCTGACTTTTTAAATGCACCCTTTAAAGAACTGCCCAAACTAATTCCTATTTGTAGGTATAACGGACGGATAGGACTACCTATTACGACTATCTTGCGGATTTACCTCCGTATAGACAGATAAAGGTAGTATAATGTCCCCTTTCTTATTACGGACCTAGGAAGCCATGATATAATCTTAGGAAGAAAATGGCTAGCCTATCTAGGCTTATAGCTTGACGTATGGAGTAGACGGCTTGTCTGGCCTAAAACCCTACCCCTAACACCCTCTTTTATAAAGGAAATTAGCATTATAATGGAAAACCTTATACGGCTATAGATAGACACCGTTTACTAGGCCGATGCTATACGTAGGGACCAGGCTTTTAAAAAGAACGTATAGCTTAACCCATAACGGATCTATATACTACGCCGCCCCCAGACTACCTATATTATGCTACCCGCACTAGAGATTAAAAAAGGTAGTAAAAAGCTAGCGGAGCTCCCTATAGGGAACTTAGGCCCTATATAGCCACAAAGAATAGCAAGGAGCATTAGACGCTATACTAAATATATAGACCGGAGGGATAACTTGCGGAAGATGGAATAGGAGCTAAGAAAGATTATAAACCCTAGGCCGTAAAATACGGCCTAATAATAATCTATAAAGAAACCTATGGACCTCCCACTAGTTAATATCTGCTGTATTAGCACTATAGGATTCTACTAGAACTTAGTCTAACCTAATACAGTTGCCTTTACTACCAGCTTATATAAAATTAATTAAATGATTAAGAAAATGGAAAATAAGTTTAGTAAATAGAAAGGCGAGCTTATAGATAAGGAGCTAGTAGAACAGAAACTACCCTATTAATACTAGAAATTTAAGGATATATTCTCTAAGGCAGTATTAGATATACTCCTGCCTTATTAACTGTATAACTATAAGATTAACATTGAGCCAGATAAGGAAGACATACTTAGCTATAGCCCCCTTTGTTAGCAGTCTACTGCCAAATTATAGGCTATAAAGCAGTACCTTATTAATAACCTAAATAAGGGCTTTATTAAACCTAGTTAAGCCCCTTTTAACTCGCCTATTCTCTTTACCAAAAAGCTAAATAGAGGACTTTGTTTCTATA
>Ga0307507_10006247_pt1 | contig 18492 bp, 3 predicted proteins | sample 7_EM_MG_FD_207223 | JGI IMG/M metagenome (GOLD analysis project Ga0307507, IMG submission 207223) | Populus trichocarpa ectomycorrhiza microbial communities from riparian zone in the Pacific Northwest, United States - 7_EM | ecosystem: Host-associated > Plants > Roots > Unclassified | place... | reverse complement strand
GTTAGTGGAATATTAAGCTATTTAGATTGCGGTAGACACTGGCTTTTTTGAAGTTGATTATACGTTGGTGATAGTGGCCCGTGCGAGCTTACTAATTGCTAAGTAATCTGGTTCTGTGGGATGGTTCTGCCTGGAGACGCTCCGCTACACGAAGCTCTACGTATAGAGGCTCTGCACAAGGCTCTGCGCGAGGCTCTGCGTACGGAGGCTCTGCACGAAGCTCTACACGAAGCTCTGCACGAAGCTCTGCATAAAGCTCTGCACGAGGCTCTGCGCGAAGCTCTGCATACGGAAGCTCTATACGAAGCTCTACACGAAGCTCTATACGAAGCTCTACGTACAGAGGCTCTGTACAAGGCTCTGCGCAAAGCTCTGCGTACAGAGGCTCTATACGAAGCTCTGTATTGGGTCCCCGCTATATTCCCAATAGCGTCTACACGTGTCTCTGCCTATGTAGCCGCCTTATTTTTTTACCCTTCTTTCCTTCCTTACATCCTCCCTACCTAGGGAGGTACTAGAACGGCAGCTAGTAGAGAACCGTTGCTAGAACTAGATAACTATTACTAGAACTAGACGACCGTCGCTAGAACCAGACAACCGTTACTAAAACCAGACGACTGTTGCCAGAGCTAGACGACTATCGCCAGAGCTAAATAACTGTCGCTAGAACTAGACAACCATCGCCAGAACTAGACGACCGTCGCTAGAGCTAGACAACTGTCGCCAGAACTAGATAACCGTCGCTAAAACCAGACGACCGTCGCCAGAACTAGACGACCATTACTAGAACTAGATAACCGTCGCTAGAACTAGATAACTATTACTAGAGCTAGACAACCGTCGCTAAAACCAGACAACCGTCACTAGAGCTAGATAATAACAACTAGCTAGCAAGCACTATAAACGATTCAATCAATTAATCGAATTAAGGTAGTATAGACAGGTAGGCACAAATAGGGAGATGCTAACGGGTAGGTAGATATAGATAGGTAAGCAGATATAGACAGGCAAGCAGATACAGATAGGTAGGTAGATGCTAACGGGTAGGCAGATATAGACAGGTAGGTAGATGCAAACAGGTAGGCAATATAGATAGGTAGGCAATGTAGATAGGTAAGTAGATATAAACAGGCAAGCAGATATAGATAGGTAGGCAGATACTAACAGGTAGGTAGATGTAGATAGGTAGGCAGATATAAATAGGTAGGCGATATAGATAGGTAGGCAATATAGATAGGTAGGTGATGTAGGTAGGTAGGTAAGTTAATAGGTAGATAGGTAAAAGAGAACCATTACTATATTATATTAAATTATCTAAAATAATATTATTTATTTTGCTAGCCTTATAAATAGCTTTAAAGTAGCTTTTATTTATTTAAAATATGTTATTAGTATAAAAGAGGTAAATATAATTATAGTTACTAAATGCGTAGATTACTGGCAGGTTGCGCGCAGGTTACGCGTAGGCTGCGCGTAGGCTGCGTGTTAAAAAAACACGACATAGGCTAGTTAGTTAAGTTGCTAAATGACCTTAACTACGCGCCAATTGCGTTAACCACCAACCATTGAGGCCATTAAAAGGGTATTATATTTTGCCGATATTCTAAGCCTTTATACTAGTCTGTAATTAATCGTAAGTATTATAGGTAATTTAGTGTTCCTAATATGGTTCTATAGAACCTTTTAGTATGGGATTTAATATATAAAGCCTTGGCTTGCTATTGTCTTTAACTTTTAAGATATTTAATCTATAATCCTTTCTCATTGGTCCTATGCTATATATTTAGCGTAGCTCTACTGCCTAGCAAATAGGAGGGATACTTTATAATAGCGCCTCTAGCTATTATATAATTGTCAAGAATGTCTATAACGTTCTTTAATACTATAGTATTGTTTAGGTATAATTTAACCTATATATGTCTGTAATTAACGTCTTAATTACCTTCCCTGGCCGCGTAATTAGTTTTTATAAGGAAGTAATGGCTAAATAATATATATGCGTGTTTCCTTCCTTTTGAATTGCGCTATTATAACAGAGTTATATTGGTAAGGTTACGGCTATTTACTAGAAGGGTATTAGAAGGTAAAGTATAGAGATATCTTGCTTATTAAGCTACTCCTTTTCCTTAATACCTTACTTCCCATTATTAACCTTTGTCTAATTTAGACGTATCTTTAATATATTATTAAGATTTTCTTCTTTTCTATTATTAATTTAATATACCTCTTTATTCTTCTACTAACTGCTCTTTTAAGCTAATTCCTTAGTGTATTCTAGCCCTGTCGCTATATATAGAACCTTAACCTCCACTAACCTGCAATTAGTGCTAGTCCTACCTAAATAACTTTATATACACGTCTTTAAAAGATCAGAAGTCCAATAAGAAGATTCTAGATACTTATAATAAGACCTACTATATAAGGTCTAATACCTTTAGTCCTTATAATTAATACATGTATACTAAGAGCAGTAGTTGCGTTAAGGTAAGCTTTTCTATCCTTAATAGGTTTCTATTACTAACTTTAAGCTTTAATAGCCTAGGTCTAAGTAGCGACAATTCTTTAATATCCTTAATTACTATATTATCTAGGCTCGCCAATGCTAAATATCTAGGTTAAATTTAAGACTATTGTTACGGACAGCTTAAGTACGATGTTACGACTACTTGGAGAAGAGTCGGAGGAAGCTAGTTGGTTAATATAGGCATAGTCTAGAATAGATCCGATGGAACCATATAACAAGGAATAGTAGCCAAGGTTATATAATGTGATCTATATAATCTGTATAATCTATGTGATCTATAATAGAGTAGATAGAGTACACGTACCTTATAGAGCGAAGGGATTTCTTAGGCGTATAGTTGTGTATTTAATGGACTATAGTCCCTACCTAGATAGTTCTCTCTTTGTAGTAAATCTTAGAATATAATTAGAGTTAATCTGTTAGGCAACCACTCCACCAGTTATTATTATATTGTTAAACTGTTCTTACCTATATACCCAGCCTAATAATAGGACCTACTATAGTTCCTGCTACAAGGTTCCGTTACACATTTACTACTAAGGTTATAGTATTAAATAAGGTCAAATAACATGCCACCCAAAGCACTAGTCACGACAACGTTGACGGCAGCCATAACCTTAGGGTTAGGAGATACTAGTATAGCAGACACGGATTCTTAAGTAGTTACGCAAGGTTAGTTATAGGAAATGGTTAATTACTTATAGGATAATAGCAGGCTACTTAAAGAACGTATTAATGGAATTAGAGCAGTAAAGGTTAAGTTACCTTTAATTAAACAGTTCTTAGGGGAGAAGTTAAAGCTTAAAGGGTTTCTTACGTAGATGCATTTTAAGGTTATATAGAAAGGAGCAAAGTTAGCAACACCTATGGACTAGGTAGCGTACGCAGGACTATTCTTATTAGGAAGAGCTCTAGAGTAGTTTAAGCCTTACCTTATAGAGATACAAGTAAACGGTATAACGACTACTAACCCGGATGTATGGTATATATTTGCAAGTTAGAACGGATTTGCAGAATGGTTAACGCAAATATTTAGAGACCCTAAAGCAACTATAATAGCGGAACAGAAACTTCAGAACTTAGTACAACGCACTTTAGCAATTAAGTATATAACGTAGTTTTAAACACTAGCTACGTAGGTTAAGTGGAATAACAGGGCGCTTATAGTATAGTATAAATAGGGACTTAAGGCTAAAGTCTAGGACGCAATTATCCTAATAGAAGATGCGGATACTCTAAAAGAGTTAATAGACCAGTTAATAAAGATTAATAATAAGATCTATTAAAGGGAATAGGCTAAGAAGGGTTAGAATAGAGTTCCATAGTTATATAAGGCGCAGAGTACGCAACGACAGATATAGAGTTAAAAACCATGGAATAGCGCAGAGTTAATAGACCTAAGCGGTACTAAAGAGACCTAGAGATAGGAAAAGAAACTATAGAAACCTAAAGGTTAAGGATTTAGTAATTAAAGGACCTAGGAGTAGAGGCTAAACCAGGGATCTTAGCAGTAGAAGATGTTTAGGCGGACTCTATAATAAGAAAAATGGTTTAAAGATAGGGCTTATATAAATTATGGAAAACAGGGTTATTTTACCAGAGACTATAGAGGGGGTTAGAGTAACTATATAGTAAAGGGAACCTAACCAGCAGGAGACACGTATATATAGAGGGATAATAGTGCACTATAAGGAACAAAAGAGTATTTAATTAATAGTTTTGCGTATTGTTATAACAATGCATACTAAATTTATAAAGACGCTAAGTATAGCGCAAGCTATTAGCTATAGGAGCTATTATTATCTAAGTTTAGAGGAACCAATAAACCAGCTTATAGATTGGATATTAAAGATAATAAGTTTAACATAGGTAAAGTATTTACTAATAATAAGGCAATGAAGGCAGCTTACTAGAAGTATATAAACCTTAGAGAAGTTGAAATAGAAGCAGAAACTGAGACCATTACAGAATAGGGTTTAGTAATAGGTATTATAACACCATTAGATACAATTTCTATCGCTTTATAAGATAAAAGGAGCAATGTTTAAAAGAAACTAAGTAAGTAGACAACTGCTAGTGCTAGCTTATTACTTAATAAAGGCAAAAGGCCACAGGTCCAAGATTCTTACAAAGAGATAAAAAATGCTCCAGACTCGCTAGGTGTAATAAGGACAGCTTAAGAACCTATAACAGATAAAAATTGTTAGGAAAGAGTAGTGACTTAGTTTAGTAACAAATAAATAAGTATAGGATGTAAGTTTAAGAATCAAGAGTTTGGGGAACAAATAAGAACATTATTAGGTAACTAAGATTTCAAGAAATAAATAAGGGCCACAGTAGTTCTAGGTAAAAATAGTATTTAGCCTAAAGATTAAAAAGTTAATACTGTAATTAAGAAGTAAGACGACTTCAAGGATCTAGCTACAAGACGCAGAAAATAAAAAACTATAGATAAGTTTAGGACAAGAATTATTATATAGCAAGAGTAAAAGCTAGATAAGAGGTTAGCTATACCAGATTATATAAGGGACAGAGTACCCGTATAAAGAGTTACTAATAGGCTAAGTGTAGGGACACCTAGGGTAAAGTAGTTAGATAAACTAGAACAGGAAGAGGATCTAGGGATTCTAACTAGGTTTAAAGAAAGATATACTAAAGGATATTATAATATAGCAATAATAAGGTACTTTCTTATAAATAAACCCTACACACTAAACCAACTGTATGGAAAGTGGTATAGACAACAAAGTAGTGACAAATAGGCAGATTTCTATATATGGCTAAACGAAAAAGTAGTCCAAGACCAACCTATTATGGAGAAGCGCATAAATCATATTAAAGGAGTGTTAATTATAATATTAAGGAACCTAGAAGAAGGATCTAGGGACTAGAGAAGTAAGCGATAAATCTTAGTACCTATAGAAGAAAGACCGATAGTTAGATTAGCTAGATAAAGGTTTAAACTTAAGAGTAAAAATAAGCTAAGAGTAGACCTAAGCCACTTAGCGCATTATATACTATTATGGATAGCTTATGTGGATAATACCTGCAATATACATAGAGTACTAAAAGATAAGAACTAGAAGTACCTAGTAAGAATATATTAGGCACTAGAAGAGAAGCGGTTTAGAGATGCCAAGTATATATATAGATGGCACCTAGTAAAAGTATAAAGTTAAGGGAACCTAACACTTTAACTAGGAAGATTCCTTATAGAAGAATGCCTAAAGGGATAATAGTAGTAGGAGTGCCTAGAGAATACTTGTCTATAGTATATAGAGGAAAAGAAACAAACTAAGTATTGGCTAAGGTTAGACTAAGTATAAGTAGAATCTAGCAGCCAATAGTTAGGAAAAGAGGAGGTGTATAGGACTAGAGGGAACTAGTGTTAGAGCCTTAGACCCTTAAAGGAATATAAGAACAATACCTAAACTTATAAGTTAAGTAGTAAGATCAGCAGTTCAAAGCGTTAGTAGATAGTAGAGTAATAAGAAACCACATATTACTAAAAGCAGTAGAAAAAATAGGGTTACTATATAGATAGAAGGAACACCTATATCTACTTATAATAATTTTAGGAGATTAGATAGCCTATAGAGGAGGCATTATTAATCTTAAAATAGGACCTATTTAGTTAACTATTAAAGGGAGACCAGTTAGAATGTCTTTTAATATCCTACTGTTAAGACAGGATAAGGCGATATTAGGAATGCCTTAGTTACAGAAGTATAATTTAAAGATTAATTGGGTTATAGGTTAGGTTAATATTAGGGATACTTAATAATATAAGATGCAACAGTAAACCAAGTTAGTATAGTACTAAGTTAGAGTAATATATGAAGAAACTAAGCGGGGCTTAAGTTATATACTAAAAAGATACCATAAGTATAAAAAAAAGTTATGGTTACTAGAAAGCGGACAGCTGTTAGAATATACAGTATAGGACTATAAAATAGAATTAGAAGAGGGAATAAGTCTAAAGTTTTTTCTAATCTATAAGCTTACTAAAACCAAGTTAGTAGCACTTAAAGAGTTTATCCAGGAAAATTTATAAAAGGGATATATTAGACTATTATAGTTATTAGCAGGATATCTAGTGTTATTTATCCTAAAGAAAAACGGAAAACTTAGGATGTGTATAGACTATAGATAGTTAAATAGTATTACCAGAAAGGACAGGTATTCTTTACCCTTAATTAGCGAAATTTAAGATAGGATAGGCAACGCGAAAATCTTTATAAAGATAGATCTAAGGTGGGCGTACTATTAGATTAGGATTAAGGAAGGTAATAAATAGAAGGCAGCCTTTAGGTTAAAGGAAGAACTATATAAGCCGTTAGTTATACAGTTTAGGCTTATAAACGCGCTAGCAACGTTCTAGAAGCAAATTAATAGTATATTAGGAGAACACCTAGATAAGTTTGTTATAGCATATTTTAATAACATTATTATCTACTTAGAGAATAAGGAAGAACATAGAAAACACGTTAAGTAGGTATTAAAGAGACTATAGAAAGAAAAGATGCCAGTAGCAATTAAGAAATGCGAGTTCTTTATAAGAAAAACCAATTTTATAGGATTTATTATTAAACTAGGGAAAATCAGTATAGACCTAAAGAAAGTTAAAGCTATAGTAAGTTAGTAAGAACCAGAGAATGTTACACAGTTAAGATCGTTTTTAGGGTTTTGTAACTACTATAGGAGGTTTATAGCATAGTGGTTAAAAAGTATTAAGCCATTTACAAGGTTAACAAAGAAGGAGGAACTGTAGATTTAGGGTAGTAAATAAAAAAAGCTATTTTAGAAACTTAAAGAGTTATTTACCTAAGAGCTAATCCTTAAGATCTATTAACCAAAGTTAGAAACGGTTGTTAAGACAAACATATTAGACTTTGCACTAGGAGTATATTTACTATAGAAGCACTAGGACGCATAGCATCTAGTAGCATACTATAGTTAGAAGATAATACCACTAGAGTTAAACTACAATATCTACAACAAGGAGTTATTAGGTATAGCTACAGTACTTAGAGAATAAAAAGCATTCTTATAAGGCATAGAGAAACTATTTATAGTTAAAACGGACTATAAAAACCTTATAGGATTCCTAATAATAAAGAAACTCAACCAAAGATAGGTTAGATAGGCGGAAATGCTTACAAAATACTATTTTGAGATTTAGTATACTAAGGGTACAAACAATGCACAAGTAGACGCTCTAAGTAGAAAAGCTAAACTATAAAATAATAAAAAGCCGTTAGGAGCTTTATTACGGAAGGATTAAGATAGATTAATTAGGTATAATTATCCAAAGATTATAGCAACTAAAGAAAGTCAGATTTATAAATTACTAAAGAGTAATTAGACATAGAAGATCTAAGAAGTATAGGTAGAGAATCCAAACTTAGAGCAATATAAGAATAGAGAAGCAATATATATGCCTAAGTCTATTATAGAAGAATTTGTTAAGGAATTCCACAAGGGAATAATATAAGAATATAACGGGTCTATAGGACTAGTGTTAAGACTTTAGAAGGAGTATATTATTTAAGGAATCTGGGGATTAGTAAGATAAGTTATAAAAAAATATCTAGATTGCTAAAGAAATAAACCAATAAGGTATAAGCCGTATAGAGGGCTATAACCTATTAAAACACCAGAAAGACTATGGGAGGTTATATTATAGGACTTTATTATTAAGTTACTAAGGTTAAAAGATCCTATTATAAGACAAGATTATAACGCGATTTTAGTAATAGTGGATAAGCTAATAAAGTGGAGATACTTTATAGCATACACTAAAGAAATATTAGCAAAGGACGTCGCTAGAATTTATATAAAGGAAGTGTTTATAAAACATAGAGCACTAAATAAGGTTATATTAGATAGAGATCTAAGATTTATAGTAGCGTTTTAGGAAGTATTTCTAGTAGAATAAGGGGTTTGCGCAGTAACCTCTATAGCATATTATCCGCAGATGGACGGATAAACGGAAAGACTAAACTAGACACTAGAATAGTATCTAAGGTATTATATTAATTACGCACAGAATAATTGGGTATTGTTATTACCAGTTATACAGTTTGCATATAATATAACACTATAAGAAGGAATGGGGACATTACCATTTAAGGCGAATTATAGGTATAAGTTAAGAACGTTATTATTGCTATGTTAAGCAAAGAAAACAAGTAGCACAGCTAAGCAAAGAATAGAGACGTTAATGAACCTTTATGCAGACCTTATAGAAATAGCTAAGTTAGTATAACAAAGGATAAAAAGGTACTATAATACTAAGAGATCTAAGGGACCAGATCTAAAAGAGGGAGATAAAGTATAGCTACTATATAAAAATTTCAAGAGTTAATAATTAAGTAAAAAGTTAGACTATGTTAAACTAGGACCTTTTAAAGTCAAGTAAAGAATTTTATTGGTTACGTATAAGTTAAACCTACTAGCCAAAATAAAGATCTACCCTATATAATATATCGCGATGCTAGAACTAGCACACGGAGATATTAAGCCACTAGTTTATAAGGCAGATATATATAGAGGGCAAGAAGAAGATAAATGGCAAGTTTTAAAGATTATTAGTTATAAGGACGTAGATGACGAAACATAGTATAAAGTAAAGTAGATAGGCTATAGTAAGACTACTTAGGAACTACTAAGCAACCTAGAGAACGCTATAGGAAAGGTACAGGAGTATTAGAAAAAAGCAGGTTAGGTAGTATTAATAAAAAGGGATTGCTAAAAAATAAGTTGCCTAAGGGGGACCTAAGAGGAGTAATTGCTAAACTACTTAGAGTTATTTCCCTTATAGGAAAAGAGCTAGTTCTTTTATTACCTAGCTTAGATAGACCCTATTAAACCAGCTTCTATTTTTTAAAACGAACCTTCTTATGTACATATTTAAGGCGTTAAAGATGAGTATAAGCTAGACGTTAAGCTTTAAGGATATATGCAGACTTTTTAGAGACACATTAAACCTTAAGCAGCGTAGAGGCTAGTTTACTATTAAGTTTCTTAGTAGTAGATTAAATATAAGACCCTATAATAAGTTACTTAGGGAACCTAAGGACTATTAAAAGTTATAGGACGCGTATATTTAGCGTTAGAGATAGAGCAAACGTTATAGGACAATTAAATGTTTGCTTTAGTACACTCTAAATAAGAGGATAGTTGTTAAGACAAAGGGCTTGCTAGCGTAATATAAACCAACCCCTCTTTTATATAGCAAGAATATGGAGACGGCATTATCTTACCTAGAGACAAGATTGTAGCAATAGTGCAAGACCAGCAAGCTATAGAAGAAGAAGAAGATGCTTTAGGTATAATAAGTAAGGATATTAACTAGACTAATTAAACAGATATTACACCTCTAGTGGATAACTTGAAGATATTAGGAATCTTTAAGGACAAAGATAAAGAGAAGGGAGATGGTGTTACGGACAGCTTAAGTACAATATTACGACTACTTGGAGAAGAGTTGGACGAAGCTAGTTAGTTAATATAGGCATGGTCTAAAATAGATCTAGTGGAACTATGTAACAAGGAATAGTAGCTGAGGTTATATAATGTAATCTATATAATTTATATAATCTATATAATCTATAATAGAGCAGACAGAGTGTACGTACCTTATAGAGCAAAGGGATTTCTTAGGCGTATAGTTGTGTATTTAATGGACCATAGTCCCTACCTAGATAGTTCTCTCTTTGTAGTGAATCTTAGAATATAATTGGAGTTAATCTGTTGGGCAACTACTCCACTAGTTATTATTATGTTGTTAAACTGTTCTTACCTATATACCTAGCCCAATAATAGAACCCACCGTAGTTCCTGCTATAAGGTTCCGTTACAACTATACCATAGCTATCTATACCGCCTATAATTCCTAGTAAGCTAGCTAGTAACGCCTAATAAGGGAGCAAGGTTAGTATACTAAGGATAGGGTAAAGAATAGAGGTAATAAGAAGAAGGTTGTTATCTACTATAAAAAGGAGTTCGCATATATATATTAGGTAGGTTACCCTTTAGGTACCTAGCAGATAGATAACTAATAATTACTATAGTAAGGTCTTAGTAGTTCTAGTCTATACCAGCTAGCTAACATCTCTATTTATTCTAGGCTTAAGCGTATCTTTATTAACTATAAACTTACGCCTTAAGAACTTTGTTAGTACTAGTTTGGGCTTAATATTAGTGTTAAGTATTTAAGTATTTCTGCTCTATCTATACCTTATCAGCCTGCCCCTATTTTTATACCTATCTATACTCCTATTAAGGGATCTGGATCTAGATCTTATTCCCATTAGCTATTACTTAGTAGGCTAATAGATACTAATCATGCGCCTAGGGATAAGGCATAATAGCTTTTAATTTAGGTATTTAGGATTAATTTTTATATATAGTAGCAATTGGGAAGGCCTTATAAGGTATTTAGAAAGGTATAGGAACACTATTCCTAATATAGACTAATAAATAGGAATACACTTCTAGCAAAATACCCTATTAATTCTATGCTATATGTGTAAAAAGGCTAAGGACCTATCCTACCTTAGGCCGTAGCCCTAATTAATCCTTATAGTTTCTGGAGCTTATCTGTTCTATATCCAATTTAACCTGTTTACTCTTTAGGGCCTCTCTTAGCCTACCACAAGCTTTCTTTATAGGTTGCAATAACACTATAGTATTAGAGCGCTTTCTACGATTTATAGATTACGGACCTTAGTCCTAATATTCTTTTAGAATATCTTCGCAATAATTAAGGTGATCCTCTGGTTCCTATATAGAGTCCTTAGTAGGCTAGCCTAGCTATTTAACTTTATATTAAAGCTTATTCTTAATAAACTTATAGCATAGTATAGCTTTAACCTTGTACTGCTCGTCTACCACTTTAAGGTATTTAATTAGGCCTAAACGGAAGTTCTTTTCTAGTGTTGGTCTATACTATAGCTTTAATAGATTTATATAAAATACTAGATGCACATGGGCTATAAATAGAAGTAGCTAAAGACGGTAGGCTAGCTTGCTAATTTATTCCTTAACTTAGAAGGGACCTAGGTATCTTGTATTAAGCTTCTTTAATAGTTAATGGGTCTTAATATTTATTAAATATAATAGAACCTTATTGCCTACTCCAAAATACTTATCCTAGTATTTGCGGTTATACTAGAGTCTTTACTACTCTTAGGCATCTTATAGGCTCTGCTTTGCGTGCTTCTATTACTCTTCCTATTCCTAGAGGTACCCTTATACTCTTTAGTAGACGTCCTTAAACTTCCTAGTAGGATTCTATAATTAATTATATAGCCTTAGCTAGTAATTGCTAGGTATACTATTAAACCTAAATAGTTAGACGCCATAGGCAATCTAGATTGGTGTGTACTTATATAATACATATTGCTTTAAATTGTAAGCGTACTCTATATACGGAAGTAGCTTATACTAATTGTCTTGCTAGTAGTTTAAATATATCTATAAGTAAGACTCCAGTTCCTAGTTCTGGCGTTCTATTTATCCGTCTATTTATAGATGGAAAGCTATACTATAATAGTGGTCTATCTTTAAATAAAAGTATAGATTTAACTAGTACTGGCTGTTACGGAACTCACTCGTTCTCACGTCTCTGCGCGTTTTTAACGTTCTTGACCCGTGCTCACGTTCGTCCCGAGACACCTACGCACGTTCCCCTACAACCCCTATTTATACCCGACCTGGCACCCGAAGATTCTTCTTCTTCATCCAATGTCTTTGTATTAACCACGCATAGTTACGTGTACGTAGCCTTCTCAATTACTACCTCGTTTAGTGTATTGTATCCCGGCTTGTGCCTACTCCGTGACACTGGCTTATAAAGACGCTGCCCCTATTAGTAATAATAAAGTACAGCTAATCTACTTTAAGAAAGTATTTCTCCTTAATTAGACTAGTAAGCGCTTATATATTAATTATCTTGTTAACAGGAAGGTATTAGATGTACTTTAAAAACCTATTAATAAGTACCAAGACCAAATTATATATTTATCCTTACCTATCCCCCAAGGGCGGGAGATCTGTAATAAAGTCTGTAGTATAATATTACTATAGCTTACTAGTAAAGGGAACTGATTTAAGTAAACCCCATAGCTTATACCTTTAGATTTTATATACTTAACACTTCTTATAGTAGCTAATATACTCCTTTGCTTTCTACTTAAGCTTTAGCCAATAGTATTTGCGTTAAAGTAATTCTACTATATTAGCTTAACTATAGTGGCCGCCTAGAGAATTATTATAATTCCTTATAAGGATCTTCTATTGTAGATTTACTTCTTATAGCACCTAAACCTTACTATATCTATGCAGTAGGCCTATTAGGTCTAGTTCCTAATAGTAACACCTAGTAGCTTCCTTTCTATTATATTTCTAGTCTATTTCCGCATTAAAGATAGCATAGGAGGCATCCCTCTATTATACCTTATAGATAAGATCTATTAACCTTTTAGATAGTTCTTGGGTAAAAGCTATTTTACCTTATACTACTCTAAGTATAAGACTAGATAGTACTATAGATCTTATAACTTCTTAGTACGTATATATTAGAAAGGCTACTATAAGGTTAAAGTCCTTTAGTCTTTATAGGGCTCTAGGTTCCAATTACTTTATAGTTTTACTTTTAGTTTAAGGGGATAGCTTAGTAATTAAGGGTAGTATATTACTAGGTTCTAAACTTATATTAGGGACATCCTATTTAGGTATCCTTAGACCCTTATTAGCTATAGACTAAGTACTAGCTAGGACATTAGTAGAAGCTAATAGGGTTTATACCATCTAAGACTTAATGCTTAGAGCTATAGGTGCTTAAGCATCCTATACCTAGAGCTTGTTCTATAATATAGGGAGTAAGATATCTATTATCTGTTTTCCTTCTCCTATTTTAAAGCCTTTAGTATAGTCTAGCTATTATAACAGTCTATTAGCAGGGTTATTTTTCCCTAGCTTATATTTAATCTTAAAGTTAAATTATATAAGCTTCTCTGCCTATCTAGCTTATTAAGGTATAAGCTCCTTTATAATTATAAAGTAGCATAGATTATAATAATCTAAGAGTATATAAGTGGTATAGCTTACGTGCTTAAGGTAGTATCGCCACTGTTTAAAGCAGTTGACTATAGCCAGTAGTTCCTTATTATGGGTATAATACCTAACTTTAAGTCTCTAGAATTTTCTACTATAGAATACTACCGGTCTTTAGTAGAGCTAGGTAGCGTCTAGATGCCTATTAGGTTGCAGTAGGATACTAATAAGGGTAAAATTTAATATATTAGTGACTATTATTAGTGGCCAATCTGGGTTAAAATGCCGTAATAGTAGAGCTTCTATAAACTTTATATGTAGTTCTTAAAAGGCTTCCTATACCTTTCTAGGCTATATCTATAGTTTATACTATTTAGTTAGTCCCTTCTTAGTTTTCTTCCTTCCTACCTTTAAGCTTTTTGCTTCCTATATCGGCAAAATATGGTACCCTTTCAATGGCCTCAATGGTTAGTGGTTAACGTAATTAGTGCGCAGTTAAGGTCATTTAGCAACTCGACCAACTAGCCTATGTCGTGTTTTTTTGACACGCAGCCTGCGCGCAGCCTACACGCAACCTACGCACAACCTACCAGTAATCTGCGCATTTGGCAACTATAATTATATTTACCTCTTTTATACTAATAACATATTTTAAATAAATAAAAGCTACTTTAAAGCTATTTATAAGGCTAGTAAAATAAATAAAAGCTACTTTAAAGCTATTTATAAGGCTAGTAAAATAAATAATATTATTTTAGATAATTTAATATAATATAGCAATGGTTCTCTTCTACTTATCTACCTATTAACTTATCTACCTGCCTATATTATCTACCTATCTATATTGCCTACCTGTCTATATCGCCTACTTATTTATATCTGCCTACCTATCTATATTTGCTTACCTGTTAGTATCTACCTACCTGTCTATATTTGCTTGCCTATCTATATCTACTTACCTATCTGTATTGCCTACCTATCTATATCGCCTACCTATTTGTATCTGCCTACCTATCTATATCTATCTACCTATTAGTATCTGCCTACCTATCTACATCTGCTTATCTATCTGTATTTACTTACCTATTTATATCTGCCTACCTGTTAGTATCTCCCTATTTATGCCTACCTGTTTATGCTACCTTAATTTAATTAATTAATTAAATAGTTTATAGTGCTTGCTGGCTAGTTATTGTTGTCTAGCTCTAGTAACGGTTGTCTAGTTCTAGCGACAGTTGTCTAGCTTTAGCGATAGTTATCTAGTTCTAGCGATGGTTATCTAGTTCTAGTAATGGTTGTCTAGTTCTAGCAACAGTTGTCTAGTTTTAACGACGGTTATTTAGTTCTAGCAATGGTTATCTAGCTCTAGCGACGGTTATCTAGTTCTAGCGACAGCTGTCTAGCTTTGGCAACAGTTATCTAGTTCTAGCGACGGTTGTCTAGCTCTGGCGATAGTTATCTAGTTCTGGCGACGGTTGTCTAGCTCTAGCGACAGTTGTCTAGTTTTGGCGATAGTTGTCTAACTCTAGAGACGGTTGTCTGGTTCTGGCAACAGTTGTCTAGCTCTAGCGACGGTTGTCTAGTTCTGGCGACGGTCGTCTAGTTCTAGTGTTGGAATTACAAGGTTATAAGGTCACAGCGGAGGTGTCTTAAGGGTCTATTTAATGATATAGATAACGCAGACGATGAATATTAATTGATTTGTGATATAGTAGATACGGTTAATTTCTACGTAGATTGTATATAGAGCTTGACCTTGTAATGTGTCTAGAGCTTAGTTAGCACCTTATTGCTAATTTCTGATACTCCCCTATGCTGACGACGCTCTCCTTATCTGTCCTAAATAGGCAATTATAAAGCTATTCCCAAATACCTTGCAAGTGCCATTTGGCCTACGTATAGAGGGAAAACCTATAGTAGGCGAAAAACCTCCATAACTTGCCCCGTCTCCGTCCGTTACTATCTCCGTCAGTTACTAATTCCTAGCGTTGCACAGTACTTTATAAATTAGTTAATTAGTAGCTGTTTTATAAGCATATCTCCTGGCTGATCTTTGCCTGGTATATATACTACTTTAAGTTAACCTCGCTAAACCATGTTGTTTTATACAAAGAGGTATTAAGTCTTAATATGCTTGGCTTTCTAGTGGTGTTTCGTGTTGTATAAAAGGTTAACTATACCCTTATTGTCACAGTAGAGCGTAGGGATAAAAGGGTTATTATTATCTCTCTTTTCCAGATCTCTCGTTAGCTTCTTAAGCCATATTGCTAACCTTGCTCCTTCTAATGCCGCCATGATCTCTGCTTCTATTAAGCTTAATGCTGTTAACTTCTGCCTTTAAGCTATCTAGATTACTGCTCCCCTATAGCATATAACTGCTATACCTTGGAATGATATCCGATCGTGTTCTATTCCCCATATAGCATTAGTAAAGATATTATAACCAGTAGGTAATGTGAGCTTGCATAAAGGAAGGTAGACTGCTTAACTTAAGTAGGTAATTCCTGCTTTAAGAGTGCCGTTTAGATATTATAGTAGCTGCTTACTTAAGCGGTAATGCGATTCTCCTAGTGCTGCCATAAACCTAGCTAACTAACCGACAGCGTAGCTGGTATTAGGACGTGTGTAGTTTAAGAGGTAGATCATAGAGCTAATAATCTGCCGGTATACTGTCGTATTGTTGTACTTAAGGAGGCTTTTGATATTGGGCTTTAGAACAGTACCTGCTGGTATTAGTAGCTTAGCTGGATTACAGTTGTCTATTTTCAGCCGTTTAAGTAGCTTCTTAGTGTATATCGTCTGATATAGCTTGAGGGTTCGGTTCGTATGATCTTGCTTAATTTAGAAGCCTATAAATACTTCTATAGGACCTAGGTCTTTGCATCTCCATTCTCTTAAGATTCTTGTCTTTGTAATATTGAGGTATTGGCGCTTTCCTATAATTAGCATATCGTTAATAAATAGCAAGATATATACTTTATTTCCTATAAAGAGATTAGGGTTAGTATTAGCTGCTTTTAAACCTATGCTCTTAAAGAACTTCTTAACCATCTAAAACCATTCTCTTGGTGCCTGCTTTAGGCCATAAAGTGACTTATTTAGCTTTAAGTAGACGTCTTTTACGCCCTTAAGCTCAGGTTTAAAGTCTCTTAATAGGTTAGGAATCTACATGTAAATCTATTCTTGTAATGGTGGGTTTAAGAATGCAGTTTTAACGTCAATATGGTCGAGCTTAAGGTCCTTAGCTGCTACCTTTGCTATTAGGAACCTAAAGGTGTTATATTATATAACAGACGCAAATGTCTCAAAATAATTGATGTTGGGGGTCTGCTTGTCTCCCTAAATATATAGTCTTGCCTTCTTGCGAATTACTTCTTCCTTAGTATTATACTTGTGCTTTAGAACTAGCTTGCTTGGGAGTAATAACTTTCCTTCTAGTACTCTCCCCCTTATAATAGTATAGGTGTGCATCCTCTTAAGTGAGAGGAATTCTTTAAAGATAGCTTTTATCCAGCTAGGAGCGTCCTCCCTTAAGGCCTGATCTAACTTAATAGCGTTAAAAGGTGCTATAGGTGCTCCTATAGAGGTAGTGTTCTTAGCTTCTAGGTAAATAGCTTTTATAGCTATTACTAATTAAACTACTGTATTGTTGAAAACCCTTATATTTAGTAACCTTCCAGATCTTGTTCTCTGCGTATAAGGAATGCGTATTAATATGCTTTATACGGGCGTCCCACCCTTAGCATTACCTTAATTTAAGTGTCCTACTTGATCTTAACCTAGGCTTCCCACTTAATTAGAGTGGCCTACTTGGTCTTAACCTGGGCTTCCCACTTGTTTGGAGTGGCCTACTTAATTACCATCTGGCCTACTTATAGTTCTCGCAACTAGAGTCTCTATCGGCGCGTTTAAGGTAGTAGGGGGAGGTATAGGTCAGTTCGCGGCTTAGCTTGTAGTGTGATTTAAGCATCCTGCTTAATCTTAACCTGGGCTTCCCACTCGATCTAAGCGGCCTACTCGGTTACTATGTCTCGTAGCTTGCACCTAAGGTGCTCTATAAGGGAACCTATACTTATTTACTTTAGCATCTCCAAATAGCTTAATTGCTTGGGTATATAGGTTTATTATCTTAAATTAACTACTCCCTTTTAACCCCATGAAAACGTAGTCAGGTTTTATTCTTAAATTATACTTCCTAGGGTGTTTCTCGAGCGTATTAATTGGATTAGCGTAACACCTAAAAACGACTAGATTCTTTAAGTCAGGAACTTATTAGGTGTATGCCTTATAGGGTGTAATAGCACCACTATGCTCGTCGTTAAATGGAAGTGCTAAGGTAGGTACTTGATTCTTGATCTAGATAGTATACTTAACTGCGTAGCACTAGAGTTTAACTGGTATATTTCCTTGAAATAGAAGTAACCTTGTCTTGCAGTTAACTATGTAGATCGCGCGCTTGATTGCGCTATTGTATAAGTGCTTGTATGGTGGATAAGGTTTAAAGTTAATACCCTGGGGTATTAGTTCGTCTTGAAATCTATAGCTAAACTCCCCCTTTCCATTGTCCGCTTAAATCTATATAGCTTTGTTGCCAGTGAACCTCTCTGCCCTTATAATGATCTCTTTAATATACGGCAGTACCTCTTCAGTTTAGAGGGTTTTAAGAGGAATAACCTAAGTGTAGCGTATAGCGTTGTCTAGGGCTAGGAGGTAGTAGTTATAACCTCTAATTAATGTACCGATTCGTCCCGTAGTATCTAGGTGTAGCCCTTAACCAGGTATCTTCTCGCGCTTAGTTATCTTCTTGCTTAGTATTTCTTGCATCTTCCTAGCTAGATAAGCTTTGCACGTGCTCTTACTAACTAGTACTGCTCTCTTCTTAAGCTTTATGCCTAGTAAGGAGTGCT
>Ga0307507_10006246_pt1 | contig 18498 bp, 2 predicted proteins | sample 7_EM_MG_FD_207223 | JGI IMG/M metagenome (GOLD analysis project Ga0307507, IMG submission 207223) | Populus trichocarpa ectomycorrhiza microbial communities from riparian zone in the Pacific Northwest, United States - 7_EM | ecosystem: Host-associated > Plants > Roots > Unclassified | place... | reverse complement strand
TTACTTAAGAGGATGCACACCTATACCATTATAAGGGGGAGAGTACTAGAAGGAAGGTTGTTACTCCTAAGCAAGCTAGTTCTAAAGCACAAGTACAATGCCAAGGGAGAAGTAATTTGTAAGAAGGCAAGACTGTGCATTTAGGGAGACAAGCAGACCCCCAATATTGATTATTTTGAGATATTTGCGTCTATTGTATAATATGACACCTTCAGGTTCCTAATAGCAAAGGTAGTAGCTAAGGACCTTAAGCTTAACTATATCGACGTTAAAACTGCATTCTTAAACCCGCCGTTATAAGAATAGATTTATATGCAGATTCCTAACCTATTAAGAGACTTCAAACCTGAGCTTAAGGGCGTAAAAGACGTCTACTTAAAGCTGAATAAGTTACTTTATAGCCTAAAGTAGGCACCGAGAGAATAGTTTCAGATGGTTAAGAAGTTCTTTAAGAGTATAGGTTTAAAAGCAGCTAATACTAACCCCAATCTCTTTATAGGAAATGAAGTATATATCTTGCTATTTATTAACGATATGCTAATTATAGGAAAGCGCCGATACCTCAATATCACAAAGACAAGAATCTTAAGAGAATGGAGATGCAAAGACCTAGGTCCTACAAAAGTATTTATAGGCTTCTAAATTAAGCAAGATCGTACGAACCGAACCCTTAAGCTATATCAGACAATATACACTAAGAAGCTACTTAAACGGCTGAAAATAGATAACTGCAATTTGGCTAAGCTACTAATACCAGCAGGTACTATCCTAAAGCCCAATATTAAAAGCCTCCTTAAGTACAACGATGCGACAGTGTACCGGCAGATTATTAGCTCTACGATCTATCTCTTAAACTACACACGTCCTGATACTAGCTACGCTGTCGGTTAGTTAGCTAGGTTTATAGCAGTACCAAAAGAATTGCATTACTGCTTAAGTAAGCAGCTACTATGATATCTAAACGGCACTCTCGAAGCAGGAATTATCTACTTAAGTTAAGTAGTCTACCTTCCTCTATGCAAGCTTACATTACCTACTGGTTACAATATCTTTACTGATGCTATGTGGGGAATAGAATACGATCGGATATCATTCCAAGGCATAGCAGTTATACGCTATAGGGGAGCAGTGATCTGGATAGCTTAAAGGCAGAAGTTGACGGCATTAAGCTCAATAGAAGTAGAGATTATAGCGGCATCAGAAGGAGCAAGGTCAGTAGTATAGCTTAAGAAGCTGACGAGAGATCTAGAAGAAAGAGATAATAACAACCCTTTTATCCCTACACTCTACTATAACAATAAGGGTACGGTCGACCTTTCGTACAACATAAAACACTACTAGAAAGCCAAGCATATTGAGACTTAATACCTCTTTGTATAAAACAATATGGTTTAGCGAGGTTAACTTAAAGTAGTACATATACCAGGCAAAGATTAGCCGGGAGATATGCTTATAAAACAGCTACCAATCAACTAATTTACGAAGCACTGTGTAACGCTAGGAATCGGTAACTAACAGAGACGGTAACGGACGGAGACGGGGCAAGTTACGGAGGTTTTTCGCCTACTATAGGTTTTCCCTCTATACGTAGGCCAAATGGCACTTGTAAGGTATTTGGGAATAGCTTCATAATTGCCTATTTAGGACAGACGAGGAGAGCGTCGTCAGCATGGGGGAGTGTCAGAAATTAGCAATAAGGTGCTGACTAAGCTCTAGACACATTGCGAGGTCAAGCTCTGCATGCAATCTATATAGACATCAACCGCATCTACTGCATCACGAATCAATCAATATTCATCGTCTGCGTCATCTCTATCATCAAATAGACCCTCAAGACACCTCCGCTGTGACCTTATGACCTTGTAATTCCAACACCCTAGGTTAAAACATGGACATCAATCAACGATCAAGTCAAGATCATCAATCAATCAACCTATTGCATTAATGAACCCCTCTACACGAATTTCGTGACAGTTATGAGCCCGGTCCGCCGACTCAAGAAGCTATTCAGCTATTACTTAATCGTTTAAAGAAATTCTACCTTATCGTCAGACTCTAACACCTTATCGTCAAGACGCAGACTCTTATAGAAATCCTACCTCAATTGTCACAAGACAAGTCTTCGACGAGATTCCACGAGATTCTATGAGATTCCACCTCAATCTGACAACAAGGACGATCCTAACAACAGGACGATCCTGACAACAAAATACCATCTCAATCCCTCCTTTGCCTATTAGTTAAATAACTCCACCGACGTCGAGCTCGTCGACGACGATTATCCTCAATAAGTCAGAAGACTGGGAGCAATGGCTATGGCAACTCCGAGCCCTCGTGGATCAGCGAATTTGGGCCCACGTTAACCCAGATAGTGCAGCACCTTAACAAGGTCTACTACAAGAACCAGCCTATCCAGAAGTTATAGATTTTAATGAGAATGCAACCTTGTATACATAGCTCTTAACGAATTAATAGAAAGCGTACGAGAATAGCAGATGATACTACAACTAGGACATAAAGTATTTCCTAAGACAGGAAGATTATCTTCAACAGATCCGCACCTAGATCACGTCTATAGTATTAATTTAGAAGAAGCTACTACTTAACCCTTCTTTAATAGTTAAAGAATGGCTATCTTAGCTAAAGGAGAACACAGAACCTACCTTATTGTTCGTTAGGAAGAAGGTATAATACCAGTACACAGAAGCCCTTAAGGGGTTTAAACAGTTATTAAAATTAAACTAATGGCTAGATTAATAGGAACACGCAATATCCCTAGAAGAGAAGTACAAGATCCCTTAAATATCTAATAGTATCTGGCTTTAAGATTTAGTAGAAGTTATTCAACCTTTTAGCAACGCCTACTGTATAAAGTACACTACTAAGTTAAATAACCCTTAGAAGTCAAGATCTTCCAAATACTATAGAGTAGCAAAGGAGCTGTAAGAAGGACTTAGAACACCCTTAAAGAAAGCCAATACTACTATAAAAGGCAGTACCTTCAATGCAGACTTTATAGAGCAAGCCACTGAGGATCACTCTAATACTACTAAAGGTTCACAAAGAGGAAAGGCCTTAGTACGTAATAGACGCTTAAAGAGAGCCGGGATACTGGTGGATAAGAAGACGTCCTACAAGAAGCCAACGCCTAAGTGCTTAGCGTGCGGAATACAAGGACACTCCCTACGGGACTATTAGTGTTTATTTAAAGACAAGAGACCTGCAGGAGTTATAATAGGAGATGCGCACATTAATAGGGCACTAAAGAAGGTAGAAAAGAATAAGAATCTTGCTAACCAAGTTACAAAGATTAGACTTAAAGAATAAGAAGATAAGGCCTAATAACAATAGGATAAGAGCCAGGAAGTTAAGATTAAGGGAGAAGCTAATACAATATTCCTAGAATTATATCACACCAGTTAAACCCATCTACTAAAGCTATTAACTATTCTTAACTTAGGAACCACTCTCTATATCTTTAATAACCTCTCTCGTTTTTACAATTTCAGGAAAGCTCTAAGACACAAATATATCACCGCCGGCAGCTTAGAAGTGCCCATACTAGGCTACAGCGATGTCACTATCCAAATTACAAAACTAGACAAGAGCAAGGGAACCCTACGTCTTAAGGACGTTGCCTTTTATACGGACTTTAATACGAATCTAGTGTTATTCCGTCTGCTTTAAAAACAAGGGTTCTACTAGGACAATAAAGGAGACAACAATCTTCTAGTTTAAAAGGATGACACGATCCTATATTAAATAGAAGAATGTCACGGACAATAGACTATTAAATACGTCCAACCAGGAAGTTAATTAGCGTTTAATATAAGCCAACTACTACGCCGCCAACAAAAGCGTAGAGTATTGTTAAAAGACGCTTATCCAGATTTAAAAGGTAATGCGTATCTATAGTATCTGCGTCTAGGTCATCCAGGACCTATAAGCCTTTATTATTTAGGTCTTAACGCCCTAGGAGTTAAGCTTTAAGGCCTAAAGACAACAGAATATTAATATTGCAGTCTCGCCAAAATCAAGCGTTAGGTCTTAAGAAGGTTCTTAAAATAGAATATTAATAAACCTTATCTTAACCTCTATATTAACTAGACTGACCTTAAAGAAGCGTATACTAGATTTATATAAGTTATATTTATCCATAACACCTTCTTAGGGAGAACCTTCCCGTATTTTATAACAACGCATAGCGAAGAGAAGGAGACACTATAAGTGCTTAAAGATTTTATCCAATGGATTTGTCTAAGGCATAACCTTAAGGTTAACACTATCAGATTAGATAATAAGCTAGGGAGAAGGAAAACCCTTAAATAGCTACGGACCTAAGGGATTATATTTAAGCCTTTGGCGCCTTATACCTAAGCTTAAAATAGTACCGCCAAACGCTCAGGGGGTGTAATTATTGAGAGAGCACGTGTAATAAGAATTGCTGCCAATCTACCACACAATCTATGGAAAGAGATAGTCGACTATGCAGTCTACCTTTGAGATTAAACGCCACGGGAAAGCAATGGTTGGAAATCGCCCTATAAGAGGTTCTATACCTTCCTAGCTAATAGGTCAAGAAAGCCGCAACTAGCGCACCTAAAAGCCTACAGCTGTAGGGCGTACGTAATGACGTCGGACGCCTAGCTAAAGAAGAAAAGGCTAAGCAAGCTAGATCTATAAGCCCATATCGGCTACCTCATTGGCTATAACTCTACCAATATCTACAGGATCTGGATTCTATATAAAGGTATCATCATCTCTACTAGGGACGTTATCTTTGACGAGAAGACGTTCTTTAATGGCAAGTAAACGGACATCTTAAAGGACCTATACACTAAGTTAGACACGCTAATTAAGAAGATTTAACTCCCTAATACCCTAATTAAGAATAAGGTCCTTCTGGAAGATAACAAAGAAGTATTTAAACCGTTAATTTAAGAGGAAGATGACAACGTTGATAAGCCAGTTCAAACCTTTAATAAGTTAGCAGATCTTGAGCTTACAAGAGCTCTTAAAGATGCGTATTATACGCCACCTCCAATAAAAGAAGATAAAGAATCTCCATATGCCTTTCACGTCAAGTATCCTATAAAGTTAGATATACAAGGTACTGATTAGGACATCGTCAGCCAAGTAGGAGACGGGTTTTATACTTAGGGGGTGTTTAACAACTCTATTAAGGACTTATTTAAGAAAGCCTATAATAATAGGTTTAAAGACTTTGTTACTAAAAGAATTACATTAGCCTATTATAGCGCCTTCTTAGCAGGAAGGAAGTTTAACCTTAATAGTTAACTTAATAACAGTAAGCTAAAATTAGGCAGAACACGCGATGTTAGATTATATAGGAAGAACTTACCTCCGCTACCTTAGTTAATCCGTGACCTTAATATATATCCTCTTCAAGATTAGTTCTAAGAAGCTTAATAAGCTTACCTCCAATCCCATTATTAAATAAGGTTGTTTTAAGAAACAGATAAGAAGCACGTAAAGGGACAGTAGGTCCTTAGCTTAATATAGGTATTCGTCTACAAGATAGACAAGCATGGATTTCTCTAGAAATGCAAGGCACGATTAGTAGTCTACGGAAATTAATAGGCCCCAGGAGACCTACCTATAAGAGCTACTACATTAGCTAGTACGACCTTCCAAACACTTATGGCGATCACCGCAAAATTCGACCTGGAGACGATATAGATAGATGCAGTTAATGCGTTTATCTATTATGATCTCGACGAGGTCGTCTATATAAAGCTACCGCCAGGGTTTAATAAAGGAAAGACAGATAAAGTACTGCGCTTAAGAAAAGCCCTGTACGGACTATAACGATCACCACTGTTATGGCAGAAGAATCTCATAAGCTTATTAAACGAATTGGGTTTCAAAGAGGTACCTTAAGAGCCGTATATTATACTAAAAGGTGGAATAGTTGTCTTCTTCTATATTAATAATATTGTCTTCTGCTACCAAAAAACAGATAAGAAGAAAGCTTAAGAAGCAATTAAGGAGCTAAGTAAGGAATACCAGATAAGTACCCTTGGCGAGCTAAAATGGTTCCTAGGAATCTATATGCTACGCAATTATAACTAGAGGCTCCTATGGCTATCCCAGAAAGCCTATATTAAGAAGATAGCTAATTAGTATAAGATAGATCTTATAGGGCGTCTTCCAGACACTCCTATAGCAGAATCTAAACTCCTCCCTACTAATTACCAATCGATCCGTCTAACGCGTCCGTCCCCTAATACAGACCTATTAGTCCGCCCTATATCCCTACCAGCCTCTACGATGCTATATCAGAGAAAATTGGGTTTAGTACTCTATGCAGCCACTACAACACGTCCGGATATTGCGTTTGCAGTATTAAGGCTGGCAAGGTTTAATTAGGACCTAAGCCAAGAGCATTATTAAGCGGCAGATAGAGTCATCCAATACCTATATAGCACGAGAAGCAGAGCAATCTGCTATAGAGGAGATGAGGAAGGAATAAACAGTAGAGGGAAAGACAAAGGAATACGCGACAAAGGACGAGACGACGGAAGAGACGGTAGAGGTAAAGCGCAATTATTTATCTGTGCCAGCGATGCATCATTCGCGGACAACTCTGTTAACAGAAAGAGCTCGCAAGGATACATTATAAAGCTATTTAGGGGGCCAATTACCTGGAGAGCAAACAAGCAGGGTATAGTTACGATGTCAAGCACAGAAGCTAAGTTATTAACCCTATTACAAATAGCAAAAAAAGCTATCTTTACCAGTAGGCTGTTTAACGCAATAACGTTATGCCTAAACAAGCCCTTAATTATTAAATGCGATAATACCTAGACACTCCAACTGATTACAGAAGATACGGCAAAGCTAATTACGAAGCTCCAACATATTAATATCTATTAACACTGGCTACGTTAGGAATACGTAATAAGACAAGTATGATTTTAATAGATAGTAACGAAGGAGATAATCGCCGATGGACTTACAAAGGCCCTGCCCAAGCAGAGGTTTTAAAGTTTCGTTAATATAATCGGGATAGTAGATATTAAGGAGCAGCTAGATAAGGAGAAGCAACTAGAGGACCTAAGGGACGGTATTAAAGCAAGACAAAAGGATTTAGATAAGATTACGGTTCAATTAACTCATTAACGGACACAAGAAGGTGGCTAGCTATGACCTCAAAGAGCTTAAAGCTAAGGGGGTGTGTTAGATAATCTATATTCTCTAAGGCATGGGACACGTGCACGAGTCACGTGTACGGGGCACGTGCATTGTAAATCTCTTCATAGAGCCCTAGGGGCCCTAGGTTAAAACATAGATATCAATTAACAATCAAGTCAAGATCATTAATCAATTAACTTATTGCATCAATGAACCCCTTTACACGAATTTCGTGACACTAGTTCTGCGGTATAAAGCTAAGGGGCGGTTAGTTTTGTCTTAGGTAGTATACCTAGGGCTAAGTTTCATGCTTTTAGGATTGTCTATTATTAGAATTAATTATAAAGGTTATCTTCTAACTAAGGAAGGTCTTGTAAACAGCGTATTAGGCTATTAGGCCTAGTACCTTATACTCCTAGCCTATATGCAATTTTAAAGTTAGAACTAGAGAGAAATTTATTCTAGCATGCTTAGTATTAATTTAATTGCTTTATGGTTATAAAGTACTTAAGGTTATAATAATCTATAAGGACTTTAGTTAGCTAGTTAGGTTCTGCTAAGAAGAGTCCTAGTTAGAATTCTTTAAACGTTTATATAATTACGAGAAGTTCTTTATTATAGATCTTATAGTTACACTCTTATAATATAAGCTTAGACAAGTAGAATGTAACTAGGTAGAGAAGGCCATTATTACCTATTTAGAAAAGGACGCCTGCGTTAATATAGTCTAAGGAGTTAGTTTTAAGGTAGAGTTGCCGTCCTAGTGTAAAGTAAGCTAGGATAGGTACTTTAGTAAAAGTATCTTTAAGGTTTTAAAACGCCTTCTTATATTTAGGCGTCTAGGTAAAATATAGGTATATTTTTCTTCCTTTTATAAAAAGACCCTTTATTTACATTATTGCTATAAGTAGTACTATAACGCCTAAGAAGTTATATATAAATTTCTAATAGAAGTTAGCGAGACTAAGGAAGGCTTATATATCATTAATATAGTTAAAAGTTTGCTATTTAGTAATTATTTATACCTTCTTAGGGTCTATACAGACACCCTTAATAATAATAATTAGTTTAAGGTATTTTACTTCTATAACTAAGAATTCGCACTTCTTTAAATTAATATAAAGTCCTACGTCTTTAAGGCGCTATAGGACCTTCTAAATATACTTAATATACTTAGAAGGATTATTACTATAAATAAGTATATTATTAAGGTACGCAGAGCAGAAGTTATTAAGGTAGTCCTATAAGGCATTATTAATATAGCTTTAGAAGCTGCCTGGGCCGTTATATACACCAAAGGGCATAACAGTATATTTAAATTGGCTAAAGCGTAATGCAAATATAGTTTTCTATTTATTACCTTCCTGTATTTAAAGGCAGTTAAAGGTGGCAATAATATTAAGCTTAGTATAGATTTTGGCTTAGCTAAGCCGTTTAAAAGTTTTATATATAAGCGGTATGGGGTATTAGTTTTTAATTATAATAGTATTAAGTCCTCTATAGTTAATATAGAATTAAATACTTCCTTTTAGCTTCTTAATAAGGAGGATAGGGGCAGCTGCTAGGGATATACTAGGGCGAATAAACCCTTTATTAAGGTGCTTATTAATATACTTTTTAATAACTAGAAGTTTATCTTTTAATATTAAGTAGGGTCTTTTATAGGGTAGCGTTTTTCCTTATTTAATATTAATAGTGTAGTTATTAGGTTAATATAGGGGGAGTATATCTGCGCTCTTTTATAAGCACATATTAATAAAGTTATAGTACCTTTTAGGGAGGAGATTGCGGAGTTCCTTATTAGTAAATCCTTTTTTAAGCTTTATAAACTTCTTAAAGTCTAAAGGTAAAAGTCTGTAAAGTTCTATAGGGGTATTATTTTTTAGGAGGTTAGCTATATCTATCCTATTACTATAGAGGACATAGTCCTGTTCTTTATTAAGCTTATATAGTTATAATTAGGAGGCTATAGCAATAGTTTAGCCTTTCCTATATACTATATAGTAGAAGGCCGCGGCACTTATATAGTAGTAGTTAGTTATAGGTAGGGTAATAAGGGGTTCCTTAGGTTAATATCCTAGGGAGTAGGTAGAGGCGGCTAGGCTATACCCTAGGTAAGTCTCTCTGCAGTATTTAGAGTTAAAGGTTACTTCTCTCTTTTTCCAATTAATAGCGAGGTTATATTATTTAAGCTAGTTTATTCTAAGGATAATAGGGTAGTTAGCAAGTAGTATAATATAGGCCTAAAGTTCTTCCTAATGCCCATTTATATCTAGGTAGAGTTATACTATATAGATAATCTTCTATGCGGTGCAACTACTATTAGCAAGTTATAGGGCGCAGGCTTTAGTAAGGGGTAAGGTAAGTAGGTTATAAGTACGCACAAATTAAGTATTTATAAATTTATTAGTAGCTCCGCAATTAATTATAGAACAGCTTTTATATTGTTTTTTGGCAGTAATTTCTATTATAGGTAAAACTATCTATTTCCATTTATTTATCTTTACTAAGTTATCTATTAAGCAGGCTAATATATAGATTCCCTTATTATTAGGGCGTCTTAACCTATAACTTAGGGCTAGGACTTAGTATTTTCCATTTCCGTATCTAACTCTACTGCTATTACTACGTCTTTGTCTTGTACAGTAGTGGCATATAGCACTATATTTAGTGTTTAGGGTATAGAGTTAGGTATTAGGCGGCGGCTATTAAACCTAGCTATTAGGCAGTTTAGGCTATAGCTATAGTAGCTTTCTTAACAGCATCTATAGCAATGCCGTAGTTTCTAGAGTAGCTTACACTTTCCATCTAATAGCTTCTGCAGAAATGTTAGTATAGAGAGGTTGATATTAGGGCCAGTAGTATTACTTAGGGTAGTAAGTATTAGTGGTTTAGTAGGTCCAGAGGGCTTCTATAGGGAGGTCTTTAGGTAGGGGTTTATAGTAGTAATCTAGTTCAGCCGTTGTTTAATCTTCTGTAGGGCTACTACTATATTATAAACGTTATTATAATCATAGCTAGCGGCTGCGTAACTAAGGCAATAAGTAACTTTTTTAAGAAGATCTTCCTAGTCTTTAGCATTATCTTAGGTAAGGACTCTAGTATATTTCTAGAATTTAATATAGAACTCGTTAAATAATTTAGTAGGGCTTATCTTTAGGGCATGTAGTTTAGCTTAACTAGTGGCCACTAGGTTATAGTTACGGTATATTTAGTTAAGGTTATTAAGGACTTCTTAATAGGACTACTACCTCTAGGGACTACTAGTCTCCTATTAAGCGAAGAGTCTATTAAATAGGATGCCCTTTATTTATCTAATAATATAGCCGATCTTAATATCTTCTATAGGGAAAAGGTAGGCGCTCTAAGTTAGTTTCTTACAGATTTATATCTTCTAGTAGCTGTATTCCTTATAGTTACCCTAGAAGGTTAGGGGATTAAGGTAGCGTATATTAAACCCTATAGTAGCAGTCTGGGTTTAATTATTATAGCTTTTATTATTACCACTATAGTAGGGGTTCCTATTAGGTAAAGCTACTTAGCGCTAACCCTTTATTAAGTATTAAGTAAGTAAGGTTGCTAGGGGCATAGAGACTTAGGTAGCGTTATATACAATAAAAAGGTATCTGGTATTATTATAAATATACTTATTAAGCTAAGATTGTAGGTATTTAATTATACCCTCTCTTTTAGTAACTATAGCAATAAGTATAATCTTAGCCTTTTTTAGTTGTTAGACGTCGCGTTTAGATATATAAAGGTTATCTTTAATCTCTTAACACGTATTATTAGCGAGCGCCTTATAAGCTTATAGGTCTTAGATAATATTACAATCTTAGGCAGTACGCATCTTAGCTTATATAAGCTTTAGGTAATAGTTCTATAAAAGGTAGTAGTATTTATTAGGTTCTTATACTACCATTTTTACAAACATCTTATCACGGCACTAACCTCTCGCGTACTGTTTTATACTGTCTTATACTATTTCCTACTATTAGCTAGCCTACTACTAGCGCCTTGGCGCCTAACCCTACTGCTTATATATAATACCCCTTTTGCCTCTTCTCCTCTTTATACCATAATGTAGTTATTTAGCTTACCTATACAATGGCACTGTAATAGTTTATAGTATCTCCTCTTATCACGAAGTTCGTATAGAGCTGCTCATTGATAAAATAGGTTGATTGATTGATGATCTTGACTTGATCGTTGATTAATGTCTTAAGTAACATATCTTGGGGGCCTAGGGCTTCAAGCTACAAAGAGATTTTACAATGCACATACTCCGTGCACATAACTCGTGCACGTGACCCACGCCTTTAGAGAATACAGATTATCTAACACCTCTCACACCCTATTGCGATCTCTGCCTCCTAGTCTATAGTCTCTGTTTTCCCAGTATAATCGCAACCCAGCGCGACCAACAATACTATACCACAGCCTTAGACAATCTTAGTGTAGTTCTAAATAATCTTAGTATTACAGCCAGCCTTATAGACCTTAATTGTATTACCTGGATTCCTTAAAATAGGCAACCATAACATAGACAATACCCTATTGGCGAATATATGTAAAGCGCTTGCCTGCCTCTTTAATACCTTCTACCCTAATATTACCTAGGTAATTAGGAGTAGTCCAGAGTACCCTAAGGACCTTAAGGTAACAGGAACCTTCCAGTACCTCTCTATATATACACCCTTCTTAACTAGCGTTAAGAGTGGTCTCTAAACCATTTATAATAAAGGCCGAACTGTAAAGCTCCAATATAAAGAAGCTTAGTATAGAATTAACTCCCTTAAGATACTTAAACTATATATAAAATAATATAAATAACAAGCTTTAATATATACTGAGACTATACAAAACCTAAGTTCTTAGATTACTATACTTACCCAGACTATTGCTAATAAGAATACCGCTACTAGCTACCCTCTTCTAACTAAACCCTATAGAAGAAAGCGTAAAGCAAAAGACCTAACCCTATTTAATAGCAAGGGATCACTAACTAAAAAGTAAGAAAAATTTTAAATATGGGAAATAAAGATCTAAGGCGTTTTCTAAAGAGATATAAAGTACTTTAAAACCCTAATAGACGAAGTTCTCTATATATTAAACATGCTAACTAATAAGGCTTATGACTATGTTAAGTATAGCCTTAATATACTACGCATATACCTAAATAACTTGAATAAATGGACCTTCTCTGACTGAGAGTTTATGTTTATGTATATAAGGAAGCACTATAAGACTATAGACATAACCTAAGCAGCTAAAAATAAGTTAGATACCCTATACTAGGGCAAGCGTAACTACTAGTTCTAAAAAGCAGAGCTTAATAAATTAATAATTAAAGCAAACAAGACTAAGAAATAAAAAGTAAATTTACTTAAGAAGAATATCTCCCTAAAGATAAAGGACCTAGCCCTTACCCTTAGCTGTAAAATTAGTAATACTAACTATAAGGGCTAGAGCAAGTAGATGGATGTGTTTGCCTATAACCTATAGAACCACGCCTACTAAATAAAGCTAAACACTACTAAGTTAAGTACCGCTAGTAGCTATTAACCTATACCACCTAATAATACCCTAGCACTAGCACTATAGAATAACCTAATAGATCTTAACGCCGTTAAATTTGGCAGTAGTAGTAGTAGCCTCCCTAATAACGTCTAAAGATATTATATAGATAACAGACTTTATATAGCGTATAGTTAACCTAGCTACTAGAAAGATGCTTATAACCCTAAAAAGAACCTAAATCCCCTTCTAATGCTACCGCGCCAACCCCTTTCTAGCTATAGTAGATTCTTTAGTAAAGGAAATAGCAATTAAAGTAGTAATTGTGGATGTAGACATAGACTTAGACACAGAGACTCGTCCCTATAATTCCCTTCCCTAGTATAACCCTAGCTAATAGTTCTATATATAAACTACAGATTAGTCCTTTACACTACTATTAACTATAAGACTAGCTATATCCTTAGTAAAATACCCCCTAGTATATATATACCGTCAGAGACCAATATATTAAGATATACTAGCTAAGACTATAGCTACTAACTAAGCCCCACAATCTAGTCATTAAAAGGCCAACCCTTAAACTAAGTCGCCTTTAAGGGTTAAAACTATATAGGGAGGAAGATAAAAGGATTAGATTTATACTACTAGATTAATTAAACCTTATTCTAAGCTAGCTGCCACTTAATCTTAAAACAGTAAATAATAATAGAAATACTATTCTTATTTAGACATACCTCTCCTTATTACATAACCTACTCCTAAAAGCTTTTATTAAAATAGTAAGCCTTATTAATAGTAGTAGTATAGCACTAGCGTTTATAGACAAAGACTTACTTATAAAAAAGCATAATGTTATAATAAAAAGACTCCTAGTTCTAAAACCGCTCCGCTTTGCTAATAGACTCCCATTTAGCTTTATTACCTATTACTTTATAGTAAAAATAATAATCGGCCACTATACAGAATCTATGCTCTTCTATATTATAAAGTTATCACCCTTAATACTAGTAATTCTTAGAATGCCCTAGCTTAAAAAACACAACCTAAAAATAGACTTCCCTATTCTAAAGCTTAAGTTTGACTCCAATTACTGCGCCTATAACTGTCTTCTATAGCACATCCCTAACTGTAACTGAGTAGCACTATATAGACACATTACACGGCTAACCCTTAGATACTATTAGCTAATAGTAAAAGAGGTGCCTAATATTAGTAAACTAATATATGCAGTAAACAAAACAGAGATTCTAGAAGACTAGACTATTACCCTATTTCTAAAAAAACAAATACCGCTAGAACTATATATCCCCTATATACACCCGCTTAACCCAGATTAGCTAATAAAACACCTAACTTTAAGATATTTACCATATATATATACAACTGCATGTATAACAGCTAAGGGCGTTATAGCTAAGGCTAAAACCAGAGCAGTTAAGACCTCCCCCCTATAACACCTAACCTCACACCTATCTCCCGCGCGTACTATATAGGGCCACCACCTTGTTTCTGCCCCCCTAGGCTAACTAAGCTATGCTAGCCTAGCCGCAGCACTAGAGAACTAGATACGCCCTAACCTAGATAATATTAAATACACTTATACCATTAATTTTACCCAGTTTTGTAAATAAAAAGGCGTAAAGGTAATAAGGATTTATATAACGGAGCTAGTAGAATTAGTTAAATAAGAAGAATACTAATAGCTGCTTAAGGAGCTACCTATAGGCCTAATAGAAGTACTAAACCTATTAGAAAGGTCTTTCTGCCAACTAGTAGAAGGCAACTATATAATAGAGGAAGCCTATAAAGCGCTACCCCCTTATTTCTATAACTTCTTTAAAACAAACCTAAAAACTAAGTCTAAGTCTCTACGCCAGAAGATAGTTAATACTAATGTTAAGAAATTCCTAAAAGGTAAACTAGGATTAACCCACAAAGATATTTTATAACGCTTACTAAAGGAGTTTCGCAAATATATTAAACACTTTCTCCCTAAGAATATAGATAAGCTGCCCCCTTACTAACTATAGGACTATAAAATTAAAATTATACCTGGAAAGCAGGCCCTATATTATAAGAATAGACCACTCTTACCTACTAAATTTAGTTGTGTAAAGAAGTGGATTGATAAGATACTAGATAAGGGCTTTATCCACAAATTAACCTTACTAGCCGCCGTACTACTCCTCCTTACTGTAAAACCTAGTAGTAGTATATAAATCTGCTATAACTACCAAGGCCTAAATATAGTTACTATTAAGAATTAGTACCCACTACTACTAGTCTATAAGACACTTAACGCACTTTATAGCGCTAAGTACTTTACTAAACTTAATATAATTGCTATGTTTAACCGGATCCAGATTGCAAAGGGCTATAAGTGGCTTACAGCATTTATTACCCGGTTTGGACTCTACAAGATATTAGTTACACTATTTAGTCTCTGTAACACGCCTACTATGTTCTAGAACTATATTAACTATATCTTATATAACGCCCTTAACAACTACTACACTACATATCTTAATAATGTCCTTATCTTCTCTAAAATATATGCTGAGTATATAAAATATATAAACAAAATTATTTAGAAACTTAGTAACGCTAGACTCTAGATTGATATTAATAAGTCCAAGTTCTATGCTACTAAAACAAAATACCTTGGCTTAATTATCTCAACTAATAGCATAACTATAGACCCTAAGAAGGTGCAGGCCTTATAAGAATAGAAGGACCCAACATTAGTTAAGGAACTATAGTAATTTCTTAGCTTCGCAAACTTCTATTAATAATTTATCTAAGGCTACTCTAAAGTAGTTAAGCCTATAACTAGGCTACTAAAGAAAAGTACTAGCTGGTTATAGGGCCCAGATTAAGTATAGGCGCTCTAGACCCTAAAAATAGCGTTTACTATAGCACCAATTTTGGCATACTATAACTATATAAAGAAGACTGTAGTAGAGATAGACGCCTTAAACTAGGCTTTAGGAGGAGTGCTTTATTAAGCTAGCAAAGATGGTAAACTTAAGCCAGTTATATTCTTCTCTGCTAAGCACTCTACCCCTAAATATAACTATAAAATATATAATAAGGAACTCCTAGTAATTGTAAAAGCACTAGAAGAATAGCGCCCTAAATTATAAGAAACTGAGTAACTATTTAAGATTATTATAGACTATAAGAACCTCTAGACCTTTATAACAACGAAATAACTAAACCAGTGCTAAGTCTATTAGGCTAAGTTCCTTTCCTAGTTTAACTTTATTATTACATATAGGCTTAGCATAAAAGCTATAATTCTAGACACTCTTAGCCGCCTCCTAGGCGTAGTACCTACTAACACTAGTAACAAACGTCTATAATACTAAGACCGTATTATTTTACCACTAAAAAAAGTTAACCCCACTATTCTAGACGAGCTACTAAGCAAATCCCAAAACTAGAGCGTTAAAGACTTTATTATAGTAATAAACCTAAAGCCTAAGAAAAAACCCCTTAAGGAACTTATTAAGAATGCCTATAAGGAGAACGAACTAGCTAGAGATATATTAGCCGCGCTATAAAAACAGAAAGGCCGTAAGGCATGCCGCTGGCCTAAGCAGATTAGGAAGTTGCTCCACTATAATAAATCTAAATGCTTAATTGTTAACAGCCTAATCTACTATAAAAACCGAGTATTTATCCCCGATTTACCCAAACTCTAACTAGAAGTTATATACCGTACGCATAGTTTAGGTCCCATAGGCCACCTAGGTTACGTTAAGACCCTAAATCTCCTTAGTTAAACCTATTAATAGCCAGGTATTTTATAGTTTATAGCTACCTTTATAAAAGACTGCGCTCTCTGCTTCCGTATAAAGACCCTACGCTTAGCACCGCCTGGTTTCCTAAAACTATTAGAACTACTAGTCCGCCTATAGACCAATATCTCTATTAACTACGTCATTGACCTGCCTAAGTGCCTTTATAATGGCAAAATATATAAACACATCTTTGTTGTTGTTAACTACCTAATAAAGATAAGACACTTTATTCCTATTACTAGCCTAGATACTAAGGAGCTTGTTAAAGCATTTACCTATACTGTCTATAAGTTACACAGCGCCCTAAGTACTATTGTTTTTAATAAAGGGTGTTTATTTATCTCTAACTTCTAGCGTTGCCTAAACTAACGCCTAAAGGTAACTTTAAACCCTAGTTCTGCATAGCACCCCAAAATAGATAGTTAGATTGAGATTGTTAACGCAGTAATAAATAAGTACCTATGCGCTTTTATAAGCTTTACCTAAGATAACTAGGTAGATTGGCTCCCCCTTACTAAGTTTGCTATAAATAACCAAGTTAATAAGACTATAGGAATCTTACCATTTTTTGCTAACTACGGCTATAACCTATATTTGGGCATTAAACCAGCGGGCCCCTAGCCATTAGCCCTATTTATATATACAAAGAAAGAGTACCTATAAGCCAATACTATTGCTAACCGCTTTAAGTGTATCCTAACCTAGCTTAAAGCTCTAGCTTATATCTCCTAGTAACGCTATAAAGATAACGCCAATATAAAATGGGATGAAGGTATAATATTTAAAAAGGACGATATGGTTATAGTTAGCCTTAAAAATATAAAAACTAACCAGCCTAAGAGGAAGTAGGATAATAACTAGAATGGACCCTAGCCCGTCTTAGCTGCCTATAGAGGGGTAGTTATAGTAGACCTCCTAGACCACATTCACGTTAATAAGTTATTCTATATATTAAAAGTCTGCCTTTGGTTCCTTAAGGAGATCCCTAGCTAAGCATGCATTAATAAAGAGGAACGTTGTAATATCATAGGTAGGATAGCTAAAAGAGATAATAACGGTAATATTACGGACAAATGGGAATTTAAAAAAATTCTTGACGTATATAATGAATAAAGGGACAAGTATGGCTTAACGTACTGTATTAAATGGAAGTATTATAACTAAAAAACCTAGGAACCTAAGAAGTCTCTAAAAGGGTGCGAGCGCGCACTATTAAAGTTCTATAAACAATACCCTAAGAAGCCTAGACCCCTAGACTGGGTATAAGGTAAAAGAGACTTACCATATTAAAGCTATAGGCAACGACCACAATAATTTAGAAAAGTTAAGATTTTATAAAACTTCACTACTGGTTAAAGTTGTTTAATTAGTTAGATTCTTACTAAGAGCGCTACGCCTAATTAATTTAGGCGGCGGTATAAAGTTCTACTAATGCTATTTATTAAGCTGACTAATTAGGATTTTCTATCCCTAGAATAGAAAATCGCTATTAGCTCAGCTAAAAGCAGTAAGTAAAACTGATATCTTCGCGCACCAAGTCTACTGTTTTCCACTAACACTATAGCTACTAATTATATAATCGCAATTTACTAGTACTGTAATATTCTGTTCTAGAGTTACTTATTTAGTTTAGGGACTAAACCTTCTAGGGGAGGGGAGTACTGTTACGGTACTAACCTCTCACATACTGTTTTATACTGTCTTATACTATTTCCTGCTATTAGCTGGCCCACTACTAGCACCTTAGCGCCTAGCCCTACTGCTTATACACAATACCCCTTTTACCTCTTCTCCTCTTTATACCACAATGTAGTTATTTAGCTTACCTATACAATAGCACTATAACACATCTTGGCGTCTTATATCTTGATCTTAATAGGTAGTAGTCCTTTAGCTTATTTATCTATAGTTATATAGTTAATAAAGGATAAGATATTGTTAATATCCACCTTATTAAGGTTGTTGTAGTCTTTTAAGCTACTAGGCTTCCCCTTAGGGGTTAAGGCTAGGGCTAATAAAT
>Ga0307507_10006245_pt1 | contig 18499 bp, 8 predicted proteins | sample 7_EM_MG_FD_207223 | JGI IMG/M metagenome (GOLD analysis project Ga0307507, IMG submission 207223) | Populus trichocarpa ectomycorrhiza microbial communities from riparian zone in the Pacific Northwest, United States - 7_EM | ecosystem: Host-associated > Plants > Roots > Unclassified | place... | reverse complement strand
CCTAAATTATTGTTGGGTGGATTGGGCGAATTCTTGTATGATGAGCTAATAGCTATTTTCTGGATTCATCTCAGCTACTATATCTGGGTTATCGTACATGTGACCTGCTCTAGCATGAAAAAACGCGAAAGCAACAAAGAGTCTAGAACAAAGAGAATAGAGTTGGTCGAGTGGCATTGATTAGTCTAGAGGGAATGTTCGTCGTCCGTCTCTTACAACCAACTCTTTATCATCCAATGCTTGAGAAGAGCACTTCCAGGTATCGAATCAGTCAAGGATACTATAACGGCGCAGAGCATCGCACAAAAGTCATCGATTTTATTCGTGAACCTAATACCCCGTAATAACACCGTCCGAGGAATTGAACTAAAGGGAGACGTGTACGAAACGAAACGGAAACAGGATCAAATGGGTATTGAGGAAGAAAGGCATCTATAGCAAGAATGAGTGTATCTAGATAGGGCATAAGTTTTATAGTGGGAGCGGCTCGGAGGGGGTAGAGAAATTTCGGGGTTAAGTGTGGGTGTGTGGATAGTTCGGTTGCCGGGATAGTCTGGTTAGTCTTGTGCGGGGGAACTTGGGGTGGATGATTTGAGCCTACGAGACAGGCAGTGAGCAAGCTGGCATCAGTGAGATTGCGATGACTTTTGACCGGGAGAACTGAGAGATTTGGGTTAGCTGAGGTATGATACTATGATAATAATAATATTATCTTACTTGAGGCGTCTAATAAAGCCTACCCTAGCCTGTGGTTATTGTTCCCCTTGGAGCGCTGTTCACTACCGGCAATCTCTGATATTTCTCGCCTGCAGGTTTGTCCTCGACCCGACTTGCTGTATCCAACTGCCACAATGCGGCCCCCTACCGAGTCGCCCCGAGCTCATCCGAGACGCCACTCCGGGGGGGGCTACTGGCTGGCCTGCCCAGTGGCCTGCTCGCTTGCTTGTTCGCTAACTTGTTTATTGACACGCATATGCGGAAGTCTCTTCAAAAGTAGCTCAATAATCTCCGTATTACCCGACTGCTGAGCCTGGGTGAGCGGAGTCTTTCCATCCTTGTCTGCCAAACCAACAATGACATCGTCTCTAGCCAGCAGCATCTTAACGATCTCCAAATGTCCATTTTGAGACGCCCAAAACAGTGCGGTTTGACCATCCTTGTCCGGTCGATCGGGGTCAACGTCATCCCGGGCCAGCAAAATCTCCACGATTTCAGTATGCCCATTGTAGGCGGCCCAAAAGATCGCTGCTTGGTCGTCTTTGTCGACAAGATCCGGCTTCGCGCCCCGGTTCAGGAGCATCTCGACTATCTGTTTGGATCCATTCATGGCGGCAGAGAGGATCGGCCTGTCGCCATCTTTGTCTGCGTGGTTCACGTCTAGCTCGGGTAGGGCGAGGAGCATCTCTAGCATTTCTATGTGACTACCCTTCGCCGCGTAGTATAGTGGTCCTCGGCCGTCTTCATCGTTGAGGTCGACGTTGACGGCCGGGTGAGCCATTAACATTTTGAACACCTCCACGTGCCCGCTGAATGCAGCGGAGCGCAGTGGTGTCTGTCCTGCGTTATCGACTGTGTTGATGTCGAGATCTTTCCGTTCCAATAGCAATCTTACTATCTCGTTGTGTCCTTTGTACGCTGCCCAATTGAGTGCTGATTGACCCTCGCGATCCCGGACATTAACCTCAACATCCTTCCGCTCTAGTAGCATCTCGACCACCTTAGCATGTCCGCTATATGCCGCCGCTCGTAGAGGTGTCTCGTTGTCATTGTCGACCAAGTTGATGTCGACACCTTCTCGGCCAAGTAAGATTCTAACAACCTCGACGTGGCCATTAGCCGCAGCATAGTTCAGAGGTGAATTCCCATTTTCGTCCGGACGGTTGACGTCAACATCCGCTCGGCCAAGCAATAATTTCACGCACTTGTGATGGCCGCTATATGCCGCCGCACGGAGCGGTGTCTGGCCCGTGTTGTTGACTAGGTTAATGTCAATGTCTTCGCGAGAAACTAGCATCCTGACGATCTCCTCATGCCCATTATATGCAGCCCAGTTCAGTGGTGTTTCTCCTCCGCAGTCAACCATATTGACACAGATATCTGGCCGCTGGAGTAGTAATCTCACAGATTCTGTATGTCCACGCGCTGCGGCCAAATGGAGTGGTGTTTGACCGCCTTCGTCTTTGACATTGGCCTGGACATCGTCCCGATCGACCAATAGTTTCACAACTTCACCACGCCCACTGTGGGCTGCTCGAGCGAGAGGGGTTTGGAGATCGTTTTCGGCCAGGTTGGGATCTATTTGGGGATGCGCTAGTAGGAGAGTCACCACCTCCTCGTAACCTCGGTGCGCAGCTGTGGTGAGAGGTGTTCTGCCTTCATTGTCCCCTAGATTGGGATCAATATCAGGCCGGGCAAGTAGCATTTTCGCTATGTTATCGCGTCCATCCCATGCGGCCCAATAGAGTGGCGGTTTCCCGTCAGTGTCTTGGATGTTAGGGTCGACACTATCTGCGGCTAGTAGGTACTTTACGGCCCTATCGAATCCCAAGCGCACGGCCCAGAAAAGTGGCGCTTTGCCATGAGAATCTCTCACATTGGGCTCAAAATCGTCACGCTCGAGCAGCATCTTGACGATTGGGTAGTTTCCATTTTTGGCAGCCCAGTACAGCGCATTTTGGCCATCGATGTCTCGAGCGTTCGGGTCGAGATCTGATCGAGCGAGTAGCATCCGCACAACTTCCTCGTGGCCTTCTTGCGCTGCCACACGGATGGGTGATAGGCCTATGCCGTCGGCGCTATTGGGGTCTACGTCGCCCCGGTCTAGGAACATCTTTACTATCCCCTCGTAACCTTCATGGGCAGCCCGGCGGAGTGGTGTTTCGCCATTGGCGTCCGACATATTAGGTTGTATTTCGTGCCGAGCTAGCAACAGCTTAACTACACCCCGATGCCCATTCCTAGCGGCCCAATATAATGGCGTTTGGTTCCAGTGGTCTGTAGAATTGACGTTGATATCGTCATGTTCCAGGAGCATTTTCACGATTTCCTCGTAACCGCCCATGGAGGCATTCAGAATAGCTGTCCTGCCGTATGTCCCTGGGACATCAGTTTCGATATCGTCTAAATCCAATAGTAGACGCGCTGTCGCCGTGCGGCCATCCCGCGCGGCGAGACTGAGTGGTGTATCGCCATCGTTGTTTGCCTTCTCGTAATCGATATTGTCTTTTTCGAGCAACAACTTGACGGCATTCTCCAGGCCACTAGCTGCGGCCCAACAGATCGGGGTATCGCCGTTTGTGTCCGCTTTGTTGTAATCGGTATCGTCTCGGGCTAATAGTAACTCTGCTATCGTATCATATCCACCGGACCAAGCTGCCACGAGCGGTGTCGTGCCCGAAAATGCCGGTATGTTAGGGTTAATATCTTCGCGGGCCAGCAACATTCTCGCTATCTCTTCATAGCCATATTTTGCAGCCCACCAGAGCGCAGTTCCATCTTCGTCGTCATCTTCGTCTCTTAGGTTGGGGTTGATGGTAGGATTCTGAAGGAGTAGTCCCACTATTTCTTCGTGGCCATCAATAGCGGCCCATACGAGTGGTGGACGTCCCATAGTCGGGTGAAAACTCGAGAATACGTGTACGTTTGGCTTGTAATCTTGATGTGTTGGGTATTGAGGGAATTAAATACCCAGATGTGAAAGGTGGAGCGTTGGTAGGAGTCACACAAGCCATTGAATCATCCGAGAAGCGCAATCGAAGGATGCCTTCTTCAACTCCGCCACACCTGCAAAGGGCTGGTTGCTCCTGTTGCCTCTACTTGTACAAGTACTCGCCAGTGCTGGGTTGTCGGTAAATTGCTCTAATTGTAACATCTGTGGCGCAGCAGTTTTTTCTTGCAGTGCTGTGGTTTTGCACTTGCATAGAAGGCACCATAATAACTACAGTAGCCGGAACCTCACGGTATCCATTGCACTTTACAAGAGTCACTGACAGTGACAGATGGCAGTAAGGTGAGTAAAAATCAAAGCAAATCCCAAGGTCGATATTCCCGTTTTGGCTAAATTGCTATGTGCCTCCCATATGGCAGAGGATGGAGCAACTATATGCATTAACACCCCCGCACATACCGGTAGCTACCCTTCTTATCAATGCTGAGGGTTGGTTTCCACCAGCCGGTGCTCAATGGGGGTACAATTGAGGGGGATGTGATACTGTGCGGGGCTTATGCTCATATAAATAATCATAGGTGCTACTGTGTCGCGTCGCGTCGCGTCGTCCTCTTTAACATGTGTTTATGGAAAGAAAGTTCAAAATACAGTGTGGACTTGACGCTCTGGACATGTGTTTTCCATAACTTTACACTCTTACGCATGTGGAACGCAATTAAGCGCTCATACGATGCTCGAGAAGAGCACAAAACTTCAAGTTTTGCTGCCGTTTTATAGTAATACTCGTATATACAAGTACGCTATACGGCAGGTCTGAGGGCTGTTAGGCACACGGCAATACTCGAGTACCATCAAAGGCGTTCAGCCCAGGGGTTGAAAAAGCCTTTTTCGAGTGCCAAGTTTTGAGATGATCTTTGAGTTTTGTATGCAGAAAGGCGTCACACACCAAGGCCTTTCGACTTTGATAGACGTTTTCCAAGCCTGGGACTGGATGCCTCTAATTCCTCTCATTAATTTCCTTCACTTACGCAATATTTCGTTTTCAGGATAGAAGGGGTCCGGTATGTTGTTTATTTTAAGCCTAATTAGAATACAGTATTTGTCGATGGAAACGAGAGATTTCCTCTGGTTCATGATCCTTGTTACTTTAGGTCACTGATATTTCCTTCTTCAGCATCACACGTCTATTGACTTACCGGTAGTGGATTGAAAGATGCATTTTGCTGCGGATCCTCTATTACAGTAAGTGGTTCTCATTCGCCATCATCCGGGAGGAAACTGAGTCAAGATCTTTCTTTTCGGCGAGCATCCCTGCGGCGATCGCGAATTCTTGGCTTCACCACACACTTACGTCACCTAGTCTAGTTCCTCTTTGCTTCCTCCTTCTATTGCTCGGAATACCCCTCGTGCACTCAGCTATCCTAAAGATTGGGGTTAGAAAGCTTGATACCTTGTCAGCGTGCTAATTGTCCTGACGGCAGCTATTGACACTACTTACCAGTATCCCTTCAGCAGAGGGGAACTTGTGCCATCCGCTACGGCAAATCCAGTACCAAATCCTAGCCTAGAAGCACGAGTACCCGAAAACTTGTGACTTCAATAGCATTGATGCGGTCTCTTGGGCAGGGGATGGACACTTTGGCGGTTGGGCATCTAATAAGCTCGGTGACCTCTCATTCCACACAGGTCGCCATTAGCTTGGCGAAACATACTACCAGAAAGCTGGTGTGCTTGCGTGGAACTATTGTAGAACCACCCGCCCAACAAAAACCCTCGCGAAATGGAACCCATTTCCGCCCGTGAGATGTGCCTCCTCAGGACACGGACCCCCCCAATTGCGTAATATCCCCCTTGGGCCACGTAACCTCCACCAAAGAGAAACTCCGCTTCACGAAGATTTTCGCCGAGTGACTGTAGCAATCTTGATACACACAATGGTTTTCAGCTCCTATATTTGCCTCATGCACTGGTTCCGAGATCTAGACTTCGTACTCAACAAACCTATTTCCCGTGCGGGGCACAGTTGAGCTAGAGGAGAGCCTCTTTAGCAAGCCCAAGATGGAGTGGGGACATTGAGAGCAGCAGCGGGGGTCTATGAAAGCCAGCGCTAGGTGCATCCAGTCTGATAACGTTGCCAGCTTCAGGGTGGAGGAGCCCTAACTTACCCCACCCACGTGTGATTAGAGGGGTAGTCTATGATCACCGCAGAAAATGGAAGGGATAGACCAAACTCTAGCGTTACTCAAGTGCGGCAATGTCTAACAGTTTGCACCCACAAGCCGCTTTCTCAACTGCACGACTCAGACTATCGAAACGGAAATGTTGAGCTCACATAGTTTTCTTGGAAATAGCTTACCCGGCTAATGGAGGATTCTCCCATTATATAGAGGGGCCAAACCTCCGGTTTTCCTCATCATTGCACACAGCATCACCACCATCGCTCCCGTCATCAAAGCAAACCTTCCTATCTTCCAACTTTCCCACATACAAACCAACAAATATGTCTTTCTACGCATCATCTGAGGACATCAGAACCATCGAGGAGGGCGGGAGAACCTGGCTAGTCGGCCGTGCTAGAAAGGCGGACGGCTCCTGGCAAGATATCAAGCTTGACCTTGACAACATCATTGGGAACAGGGACGGTAAGCTCTCTGACCCCTAAAACATCTTTATCTCCTCTTTCCTAGCGAGGCTAACAGTAAACCCGTTCTTAAGGACACTTGACCTGGGGTGAACAGAACTTCACTAAGTCGGCTTCGGACATTAAATTCAACTTCGAGGGCGGCAGCAACGTTCCGGTATTGAGGGCAAAGCTCAGAAACGCTGCGGGGGGCGAGCAGGAGTCTGACCTCAACTTGGGAGAGAGACTTACGAACGACAATGGGAACTTGGTTTTTAACTAAATCATGGGTTCTTTATTTGCAATGAGGCTTTCTTGTACGCCTGAACCCTTGGGGAGCGAAGTTTGAGGTATTTTTATCAAGTCAAGGAATTGAAATACAATTGAGAAATCCCCCGAAGAGAGTGAGTGTGCTATTACGTAGACTGTAATTTCATTGATACTTTTGAGTGCTAGTGCACTATGGTGTAGTCCCCATCAGGTACGTAATCCTCATGCCCAGCAGCGAAACCACCGACCAATCGCGGGGTCCGGTATCCTGCAGCACGCTGCGTCGGCATCGCGCAACCGCAAGTCAGAGCCCCGGAGACCAATCAATAGTGCCCTAATGTTGTAAACCCGCCTACCCCCCATGACATCCGCTCACAATCCCAAGCGCAAAACCGAAGAAGGTGGCTGCTCGTAGTTCTCTGACGTTTGTGAACACGACTGCTATTGCATGCACCAAAATTTTGAGGCTCCGGCCCACCTTTTGCCCATATGCAATAGCGGTTGTGTTCACAAACGTCAGAGAACCACGAGTACTGGTAATGTGATACACCCTCCACGGCAGATTAAATCCTCATTCGGCCGACTGCTTTTAACCCTAACCCTGATAGCATGGACTGGCGAGGGTTTGTAGGCTATCATACCAGTATTGTTTTCGTGCCTCGTCTACCCGTGCCTAGCAGTGCATCCCCTGCCCGAAGTTTTCCCCAGAATCTACGGAGCCTCCCCGTTTCGTGGGCTCGGCTCAGCGAAATCTAGTGCCCGCGCTTGAAGCCATCGGGCATTGGTATCGTGACCAGATGGCTAAAATTTTCCCATCCCCGGGGGATTGAGATGCCATTAAGGACTGTGTTGAGTGGTTTGACAGATCTCATGAGGGGTACTGCTGGAAGGGAAATTAACAGGGCACATAAAAAGTTACGGAAACGAGCGTGAGGGGTGGTCACGAGGTGTCACTCGAGTCTTGGTCTTGGCTGATGAAGGTTTTGGAGGGGGGTGCGCGTTTCCCTAATAGACTTTCTGATCGATGGTCTGGTAGGCCCGCCTTATTTTATTTTTTCGTGCGGGTGTTCCGATACTTGGCTTTGTGGCTTATCCTGGTGCGAATAAATGTCGCTGGGAGAAATGGTGCCTGTTGATATCCCGTTGGGATATGTTTCTTTTGTTCCTTCGCGACGCACGAACTGTCACTCGGCTAAAGCAGGATCTGCACTAGTGCAGTGTTGTTACACTTGGCGCTTATGGTAGGAGAAGTCATACATTTCCCGTTAGCTCTTGACCCCCCTACTCGAAGGTCGGATGTGATCCTCCGAACCGGATTATGGCAAGTTATGAATGGATAAGAAAAAAATTTAAATTGTCAGACATTAGATATTCAGGGAGTGGGGAAGATAATATTATGATATAACCTCCCTTCACTCATAGTGTCAAAGTGGGGGAAAAAGGTGTCGCACAGGAGTGGACGATAGGGTGAGACAATTTCACATGGAACTTAGGGACTTTGCGGGAAGGATCTGAAATGTATCTTCCACCACAAACCTAGCACTTCGTTCGTTCGTTCCACTCGTTCGTTATCTATTAAAACTAAATTATCGGTATAAGTATGATAAAACACAAATAATAATTTGTCCTGATTCTTCCGTGGATCGCCACACCTATCTCTGTAATGTATTACCCCACATGCCCCTTATTCCTCTGTACTGTACACTCCCGTGATATCATAACAAAGGAAAGACACGTTGGTAAAAACTATAATACTCCGTAAGCCGTTAAACAACCTGTCGCGCTCCCCCCACACAGTCTGCAATGCACCGGAACGATCTGTCACACTCCCGCAATTGCTAAAGTCAGCCACCACATCCTTCTAACACAGGACTGCGATCACTCAAATGGGGATTGATTTCCACAGTTCTTAAAAAAAAATAAAAAAATAAAAAAAACTTCTCAGAAATTCCCCCAAACTAAGGGGAGTACCTATGCTAGCCTCCTCTCCTTAACGCCCTCCGTCTCTCCTGGGGCATCTTAGGCCCTTGAGCACTACCGATGCAACAGTCTTTTAAGCTCGGACCACAGCAATAAGAATGCGCTCCACGATATCAATATTCTTGCCTTCTAACCAATCCATATCTTAATCTTTATAGACTAGCGCATTATCTTAGTGTGGAGGGAGATTCTTAATACCACAGGATAACCTCCGACGAACCGTCCAATAACCATTCTTTTCCTTTTTTCCTTCTCTAATCCTACTCACAAGAAATCACTCAACTCAACTCCCGGCTTTATTATCCTTCATCCTATAATTACCACTCCCCGTCTCGGGAGCTACTGTAGCCCGACTAATATTTCTACCTCTGAGTATGGTGACCCCGTTGTTGGGAAAGGCATTATATCATAGCAAACCGGGGTTTCCTTAGGATATCCGGAAAAAAAGAAAGAAAAAAACTAAAAGAAAGAAGGAGACCAAAAGTGGTCGAACGCTGCTATAGTATTATAGTTCCCGGGCTCATGAAATACGTGGACTATTCGGAGGGAAAACGTTGTCAACCGGTTGTTTCTGCTTCTGGCTTCCGACGGGAGTGGTCTTGGTATATTAGATATCCTGGATAATTTCGCAAGAAACACGGGGTTCCTGAAGGTACTCGTCCGGTAGAACAGACTCTCCACGGTAAGAAGTCAAAAGAGAGGGTCTGATTCAAGACTCGACCTTGTTCTAGTGCCATATCTAGAACCTTCCGCGCGCCTTTCTCCAAGAAGCAGGACTTTTCACAAATATTTTTTATTTTGTTTTATTTATTCCTAAAACCGATTATCTAAGAGGAGGTTATTAGCTATAAAGTTAATGCTCACTTTGTGAGAGAGGAAAAAAAAAAAAAAAAAAGAAAAAAAAAGAACCGGAGAATATATCCTAAGTCATAGTTTATTAGATTTGACCTCTTAGACTAAATGAAAAAAGCGAGTTATTTTTTTTACTAGGTCAGAAGAGGTATTTGGACACATCATGTATCATCACTCGCGCCTTTCGTTTGTTCCGTGAAGTGGGGGGGGCGGAGTACTGGTAGAGTTACTATATATTGAAACTGTTAACCAACAGGTACGGGAGTGGGGACTACAGGTGGGCTTTCCTTCGCAGCGGGTAACCTAATCCAATAAGCAGCTGAAATTAAAACAAGAACCAGATGCAGAAAAGTCAGGTTGATAATGTCACCTGGTTGGATTACTTCCGGAAACCAGGGCTCTCAGTCGTCCGACGACCGTCGACGGCAGTCCGACTGCCACCCCTGGCAGGCCGCTCTAGCACCGCTTCTTTTTTTTATTTGATTTTCTATTTTTATTTTTATTTTTAACCTTAACTTATTTGAGTACTACTAGTATTTGTCTCATTGACCAATTTTACGCGTCTGTAGTCGACGGCCGTCGACGGCCGTCCACCCCGTCCAGGACGAGACTGTCTCGTCCATTGTCGTCCTCACCCCGTCTTGGACGGGGGGCGACTGAGAGCGCTGCCAGAAACTCTCAGCTATGGCACTTGGCAATTTTTAGATTTTTTTTTTTAATTAGAGAAGAGATCTACAGAGAAGGTGCAAGAAGGCAGTTTTCGGCATCGTGAATTATGTTATTATACAACCGCTGTGCTAGTAATTCCCTATCCCTCCAATTTCTATCCAGTACACTATCGTGGTATCATACGGCATTGCACTCGCTCGCCCTGCCCATGCACGTAGACGACCCGGAACCCGAGATTCCTTATGCGTTGCCAGCGGACAAACAAACATAGAAAGACTACACCCCACGCTTACAAATCTGCGGCGCTCTAACTCTCGCAGGAGAATTTCCATTTAGCCTACTTAGTGGTATCCCTTTCCCCCTAGCATACAGTACAGCGGGCAAGCAACGGACCGAATGACACTTCATGATCCAACTCGCAATAAATAGCAGGTCAAGCAAAGCAAGTAAATCCTTATGATGATGGGGGAAAACGAGAAGAAAAAAAGTAAAGAAATAAAGGATTTTATTCAACGTACATACCCCATATCACTTCGGGCTGAGCGGAATTAGACCGGACTCGGTCCCTCTCCGTGATAGGCTGACATACAGGGGAATACCTTATCTAAACAACCAGCCCATGAGAAGCGAGATAAAAGACCAAGGTATATAAGATAGGAAGAAAAAAAAAGAAAAAAGTCGAAACTCTACAGAAGCGAACAGAGATTATGTTTTTCCAAACATGTTACTGGTCCCAGCTTGCGACAGAAGCGTGGGAACGATGAGAGTACCACTCCCAGTCATCACTGGAGTTCATGTCCTCGTCCTCTCCAGTGTTGGCGTCGCCGTCAGTGACTGGACTTGCAGCAGCGCTGGCGCTAGTGTTGTGATGGGTGCCATCTCGGTCCCGGTCTGCGTGCGCGTCTGTGTATTCGCGTGGCCAGAGGCCACAGGACCAGCAAAAGTCATTGGGGGAGGCGGGGTGGATGTTGTCAAGGGCCCCTAGAATTCGTTTTTAGCAGATGTGACGGAAGGAGGGATAGGGGGAAAATGGGCGAGATTACTGTTATGGACCAAACATTGATACTGTCTCAGCTCAATGGACTCCTCATCGGAGTCTTCGTCCATCTCATCGACGCTCTCGGAATCCATTTCGCTCCAGTTAACAGTTTCGGGTGTCTTGTCGGCGCTGTTTGAAGGCTCCACATTCCCATTTGGGAGCTTTGCGTCCGTTTCAACTTCCGGACAAGTACACCGGAGGCGACATTCCCAGCACCACCACTGCTCGCAGTCCGCGCACGGGGGCAAAAGGGGCTTCCAGGTTTCAGCGCGCTGCGCGACCAGGTTATATATTGCTTGCGGGCCAACCTGCCTGAATCTGTCACGAACCATGACGCTAGCAGATTCTGAGCTAATAGTGTAATTCTTCCCTCCCGCGATTGAGACTGTTGCGTCCGGAGTTGGAGTTACAGTTAAAGCTTCGGTGACTTCTTGGTAGATTGTGCGCAGGGATATAGCCTCCTTGACGGCAGGTAGATTGAGAGCTTTCTCGTAGTCTTCCTCGCTATACTTTTCACCACATTCCTGTAATCTTGTCAATACTGACAATTCGTTTGAAGGGATTGGTGGTAATCGAACAACCTTGCATATGCAGTTGAAGCAATTTGTGCATTGGCGAATTGTCCATCGCTTGCTGTCTCCCTCCTCATTTGAATATTCGCTTGCTATACACGCGGTACACATCCATTTATGGCAAAGCCCGCAAACATCCTGTGTGGACCCAGTTATACCGTAGTCTTTACCTAAGGGATAATTCGTTGATGGGGGCATCGTCCGGCTGCACTTGACACAACCGGGGAATGAGGAGACCTGATCAAAGCAGCTGGATCATGGTCAGCCCAGAGTTTCATTACGAGTTCGCAGGCCTCCTACTCCTTGCAACAAGCATCTTCACCAGGCAACGGCGGTTCCATGATTTTATCACGGCATTGAGGACAAAAGCCCCTAACATTCCATTAGTAAAGGTTGGGTCACCTAAATATATAAAAGTTGGTGCACACCTCCGACAGCTAGCACATCTCCTCCGTCCATTCTCCTTCCCCTCACAGGCAATGCAACGCACAACATTGTCGGCCTCACCACAATTGGCGCAGACGTCACCCCCACGCAGCCCCAATTTTTTCTCTTCACACTCCAAACATGGGCCTATGTCACATTCAAGAGACCGGGCAATTAAGAGTGAGCGAAAATGAGAAAGCGACAATTGCAAAGACTTCCTGGTGTGCTGGCTTAAGCTCATAGCCCGAAGCTCGTACGGCTCATTGTACACCACCGTGCCAAAACACTGCATCTCATTAGCAACCCATGGCCTGACAAAGATTCCTGGATGACATTCAACGCACGGAGAGCTTCTTGAGGTTGGGCGGAAAATGGCTTTGTTGTGCGGGTTCTGGGAAGTCCAACAACTTGATAAAATCGGGCATCTCCAACTCAGTACAGCCCCTAACACTCAACTCTCGTAAGCAAGACCATAGCCTGTCAGTAATCTCAAAAAATATGTCCCGCTTAATCGGCAACCCGTCAAAAACAAGTTTGGTAATTTGGATGGTAGGCACTAGGTTCTGAACAAATAGGGTTCGGAGAAAAATGGTGAGAAGTTCGTAGTCTTCGGGCCGGTTGTATGGGGCTCTGTAGACTGAAAGAAGCTTGTGTCGCCAGTGGTCTAATCGTTCAGTTGGCCCATCCCATCTCATAACCCTCGGGTTGAGAGCCAGCTCAGGTGGGCATGGGCATAGGTCTGTTTCGCGCCAGTAGCCGGAATGAGAGAACAAGAAAGAGCGGAGTGGATGGCAGGTGCTCGCTAGAACCACCACTTCGTGGACAGCGAGATAATTAAGGATCGAGCTAGCGATAGGTTCATGGCATAGGAGAGCAGTTTCGATGGGACTGTACACCCGCTGGGACTCCATGATAGCCCTTCTCCTCCGGAGGAAAATATAATACCGGTATGTCGATAGTTTCTTCCGCCTTGCTGTTGTTGTTGTTGTTGTTGTTGGGGGGGGGTGAGAGGGAATGCGCGTTTTGGATGCAAAATGTCGGGTGGATAGAGAGCTATGGAGGGGTGGTGGTGACTTCCTCGATAGGATTATCCTTGCCGAGAGAGAGGCTCTTTGAGTAATACAAGCGCAACGAGGTTGTAGGGGTTGTGACTCACCTTACGGCCAATTACAACCCCGTATTGGAAAAAGTCCTCTGTATTGGAAAGCGGACATTTATTTGTTAGAGGCTTAAAATGGGAGGAAAAGGCTGGCCATAGGCCACAAGATTCCATAGTAATACCGGTATTTGGAGGAAAAGGGAGGTTCCGTAGTAAAAGCGCACGCGTCTGCAGATGCCTTATTCTTGTTATAATCTTATTATACCGGTACCGTATTGTTGTTTTGTCGAGACTATCCTCATCCCCTGCCACCGCGTGATCTTCCCGGCTACCCCACCTTTGGGCTGTTGCCTTCTGTCAATCTTGTCATGAATTATTTACCGGACGAGTCATAGAGTCTAGTACAAGTACACTTGCCGGTACCGGTATTTGTATTGTGGACCAGGCGCAATTGCCAGTACGGTACGGTAGGTGAAAGGGAGATAAACGGTACCATGCGATCCTTGGGCCTGGGCAGTCTGTTCGGTCGGGGTACTGTAACTGTACGATACTATATGTCCTAGAGTTAATGGTAACTCCAGTAGGTATACCAGTATACTACCGGTACGATACTTTGAACTTAGTAGGCCCGTAAAAGCACACTAATCTCTGTATGATCACCGACTGGGAGGTTAGGCGTCGCTGCGATGAGAACTGTTGAACCCCATTTCGTCCCCGGGGGTGGCCAAAAACAATATGTCGTTCAGCACAAGATGCTGGTATTGTATAGTATGTAAGGGTCCGAAACAACAATGGAGCCACGATCGTAATCGGCGCCAATGGCTTTTTGCAGTGCTATGATACCGATATCATAGTACAAGTACGATTACCCCACGGAAGAAATTTTAGTACGGGTACAAGTACTCGGTAGGAGAGCCTCAGCTTCTATCATTAGAGTTTTGTTAAGGTTAGGCTGAAAAAGATAGCTGCTAGAATTACGAGTTATGGCTGAGAAGGAGGAAACAACCTCTTGCACGTGCTGTCAACTCCACTCTTTCCAAGAAATCTTGGCTCAACACAGTAATATCAATGAGAGAGACGTCCACACCAAGAAAGCGCGGCAAACTTCGGTGCGACTTCAGAAGCTCTACGCTAATCTTTCAAGCGCTGATTATTCCCGAGTGACACTGCGTGATTAAAAACATCCGTTGTCTAGTTGAAAAAAAAAAAAACGGGTATGCTTGGGCAGAATTCCAATTCGTAGGTGATGGGTGAGTTCGCTTTTGAGAAATCAGGTATGATAGCTCTGTAAATGGTCTCGCTAGCAGAGCCAGTGAAAGGGAGGCAGGCCAACCGGAGGCCGAGGACGGGGATACGGGTCTTGCGCTAAATAGAGACCTGCATTCTTGGGGTGTCTGAAGATATTCCTCTTTGATTTCTCGGTACAGCAATCAATCATATGGTAGATATGGCGTAGACCCTTGAAATTGCATCCTCACCAATCTTGAAAAAGAAAAAAAACTTTTCGCCCTGGCGCTTTTTCATCTCCACATGGGTTGTGCCCCACAACATACATCCTCAGCATCTCACTCAAGGACCCCATCACCATCACGCAGAGAAGCCGATAATCACAAACCACACTCCCACAAGACAACACACCCACAAGCCCAAAGAACCAAACAAAGAAAGCTACCTATCCATTCAGTCACAAATGTCTCGCTCAAACCCCCAGGGGAAGGGTGATGCAGAGCTTCCTCGCATCCGGGCCCAACCATCCAATAACGTCGCAAATCCTTTCATCAACTTTGACGAGATACTTGTTGACACCCCTGACCAGCTCCTCTATGAAGATCCTGGTAACACCAAAAAGGAGTTGAAGGGAGGGAAGACTAAGAGAAGGGCTTTTAAGAGGGCTGTTCTGAAGGTTATTGCGAAGATTCGAAGGGATAGGGGCAAGGGAAAAGCGAAGAATGGTTAAGCGGGTCATTGATCGGTTCAGGCTTTAGAAAACTATGGGCGATGGATAAGTGTAGGGGCTAAGATCTTAAATTCGAACGGATTTAGTTCATTAGAGAAGTTTTGCTGACGATGTTGAGAAAGAGATGTTGGAAAGCAAATTGATAAACGGGGTGTCGGGACTGTATGGTGCACCGTGCTCGAATACAAGAGAAATGTGCTAGGATGCTGTGAGCCCTCAGCTCGCACTGTATTTCATACAGCGACTGGTGCTTTGCCATCGTGGGAGGAAGGACAAGGGTGGTATTAAGGTTGAATTTTACGCTTGCGCGTCGAAGAATGGAATCGCTTGTTTGACAAATAAAATCTGGGGGAACCACAACGAGGTCACGTGGCTAATGTTTAATCCGATAAAGTCAATCTCATCAGCCGCCTAATAACTCCTCTTCTTAAAACCTTATCACAGCTGTCCCGGCCTATCGCTAGTAATGCTCGGGTATAGACATGGGTGACTGCACAGCCAGGGATTAGGAGCTCACTGAGAATGCTTGCCTACCTAATCCCTAGCTGTCCGATCACCACCTCCATACCCTAGTATAGCCTGACGCTTAATCGGAGTATTTGGGATTTGTTTTCCCTTAGGTCTAATAGTTTGCGAACTACATAGTATTATTTACAAGTTAGTTATTTTTCTCCATTTCCATAACCTTTAATGGATCCCGGTTGGTGTCGGGGAATCGATTAACGGTTTGCTAGTTTGCTAGCAGAGCCTGCGATGGCGGTTTGCTACATTGTCGACTACGCTCGAATTATCCCACACTAGCTAAAGAAGCGAAGGTCATAACGATAGTTCACTATCGGAATAACTGGTCTTGGGTTTGCATTTTTTCCGGAAAATGGTTGAATGGGATTTACCGAGACATTCCGAGTTGGCCAAATCACACTCAAAACCCTGCCCCCCGCATCATCGATCCTAAGACATGGGGAGGCGAATCGCCGGGTGCGGACCACGCTTCAACTCATCGGGGGCTGTTAGGAATAAGCGGGAAGCGGGAACTCTGAGAAAGCTTGATAATCTGGAATGATTTTTCAGATGAAACGGGATCCTGCCGAATACACTGCCGTTGCATTGTCGTACTGGCGTTGGGTTTTTAAAGACCATCAGACACCGGAAAAACTCACGACACCTTTATTGGGTGAGGCGGTGATGTGTCTCGGAAAATTTCGCCTTTGTTTTCAAGAATGTGGAGGTGTTTATGGCCGTGGGACCTAACTGGCTGTCTGCAGGTGGTTCTGGGAACGTTTTGCACGCTGTTATAGCTTGTAAAACCTTGCGGTCACCTGGAGGTGCGAAAAAGGTACAATATACTAGCCTGGTCAAGCTCCCCTGGATTGTTGAATGCGCCTAGACTTGTCATTAACCGAGGCAGCAGAAAAAACCCGAAAATTCGATCGGTGTGGTGTATACACAAATCTAAACTTTGAGATTCCTGCTCGGTTCATTCATTCCACTGGCTTGATCAGCTTTCGGAATAAATCTAGGAAGAGTTGAAATCGTAAAACACCACCCAGGCCGTCCCCCGCCATCCCCGGCCATCTCTTGGCATCGTCTGCAGCCCCACTCCTACCCCGAATGGCGCTTTTCATGCAGTAGGGCCCGCCGCTAGTGCCCGAGACCGCCGTCCTGGGATTTCACTGTCTTGGGCGGACCGCCTTGCTTGACACTAGTCGGATGGGAGTTGGGTCCAGTGAAGGGGGTGATGAAATAGAAACTGTGTCAGAGGCAAAAGAGTAAGCTATAATGAGTGAAGGGAAAGTAGGTTGACAAACAATGATCTTTTTACACTTTTCTCTCCTCTCGTTCTCACATTTCCCATGTCGTTCTCCCTTCCTTTTAGGACGCTGCTTGGTGAAAGGGGGGGAAGCGACATGGGAGAAGAAGGAGAGGAGGAGAGAAAAGTGCAAAAAGGAGAAGGCATAGCAAGCACATGGGGAGAGGGGAAATGGAGGTAGAGCTTCTCTGGAGTCTGGTGTAGGGGTATGATTTTACTTTAAACTGATTCTCTTGGTTCAGGTATACACGATAGGAATTCAGCAGGAACTAGACCCTAAAGCTCTGCTACGGGGGAAGAGGTCTCTGCCGATTCCGAACACTCTAGTGGGGAGGAAGTGATTTAGATATAGGAAGGAATTGCAAGGGGAACGATAGCCGAGACTCAGCTATGCACAACATGGGGTTCCATGATTCATAGGCCAATGTTGCAATACTGGAGGGGGCTGGATCAAAAAATGATTGAGGGACTTGGCATGTGCTCTTTGGAATTAGGAGGTTACAGGAGGGAGCCCCTTCCAACGAAACTGTAATAAATAACTTTGGAAGATAGTTGGAAGCAAGGAAACAAATCAAATGATAGCGGAAGAAGCGAAAAAAAACTAGTATGGATACTGTTGGGAAGAAATTAGGTTTAGATGTTTTGTTATTAACAAACAAGTGCTTCTGGCTAGTTTAGTTAGCATTTGTTAAGATTTATGAAAATGACTGCTGTGGGGAGTATTTGTGATTGAAAAGTTTTCACAAGACTATTTTTCCTCCACCTGCCTCAATACTATAAAAGGGATAGAGAGGGACAGTCGAAGTATTATACATGCGAAGCTGTGGTTCACTGCGTCATACGGTAACTGATTAGTTTTAATACGGGGCTTTTTCACGATAGATTTAAACAGGGTTCGGGAAGCGATTCTATGGGTATTCCACAAACCCCGAATAGAGTCCTTGGTTGTGTGGTGACGTAGGATGGGGGTGGGTTGTTTTTCTCGCAGGATCGCCTTGGTATCATAGTGTTATAGCCAAGTTTTTATGTTCATTGACGGCTTGGACGAATTCTAGGCAGATACTAGATTTGAGTTATATCCCGCTCGCCTTGCCAGGTTACGCAAGATTTGTCGAGGACGTGATCATTACTCCTGACAGGACGATCCCATATCCGTCATGAACTATCGTAGATATGATAGGCATCTTGCAAAAACTACGGTTTCTATAAGCATACAACAAACTACGGATGATATTGAGATGTTTTATAAGTGGAAGGTGGATTAGGATCTTGTGCTGGACAAAACTGGTGATGGCTTGAGGTTGGAGATCATAGCGCAAATGTGTAAGCTCGCCAGGATCTGAGTATGGTACTGTACTTGCTAATTCTCTCTAGGGTAAAGCTATAAGCATAGCTTAACCTAGTCGGCACACGATGTAGAATTTTTCTCCGCTCAATCACCGTTCTCTCTCCCGAAATTGCATCGATGTGAGGAATTGTGAGAAGAAAACGTCGCACTGGTAGCGTCGGGGGGGGGGGGGGGGTTTCAAATTACAACC
>Ga0307507_10006244_pt1 | contig 18507 bp, 3 predicted proteins | sample 7_EM_MG_FD_207223 | JGI IMG/M metagenome (GOLD analysis project Ga0307507, IMG submission 207223) | Populus trichocarpa ectomycorrhiza microbial communities from riparian zone in the Pacific Northwest, United States - 7_EM | ecosystem: Host-associated > Plants > Roots > Unclassified | place... | reverse complement strand
ACTAATCTATTAACTCTCTTAGAGTATCCGCATCTTCTATTAGGATAATTACGTCCTAGACTTTAGCCTTAAGTCCCTGTTTATACTATGCTATAAGCGCCCTGTTATTCCACTTAACCTATATGGCTAGTGTTTAAAACTGTGTTATATACTTAATTACTAAAGTGCGTTATACTAAATTCTGAAGCTTTTATTCTACTATGGTTATAGCTTCTGGGTCTCTAAATATCTGCGTTAGTTGCTCTACAAACCCGTTCTAACTGGCAAATACATACCGTACGTCTTGGTTAGTAGTTGTTATGCTATTAGCCTATATTTCCATAAGATACGGCTTAAATCACTTAAGTGCCCTCCCTGTTAGGAACAATCTTATATAGGCTACTTAATCTAATAATGTTGCTAACTTCGCTCCTTCCTGTACTACCTTAAAGTGCATTTATATAAGAAATCCTTTAAGCTTTAACTTCTCCCCTAAGAATTGTTTGATTAAAGGTAACTTAATCTTTACTGCTCTAATTCCATTAATGCGTTCTTTAAGTATCCTATTATTATCTTATAAGTGATTAACCATTTCCTATAACTGACCTTGTGTAACCACTTGAGAATCCCTATTGTCTATACTGGTATCTCCTAGTCCTGAGGTTGTGGCTGCCGTCAACGCCGTTGTAACTAGTGCTGCTCTTAGTAGCATATTATTCGATCTTGTTTAATACCATAACCTTAGTAGTAAATGTGTAACGGAACCTTATAGTAGAAACTACGGTAGGTTCTGTTATTAGGCTGGGTATATAGGTAAGAACAAAACAACAATGTAATAATAACTAGTGGAGTAGTTGCCTAACAGATTAGCTCTAATTGTATTCTAAGATTCACTACAAGGAGAGAACTATCTACGGTAGGGACTAAGGTCCTTTAAATACACAACCATACTCCTAAGAAATCCTCTCTTGTACGTAAGGTACGTGTTATACGTGTTATATATGGCGTACACTGCGTATACTTTGTACACTGCGTATAATATCATGTAACTCGCTTACTATTCCTCGTTATATAGTTCCACCGGATCCATCCTAGACCGTGCCTGTATTAACCAACTAGCTTCCTGCGACTCTTCCCCAAGTAGTCGTAACATCGTACTTAAAGCGTCCGTAACATTGTGGCTAGGTAGTCTAGATAATTTTAGAGCTCTAAAGTAAAATAAAATCAAAAATAGGCGTAGGCTGGGGTAATAGGATTTTAGAAGGATTATTCCTAAGTATTACCTACTTTTATTTTAAATAAGGCACTGCTAATATCGCTAGCTAGCATAAAGTTATCTTAATACTGTCAATTTTATAAGAACGTTAAAATCAGTTCCTTCCATTTAAAAAATCAGCTAATAGATAAGAGCTATATGAAACCATATAAAGAACCTAAATAGCGCCCTTTTGACATTCCTTGCGTTATAAGAGCTATAGTTGTTAGGAATCTAGAGCCGTATTTTATTTCCATTTTTACTTTATAAAAATATACACCCTCTTAAACTATAATTTTGACATTGCTTTAAGGAACTATAATTAATTCTTTAAAGATAACCAGTAGTATATTATAAACTACAAGCTTTCCTTTCTCCTACAGAAACCAGTTATATATAAGCTAAATTAGGGTTATCTATTCTTAGTCAAATCTGCGGAGGCTAGCGGTATTAACATATATATATCGGACCCCTATCCTAACGCGGACAGAAATTGTTCCGGTATTACTAGGTCAACTATCCACCTAGGTCAAATTATAGAAAACAAGTATACTTATTTATTAGAGCAAATTTAGCAAGGAGATAGGTAAGATATAGAGCTAATATATCTAATATATAATGCTGCAATGGGTGCAGAAGATTTACGCAATAGTAAGTTTATAAGGCATCCCTATAAATATACTTAACTAACCTACTTTTATTATAGACAGGAACCCTTCCTAACACCCTAATTATAACACTAGCAATACTAAATAGTCTCTAAAATCGCTATACTACCCCACTCTACCTTCTACTAAAGAAAACATTATATAAGTTTAATTGAATTCTAAGAGCACTAGGTTAGGCGGGCAATCTCTTAATAACTTAGGTATAGAAGGGTTAGCGACTAACAACAAGGCATGGCAAGGAGATAATAATAAAGCTATAACAAACTCTATAAACAATGCAGCAATCGCACTTTCTTAGCTTTATAATAGTACCCTAGATTTGTTAAATGCCAAGTTAACTAAAGTATGCGCGAAGCACGGGAATTATAATACAAGTAGTACGTGTAACTAAACTGATCACTTTTAAAATCTGGTAAATAACTTAGAATTAGCATTTGGTGGTGTTTCTAATAACCTGGCATTTGATTTTGTAAGCCTCTTTAAATTATCATTTGACTTTGCAAACCTGTTTTATTAACTAGCTTATTAACTAGCTTATCAACTAGCTCATTAACCAGCGTTTAATTTTGCAACCCTCTTCTTAACACAAAGCCCTAACACCTCCTCAGAGCAGCTAGATCTATTTACTCTACTAGATATTAAGGAGGCCGGCCTATACTCATTTCAATTAATATATAAGTAGATCTAAATCTGGCTTAATTTATATAGGTTTGCTCTCTACAGTAATAACGGACCTAATGGTCATATACTTCCCTAGTATTGTCTAGGGTCGACTACAAAGAAAGCAAAGTCTAGAGCGGCGACTTAATAAGGTAAATTTACGCATAATTGGGCCGACAACTCTAAGCACTATAGTATCGTTAGGCAGTTTCTAATATAATAAGTATATACTTCTTTTTTCTCCATTTTTGTACTTACTAGATTTTCTTTAAGGGTTTAAATCTCCTTTACTAATTGCGAATGATTGCATATATATATTCTATTACTCTTTTTATCCCAGTTAGTTGGTTTTATTATACTTAGCCACTTCACAAAGTCTTGTATTAGCTTAATAGCTTCCTTAAAAAGTTAGGTTGGCTTAACTAGTTCCGCCTTAGGGGAAGCTTCCTTTAAAAGTTAGGTTAGCCTAACTAGTTCCGCTATAAGGGAACAGTCCACTAGCAAGACCTTTCTGGGGTAGTGTATCCTAGAGGCGGTGCAACTTAGGTTCTACTGTATATAAGGCGGTAACTGCCGTAGCTATATAAGGGGCGTAAAGTCTATAGAGGCTTTAGGTTGGCTGATTACAGGGTAGGATTAAGGGGTAGAAGTTATAACGGATTTTTTTTTTGCCGTAAAGGCGGTTAGGAGATTTTTTGGTAGTATAAGGGAGACCCTCTAAGGCTTCTTATTTAAATATCCGCCCTCTTATCACTTTATCTTATTTAGAGAGACAATAAGTAGTGCCATAAATTCCGGTGAGAAAGCTATAGGCAATTATAGTTTTGCGTATAAGATATATAGCCGCTTTTACTATACCTGCAATAGGCCGCTAATATATATACGCGACGCCTATTTATATCAAATCCACATGCGCTTATCCAATCCTTAAGGGATCTGCTCTGCAGTGCCCTCTTCCTACCTTTAATAATGCGTTTATGGCCCTATCGCTTTGAAAATTGACTTAATCCACATGCTTAGCCATCTGCAGCAGTCTCCGTTATAGTAGCATATAGCTATAGCTAGCTACAGTTCACCAACTAATATATAAATAGACCACTAAAAGACCTCTAGAGTTAATACCAGTGCTAATAGTAATTAAAGGTAAGCTAATACCTATAGACATCCCATGCCGTCTTACCTTTAACCATATACACCTTATTACCTATTTAATCCGCAGCCTTCCTGCTCCCTACTAGTTGCAGTTTATCTATACCTAATTGGGAACAGGCTTCTTAAATAAATGCAGGTAATATCCCTGCAAAAGGAATTAGTAAGAAGAATAGACTTTTAGTATAAGGAGTGGGACTGTATATTTAGCTTTTATATAGTATATCTCGTCCTCTATCTTTTAAACTATAACACTAATAAGCTAGGGGAGGGCAAGGTCTTATATAAAATTGGTAATTAAAGGTCCTTTAAAAAGGGATATGGAGAGTATAGATTGGTCTTAATTAGAGACTTATACATTTACACAGCCACGAGTCTAGTAGACTTATTTAGATAAAGGAATAGGTAATTTTATATTTTACCCTCAGTTAAAAAAATTAATAGGTGGAGAGCTAATAAGTATTTCTTATTTCAGCTTATATTTAAATGGCTCTCATTCTATACATTATTGCGCATCTTAAATATCTATACTCTCTTACCTAATATATTACCAGTTGTACCTGCAAAAGGCAGCTGGTTCTCTATATAGTCTAGCACAACCCTTACTAATATTTATTACCCTATAGCACTAACATCACGCATATATACCTATTGAACGGCGCACTGCCCAGAACGCTATATGGGGGACTATTCCGTCTGCCTTATTATAAATACCCCAAGGCAAGCGACCTATCCAATATCTCTCCCCCTAGGCGTGCTAACACGCTGTTTTCTATAATATAGAGTGGCTCCTCGCCTCTATTATTTCGTCCAACTTTTATTAGTTAGCTAAATCTAGCCTAACCATAGGAGCCGAAAGGGTCTTTTAGACTATAGCCTAATTTCTCTAGATTCCAACTCCAACTCTAGTGGCTAAAATTCGCCACGCGTTATCTGCCTTACTACTCCTTTTATAGGAGGTCATAACTAAGGAATTGGAGGAAGAGGTTCGTGCTAAAATAGTAAACAACTCTAAACGCGAGGAGGGAATGCTTTTTTTAATATTTAATCACACTAGCTTTAAAGCGTTGTGCGTATTATTACTCCCTAATTACATAAGGGAAATAGTATTCGCTAAATTACTTAAGGACCCTCCTTCTATATTTAGATTACAGTTCGCCTAACATTTTAGGGGGGCTGCTAGTCACTTAAATAATACGTTAGTAAGTTTTTAGGTAAGCAATACCTTGTTTAATTACGAATGCCTTATATTTATACTATTTAGGGAATAGTACCAGTCCTAAATGCTTTTTTATTAATACGTCTTTCTAAAGCTCCTAAAAGCATAACAGATATTCTAGAATCTAGTTAGACGTTTTTGGAGATTTCCGTATTGGTAATAAAAAGACGTAATTGGTATGTTAACGGGTGGGAGATTAACGCTAATAGTGGTGTGCGAAATTGGATAGTTAGGGGATCTATTAAGTATACTATTGAAAATAGTACCCTAGAGCCTATATCTCTTCTTCTGTAATATTACTTCATCTTTTTAAAGGATTATGTAAGCCTTGACTTTTAAGTAGAGGCTATACTCCATTCCATTTACTATTAATCTATATTTTTCTTTTTATAAAAAGGAAACTTACTATCTAGTTATTATGTCCACTCCTAGCTCTTTATATTATAGCCCATCTTATAGGCTAGTTCTTTTTTATTTGCTAGGATTAGTTAAAAAGTGTATATATAGAGTGTAAATCTAGAGTGATATTGATATCCTGGTACAGGAACTTCTTTATTTATCTCAAATCCAAGTTTTAAGTAGAAATCTTTGCTACCTAGTGCAGAAGATACACCAAATGGAGTACTGTCCAGAAGTAAGATGGTTTTAAACCACTCCGTAATCGTTTTGCCATGCCTACTTCGTTAAAATCTTGGATATATTACCAGCGTTTAGAGACGTATATAATGCATAGAGCCAAACTATCTGTTATTGGGACATTAGAGCTAATTCTAAGGCTTGAACAAGGGATTACACCTGGACTTAGCTAGTTTGGTATATTCTAAATAGAGCGACAGAGCCACCTCGCTTATATCTTTCTTTGGGTTTAGAACTTCTTCCTGAAGGTTATTTACGTCTACGTTTATATTAGAAGGGATCTAATCCACCTAGGCGCCCTAATAACATTTAATAACACTTACCTTCCGGCTGAAATCGGCCGCTTCGATTAGACCCCTCTGGCAGAGATATAATCCCAATACTAATAATTACAGAATTGGAATTCTCCATAGATAGGTATATGTCTTTAAGCGCATCGTAGACGTAATTACGCTTATCTTTTTTAAAACTGTCCTCTACTATAAGTACAATACTATTCGGATTTCGAATTTATTGTAAAAGGAAGTTATAATAGTAGTTAACTATATCTTCTGCGAAATTGGCATAGAATGGTCTCTAATATTGCTATATTTCAAAATAGAAGAATCCTGCTGCGGTAATAACTGCCATCCGTGGTATTTCTAAGAGCTTTGCGATACGAAGACGCCCCAAATCGGGTGCTTCTTGCGTCGCTAGCTGGCTTTCTATCTATATGGAGGAGAATGTAATTGGGTAAGAGTGGTGGAAGTAAAGTGTGCAAAGAAAGCTGGAGGTAGTTAAAGTGAAAAGGTATACTATTATATGTTAGCTACCGTTCACAGCTATAAGTTTATATTTAGATTATTTTACCGTATTCTAGAAGCGCACTGCCCAAGGCAATCACGAGTTTATTTCGTTTCTTGGTATAGAAGGACGAGACACCACCATGATCTTCATTATAAGCATTTAGTGCATTTTTCGCCTTGGCGACCTTTAGCGCGTAATATAAAAGAAGTTATACTAGTTCCGGTTCGAAACGCTAAAATATTAGAAACTGCGGATCTAAAGATATAATTACTGCCGCCCTTGGAATGCCCCTAGTATAGTTATCAACTAAATATTGGTCAGCAGTGGGTATAGATAGCTTAGCTTAAAATTATTTACTTCTATCAAACCGCATCTTTTTATAGCGGCCATCCCCGTTATTGTATAGAATGCTATATAGAAAAGAGAGATTGCGTTTAAGGAGTAATAGTCTAGGTCCAAAGTCAATATTTATAGTTGGAGTGATAGTGTTAGGAGTGATGGTGTTGGTGTCGTTAAAGAAGGGGTCTGCATTCATAGTACCTCATAGCGTATTATTAGAGGGCATGGTATTCACTCCTTATAGACCATTGCAAATATAGTAAATAAAAAATTAAAGACTTCTTTCTGCTAGTCCTAATGCATTATAACCCTCTCTTTTATTCTCCGTCCTGCTGTACCCTATGCTTACATTCCCACTCCTAGTCATCTATTCCGTCTACTATAGGTCTTAGATAGTAATCTCTAAAAGTATTGTTAACTTATCTTAATTTCCATGCTTAATTTCCGCACCTATTAGTGGCTTAACGGCTTTTGGTAGTAGTAACTTAACAGTTTTTAGTCCTTCTGTGGCTGTAGCACGTTCCTATATATCTCCTATATATAGAGTACTAGACTTCTAATCTAAAGAGCTTGCTGTTATCCCTATGTAGAATGCCATAAAGTATATAGGAGGGAAGGTCTCTCTCTAGACGAGAAGTCAGTATACTGTCGGTCTGTTAGTCGGTCGTAGTCAGTTAGTAGAAATCAGTAGGAAAGCAGTTAGTAAGAAGAAGAGAAAAGAGTGTATTATGTCCCCAAACTGTCCGTTGAGCCTGTCTGAGTTGTTAAAGACTCTGAGGCCGCGGGCCAATCTATATACCTATAGGAGGCCTATACTCTCCCAAAACCATACCTAAATTAGATGCTGAATATAGTGGGCCAACTTATCCCACTATAGTATAACTGCGGCAATATAAACCACCGTCTTATAAGGCCCCTTCTAGACAGTCTAAACCTAAAGAAACACTATATCCTTACTATATAAGAACTATACTATAATACCTATATATAATTAATATACTGCCCCTAAGGATTTCAGCTTCTATATAAACCAAAAGCAGCTATATATGTATACATTATAATCAGCAAGACTATTAGCCTAGCCTTATAGTTATATTAGGTAGTTAACCTAGATATTACAGTTATAACAATTTAGATATAAAAAGACCTTCCACCACACATGCAACCTTACTAAAAGGTGGCGATGCACTTCCAAACTTACGCATACCCATCTTACCATCTAAAACTATCGTTTTTCCTACTCCTAAGGCCTAATTCCGCCTGCTTAACGAGCTAAAGGTAAATTTATTCTCCTTGTTACCCCCTTTATTTAGCGGCAAAGGCCTTAGTAAAAGGGGTTTTAGCTTATAAGCAAAGCACGTATAGAAACACTAAACCACTACTACCACTACCACAAACAACAAAACCATAAAATATAGACTTTTCCTAGGTTTTTCTTCTATAGAAAGTAAAAGCCTAGTAAAATAGGGGGGGGTAGGTACTCTTCTATATCTCCTTTAGTCAGATTTTCCTTAGTAAGAGAAGGATTGCCTTTTCTGGTTTTTTTGCTAGCAAAAGCCTAATAAATCCTTTTTTTAGTAGTTTTTTCTACTTCTAATAGAAAAAGAAAATAACTACCCCAGTCTTTTTTAGCTAGTTTTTTTACTACCTTTTAACCTAATCTTCCTAGAAATCCTCTAGTAGGATTAGTAAGAAGAAAAGGTATAGAAGGATAGTAAAAACTAGCAAGGCTTTTACCTAGTTTTTCACCTCTGGGATTAGGAGATAAGAGACCTAAGGAGGTTATTATCTACTGCAAACACTAGAAAACCCCTCTATAAGATGTTAAAGCCTACTAGGCTTAAAGAAAATCCTCCTATAGGAGAAGAACCTATAGAAATAAGTAATAAGAGGATCTGATCTACTCCTTCTTTTCTTTCTTCTCCCTGCCTATCTGGAAGAGATAAAGACAAAGACGTAGAAATAGGGGAGATCGTTGAACTATCACTAAGGCAGGGGACAAAGAGAAAATTTCTTTAATCTTATAAAAAGGGAAAAGAAAGTAGGGAACCTAAAATAACGGCAATAAAACCAAAACTAATGCCTGAACCTACCAAGGCTAGTATACTTTCGCCTTCTATTTCTCCAGAGCAACGTCTATAAGAGGCCCTAGAAAGCCTAAAATAGGCATATATAGGGCTAGAAGAAGAAGAAGAAGAAGAAAAAAAAGAACAAGTTAAAGAACTAGGGAAGTACGCTCAGTGTATCCTACAAGGAGAAAATCCTTTTATAAAAGAGAAAGAAAACAAGGAAGCAGATGTCCTAAAAGGACTAGTAGAAGAAGTAAGAACTCTCTATAAGAAGATAGCTCCTATTAAGGAAACCTATATAGAGAAGCTAAAGAAGAACCTCCCTTTTTTTTCTTCTCCTTCTTCTACTTCTTTCTCCTCCTTATCCTCTACCTCTACATCCCTTATACCTTCTTCCTCCTCTCCTTTTAGTAGGGATTCTACTAGAGGAAAAAAGAAGCAGCTATAAGAAAGGAGACTAGTCCTAGTTATAGATCAAAAGGACCATCCTCTAGATATCTTCTCTATACGAAATTAAGTTAATTAACTATTTACATCCAAATTGCAAATAGAGAAACCAGTAATAGCTACTATAGCTAGAACTAGAGAAAAGCAGAACATTCTCCTTACAACTATGGAAGAATATAATGCAGAGTTTCTAGTTAAATATAAGGAAATCTGGTCTAACTGCTTCTCTTTTAAAAGGGAACAAAAACTAGAGCCCTGGGCTTAGGTAGTAGCCCACAGCGTCCCTATCTCCCCTTTTCTAGAAAAAGGAGGCTCTAAACTTCTAAAAGAAGAAATAGAGACCTTTAATCCTATTAGGATACAGGGACTACCTAGATGGATCTTATTTAGGGAAAAGAAATATAATCCACAAACTAGGTTCGGCTCTATAGTTTTTGCTATAAAAATAAGGAGAAAAGATAGGAAATCCTTAAGTAAAAGGAAATCCTAATTGCAGGGGTAGCTGCTAAGGTAGTTAAATACCTAAAAATCTCTCATACTACACAATGTACAAACTGCCAAAAATTTGGCTATATAGGAGATAGAAGCTCTACTAAGGCCTATCAATTTTGTGCAGCAGCACATATATCTAAAGACCACTCCTGTTTAACTTGCAATATAATAGGTAAACCTTACAAGCATACTACCCCTCTTTGCATTAATTGTAAAGAAAAACACTTTGCTAATAGCAAAGATTGCAAGTCTCTTAAAGCAGCTAAACTAGTATACCAAAAAGTATAAGTTTAGAAGGTCCTATATAAGAAGAAGAAATCTCTTTAGTTTCTAAGGCTAGAGGAGAAATCTCCTTTATACAGCATAATGTAGGAAAAAGACAAGAAGCATAGCAAACCCTATTAGAAATAGGATTTAAAAAAAAAATAGATATTATCCTAGTACAAGAACCTACTACCTAGAAAGATAGACAAAAAGGATCCTACTTCTCTATTCCACATCCTATATTTAACCTTATCCTCCCTAGCAACTTAGCTATTCGCCCTAGGGTAGCTATCTATATAAAGAAAACTAGTTCTAGCTTTTTATAATATAGAAATAGGGAGGACATCTACAAAGATACAGATACTATAGCGTTAGAAATCTATAGCTAATTTAAAAGATTTCTATTACTTAATATCTATAATAAGAGATAACTAGACAAGAACTCTGGAACCTAAAGAAATAGTACAACTACTATCTCTAGGGCCATTCTAGAACTAGAACTAGATCTCTCTTTTATCCTAATAGGAGACTATAGTCTATATTATACATAGTAGAACGCATTGGCTAGAAATCCAACTAAATAGGCTAAATAACTAGTAGGCTGGCTAGATAAATATAACTGCCAACTACTAAATTTAGATAAAAAGAAGGGACCTTTTATAGATCTAATATAAGGGAAAAGTCTATTATAGACCTAGCCTTTTACTTAGGAAGCTTCCAAGAAAATATCTGGGACAATTGGACTATAATAGAAGAAATAGGATCTGACCACAAAACTATAGCCTTCTCCCTATTTACTAGAGAGATGTAAAGATATCTAAACCCTCTCTAAGAAACCCCTTTCTCTATAAAGAAAGCAAACTAGGAGCTCTTTTCTACCTCTTTAGTAGAGTAGGTTTAAGAACTAAAACTAGAAGCAAAGGTTTTAGTACTAGAGGAACTAGTAGGAGAAGACCCTTATATAGAGACAGGAGAAAAAGGCCCTCTAGCCTCTCTAGAGGATTTGTATAGAACTAGGGATAGAAGCTTAAGTACACTAGTAGATAACCTAATAGGAGATCTTACTAGCTATATAAAGCTAGCAGCAGAGAAAGCTATCCCTAAATCTAGGACCTGCGAATTCTCTAAACTATGGTGGAATAAAGAGCTTCTACGAAAAAGACGAAAAATGGCAAAACTAGGAAGACTTTAAGAAGAATAGCCTACTAGAAGCTCTAGACTAGAAGCCTATAAAGAAGCTAAAAATCAATACTTCTATGCAATAAGAGAAGCTAAAGCAAGCTGCTGGAGCAGTTTCCTAGAAAAAGCATAGGAAAAGAGATCTTTACTGCCCTAAAATATACAAGGACAAAACACTGCGAATAATTCCTAGTTTAAAGTATAGTAAAGATAGGACTATAAGACTAGTAGAAAGCTTTAAGGATCAGTGCAAAGCTTTTATAACTACTCTATTTCCTAAACCCCCTTCTACTAGCCCTATAGAGTAGAAGGACTATACTATAGACAGTAAATGGGAATGGCCAAAATTGGAGAAAATAGAAGTTAAATAGGTAATTTTCTCTAGCTCTAATAAAAAAGCCCTAGGGCCAGATAAAATATCCTTTATAATTTTATAAAAGGCCTACCCTACTATAGAAGATCTTCTATATAGAATCTACCGGATTTTATTTACCCTAGGCTATCAACTAAAAGCCTAGAGAGAAGCTTAAGGAGTTATTCTCCCTAAAGTAAATAAGGAGGACTATTCCTTACCAAAGTCCTATAGATCCATCTCCTTATTAAACTGCCTAGGAAAGACTCTAGAGAAGATCTTCGCTACTAGATTAGGATATCTAGCTAGTACTACTAGCTTACTTTAAGATTCGTAACTAGGAGGAAGAAGACAGCGGTCCGCAATAGACGCAGTCCTACTACTTCTAAATAATATCCAATCTAAGAATAGTAGGAAAAAAGCTAGATAAAGGATAGCTACTACGTTATTCCTAGACGTAAAAGGGGCCTTTAACTATGTCTCTAAAAACCAGCTTCTATCTATCTGTAAGGAACTAGGACTACCTATAGCGTTTACACAATGGGTAGCCACCTTCCTTAGCAATAGAAAGCTATAGCTTTCCTTTAATGGGCAAATATAAGAAAAAGAAGAACTAGAAACGGGGATAACACAGGGGTCGCCTATATCCCCTATTTTATTTCTACTATATATACACAATATCTGCAGCACATAGATAGATGGAGCCTATTCTCTTAGCTATATAGACGATTTTGCAATAACGGTTACTTCAAATTCAGCCAAATCTAACTGCAAAAAGCTAGAGAGAATAGCGCTGGAGCTAATGTCTAAAGCTAAAGAAGCTGCTATTAGTTTCGACGTTAGCAAAATAGAGCTTATACCCTTCTATAGAAGAAGGGTTAAACCTAGGAGACGTAGAAATATCCCCTAAACCCCTAGTTAGGTAGTTAGAAGTATTCCTAGACTCTAAGCTTACTTTTAATCAATATATAGAAATACAGATCTCTAAAGCAAAAGCAGCCTTCTATTTAATTAGAAGACTGGGTAATATATAAAGAGGTCTATCTCTACAAGCCCTACGACAGCTCTATATAGCTTACGTTACCACTATAGTAGACTACGGAGTATAATACTGATGGAAAAGCAAATCTAGAGACTACCTACTAGATAGGTACCAATCTCTATAAAATGAGGCCCTGAAACTAGTTCTAGGAGCGTTTAGAGGATCTCCTAGCCAAGCTATGGAGATTAAAGCCTTTATTCCTCCTCCTAGAATTAGGTTTAAAAAGCTTTGCAATAGCTACGCATTAAGAATCCTAAAATTTAAGGAAAACCACGTAATTAAGAAAGTCTATATAGAAGAGATTAACAAAGATAGAGACGAATTAGCAGCTAGTTCTAGCTCTAGTTTTAGCCCTAAAAACACTACTATAAAGTACCTCTTACAGCCAAAGACATAGCTACTATCTCTAATCTCTAGAGTTTAGCAGCTAATTCAAAACTGGAAAATAGAGAGAATCTCTCTAAATTAGCAAAAACCGTGGTCTCCTTCTATTTCTGCATTTTTTTCTATCTTAAGAGGTAGCAAGGAAAAAGCTACATAAGAACATCTAAAATTAATAGAAAATCTACAAGAATCCCTAGAGTGGGATCTAGTAGATATATACTATACAAATAGCTCTAAAGATAATAAATTAAATGCAGCCGCCGTATATAAAATAGGGGAGAGAAATAGGATTAAATATGCAACAAACTGGAATTTAGGACCCTATATGGAAATTATAGACGTAGAGCTTTATGCAATCTATAGGGCTTTAGAACACCTAAAACAATAAAGACTAGAAGAGAAATAAGTCTATATCTTTATAGATAGCCAAGCAGCTATTAAGAGATTATAGCTTAATTCTCTTACAGGGGGACAAGAACTAGTCTTTAAAATCACGCAAAGCTGTTCCTATTTAGCTAGTAAGGGGATCTCTATTAACTTCTATTGGGTTCCTAGCTATTTAGGAATCTATAGAAACGAAATAGCAGATAATCTAGCTGAAAAGGGCCTCCCTAGAAGAAAACTACAATCTTTTATACCTCTTTAGCCCATATAGGGAGAGCAGCAAGAGAAAATATACTAAAACAGTGGAAAAACAACTGGCAGCAGAATAAGAATAAAGGAAAACACTATACTAGGATCTGTAAAGGAAGCCATTTTTTTCTCTTAAAGCCCATATGGATAAATATCCTAAAAGGCTATTTTAAATCCTTTACTAAGGTAATAGAAGAGGATAAAGAAGGTAGATGCTTAGGGAATATAGGGCACTACAAACCCCTAGGCACCTACTACTAGACTACAACCTATATAGAGAAGAAAGAAGAGAAATGCAAAAGAAACTAGGCTCTTCTCTCTCTTTAAAGAAGCTATTTTATACACAAAAAGGAAGAGAGGCGCTTTTTCTATTTTTAAGTAGGACAGGGATAGCTACTAGAAAGTAGCTAGTAATAGCAGGATTTATAGAAGGAGGTAACTTCTACTAGGCTCTTAGTAAAGAGAGATTAGTAAGTAAAAGCATAAAAATAAATTATAAAAGGACAGGGATAAGCGTTAGGATTTCTTATTTCTTATAGTTTTCTACTGTTTTCTTATTCCCTAGTAGTTGCTTATAACTTAGTGTTTTACTAAGGAACTATAAACCCCTAGTTTAGGGGTTTATAAACTACTAGGATATAGTTACTAGTGCATGTTAAGCTGCCCTAAGGGATTTATATATATAGGACTATAGCGCTATAGCCTGGAGGCTGCATGCGCAGTATTATATATAGTATAATAAAACAGATTTAAAAAAAACAATCTAGACATATAGAGGACTGGTATAAATTATTAATATCTATAACCTAAGGGTTAAAGGGGTACCGTAAATAGAGAATGTTATATTAGTAATAAGCCTGCTAGAAACTAAAGGTATAGAGTTTATCCTATTAGTAGATATAAACCTCTACTACCCGCAGTAGGGGGGTATCTATATTACTACTAAATAATAGGCAGAGTGCCTACTAAAGGCTATAGACATCTAGGGCCTTGTAACGGGACTAGCCCAGTTATAGTAGGAATGTCTTGGTGAAATACTCAACAGATAACTATCTAAGACTGTCTACGACTATCTGCGACTATCTGCAACTGTCTGTAACTATCTGCAATTGTCCGCCATAATCTACCGTTTTCTATCTACGCTATAACACCAAGTCCGTCAAAGACCGCGTGCGTATATGTGTATATACCGACCACCAAGACCCCTAACTGTTTAATTATATAATTCTCTTATTATCCCTTTTCTCTTCTTTATATAACGTCTTGTACTCTGTAAGAGCTATATATCTATAGATTTAGATAGAATTTATATTGTTCCTTTAAATATTCCCTAAAGCCTCTTCGCGCCCTTACATTATGTTGCATTAAAACAACTACTATTAAAATGGCAAACGAATCCGAATCCCTTTTGATAACTATGAGTATTATAACCCTAGCTAGGGAACAGTTAACTATAATATAACAGTCCTTTATGGACGCCTTAGCTTAGTAGTAGGCTGCATTAGAAGCCCAACACTAGTGATTAATAGAAGCACTCCATAAAGAACTCTATAATGTTAAGGTATTTATGTTACAAACCCTAATAGTAACACCTATAAATAAGATTAAAATAATAGTACCTAAACCTAACCCGTTAAACGCGAACACTAAACTAGTAATAGTAGCTTAACCTATACCTATAGCGAACCTAGTACCTACTATAAAATCTAAAAAGCTCCCTAATCCTTTAATATTTAATAGAAACCAAAATAACTTATGTCCTTTTATAACCAAGCTTCGTCTTAAACTCTTAACAAACTATAATTAATACCCTACTAAGGCTAGCAAGGTTAGCTATAGAATGTCTTGTTTAAGTAAGGACGCTATATAAACTATGGATCCATTCTTTTATAATAGCACTTTCGTTAATTTTAAAACCTTTATCTCTCTGCTAGAACGAATGTATAATAACGCCAGCCGCGAATATATAGCCGTTACTAAACTTAAAACCCTATAATAATGGAACTAAGACTTCACTAGCTTCTTTTTGGAATTTTTAGGCCTTATTGGCGAACTAGATTAGAATAAAGCTACTAAAGTCACTGCCCTTTAATAAGCCATTTCGGATAAAATTAGAGCCTAGTTAGTAGGTAGGGAACTACTAAAAAACCTATCCAAATTTACTATAATATATTAACAAATTAATAAAAACCTTTAATATAATAAACAGACTTGTTCTCTAAAGTTAAGTATACTTTACGTTTAAAACTTTATAAAACTAGTATATACCCTAAAGTGTAATCCGTCTTTAAAACCTAAAAGCCTTATATATAACCCTATGGACCTTAATGGTGCTTAATCCTATATATCCTTAGGAACTAATAAATAAAGAACTTAAGCTACAAATAGAGAATGCTTTAGATGTGGTAAAAAAGAATATATTTAAAAGTATTGCCGAACTTACCCCTTTAAAAAGGTCAGTTGTAGTTCCTTCTATTCCTTAAATTATACCCATTCCTTAAGTTGTACTTATTCCTTAAATTATACCCGCTCTATAAATTATATTTAGTTACCGCGAAGTATCTTACCTTTAGTTAACTTGGAAAACGAATTATCCTAAGGCTAAGTCGCGCCTTAGGATAAAAAGTGGAAGAGTATAAGTGTCTAGGCTCTTTTAGCGCTAATATACAGTATAACTCCCTTAATGTACTTGGCGAAATTTAAACACTTAGAAAATAGAAGAAGGTATAAATTCTAATAGACAGCGGAGCTACTAGTATGGGCTTTGTTAATATAAACTATATAAAAGCTTAACGCCTAAATTTAAAGAAATTTAATAAGCCCTAAGGCCTATAAGGCTTTAATAGCAACCCCTTAAAATATGGTAAAATAACGCACTACGCCCTAGTAAAAATGTGGATAGGCGAACACCTTAAATACGTCTGCCTATTTATAATACCCTTAAAGTAATATAAAGTTATACTTAGATATGGATGGCTAAAACGATATAACCCTTTAATTAGCTGGGTTAAAGAAACACTAAAGTTCTATATAACCTACTGCTAAAGTTATTGCTTAAAAAACTATTTACCCTATAAATATATACATAACTATTTAAATTTAACACGATATAAATTACCCTTACTATAAACCTTAAGCTAATATAATAAATCTATAACTGCCGATTGTGGTAAAGAATATAAAGATGTTATATTGAAACCTCTTAAAAGTTATATAATATAGGCCGCGCTTTTTATCTTATTAGTAAAAAGATAAGATTATAAAATCTTTACTATGACTATAGAAGATATTAAGAAAGCACTAGAACTGAAATAATATTCTAATCCTTAACCTCTTATGCCTAAAGAGTACTATAACCTAATTAATAAGTTTAAAAAACGATTTGCAGACTAACTAGCCCCATACTAAAAGAAACACGATTTTAAGATAGAACTTAAGCCTAGTATAATACTAAAGTTTGGTCTGATATATGGTATATTATAAGAAAAACTGCTTATAATGCAAGAATACCTTAATAAGTATCTGGAAAAAGGATTTATTCGCCCTAGTTAAATCTCTATTTGCCTTACCTGTACTATTTATTAAAAAGCTAGGAGGAGGCTTAAGATTCTATATTAATTATTAAGCTCTAAACGTAATTATGATTTAAAACCAATATCTAATTTCTTTAATTTAAGAGACGCTTAACTATTTAGTAAAGGCACGGTACTTTATAAAGCTTAATATAGTTGCCGCCTTTAATAAAATCCGTATATATAAAGGAGATAAGAAGTATATAGCTTTTTGTATATAATAGGAACTCTTTAAATACCTAGTAATGCTATTTAGCATAAAGAACGGTCCTAGTACGTTTTAGTAATATATTAATAATACGCTTTATAAATTCCCTAATATATTTATTACCGCGTATATTAATAATATCTTAATTTACTTGTCCTCGCCTTTTAAATATTAGAAACACGTTAGAATGGTCCTTAAACGCTTATAAGACGTGGGCTTATAATATAATATTAAGAAATGCAAATTTTACGCGTCTAAGGTTATATACTTAGGCTTAATTATATCCCGCAATAAAATTAAAATGAACCCTAAGAAAGTCGCTGTGATTATAAACTGGAAAAGCCCTAGCAACGTATAAGATATTTAAGGATTCTTAGGATTTATAAATTTCTATTAATAATTTATTAACTATCCATGCTTCCAGAGGTCACGCCTACTATATACAGCAGTTGTCCGGCCAACCATGACGTATGGATCTAGCATTTGGGCCACTAGAGAAACCGAGAAAGGCCCCCCTAAATCACTCCTTAAACCACTCCAAAAGGTCCAAATAGCCTGCCTTAGGAGTATAACAGGCGGGTATAAGCGAACGGCCACAGCACTGATCGAGAAGGAAGCCAATATTCCCCCCCTATAACTATATATTGAAGCCAATGCAATGCAAAGGGTGTAAAAGGAACGCAACTCTAACGTTATAAAGTATATCAAGACATGCCTAAACAAACTATAGAGGGACCCTAGGGTGCCCTATAGAAGAAGGAACTAACAACCCTAAAGTAGGGAAGATATATTAGGAAAACAGGTGGAGAAAGTAAAAGAAGAATAGTACGGCGCTAGGGCCCAGGCCTATATAGAGGAGGAAGGGAGACGCGCAAGAGGCCAGTAAAGACAACAGCAAGGGAGAGAAAGGAGCCAAAGTAGAGCATAAAAGAGTACTGGAAAACCATCTACCGCAACATAATACTAGTTGGACTGACGCTAGAGAGATAAATGGGAGTTAAAGGTATAGAGGCAGACTTAGGCAAGGGGAACCTAAGCCGTAGCATGGGTAATACTATAGGGGGTAAATACCTAAGGGCTCTAAGAGGGCCTAACAAAGGCAGAAAATACAATAGCAACACTCTTAAGGACAGGAATAATAGGACTAAAAGATTGGCTTTACTGGGTGGGTGTC
>Ga0307507_10006243_pt1 | contig 18508 bp, 15 predicted proteins | sample 7_EM_MG_FD_207223 | JGI IMG/M metagenome (GOLD analysis project Ga0307507, IMG submission 207223) | Populus trichocarpa ectomycorrhiza microbial communities from riparian zone in the Pacific Northwest, United States - 7_EM | ecosystem: Host-associated > Plants > Roots > Unclassified | place... | reverse complement strand
GGGATTCAACAGCACTGAACAAATAAATAATCATTGAAGGAGCCAATATTTCCGATGTGGATTGCAGCACTTCTGCTACCGGCACAAGGACTCTCTTATAACTGCATAATCGATCATGAATCACTGTGGAATACGGCATACGCATATCTCTGAAAATCCTTGACGCCAAGTCCCCCACACAGACATGGCAATCACCCATATCTTCAAATACGGAGACCTACATGATCGGCGGTGGTATACTTACCGCCAGTCAACACTCACAGTAACATCTCTGAACGCGCTTTTGGTATTACTCGTACTAGTACTCGAGTACAGGAGTAGGATATCATGTGCTACCATATAACGCTATTACGCCTACCCTAAGCAATGTAAGTGTCGTAAGTGAGTAAACTTAAATAGGGAACTGCGATAACCCCGGATGGGGGAGATCTCCTTGGGGGTGAGATTAAATTTCTGGAACGGGCGACCGCCCACTACTAACTCAACAGCACAAGAAACGACTCTAGAGATACTAAAAATAATAATACAGGTGAGATTCCTGGTAGCAAAAAAGAATGTCTAAATACACACAGTAGAAAGATTTTACAGTTTTATCCCTGTACTAGACTCGGTCTGTCGTTGCGTGCCCAGCCAGGAGTCGCCGGTTCCGGACACTTATTCTTACCCCCTGGTATGGTGTGGGATGGGTAAGCAATCGAGAACAAGGAACAAAGAGCCAAAACCCGAACTTAGATCCCACGATGCCAACATTCTTCACACCAACTCTCGGGCAAGATGTTCGAAGGATGTGGTTGACTTTGGAATATACGGGAGAGTCAGATAGATTGTTTTGTGGTTTACGAAAGAGATTAGACCTACACGTCTTTCCCTTGTTATCACGAGAGTTTTGCGGAGGAATAAAAGCATTGGTGGAAATAGAGAGATTGGTTGTGGTGATTGATGGAAGGATCAGGACGTGCTACTTATGTTTTATTTATACACCTGTCTCGACCATGAGTTTTGTTTTTAGTTAAGGGCGATTAAGTTACTAGAGCGTGAGCGAAGTGCCTAAGTTCCGTGTGAATTTTCTTTCTATCGTCTACTATTGTGCTATTCATAACCTCCTAGTATTTATACAAGAAACATTCCAGAGGAAAAAAAGGGAATAGTTGAGTATGGCCCTCGTTATCCTAGCCGGTTCGTCCAATACGCTACAATGCCTGGGGAGTTCGAGGTAGAGGGGGTGGGGTTGAGGAATACACCGCAGCCATACCACTACTAACTAATACCATGCTCTGTACTAGTACCCATCGCACCACCGGAATAATCACCTGAATGTTATGGCAGTTTATATGTCCCTCCTGCCACTGAGCACCCCCCCCCATCCCCAAAGCCACACTCATGGAGACAGATTTAATCCCGTGCTAATACTAATTCCTTTCGGGTAGCTAACTAACAGACCACTGTTCTTGAGCATAGATTTGGTGCCAACGGGATCCGGCCTCTTCGCGATTTAAGGGTTGATGGCTCGGAATAGTACTAATTGGGGTGGCGAAATAACACCGATGGCCTAATCCAGCCGGGCTTCCTGGTGTATAGTATAGTATAAGCCATAAGAAGTGCTCAACACCCCCGGAGCTCGGAAAGGATATATGTGCCTTTCGGATTGGGTTTTTTTTTCTTTGATGCAGGGTAATGGAGCGGGGGATTGGAGAGGGCAGGGGGCGGGGGGGCATTTTTTTGGTGATAGGCGGATGACAGATTAGGTGGCGGGAGGATGCCCCGCGTGCGAAGGGTACAGCGCCGTATCGTAAGGTTAATGGTTGAAGAATTGGCTAGGCATGGCGAGGATGGATGTGATGATAATATTATGGAAGTACAGCACTTGTGCTATTCCTGGGGGAAAATTTTTGGGAATGTGAGTGATCGAGTATGATCGGCGCTCCGGTTACCAGTACTCGAGTACAAATATTACACATGCCTTGGCCAAATCACGATTCAAGTTTTACCAGAGCGCAATTTTAATTTCGATACATATATCGTTATGTCTCAATTCATTAAATACTATTCGTACTTTTATAATAAAATTATTTCCCCCTCCCCCTCCCCATCCCATCCCCAACCATTACAGAAACAAAGCGTAAAAAAGTAGAAAGAAAAAACATTACAAAGGCGGCGCATTCGGATCCATCATACACTGGTCGACCCTCATCAACTGCTTCCCGGTAGCCTTCGCAAGCTGAATGAACTGCTTAAGATAGCCAACGGTGGACGGGTACAAGTAATGCATAACGACAAGATTTCCCCCCTTTGCCAGATCCCGCTTGAACGCGTCGAGTTGCTTCTCTGGCGTGGTGGTAGTAGCCCACAACCAATCCTCGACATCCACGCTCCACATAATGGCCTGGGCGCCGGGGATGTTCGCCGAGAGCCGCTCTCGCATGCGCGCTCCCTCGTTACCAAATGGCGGGCGGAAGTAACTGCTGCTCGTGTGGAGTGTCTGCTGAACGGCTGCGATGTCCTGCTGCAGTTCCCAGTCTATGTCCGCCGTTGTCGGGAGGGCTTCCATCTTTGGATGTGTGAAGGAGTGCAGGGCGACTTGGTGCCCTTTCGAGAGCATCTCATTGTACACGTTTGAAAGATTGGTACTGGTGTCAAGCAGCGGTTGTCCAACAGTGAAGAAAGTGACTTTAATGTTCTCATCCCTGATTATTCCCAGCACTTGCTGAGCGAGCTCTGGGACTCCGTCGTCGATGGCGAAAGCGAAGCTGTTGGGGCGCTTGCAGGCGAAGACGAGCGGCGCTGTGGGGATTTTGGCGGAGATGCTGCCGGTGAAGGATGACGGGACGGTATTGACGATCTCGATTTTGGAGACGACGGTGGAAGCACTCGTTAGGAAACCCTTTAATGCTACTCCGATGACTCGGGTTTTGACAATGCCGAAATGGCTCATGGGGATGTAGATGTCTGTTGCGGAAGCGTACCTGCCGGCCTCCACATCGTCCCATGTCTCTGGGTAGGGGGCTATATTCTCGTTGCAGGCGCTGTTATGCTGCTGAAGAGCTACAGTGAAGAGGTTTGAACCGGTGTACGCGATGTGCAAGTATGAACCGTCGTAAGAGGTCATGTCACGGCAGGTGGCAGTTATTTGACTGTAGAAAGCAAAATCTGTGTCTTGAAAGTTGATAGTGACCTTGCCGCCGGTGATTTTGTATTGGGTTGTATCATCTCCTCCGTGGTAGAAGCCAAGGGCATTGGTGCCTGCGTTTGCGAACTGATCAATGACTAACGCGCCGGCAGTAGAGGTGCTGACTGGAACTGTGGATGACGGGTCGCTACTGGTGGGTGTTGCCGAGGGGATATATTCCGTTGGAGTATTTCCGCAGTAGAACTCCATTGGGCCGAAGGTCACGGGCTTGTTGTTGAACGAGATAAAGAGGACGGAAGTCAACTTGCTCTGATCAAGTCCCGCGAAGGACGAGAACGGGATGCTGTATAGCTTCTCGGTACCATCGAATGTCCAGCCCAATTGGGTGGTTGTCCTATCATATCCATTGAAAGCGTCTGAAGAGCAGGTAGCGCTCGATTGCATCTGAACGTTAAATGTGGTACCTGCAGCTGCCTTAATCCGAAAACTGATACCTCCATACTTGTTGGTAGCGCTCAGGCAGCCAAAGCTGGTGTAGAAGTACGAGTCAGCCTTGGGTGTGAGTGTCACGCGGTTGTTGGCGACAACAACGGATGTCATGGTTCCATCGTCGGAGGAGGGTTGGTTCATGGCATTATAGAAGAGGAAGGTCAAGCGGGACTGTGACACGAAGTCGTCAATGAGAAGGGGCTGGCAAGTGCCTGTCGGTACAGTACTAGAGGTGGTAGAAGTCCCTGTGCTAGTGGTGCTCGTGGTAGGCTTGGTAGAGCTAGTAGTACTAGTAGTGCTCGTGGAGCTGGTGGTACTAGTGGTGCTAGTGGTAGGCTTGGTAGAGCTAGTAGTACTAGTGGTGCTCGTGGAGCTGGTGGTAGGCTTGGTAGAGCTAGTGCCAGTAGTGCTGGTAGAGCTAGTGCCAGTAGTGCTAGTAGAGCCAGTGCCAGTAGTGCTAGTAGAGCTAGTGCCAGTAGTGCTAGTGGTAGGCTTGGTAGAGCTGGTGGTACTAGTAGTGCTAGTGGTGCTCGTGGTAGGCTTGGTGGAGCTGGTAGTACTAGTAGAGCTAGTAGTACTAGTGGTGCTAGTGGTAGGTTTGGTAGAACTAGTGCTACTGGAGGTAGTAGAGCTAACCGGAACACTGGTAGAACCACCGGCGCACACAAAGCTAGTCTGGCCGAGCTCCCAGCTTCCACTCGCAGGGTTAAAACCGTACCAAGCCCACGCCTTGATAACGCCCAAGTTGGCACCAGGAAAAGACGACAATGGGACGGTAATAGTCTGAGTAGAACCAGTAAGGCCAGTGACGTCAGTGAAATAGCTTGTATAAGTGGTGGAGGAGCAGGTGCTCGCTGTCTGAAGCTCCAGAGTGAAACGGCCACCAGCGGGACCCTTAAAGGGGAACGTTATAGCGTTATATTTGTCATTGGTGGCTGAGACACAGGTATCGAAAGATGAGTAAAAGTACGACGACCCATCGGCCTTTGGTGTGAAAGTCAACTTCTTATTGGCGGTTGAAGCCGTTAGAGTTTGCATCGAGCCATCATCTGCAAACAAGTCAGTCACCCTTTCACCCTCAATTGCGCCCGCGGAAAATACTCACCACTCGTCCAAAACCCAAGAGAATTCAGATGACTAGAGTACTTGGAGTAATCGTCAATAATTAGATCCTTAGTGCACACAGCCCGGTTCAATAACGACCGACCAGAGACCTCCGGCACCAAAAGTGTGGCGCATAGGGCCAGAATTGTCCCAACTCCACGCATGACGGGATATAAAAAAAAAAGAAAAAACCTAAAACGAGCGAAGGTTTTTGGCTATCAACTTGTCACCCAACGAAAGGAGTCCGGAGAGGGGTAAAGAGAGGAGAAAAAAGAGGGAGGAATGAAAGCGAATTTATAAAGAGCGAAATTCGAAAGAGTGTGCAACAGTGACCTGTACGATGTGCTAGTACGGTACACCAACTCGCGGTGCAAGAACGCCACTGTAAAAAGCAACACATGGTAAGTACCCTAGGGGTTGGGGCAGGAAGGGGAATTCCGAGAAGACCGAGTGACCTACCGTAGAGTTATTGAACACGGCTGACAGTCGAAGCACGACGTTCCTGAATTGGACACTGAACTAGCCTAGACTTGGTACTCGAGCACCAGTATCTTCTAGGATGCAATGCGGGTATATTTTTTTCCTTTGTAATTTAGTGTCACAATAAGGCTCTATTCGGCATATCACAATATAGGAGAAATACCATCCTCTCAGGGGTTGTGTTTTCTCTAGTGTTCGAGGGTCTTTGATCAAAGAGCAGGGGATAAGTCAGTTCAGACGGTCTCTACTCGTACCCTATTGACTGTTCTGATTGAAACAAAAATCCATTAGAAGACCTGCGAGTTATGGAGAGTGTGAAGTGTTATGTAGGATACCGGTATTTCATTTGCGACAGAAATAGCTTACAAAAAAGGTGGGAAAAATACAGTTTTTGTGGCGTGCGGAACAGGGCCTAGGTTGCCATATATTCTCCGCAAACAAAGTCCTTTCCTGGCGATCATATCGTCGTATGATAAATCTAGAATGGGGTGAGCAGGGAAGTGGTTAAACAGAGAAAAAGGATACCGGTATGATGACCCTCTCGAGTGTGGCTCCGCCCATGATTTCGGAAACATGATAAAAAACATTAATTCATTGAAACGGAACGAACTGCGCACCACAAGAATTTACATATGAAGAGCTCCTGCTCCACGGCACTGAGCGGCAGGAAAACAGGTGAGAGACGGGTCCTCAATTACTTCCCATGTCCATTGCCTTATTTTCCACAGGATCTAAAAGCTTAACTCCTCGAGCCTTCCTCTCGGGGATTGTTGGCCTGTTGCATGCCACAACGGTAGCACAAACCAAGAAGGGCCCCAAACACCCTTGGTGGTTCCGAATACAGAAAGATCCCTAAAGAGAAGGTCGATATCCTTCTGACATTGATGATATAGTAGTAATATAAGGAATCCACGAGTAGTCGACAGGGATGGTGGAAGTGGTAGGAAACCAGGGCCTATTTTGGCCACGATGGGTTGTTGCTTGTGCTCCGTTGCAATGCAAACTAAACAAGCGGATTTGTGCATGGGGTTTCGATGGTGAAAAAAGAACTATCCCTAATCCAGCTGGGGGGAAGAAAAAAAGTTGTGCATGTTCGGGTGATCTTAAAAGCACTTAACCGTCCCCAACATCGCTTTTGAGCAGTCTTCCCGCGTGCGTCTTCGTGCCGCTCAAATCCCATTAAGGGACAGCTCAATCATGCAGCGTAATTCCCCTCCAATGGCAAACGAAGCTTAGCGACCTTTTTCAGGAACCAGAGTCAAAAAAAGGGTGCCTTGCTTAAAGGCATGGATACAGGGGCAGCCAGGCGGGACTGACAGGAGACGCCAAGAAGTCATTTAACATACGGTATCAATACGCAGGGAAAGTTTTCAACGTGAGAAACACGATAGACGGGACCCCACCGCTAGTTACCGTTGCCGTATTGTAAACCCATTGGCCACTGCAAATGTATCGCCCCTGTTGTGTGGGTTCGCTTTCTCGGTTCTACAAGTAGCAGAAGCTGAGACAACCACGGTACTAGTACAGAACTAAGAAAAACCAAGAAAGACCAAGAGGTTTTTATCACTGCAGTGTTGGGAACTTGGGATACGGTATGCAAAAGAAATTGGCGTTATCATATCATACCAAGAAGGCACTGTACTCGAGTAGTACCGGGTCGGATGATTCAGTTGCCGTGCTCTACTCGTACCGTGCCACCATACCCTCTCTTCTCAGTCCACAAGTACTGAAGTTAGCGTACTACGGTAGATTCCATTACTTGCTCCAACTCGTCCCATGAGATAGCGCCACAGTTGATGATAAATGCTTCCCAACCGCTCCCCAATTCTTTCCCGCTGAACAAGCGAGAACACAGGTCCCTTAATTTTGAGCCTGAAGGATCTTATAAAGTGCTCTCAAGGATTATATTTGTGCACCTGGTGATATGCACTGCACTTGCACTACAAACTTTCCGGTAATTTCCTCAGGGAAGGCTCGCGGCTCGATCCCCGTGCTATTCAATGAAAAAGGGGGGATTCCTTGCGCAAAGAAATGGTATGGCATGCCATAATTACTGGACTTGCACTCGAGCACTAACTTACCGGTATACAATTTTTCCAGGGGCGCTCAAGCCGTACTTCTTTTTCACCAGTCACCATCATGCAGACTCAAGCTGCCTTAAACTATCGACCTATCATCCATCATAAGAGCACCTGCCTCACTCCCTTCGCAGCGGGAAGAGGTGTATGGCACCGCCATCCACAACGCCTCGATGGCGCCACCCATATTTCGTGGACTGCATTCTGCAGTTGCTAAGCCAGATAGTGTTTCTTTTCCTGTATTTGTTGTATTTTCCACGGAGCAGTCCCTACCCACGACGAAACTAGGTGGGCGACGAACAGGAGTACGGTACTGGTATTTGGTGGGCAGAGGAGTAAATCGCCAAGGCTAGGGTTACAAAGAATTACTTGCAATTAATCTCTGTTCATCCCCCGCCTAGTTTTGCCGTGGGTACGAGTACGGTGGAGACTGTACCAGACCAAGAGCCTCTTTACCGGAAGCAACACGAGTGGCAAGTTTTCTGCAGGTACAATAACAAGGTCCGGCGAGAAGTTGTGGAACAGGGCGGGAAGGACAGGATAGCCTGTGGGACCGAAGAGTGGGTTGATGAGCTTAGATAGTCAATGGAACGGTTATTCAAGGCTAATTGGCCAAGAATATCCCTGTCCGTTCCGGTTAGTCAAATGGCCTCCTCCCAGGCTTAAGCCCGCAGCGATGCCAAGAGGTTATAAGCGGAAAAGAAGCGCATAGGGGTACAAGTACGGTATTCAACTCACTCGACCCAAGCCAATTCGATGAGCATTGATTCGTCAATTCGCCAAAGGTGTGGAGTGCATGATGTTGGCTCCATCGGGCCGAACTACTGTAAGATGGCGAGACCGCGGGTATCTTAGACGGCAGTAGTTTATTTCTTGTATCACCTGTACGCCGAATGTAGGTGTTCAGGGGTGAGGTTCTCATGGAGTTTATGTGCTGTACTCGCACGGTGCTTGGACCTTACGCCCGCCAAGGGTTTATATCATACGGGTACTATCGTACTCTTTGCAAAGCGGAGCCTTGGCACAAGGAGTAGGCCATGGCACACCCCGCTCCGGAGTCTCACCAGTTTGTAAAGATTTTGGTGGATAAGCCACTTTTGTGTGTGCGAAGACTTTATCATCATGCCAGCTCCTTGTTGGGTTACCATATTTAAGCTTAACCGGCCAAATATATCCCTATCCGTTCGGCTTAATTGTTCCCTACCCTTGTACGAAGGAGAGGCACGGTTGTTGTTGTCGTTACGGTGATGACGGTGCAGCTGGTGTCTAAGCTTGGGCGTGGTTGTGGGTCGTTGCTTTTTGACTTTGTTGGCAAGCCAGGCCCACCAGTCAGAGTTGTTACCGATAGGCGAGGGCCGTCCGTGAGATACCGGTGCCAGTCTGGCCTGCCGTATTGTTGACATGCCAGGATTTACCTGCTTGAATCCTGGAAGAGCTCTCATACGCGCACTCGGGGGTGTTGGCGGATAGTAGTTATCGTGAAGTCTAAGCTAATTCTATATACTTTATCCTAGCTAAGCCAGTTCTGATGAAGTTCAAGGTGGAAACTCTCACTCGCTTAAACGTATTAGAGTAGGTAGTTGTAGTACCGGTATACGAGTTATTATAATTTGGGTATATCCAGCCCGTGTTACCGGAACCTAAAGCGAAAATGTCACCGCCCTGCGGCGGGTTGTGGAATAATTTAATGGCAAAACTACCACATTGCCCAGCCGAACAGTCCAGTACCGTAAAGGATTTTCCTTTCATTCTGTGATAAATCTACAATCTCTACTAACCAAAGATCGAGGAAGTGTGTATAATCATCTACTACCTTCGGTGCAACGTCACGACTGGACCCTCCTGTACTCACGAATTTTTGCCAAGAATGCCTCCGTGAGCCGAATAGTTGGTGAGGACTCCACCAAAATATCGGCTACCAGAGGCATTCTTGGCAAAGACGCGTGAGTACGGTACCGGTAGTCCTCACTTCTCTAAGTCCGAGACTAACATCATACAAGATCACTCGATTACGCAACTTCATCCCTGTTGAAACAGTGAGAATGGAACGATGGTTTTGGAACTGGTTGAGTGACAAGAAGAATGATGAATTGCTTAATTGACTTCTCAGTAGAGAGCGAACTACCCAGACTATCTACTGTTGAGAGCGAGACAAAGATTGCGAGTAAATCAACAGTATGAAGTAAACAGTAACAGAGAGAAGAAAAGAAAAGCAAGGAGGTATGTTCAATAGTGCCGGTATTGTAAGGGGGTTTTGAGATGGTGATCAAGACTAATGCAAGGAGAAAATCAATAGTGCGAGTGATACTACGGTAGTGCCAGAAGCATATTTCAACACTCCCTTAGTGTCAAAAAGACCGGTTGAGTTAGCGTGCGGACTAGGGGGATCCAACGGGATATTTCATCTGCATCTGTTCTTCTTTATTCATCATTAGCCGAGGAAGCTATCTGTTTCATCATCCGAATGAGGAATGTATCTACAGCCAGAGGCAAGTTTCTTTGTAGGTGAAGCCCATAAGTGCAATTATGTTTCCAACGCAGATGGAAAAGCGGGGTTCGCGGGCCGCCGTGCAGCACGGATAAGGATCTACTGGTATACGGTACTCGAGTACTGAGGTTGGTGGCTTCATCTTTGGTGATACCGATCTTGGTTGTTCCTTTGGCTTTTCGATATCCCACACGATTCTGCTTGGATAATTATGGCCTTGAAGGCCTATAGTGGCGAGTGGGGGGCTATTGGGGGTTTCGGACGACTATCTATATTTAGTCGCGATGGCCCCTATGGCTAGTTGGGTTGCTGAAATGAACCTTTGGAGAACACCACAGATCGACCAAACTTCTGTCTGGAGAGCGGAGAGAAAATCGCGATTATTTCCCGAAATGAGCCCGTTTGACTTCGGAGGCTTGTTTGTTTGCTTATTTGCGCCGCTGGTTGGCTTCGACCCCCGCTTGCTGCCTGGTACCAGAATATTCTATGTGTGATGAACAGCAATCACAATTTGGGTGTTTCGGATGATGTGGCTAACTAAAGGGAAAGGTGCCAGTTGTCGTGGTTCATGTGCTTTTAAAGATGGTTGGTGCTGGAACCGCGCGCAAATACGGAGAATGCTAGGTGTATGACTATTGGGGGAACACTTCCAGGAGTTTCATGTTCCAGAAAGCAGCCAAAGATGTCTCTTTTTGGGAATCATAAAGCGGGGACGCCTTGATGGGCCGTTTGACAAGATCTACGAGAGCGATTTCCGACAGCCTATTATTTACGGTATGCATGACAGGGCCCTCTCAACCGCATCAGCTGACTCACGATCAAGGGCCGCTCATAGGTCGTTTGCTAGAAACACATTCGAGCCCTCCCATTTCCGGATGCCTACACGCCCCCTTGCATATTCAGAGAAGTTCCGGATTTTTTGTCATTGGCTTTAGTCTTTGTATTTGCCAATGGGGGGGTTTTATTGCTTTCAAGATGCGTGTAGCAAGTGGGTGGCCTAACTATCTCTTGTCTCGTGAGGCGACCTCTGATAGAGCTAGGCCTACCGTACTGTTGGTGATTGTTTCGGGTGGTTTGGGGGTAGATATAAGGTGCTGTACTGCACTCCGTCACCCTTAACGATACTATAGCTTTCCGATCCTATCAAAAATGTCAGCCCCACAATATACCCTCATAGACACTCTCCCTGCTGTAGCAGCTATGCTCAGTAACATCTCGGATCTGCCCAACTCCCCCCCTCCTCTTTACCTAGACCTTGAAGGCGAAAACCTCTGTCGTGAGGGCACCATAGCTATCATCCAGATACATGTCCTTCCTCAAAAACGCACCTACCTTCTCGACATAACAACCCTCGGGCAGAGTGCCTTTACGTTCCGGGGAAGCAATCAAACGAAAAATCTCAAGACAATCCTTGAGTCATCGTCTACTACTAAATGCTTCTTTGACGTGCGTAACGATGCGGATGCCCTATTCAACCTATACGATATCTCCCTGCAGGGTGTGCAAGACATCCAAGTGATGAATTACGCTGCAAGGGAAGCCCGCAGAGGTGTATTCAGGAGAGGGAACCTCGTTATGGGCCTAGCGAAATGTATTGCGGGGGATTCTGGACTGAGCTATGCTGCTTTGGCAGAGTTCTCGAGGAAAAAGCAGGAGGGAGGGAGGATTTTCAATCCGAAACTCGGCGGAAGTTACGCAGTGTTTTCTGAAAGGCCTTTGAGGGAGGATGTGATGGAGTACTGTGTGGGGGATGTGGTTCACTTACCAACCTTATGGCGGAAGTATAGTGAAATTCTGGAGGGTCAGGGTGGACTCAGGAATAAGGTTCAAAGTGCAACTTTAGCGAGATTAGAGGCGGCGAAAAAGCCGCGCGTACCTGACGGTAAATGGAGGGTTTATGGGCCTTGGTAGGGGTAATTAAGGTTTGTCTAATTGTGCACTTTCCCAAGGGTTTTGCTGACATGTCGAGTCCTAACAGTGGGAGATTGGTTGTGTATTGGTGGGCCTAGAGATATGAGTTAGGCAATGTTTACTAGACAAAATATATATCATCGCTAAGTCTTATAGACACGGCACTGAGGCTTTCACGGGGTAGGGAACTGTCCGCTTTATCGCACCGGGTTCATAATTCAAAATATTTATTCCTTTTACCTAAGGGCTCTCTCTATGTGGCAGAGTTGATTGAAGGGTCGGATATTTTCACCCCCGGCTATCTAGGAAGGATGCTGGGCTTCTCTTACATCTCTCTTGCGACTTGATAGCTAGCTTGGATTTCCCTTCTCTGTCATGTCGTCCTCCCTGTTGCCCTCCAACCCTCAATCCCTGTACTGTCCACAGCCTAGATTAGTCACCAACGGAGGTGGGGTACATAAGGTCATACGCCCCGCTTCCTGAAATGTCCTCTCCCTCCTGTGACTCTCCCATAATGCCAGATAGTACCGATATCTACAATCCCTTCGAGGACCTTTCTGGTGTCTCTGAGAAGCCCTCAACTGTTACCGCCGAGTCCTCCAACCCCTATGACACGCTAATCGCCACTTGCAAAAATGCAGTTCGTACATCTCCGCTTCTATCTGGCTCCATTTTAAAAGGAAACAAGCAAACTAAAAGCAAAGGCGAATGTATAGGCGGAAATCACAAAGGCCTATGAAATCCACCGCATCAACCGTAACAAGCAACAGTCGGAGAAGATGCTTTCCAAGGATTTCACCGGAATGATTGTCGACAAGACTCTGCAGGAATTTGAGTATGCTCGCACTGCCGAACTTGCTGGACAACCAGTGCATGATCCTCAGGAGATCGACACAAGGGTTTGCTTGACGTTGTGGGTTCGCCCGACAAAGCAGATTAAGGATCTTGTCAAGACGATCCAAGATAAATTGATCGACCTAGCACCAGGCACCCCTCCCCCTCTCATACTAGAAGGGAGAACAAACGAATAACCATATACATCGTCAGACTTCTGGTGCATGCCCGGGGAGAAACTGCACATGACGGCCTTGGAACTTTCCCACTCGAAGCCATACGAGCTCATAAACACCTACGTCGAGATCCTCCGGCCACACCTTCCGGAAATCCTCTCACTACAAACTAGAAACCGCACGGTCCTGGTAAAGCCCATGGTCTCTTTTGACGCTGCGGCCATGGCAATCTCGTTCGTTCCAGCGGAGGACTGCGAATACTCTTGTCACCACTTCCGCCGTGATCTACATAATATGGTTGTGGCGACGGGAATGGAGGTAACCAGCCGGTATGTACTCCCGTCTGCGCATATTACTATCGGCCGCTTTATCACCGCCAAAAACCACTACCCAACGGAGGGCGGTGTCTCGATCGAGAAGTGGCTGGAGAGGATCGCTGAGATCAATAAATGGCTGGAGAATGTGCAGGTTAGGTGGACTGTTGGTGAGGAGGCAGGGATGGTCTGTCAGTCTGGGAAATTGTGGTATGGAGATGGGGAGACGGTGATGGTGGGGGAGGGGTTTTAACCCAGATGGGCGGATGCTTATATTGAGTAGACTAGAAGTGCGTGGGGTGATTTCCGGCACATAAATCTCGTGGTAGAAGCTACTGTACCTTTATAATTAAACGCCATCACGTTATTGCGCAGGCACCGCTCAGTGTCGTATTCTCCATCCTGTCCTATCGTGCACTGGCATAGTACAGTAGTCAAGTCCAGCATCTGCCCACCAAGGCGAAAGGTCTCTCCCGAAGGCATACCTCCAGCAGACGACTGCTCATAGACGCTCAAGATGCACTCCCTAAATTTTGGCTAGGCTACCGTTAAATCTATATCTCCATCCCAAAAGACTACCTTTGAAAATTCCACGAATGAACGAACATTGCCTCTGTGTATTCAAAAAATTATCGCACACTCACTTCCCAAGGCGCCTCGGGCAATTCCTCCCACCCCCTCCCATCTGTTCATTATCAAGTGCTGTTGGACTTGCGGATGGATGGACCCGTGGTGATATACCTGATCACGAATTTATTGACGCTCTAGTTGTAATCATCGTAATCGAGGCGTACTCGAGCACCCTGGGAACCACTGGGGAATAAGAGACAGAGGCGGGAAGACTCCGGGCAAGGATTTGGAGCACAGTTGATGGATTTCTTTCCCTTGCGCTTTCTTTGCTTCTTCGCCATTCTTGCTCGCACGAGTACGGTAGAGCCTCCGCACACACCAAAGTGGCTTACCAGTCAGAATTTTCAAAAACTGGCGGGGCCCTGTTCAATTCAATATATTTTATCCTAGCTGTACGACGTGCTAGAATACCTGACGTGTGCGATCGCTATATGCCTGCCCCTTTCACTGTAATTGTACGGTATGATAGCTATTCTTCGGCGAGGTCCCCATAGGTTCACTCTAAACACCTGCCTTGCACAGGTTTGTTGTGGCTGTTCTGTCAGCTCGGCCCCTACTCGTATTCAACTCGCTAAATCTGCCAGCGGATCGGGGGGCTTGGCTCGCGTGCAGGAGGGCAAAGGCAACGCGGATCACCATACTAAGCCACAATAGATTTAGAGGAGTAGGTTAACAGAAGTGAGAATGTCAGTTAATGATATCTGCCAAGTTTACCCCAACCAAGCTATACCGTGTCTGGAAAAGAATACCGTATTCTTTCTCAAGGTGTCGTTGATTGCGGAGAGTGACCGTGGTGGATTTAGCGAGCAAATAGGGTGTTGGCGGTGTGAGGATCGGCTAAGCCTCCGCTATCCCAGCGCTATGTACTCGAGTATCTTGCTGGGCGCTTGGGATTACCGTAGTGCTTCTACGGTACAAGTACTCGAGTAGTCGTCCGGTAGGTCCTAGATGGGGCGGGGACGAGAAATTTTGAAATTACTCATGCGTGGTAACTTCGAATACAGTATGCCAACGGATGGGTTATTCAAAATTTTTACTAATATTGCTTTCATTGAGGATCGGAGAGGATGGAAATTGGAGAGGAGCATCTCTTCTGAGCACTCTACTTGATAGAGGGACGCAGGAAGTGAATGGACACAAGTGAATTTAAACCAAAAATGGCCAATTTTGCACCCTTATTGTAGTATGATACTAATACTTGAATTAAAATAGGACAAGTTGATAGAATGTTCAGAAAAGATGTAGACTACTTTACTTGACTTCTATTGTAACCTTGGATGAATTTAAATTACCGTATCTGAAGAGGAGTAGCAATAGGAAACAAATCAAGCCAAAGCCATTGTTTTTGGTGGGAAACTGTGTCTTGGCGGAGTTTGAAAGTCCAACTGCATGCTGCTCTGGAGAAATTGGGAATTGAGAGGATATTTGTAAATATAAAATGATGTTCTTACTGTTTTCAGTGGTTCCATGGATAGTTTGTATTTTTATGAATTTTCTCTGGTGCAATATCTTGGTGGGAAATCTGCTATTTTTGCGGTAAAATCGCTTGTGCCCACTCACTGCGGTACCGTAGTGGGTTGGATCCCACCATACGAGTAGTATGTACTAGACTAGATCCTGTCCTCTAGTTGCGTTCACTGCATTAGAACAGTTTAGCCCTTATGGTTTGGTCAACTTTTTTTATAATTTTTTTTTATAATTTTTTTTATAGAAAACTTCAAAAACAAAAGTTATCAGTCTCAGGTCCCTTATGCCCAAAAAAAAGAGGTGTTTGGATAGACATGGCAATTGTCAATCCCTTGTTTGGCCCAGGCTCTCATTGGCTGTTGGGTAAATAATATTGTCCTGCTAAGGTCGGATGCTGGAGCTAGTTCCCTTTTTGTGATAGTGGATAAGCCTAGGACGGGGGAGAGGCCGCGAGGCCGTCGTCCAAGGTCAGAGTTACCCCACCGAAGAAGACACCCTCAAGGCGGCGTGGGTGCTACGCTGGATACAGAGGAGTCTCAGTTGTGCCCGATACTGGGGGACGCGTAGAATATGTTGCCTACGGGTACAGTACAGCATGTTCCTCCCCTGCACCCCCACAGACTCCCTCGTATCATAGAAATTAAGAAGGAGGAACGCCTCCCCCTTCTCACTGCTTTGCCGGGGCGGAGGCACGCAGCCAAGTACTCTGCTGTTATCAACGGAACCGAACGGAGTGAAGCCGCCGACAGCCAGAAATCGGTGTTCTGTGGTGTGCCTGACGTTCCGCCATATGAGTGCCGGGCACGTAAGCAAGCATGGCACACCGCAGGCTACCCCCAAGTTCGCCGCCTACATTTGGGACTCAGACAGCGGGCATTAATAGGATACGGTATAGTGCTTACAATAAAGCCGCTCTTTTGGTATTCCGTAGGTCTACAAGTAATCTCCCGCCTCCTTTTCGACTTATCGGTTACAATACCAAGCCAGCTATCGGGCCGGAAAGAAAATTGAGAGAGGAAGGTTACAATGAGTGATAATTTATGTTTGCCCCACAGGTTTTCCTCTCAGGGTTGGGCGCGGCTTGGCGTACGTAAGACGTAATAAGTTAAAGCGATGGGGGATTTAGGAATGAGGGAAGGGATCATCGGTATCTTTCTCAGATCCCTTATTACCGGTAGTGCGGGTTGGGCAGCTAACGCTAGGTGACGCTAGGCTGACAAGCAATGCGATACGGTATGCCTATTGATACCTCCCCGCCGATCGTGGGCTGTCCAGGGGGGTAGCAAGGAAGCTTTACACCGGTAACTTACATTGATTGGTATCGAGTGGTCTACCATACCGTATTCGCGATTCTTCTAAGTGATTTGCCAAGCTAAGCCTATTCTGGATTGATGGGCTAGTGTTTGCCTTGATAAATTTAGTTTGATGGTGGCCTATTGCGCTGAGGCTCTGAGATGGTATCGATAGTAATACGAGTTCTTGACGCAATGGTGAGGCAAGTGGGGGGTTGGGGTTGGATTGAATTTACAGGGGATTGACTCTACACTGTGGTGATCCGATGCTGAAGTTTTGCTCATCCCTTAGTTCGTTTTCAGGCATTCGCGCCAAGTGCGGGTGGTGGTGGAAGTGATTTGTGGTGAAGTAATTAAAGAGAGCAAAGTGAAGAATAATTGTGACAGCTATGATGTAAGCGTCATATGATGAACATGAAGGGTGGTACTGGTATCCCCTTCACTGCTGAGATGGTTTATTTGGGTAATTGTGATATGGAAAACTTCATGTTTTAGAAGTGGTGTAGTGCTCGAAATAGTGCTAAATAAGTGCTGGTCAGCATGGTCATGATGGAAACTAGGCTGTCTGCGTAGATTTGCTCCCGGCTATGGTGCAAGTACGACTTCACCTGATTTTTTATTTATCTTGGTGGGTTGTCTATCGTTACCTTTCCTGTCCTTTCTATCCTATTAGTGCAACGCTAAAAGTGCGTGAAACTCGGGAACGAACGAAGGGATTATGCCTACGGTACGTTACTAGTACCGGTGCCGTACCGGTACTGGGTAGACTATGGAGGCGGAAGGGAGGGAGGAACAGAGCGAGGTAAGGGGGCATGGCGGTACACTATAGTACTAGTACTAGTACTGCTGTTTAGGATGTGCGATATCACCCGCGCGGCATCTAGCCCGATGGGTTGGGGGACGAGAGGGCGAGTGCGGAGTGGGATAGACTACAGGTGCTTGAGACGGTGCCGGGCACGATGCAGTTGAGGCAGAGAGCACCACCACAATCTCCCTCGCCCTTGGAGAAGATATCCTGCTCAAGAAACACTGACTTATTCGCACTGCTCGGCACCCTACGGACTGATAGCGCAGATCAAGGCGGAGCTGGAAGGGGCTGAGGCGCTTTGTTGGCGAGTATCATCCGATTTTGCGGGGTTTCGCCAAGACCAGGCATCACCAGAAGTTGGGTGTTGCCTGGTGTCTGATATACCTGTAGGCCCCTTCAACCACCAAAATCTCAAAAGTCTAATCAGCAATCAACACACTATAAGAAATGAGATTATTTGAGACAAACTCTCAGTAGAACCGCCAAGTATTTTCTTTTCACCATTTCTATTAACTTTGTTCTTTGATTGAGAGAGTATTGAGGGGGGTGAAATAGTTTTTTGCGTACTCTACAGTACAGTGTTACAGAGTGAATGAGGCTGGTTTTAGATGCCAGATGCCATGTGGCTGTGTGCGCGGTAATAAAAAATAAATAAAAAAAAGAAGTGCCTCATTCAGCTGGACAGTGTTGGATGCCTAAAGCAGATCCATTGGTTTCCTTAACATGGGAGTACTAAAATCGTATCTCTCGCCCAATGCCCACTCAATTAAAAAAACGAGGCTCATAGAAACAAGGAAGAGTAAAGGTTGGATAGTTCTATAGGGAGTTTCTCTCGTTCCTTTAGGGTATTTTCATTGTTAGTCCCGTTTTGTTATTCTGTTGAGAGGGCTGGTTTCAGACATCAGGCACCGTTCAGCCTTAAGCAACGCGCGGTCTTGGCGAAAACCTGGAAAAACTGGGCAATGGCATCATGGTGGAGAATCAAGACTCGAGCAAGTTGGTGGTGGTGGCAGGGGAGCGGGCACTTGTGCTGCGCCGTGGTGCAATTTTCTGTACCTGAGCGGGGGATTTCCTTTTTTTTTGCTTATAATATACTCGCGCCGCCGAGTTCGTCCCAGGGATTTGGCAGAGAGTTTAGTTTAGGATCTGGTACCTTTCTTTAAACCATACTATACGATACGCAATACGTACAATACAACAGCGCGAAATGTCTCTAAGCCCAGGGACAATTCAGGCCGAGGGACCCCACCTATCGACCCCCCGGCGCGGGGGGGGGGGGGGGGGGGGGGGGGGGGGGGGGGGGGGGGGGC
>Ga0307507_10006242_pt1 | contig 18510 bp, 22 predicted proteins | sample 7_EM_MG_FD_207223 | JGI IMG/M metagenome (GOLD analysis project Ga0307507, IMG submission 207223) | Populus trichocarpa ectomycorrhiza microbial communities from riparian zone in the Pacific Northwest, United States - 7_EM | ecosystem: Host-associated > Plants > Roots > Unclassified | place... | reverse complement strand
CTTCTTACATCATAGTTGTCACAATTATTCCTAACTTTGCTCTCTTTAGTTACTTCACCACCGATCGCTTCCACTACCAGCTGTGCCCGTACTTAGCGCGAGGTCCTGAATACAGACGAAGGGATGGTGTGTTGGTTTGGGTTGCCTCGCCCCGCGATCAGTAGCCGGTGCCAGAGGTGGCGGTTGGATTGGGCGCCATTTTATTGCTAACCAGCATGCATGTGAATACCAATTTTTTTTCATAAATTCATTGTCCTCTATCGTACCCCCCAGTAGTTGTGCAAATGAATCAAGTGAAGTGGCGCTACCGGTATTTGAACGAAGGGACAAAAAAAAAGGTACATAAGAAGACTAAGAACATTCTCTATCATACTTATACCTTCCCAAACTCACAAAATCCCATCGGGCTCTCCCTTAAACCTCTTAATCCTCTTTTGCTCCCAGTCATCCAGATCCTTCGCGGCAAGCCTCTATATAACTCCCCCTCTCAGCGCATCAGCCCTGGATCCCACGTATCCCAACACGCAAGACAAGGAAGGAAAGCAACGTACATAATACTCCTCATTCAAATCCACCTTTCGTTTATTCCTCCCGAGCCCCATGGCCTCCTCCTGACTGATGCGCTGGATCTTGCGGTCGTGGCGCTCGTACCGCAGCGCCGTGGCCGGAGTCAGGAAAAAGCTGCCGGCAAGGATTGTGCCGATGAAGGGTAGACCGAAGAGTAAGAATGGGTGGCGAGAGAGGGAGCGTCGGTAACGCGCGCCGAGGGTGTTTTGGAGGGTTGAGGGGTGGTACTTTTTTGAGGTGAAGGTTGGCATTGCGTTGTGGGGGGGGTGAAGTGATATCTAGGTTCTGCACAGTGCCGGTGCAGCAATGGCAGTTTACTGCCAAGTTTGGTTCCGTAGGCTACCGGTGCTGGGACTGTAGGTTATCTCGTGAAACTGGTATCGTACTCGAGTGCTGGTGGGTGTCACGACACCACCGAGACCCCGTTCATCCCATCAGCTGCGTTTCGCCGGAACCTTCCTTTCTTCCGACTTTCGTTATGCGGCTCAACCCCCCACCCCCACCGCCGACCAACGCCAAGCGGAAATATTCCCCGACAATCTCATTGTTCGAAACTGCTTAAATACACCCTTCAAAATCTCTCTACCCAACCAACCACCAGCCACCAACACCAAACGTGAAGGAATGAGAAACTAGTAAGTGCACCTCCCGCTCCCCAATTCTTCCTCTTTCCTCTCTCCCCTGTTGAGGGGTGGGAGTATATATGATGAGCTATTCGTGTCGCCCCTATCACGACAAGAACTCGTTTCTTGGTGGTGACTTACACCTGTCCTATGCCAAACGGACGATATCTGATTCATCTCTCCTTTTATTTCCCATCCACAATTCATCCTCGCGCAATCCCTATTTCCGTTAACTAACATGATGAAGATTTTTTACTTAATACCGGGGATTTCTCGATATGGTCGAGCGGAATAGCCGGTATGTTTTGGATTCTTTAACCACTCATTCCCGACCGCGCAAAAAGGTGGATGGGGCGAGGAGAAAAGAAGGAAAAGTCATAATGATGAAACAATGATTGCGGCAACCGTGATCCATGCGTCCTAATTACTACATGTGGAGAGAATTGGTTCGATTACCTGATTGTGGCTGTGAATTCTCTTGTTACAGCATAATCCACGCGGAGCGCGGGTTAGAATCGGAACGGGGGATTTGTGAGGCTGGGCTGATGGATTGCTGATATTGGCTGGGTGCGGTTTAGAGGTTACTTACTTACCTGCTGCTGCAGGGTGTCGTTGGGTGTTGGATATACATGGTGAGACCTTTTTTCTCCTTTCTACTACTTTTTGTTGCGTTGCGGGATGGGGAGGGGAGGGCTCACATGATGAACGAAACTCCATGCTAATGCGGAGAGCTTCGGCTTTGTGAATGATACAATTGTTTTGACTTTTCATCTTTCGACTGATTTGCCTTTGCTTCATTTAATTTAATTTAATTTTTGAGATGGTGTGTTTTTTTTTGGACATAACGCTAATGATGCTCAAGGTGATTTTAGGTTTTCTCTTTCCGGATACCGGTGTTCACGGTGAATACTACTGGGGGGAATAATTGGCCGAGGGATTGGATATATATATATTGTTCAAGGGGCCTAGTTTAATCTACGTCTATGAAGGTGTTTTTGTCTTGATATTTGGCCAATTGCTCATCGTTCCAGCTGTGATTCGTCAGCCCGTCGTAGATAATGGAAAGGAAGGGATGATGGTATAATACTTGAGAAATTTTCCTGAGAGGGCAGGTTCGGCCTCCAGCGCCAGCCTAGCAATGACGTTCCCCGGCTGCTCAGGCTTCAATAACTTCCCTTCCTCCTTCAACTTCAAAAACCGCTCATGACTAGCACCCATCCCTTCCCTATGCCTTTCGCGGATATCCTCTTGCATCTGCGTATCTACCTCTCCAGTCCGTCAGTTTAGCCCACAATACAGGGCAGAGAGGACGGCGGACAAACCAATAACCCCTGGCCTAACAGCAACAGCAATAACTCCCTCCTCCTCCGCTGCAAGCGTAACACATAAATGATTCAATGCAGCTTTGCTAGCACCGTACGCCCCCCAACCCTGATACCCCGTTACCGCCGCTCCGGAACTCACAAACACCACTCTCCCTTCCCCTCCTCCTCTCTTCCTCAACACAGGCAACGCAGCACTAACCAATCCCACCGCCGCAAAAAAATTCGTCCGAAACGCCTGCTCCCACTCTGCAATGTTTGCGTCGGCGATTTTTGCAACGGGGTCGAGTACGCCGTGGTTTATTATTAGGGAGTCTATGCGGCCCCAGGTGTTTAGCGCTGTCTCGATTGCCTGTGGGGCGGTCCCAGGGTTGGAGAGGTCGGCGGGGAGGTGGTGGAAGGTGTCTGGGTAGGTAAGTTGAAGGTGTTGGAGGGGGGGTGGGGTGCTGCGGGAGATGCTTAGGACGTGCGCAGATGTAGTGGCTAGAAGGTGGGTTGCTATTGCTAGGCCGGTGCCTATAGGGGATGGTTAGAAGGGGGTGGCATACTAGGGGGGGAAAGGAAGATACCCCGAGAGCTGCCGGTTAGGATAATTACGGGGCCCGTGGTTGGCATTCTGGTGGGGAGTGAAGGGGAGAAGTGAGGCAATAGAGGAATTTGAGGCTGGGTGTTGGTGGATGGTAGACGGACAAGTACTTGTAAGATGTCAGCAGCTCTAGAACCCCACTACCGTAGGATAGTAACCCCACCTTCACGTGATTTCATGGGAATCACTTGTTCGGGTCCCATCTAACTTACCAGACGGCAAATTGCCGGCGCAGGAGATTTACACTGTCCTTTATTGTGCGATACAAGTGCGGGAAATAATAAACCGAAATATATTAACCAAGTCTAATCTAATTCTCAAACACCCTATTACCCTATTATAATACTACTTCTCCTCTCCCACCCGACACAAAATCCATCTGATAAACCTCCCGGAACTTTCCATCTGCACTTCTAGCCTTTTCCCTCTCCACAGAAGATTGGTATCCCGCCCGCCCTCTCAGCCTTAGCGTGGGCTGCGAAGGGGTGAGCCAAAACGTAGACACTTGATTATAAAAATTAATAATAATAATAATAATAATAAACCAACCTGTTTATTGCTATTACTATTACTGAGGGGATTTAAGTCGGATTGAATGTTTAGGACTTCATAAAAAGGTACAGTAGTAAAATTTAATTATTAGCGGGGCACACACTAGATGCTTGTAGCTTGATTCTTTTGGTTGTTACAGTACTTTTTTTTTTACTATCGAAATATTTATCTAACTTGCCTGGCTGTGGAGAGTTTAGAAGAGGAAATTTTTGAACTGTGGATTTATTTTAAAACCGATTGTCTAGGGTAGGAGTTGTAGGATACCATGTTCCTATGATACAGTAATAGCTAGCTCTAAATGTTGGCTATGTCTGTAGTTGGTATGATGATAATGGGCGCTGAATTTAAATAATAATAATATTATGACGATAATAATATCATTAGTTATTTTACTATTAGTATTATAGCTCGGCCCCGCAATACTTGTACTTGCAGAACCAATTTCTCTACTTGCTAAACAATACGGGTTTGGCATAGAGCTTAAGAATTTGATCTGACACTGACCGAAACTGGGCAGGCAGTTCATACCGTAGTTCATATCTTAGGCCCCAAACTAGTTCGAAGAACCTCTCAACTACCCGCAGCTTCCAACTAGATATATGAGCCCTTTACTTTTAGCTTCAAATATTTTTCATCAATCCCTTCACATATTTTCGGGAAGGGAGCCTTGAAATCAAAAGGAAGAACGGCTTTGTTACTGTTGCCATGGGCAGTAGGGAAACTTGTTGGTCAGAACTGTGCATCGCTTGGTTTTGGGTTTTCGCACAATGCAACCGGCATCCCCCGATAGCCCAGTGAAAAATCATTGACCAATGATGCATTTCACCGATAAATCCACTGGGGAAACAACGAGGGGCCAGCCTATCACTAAGCCAACAAGAAAAACTTAGTAACACGACCAATAACATGCGGTACATTTCAAAGCAATTGCCGCAACACCTAGAATCCGGGAATGGATTTGGACTCAACCTCTTTGACAAAATAAGGTCTGCCTCTGTGCATTCGGGGTATAAAAAAAGTCGAATACCCCCGCCTCGATGTAGAATCATATTTCTCTACAAATTTACTCGTGGCAATCCTCTCCTTCACCCCTCCTCCAGCCGAGAAAACTGTCTCTGTTCCGAATCGATTTTAAGGTCTTCAACGTATTCAAAATGGTCGTTAACCCGCCGCCTACCTGTTGCAAGAAGACTGGCGGAGACTGTACCTGTGCTCAGCAAGCGAGGTGCTCCTGTGGTCAGAAAGAAGCTCTGAATTGCACATGTGATCGCGCACCACTGGAGAACAAGGTTGAGGGTGCTCGGTGTTCTTGCTGTAGTGTTCCAACCTCTGACTTCCTTTCAACTTTGTAACTCATTCACTGATATTTCCCCTCGGCACAGTGAGACGGCCGGCACAGCAGTGCACATGCGAGAGGGCCGCTGAAGAGAATACTGTTACGGGAGATACCTGTGAATGTGGTCTAAGGAAGGCAGAGGCTTGTGAGTGTCCATCCACAGGGTGTAGAGAGAGGTGTGAGGACTCATTGGATTATGGTAGGCACCTGCGAGAAGAATGCAAACACGGGTTTGAGAGAGGGAGAGGTAGACTTCACTGGAAAGGTGTAACTGGAAATTAACTTTCGGATTTTATTTTTTGGGAGTTGATTCAGCCTGCATAGTCGTAGCTTGTAGTATGTAGCTGTCTTTTTTGTGCCAAGAAAGGGATTTTTAATTCATCGTGAGGTACAATCGCTCTGAGTAGAAAGAAGAGGTTTGCTTGATATGCAAAGTATGATAGGGTAGTTTAGCGTATTCGAGCAAGGGATAGGGAAGTTTATTTGCTTGTTTGAGCCTCTGAATACCGGTACTATTGATACTTCGGGAATCAGATTATGCCGAGGTGATGGTTACCCTACTTTGGAGCGTGGGCAATGCCCTTCAATCAACGACGTAGGGAGGAGGCAACGGGAGGGCTTGTTTTCCTGGAGACGGAGCATGTAAGTCTGGCAGGTCCCCCGGTGAGACCAAGGCTTTTTTCTTCATGGCGGGAGATCCTGCGTTAGTTGTTGGCATCACCAACTGTGTGCTGTGCCCAGTTCGCTAAAGCTCCACCTTTGATTAGGAGTTACCCTCTTCTCAAATTTCAATCCCAAACGCTGCATGTCTTACCACCGCCGCAACACTGTTGCTCCTCCTCTCCTCCTTCATTCTGCCGATATTGTGATCGTCTCCAACCCGATACTCCTAAGCGTGTAATTGAGATCCAGACAGAAAGCTGCTCCCCGAAGCAATTACAGCCCCCGGAAATCTTTGGAATCCGGTTTCAGTAACATACCGTAGGGCCACCTCCTCCTCTAAACCTGGGGTCGAAACGGAATTTCTAAGCTGGACACGGTTATCCGGGTTGTCTTCAACATCTGTTAAACGTTCCAAACACCCCAAAGTGCTCAGTGCCCTAGCTATCCCCATTTTCCCATCGATTGTCTCCTGCTCGTTGAGCCTCCACCAAGATGTCGTCTATGCGCGGTGCGTACCTTTCTATTGGCAACTGTTCCAGAGCTAGCTGCTGAAGAATAGGGGTTAGGTTTGGTGCAATTTATTGCCGATTTAAGGAATGCCCGAGCTAGAGAACTGGAAGAGAAACGGATAAACAAGGAGCTGGCGAATATACGGTTTGTCTGCGATTGCTTCCTTCTGCTAGTTGTTACTGACAACCCACAAGGCAAAAATTCAAAGGCAGGCGATTGAATCCAATGCATAGCGAGGGTGGCTAACATTTTTTTTTTAAAGATGGCAATTTGAATGGATATCACAAGAAGAAATATGTCTGCAAGGTAAGGTGCGATATTTATAGGCTCTTTTGTGTCTGGCACTGACTAGTTAGCTCCTTTACATCTACATTCTTGGATGGAATGTCGATTTCGGCCATTTGGAGGCTGTCAACTTGGTGTCCGCTACAAAATATTCAGAGAAGCAAATCGGATACCTTGCCGTCACTTTGTTCCTCAACGAGAAACACGATTTCTTACACTTGGTGGTGAATAGCATAAAGAAAGATTTGCTAGACCATAACGAGTTGAATAACTGCCTGGCGCTGCATGCCATTGCAAATGTTGGGGGTCGTGAGATGGGAGAGGCATTGAGTCCTGACGTTCACCGATTGTTGATCTCGCCGTAAGCTTCGCCCTCCGCTGAGATCGCCTCACTCCATCTGATTCCAGAAACAGGACATCGAAATCATTTGTCAAAAAGAAGGCAGCGTTGACACTTCTCCGGCTTTACCGGAAATACCCTAGCATCATCCAAAACGAATGGGCCGAGCGGATAATCTCGTTGATGGATGACCCTGATCTTGGTGTTGCTCTTTCGGTCACCTCCCTCGTAATGGCTTTGGTTCAGGACAACCCGGATGCGTATAAAGGCAGCTATGTCAAGGCAGCGCATAGGCTAAAGCGGGTGGTTGTCGATAACGAGTACACACCCGATTATGTCTATTACAAGGTTCCATGTCCATGGATTCAGGTCAAGCTCTTGCGCTTGTTGCAATATTATCCCCCATCAGGTATTATTCTCACACGGTGCTATGCATCGCATTGCTAAACTATCTTGCAGATGATCCAAACACACAAAATATGATTCGGGAGTCTTTGCAAAGAATTCTTGATACGGCTTCCGATGCTCCGAAAAATGTCCAGCAGAATAATGCACAGAATGCCGTTCTATTCGAAGCCATCAACCTTGCAATTCATCTAGACTCAGAAACGGGTCTCATGACTCAAATCGCTGTTCGTTTAGGGAGATTTATTGTTTCGAAAGAGACCAACGTGCGATATCTCGGGCTTGAAGCAATGACACATCTTGCAGCTCGATCGGAGACTCTGGAACCTATAAAGAAACACCAGAGCACAATCATAGCTTCTCTTCGAGATCGCGACATCAGTGTACGAAGAAAGGCGTTGGATCTCCTTTATAGCATGTGCGATCCAACTAACTCCCAACCCATTGTCTCCGAATTGTTGAGATACCTGCAGAACGCCGACTTTGCAATCCGAGAGGAAATGGTACTCAAAATTGCGATCCTCACAGAGAAATATGCTACTGAGTTTCAGTGGTATGTTGATATCTCGCTGAGGTTGATCAGCATGGCCGGTGATCATGTGAGTGATGAGGTATGGCAACGAGTGATCCAGATTGTCACCAACAATGAGGAGCTGCAAGTGTACGCTGCTCAGAATATCTTACAGCACGTCAAAGGCATGCAGTGTCACGAAACTTTGGTTAAGATTGGGGGCTACCTATTGGGAGAGTTTGGACATTTGATTGCCGACAGCCCGGGCTGTAGCCCGATTGAACAGTTCATGGCCCTGCAATCAAAGTTTAATGGATGTTCGTCCGCCACCCGAGCGATCCTTTTATCATCTTATATTAAATTCATCAACTTGTTTCCCGAAATAAAACCCCAGTTGATGCAAGTATTCAATGCTTACAGCCACACACTCGACCCAGAGCTTCAGCAGCGTGCTTGCGAGTACTTAGCGCTCGCGTCGCTTCCGTCCGATGATCTGCTGCGTACGGTATGCGACGAGATGCCACCATTTCCGGAGCGAACATCAGCGCTTTTGTCCCGACTTCACCAGAAGCACGCGGGAACGAGTGATAAACGGACGTGGGTCATCGGAGGTAAAGACGCAAACATGGACAAAAAGGAATTCGCCCTCACTCTCAACACTGGGCTTAAGCGGTCCTTCACGAATGGTGCTGCTACCCCCACCGCTGGCGACGGCAGCTTGATGAACCCTGCGAAGACTGGAGCGCTCTCTCCAGCCCAGGAGCTTGCTGGCTTAGATTTGAACGGCGAACCTCCAAAGAAGGCAGCCCTTAACCTTGCTAGTACCACCCACTTGAGCCCTGACTGGCATCTTGGCTACAATCGCCTGGTCATTCGCTCGGAAGGTGTTTTGTACGAGGACGTGCAGATTCAAGTAGGACTGAGATCGGAATACCGCACCAACATGGGATGTGTGATCCTATACTACACCAACAAATCTTCCGTATCAATTGGATCTTTTACAACTACGGTTAATAATAACTCTCCTGGGCTGGTAACCATTAACACGCAAAAAACGCCTGACCCTGTCGTCCCCGCAGATGGTCAGATTCAACAAACATTGATGTTGGAGAGTACAGGCGTCTTCGCCGAGGCGCCGACAATACGTATTTCTTACCTCGCCGGTGCATTACAAGCTCTGACGCTCAAACTACCTGTAATTCTTACAAAGTTCATGGAGCCAGCAGAATTGTCATCTGAGGACTTTTTCAAGAGGTGGAAGCAGATTGGGGGGGCTCGTGAGGCCCAGAAGGTATTCGGAATAGCAGTTAGGGGCCACACGATTGATATACCGAGAACCAAGAAGGTCCTTGAGGGTTTCCGATGGGGTGTACTAGACGGTGTGGATCCTAACAGCAAGAATTTTGTTGGAGCAAGCGTATTGCACACTACCGGTGGAAAGTTCGGTTGTCTTTTGAGGTTGGAGCCAAATTTGGAGACTAATGTATTTGCCCCCCCATGTTCATCTTGCCGCATTGTCACAACTAACGATACCGCAGATGTACCGGCTCACTATCCGAGCAACAGACGAGAAGGTCCCTCCACCAATGCTCAAGGTTATGGAGGATAGATTATCGCTGGGATCGCCGGTATCGGACTCTAGTAATGGGAACTGATAGGAATATTTAGGTGCATAGTTAGCGGTTTTGTATTTTCTCTTTTTTTCTTTTCTTTTTTTCCGTTTGCAGCATCCTTGGTCAATTAATTTGTTGAGCCAGAGCGGTGGAATTTACTTTGATATAGATTTTTTTTCCTTGTATGTGTTTAATGTTTTGACGATGGGATGGGGTGCGTGGGGCTATTTCATTGGGATCACAGCGGGACGGGGGATTACACTCATTTGCAGCAGTGTGCCTCGGCTCTAAGGATGGGGGAAGAGGGAGGGAGGGTCTGTTGCGGCAGTGACTGTGGACCAACCTGGAATGTAATTAAATTACTCTTCACCTTTTCACTTGCGGACTTGATTTAACTTGTTTATCTAATTCAGCCCGGCGAGCATTTCAAATATTTCTCTACACCTTGGCAATCAGGATGTAAAATCAGGTTTGGAGCATGTTGCTGTGCCTTCGACGCTCTAATTCTAGGGGTCTGGTTGGGGGATATAGCTTGTGTTAGATGTGCCTGTTCAAGCCATCTGCTCAGTTGCTCCATCCTTCTTATCATTCTTTTTCGGAGGTCTCTCTCCAAAAATGGTAGTCCCGACTCTATAGGTATGATGCGGTGAGAATTAGCACCTCCGCCAATTTTCCCAGCGACACTCTAGAAAAGAGAAGGAAAAGAAAGAAAAAGAAAAAAACCATACCGAACGTTCGAGGCACCCAGGCCAACCGCCTGTTCAAAATCCTCGCTCATCCCCATACTCAACTCCAGCTCTTCTGACTGTATGCCAACCTCCTTCGCAACCTCATCCCTCACCCTCTTCAGTGTCAAGAAATCCTCATTCGGAATGACCGACTCTCGGGATCTTGCGATGGAGCCGATGGTCATGAGTCCCTGTAAGGTCAAATGCTTACACTCTTCAAGAATATGCCTTGCTAATGCGGGGGCAGCGGTGGGTTGGCAGCCGGATTTGGATTCTTCGCCTGTAGGATAATTTAGTCCCCGCTACTTGCGCGGTCTATGGGGGGGGGGAGGGAAGGACCGGAAGTGTTGACCTGGACGTAGACCCGAAGCTTTGGGGCGGAGGGGGAGGTGGAGAGCAAGGCGGCGCGGCCCTTTTCTAATGCGTCGGCCTTTTTGATGGCGTCGACAGACTCTACGGCCCAAAGGTTTGGAATCTTCTCAGCCAGGTGCTTGCATTTGTTTGTTTGGAGGGCGCCGATGAAGTGCCAATTTATAGTTGTTGGTAGGCTAGCTGCCTTCTCTAGAAGTTCTATTATATTAAACAGCCCATCAGCCTCTCACACTTATTACCTCTACCAGCACTTGGCATCATAGAATGGATATCATACCTTGCGAATAATTCTCCCCAAAATGTGTGTGCCCCGTCTGTTCGTGTATCGCTAAAACATCGGTGGCGGGCTTCAACTTTGATACTGCTACCAATCGAACCTATAAATCCACCAATCAATCAACCAGCCAGCCGACTACCAGGCATGGTAGATGCGAGCCAGACGGACCTTTGTTGACCCCTACTGAAAAAGCGAGCGAGGGGAGATGGCACGAACCGAATTCGGAGAATGAGCGACGGAGTTGATGCGCTGGAGGACCGCCTGTAGATTTCCTGCTAGGAGCTGGGCGCGGGGGAGCATACCAGCGTCTTGTTTGGAGAGGAGGGCGGATTGTTGGTCTGTGGACATGACGGTGGGTTTGCCTTTCGTTTGTGTGGAGGAAGAGGGAGGGGAAGGATCTGGGATGACGAATCGGATGGGTGGTTGATCCGGCGCGTGCTTGGTAGATCTTGGCTCGGTTTGGATGGAGTGAGAGTGGAGATGGTATCGTGCTTGGGTGATGTTGGGGTTGCGAATGGCAATTGCTTGCTAGAGATGAACTGAGCAAGACAACCCATGATATCGTCTTTAGCCTTGACGTTTGCACCCCGACACAGGTAATAAATTTAATGATAGCGGCAATCGTACAAGTGCCTTATGAATTACTCACATAAACCCTAGAGAGAAAGATGGACGAAAAATGGGAGTTTTTTCTTGTGTGTCAAAAGGCAATTGTGTTACGAGTAGTATAATAGGGATGGCCACCGTCGCTTAAAATTTGTAAGTGAACCGTACCCGAGCAGAGAAACTTGCAGATTGCGTTGAGACCACCCTTATGGCTTTTGATTTTTACACAAATCATATTTTCTCTGCATAGGATGTCTCCAAGGCTTTCAATAAATAGGCCTGGTTGCGGTTTATTAAATTTTTAAAGAAATATTTAAATTTTTTTCTTCTTCTCTATACAAGGTGCCGGCGCCCCACCCATGCAAAATTTACCCCAACTTTAAGAGCCATACAACAAGAACCACCTCCTCAGAATCAAATCCGCCATAGATGTGTCATGAAGGTTGATTCAAAGGCGTTGACACTACCGGTATGATATGCGTTTTACTCACGGTCGGGTTGTGGTGCGCTCTAATTACTTGTTGAAAACCTCGAGTCCCCTATCCTGAAGACCAATATTCTGATGGCTTACGTACGCACTTTCCCCCATTCCTTTCACTAAAACGGTCCCGTACCTGACAGCTGGGGCCTGGTACCGGTACTTGAGAAATCTGCTTCCGACAGAGCCTACCCTATCAGCGAAAGCAAGACAAGGGAAAGGTGTGGTCGGCCCGTTTCAAACTTGTGGGACCTGCGTTCTTCCTGCAGGGGAGAAGGCCAATTCGACTCGGGTACGGTATGCCAGCCAATCCCGGGCGTGGATTGGCTGGGAGAGAATTAGTTTCTCTCCTGCAGCCACTTTCACAACCGGTCTATGATACGAGTACCGTACTCTTGCTTGGAGGGTACGGTACAGTACGGTACTCGGACAGAACAGAACAGTACTTGTACTATACCGTTATGGGAGAGTAAATTTCCATTCCGGAAGACTGCTCCAGGATCGTGACTGACTCGATCGATGCCCTATCACCCGATTCATAATTCCGTCCAGCGGCCAGGGGGTGGTTTGTCATGCTACTTGTACGGTACGGTAGTGCCATAACTTACTGGACTGTATGATAGGAGAAAAACACAAAAAGGAGAGGGCTCTCAGCTGCCAATCTCAGGGCAACCACTTAGCACTCTCACGCGAGCACTCCACTGCTGCTGGTCATGCTCAATGCCCTGATCCCCCATCCATTGTCAGTTGGTCATCTGGCAGTGCCATAAGTGATTAGATCCCTTCTTATACCAAGCTTTTTTTTTCCAGGTCGCTCCTCTCTTTTTGTTAGGCTTCTTGGATTAGGGAAAGGGGTCATTGCTTTTTTTTTTGCTTCCTTGTGTGTTTGATGATTGGCCATTCATCTTGTGTTCCATACCCTAAATTCTCCCCGTTGTGTAGTCTACGAGTAACTTAAGTCCCTTTCTTCTCGTCCTTTTTTCCTTTCTCCTTTCCTCTCCTTCCGCTACAATCTCCATCTCGTCTGTCGTGCATGCGTCTGTGAAAGGAGGAAGACAAAGGATCGTATCTTTGTGACGGATTTTCCACCTGGGTCTGTCTTTACACTCTTTATTCAACCAATCGAATCGTCAAGGCAACAGTTTGATCACGACTTGCCTTTCCTTCACTCTTTTTGCTAGCAAAAGTTTAGACCTCGACAAAACCTTGTCAACAACGACTATCGTCATACTAGTTATTTTACGGACTCGGATCCTTACTATTGTCAATCTGCCATACTGGGCATTAATTAATCCCCCATTGCTTGGAAGGTCACCCTTGACGAGCTATTGAAAAGGACGTTCGGGCAGCGCCCTAACAAATTCCCCTGAAACCACAGAAGAACTGTTTATGCAGCTGATACCTTCTGGAAGCAAAATCACCTATCACAACTGGTAAATAGTCCGCAACTAAATGCCAAAGTCCCCCATTTCCTCCCCGAGGAACTCAGGGTTCATCCCCCTTGAATCAATGAATCAATCCAGACAGCAGCAAGGAGGCCTATCAGCCTCCAATGCAAAAAATGCCGCAGACGACCACATAGTCAATATTCCTCTGACACCCGTCATGACCAACCTGAGCACTGGCGCGAGGAAGGAAGGCCAGTCCATGACTCGCCCAGACCTTAACCGCAACGCAACCGATGCAACCGAAGAAGCTGGCATTTTTCATAGACATATCGGCCGCCGGCGAGCGAGGAAGATGGAGACCGGTGGGGATGCGACTCTTGTAGAGGACGAGGGCGCGTTGACCTCTATGGGTCGGCTTTATGAGAAGATTTTGAACTTTTCCGTCCTAACTCGTTATCTACTTTACATTATTCCGCTTTCAATATGTTTTGTTATAGTTATCCTGATTGGTCTGTACGTTGCCAAGGATGCGACTATCGGGGCTACAGAGGGGGGGACCAAGGGGGTTAGGATTGTTTGGCTCTTTGTCTGGGTAGGGCATCCCTTTGATAACCGAGGTAAGCTCGACTAATGAACAAATAGCTCGAGATCGTCTGGTGCTCGCTTTGGGTTTCCAAATTATTCGCCAAAGTTTTGCCGAGCATCTTCCAGACGCTCGTTGGTGTTGTCAGCAGTGGGGTCAAGAAGTATGCACTGGTTATCAAAGCTCTTGAGGTTCCCATTTCGCTTGTCGGCTGGGCCATTGCCTCGCTTTGCTCTTTCCTTCCTGTGAGCAGTGCCCCAGCGCGGATATGCAGATGAACACTGACCAGGTGATAGTTGATGACCAGAAATCCAGACCAAGTTAGGGCCAATGATACAAGCGTCAAAGAATGGCAACGCCGCATGAACCTTGTCCTTATCTCTTGCCTAATCTCATCCTTGGTGTATCTCGGCGCAAAGCTTATCATACAAATTGTCTCCGTCGACTACCATCGCAAGCAATTCGCCCAGCGCATCAAGACCAATAAGGAAAACGTCAGGTTTCTTAGTCAGCTCTATGAAGCTTCCAGAAATCTCTTCCCATCTTATACGGAGTTCGCTGAGGAGGATTACATCATTCACCAGTCCCTTGCCACCAGCCTTGTCATCCCCAAACAGAGCGGTAGCGCGACACCCATGCGTGCAATCTTGGGTAACATTAATGCTGTACAGGACAAGGTCACTAGTGCTTTCGGTAATATTGCACAGGAGGTTACCGGTAATAAGAATGTATTCAATCCCAATTCTGCGTATTCTATCGTCGTGAATGCTCTCCAGCGGACTCGTTCTTCTGAGGCTCTGGCTCGACGTATCTGGATGTCCTTCGTTTCTGAGGGCCGTACTGCGTTGGCGAAGGAGGATTTACTTGAGGTTATGGGGCCCGATCACGAGGAACAAGCTTTGGAATGCTTCTCTTCACTTGACCGCGATAACAATGGAGACGTCAGTTTGGACGAAATGGTGATGCATGTTGTCCATATGCACAATGAGCGCCATGATGTTGCTAGGAGTATGCAGGATGTGGTGAGTAATATTCTGTTGACAGGGTGTGTTAACAAATCACTAACCACGTACGCTATATAGGATAATGCTATTAGAGCGCTTGATAGTGTTTTGTCGTTCATTGTCTTGGTTATCGTCATCCTGGTGTTCGTTATCACTCAGCAGTCTAGTGTTGGAACTACCATTGCTGGCGCTGGTACTGTGCTTATTTCACTGTCTTTCGTCTTTGCTCTAACCGCCCAGGAAATCCTCGGCTCTTGCATCTTCTTGTTTGTCAAGCGTAAGTCATTTATAATCCGGTGTCTGAACTTCGATAGTCTAACATTCTGTTGTAGATCCCTTCGATGTTGGTGACCGTGTCGATATCGATGACAAGAGGTTCCAGGTTGAACAGATCTCCCTCCTCTACACTGTCTTCAAGCGTGTGGACAACAATAAAGTCACCCAGGTCCCGAACAGTGTGTTGAACACTAAATGGGTTGAGAATATCTCCCGTTCAAAGTACATGCAGGAACTTGTCAAGATTGGAATCAATTATGACACAACCCTTGAGGATATCCAGAAATTGCGTGAAGAGCTACTAGAGTTTGTCCGAGAGAATAGCAGAGACTTTCAACAGGAACTTGAAATTGAGGTTATCGGAATCAACGAGCTCGATAAGCTAGAAATTAAGGTAGAGATTAAACACAAGGTTAGTAGCGACGGCAGTATATCTAGTGAAAATAAGCGAAGCTAACAGGGCTCTAACAGGGCAACTGGTCTAACGAGGCGCTTACCTGCCAACGCCGCAACAAATTCTTCTGTGCCCTCGTCAAGATCCTCAAAAAGATACCCATTTATGGTGTTGGGAAGGGTGACCCCGCCATCGGTGAGGAGGCCAAGCCGATGTACACAGTGGCAATCAGCGATGACAAAGCCCACGAATACATGGAAAAAGGCAACGAAGCCAAGATGGCCCTCCGCTGGGACTCCAAAAAAGATGGTAAGGAGGATGACAGCCACTCACACAAAGGCAAAGAAGCTGGCTTCTCTACTGGCCTCAATTTTGGCATTTCACCTCGACACAACGCTTCCTCGCCGTTCAATGACGGTCACGCCAGACCTAGTTTCGAAGATAGGAGGGATAACGCGACGGTTGGAAGGCCGAGCGTGGAGAGTCGGCGGGAGGATATTGAAGAGGTTCGGGGATTACTGAAGAGAGAGTCTACGAAGGGGCGTCGGAAACCCGCGCCTTCGCCGATTAGTACCCAGCAATATGCTGGGCCACAGGGCCAACATCCACCCGGAGGAGGGAATCCAGGGGATAGGCATCCAGCCGGAATTTCGTATGCGGCACCGCCATACGCGAAGTAGAGAAGTGAGAAGTGCTTGTGGGAGGGCAGTCTAGCTGTGGGATCTGTGTCAAAAGGCGGCGAAATGGGTTTTTCTAGCGCTAGACACCACTAGGCAGAATCACGCGTACCCACCTCCCCGTGATGTGAACACGAAATTGACTCAACCGGCTGGAGTTTATTCATTGACATTCTTTGCTCTCTTTATTTCTTATCGCTCATTTCACTATCTGCATGTCATTGTTTGCTTGGTTGCTTAGTGATTCGCTATCTGGGTTTTGGCTACAATCTGGGATGGGCACATTCGACTGACGGTCAGTCAGCCCGGGGGGAAGGGCATTGAGGACTGGGTAGAGGTGCGGGTGGCTATGTAATTTTGGTAGTTCGAATTTCAATATTAGAGCAATAGATTTTGTGTTTATTGGTTTATTCATTCATCAGACGTGGCAGCAGTGAATGGGGTTCGTAGGCTACAGTACTAGCCTTGCTCCCTCGCTGGCTCCGGGAGGGTATGCCGACCTCAGTTAGGGACTACGCTCGCGAAATAAGCACTTGGGGAGAGGCTTTGTTAGGGTGATAAACTCATCACATATCACTCGTTTCAAGTTAGGGTTCGAACAAGAGGTTTAGAGTGCTAACGACTCAATACGGTACGATACTATACTGCAGGTAATTTACCGTGAAAATAGACATGATTAGCCCGGCCCGTATAGAGGAACGTTTTAGATCCCAATGGAGATGTAAGAGGGGGGAGGTATACACATTGCATGCAGATGACGTAGGAGGAATCAAGTTTGGGGCTTGAAATCCAGGATTAGTATCATACTTGGTTTCATTGATGGGGATATCGTAGGACCAACATGTCTCTTCCGTAGTCATCATCCTGGGCGCCATACTTGTCGTATGCTGCCACAGCTACCTCTTGAAGCCTTTAGTCTAATGCTAGCCTAATATCTGCAGGTTGGGTATTAAAAGTCAAACTAGTTAGAAAGAGGGAAGCATCTTGTGTGAGATCGGCTCTGGTGGCAAAGAACGCTGCCACACAGCTTGGAATACTGGAGTGACAGGGGGGGTGATGCAAAAATTAAAACAAGAATATAGAGTAATCAAACAGATGAGTGAAAAAAGTGGGTTGGTATGCCTGAAAGAAACACAACCCCGCTTGTCAATCTGCCCCCGACAAAGCCAACCCCATGACCAATTCTGATCAAAATATGAAGACTCATGAATCAACTAAGAAGGAGTGTATTGCTGTTATTGAGAAGCATGGATTAGGATTTTCCTATCAGCAAATCGGTTATGCACTTGGTATTTCCAAAGCTACAGCATGGTGTATTGTCAAATATTGGCATGATGAAAATCGTATTGACAACAAACCAAGGCCTGGAAGGCAAAAACAGCTCTCAAAGCGAGATGAACGACGACTTCGGCTTCTCAATACAGGGGAACCCTATGCTACCTTTTGCGATAATACTAGCTCTTCTAGTGTTAATGTCTCAGACAGAGTGGTAGGTGACTACCTCTGAAACCTGAATCTCTATGTTCGTATTTGTCGGTGGAAACCCTATCTAAATACAAAAGGATGTTACCTCCGGCGCTGTTTTCCTTGTCGCTTGGGTTCTCAGCCAAAAGGATAGTGGTGGTGCCATGTCTATATTAATGAAGTAAACCTTGAGATTGGTGTAGTTTCTCAGTGATCAACTATCCAGTGTCCCACTAGTACTGCCTTTGAAGAAAGGTACTTAGCACCAATCTTCATAGGCAAGCCAGTGACTGTGCAGTTCTTCACTGCATTTACATCCAAGGGACATAGTTAGCTCAGTTCTCTCGATCAACGAACCGAGGGAGAAAGAACGTCCTCCCAGGACTGACTGGGGTTCGATTCCAACCAATATGTTCAAGAGGTAGTAATCCCTCACATTGTTCCACTCTACCAGAGAATAGGTAGACTTGATTCTGGTATAGAAACCATTAAAGATGGTGCAAGCTATCATATCTCAGCATTTACAAAGGGGTTTTGAATTCTTAAAAGGATCAAATAATAGATTGGCCATCCCACTCGTCAGAGCTAAACACCATTCAGAGTGTGTGGTCTATTTGGAAAACTGAGTTTGGAAAGAGGATTCATAATCCCTACTAGTGTCCCACGGATGTGAAGAGTTTATACGTGAAGCACAAGAGGTATGAGATGGTTTGCTGTCGGGTGTCACAAACGGTGACTAGGCAAGGCAGACTCTCACATGACTAATAGTTATTAGTCATCGGTTTGTTATCTTTCACGCTATGAGATCAGTTGACTCATAGGTTTTCACATGACGACGCAATAGCGTGTCATTGGTTTATTATGATTGGTTGATATTTTGACATGACGCACGATTGTGGTCATGTGGTTTATGTATTTCGCACATGACTCATAGTTATGAGTCATGGGTT
>Ga0307507_10006241_pt1 | contig 18520 bp, 2 predicted proteins | sample 7_EM_MG_FD_207223 | JGI IMG/M metagenome (GOLD analysis project Ga0307507, IMG submission 207223) | Populus trichocarpa ectomycorrhiza microbial communities from riparian zone in the Pacific Northwest, United States - 7_EM | ecosystem: Host-associated > Plants > Roots > Unclassified | place... | reverse complement strand
TCTCTGGTTATTCCCTTCTCTTCTTTACGCAACGTCTTGTTCTCTTCAAAAGCTATATACCCTTAGATTTAGATAGAATTTATATTGTTCCTTCGAATCTTCCCCGAAGCCTCTTCGCGCCCTTACAAGTTATACTTAGATATAGATAGCTAAAATAACACGACCCTTTAATTAGCTGGGTTAAAGAAATACTAAAGTTCCATATAACCTACTATTATAGTTATTACTTAAAAAACCGTTTACCCTACGAACACGCATATAACTATTTAAATTTAACATAATATAAATTGCCTTTGCTATAAGCCTTAAACTAAAATAATAAAGCTATAACTGCTGATTACGGTAAAGACTATAAAGATCTTATATTAAAACCTCTTGAAATTCGCATAATATAGGCCGCGCCCTTTATCTTATTAGTAAAAAGACAAGATTATAAAATCTTTGCTATAACTATAGAAGATATTAAAAAGGCACTAGAACCGAAACAGTATATTAATTCTTAACCTCTTATACCTAAAGAGTACCATAATTTAATTAATAAGTTTAAAAAACGATTTGTAGACCAACTAGCCCTACACTAAGATAAGCACGATTTTAAAATGGAACTTAAGCCTAGCATAACACCAAAGTTCGGTCCGCTATATAGTATGTTATAAGAAGAACTACTTATAATACAATAATATCTTAATAAGCATCTAGAAAAAGGATTTATTCGCCCTAATTAATCTCCATTTGCCTTATCCATACTATTTATTAAAAAGCTAGGAGGAGGCTTAAGATTCTATATTAACTATTAAGCTCTAAACGCAATTATGATTTAAAACTAATATCCAATTCCCTTAATTTAAGAGACGCTTAACTATTTAGCAAAGGCATAGTACTTCACGAAGCTTAATATAGTTACTGCCTTTAATAAAATCCGTATATAAGAAGGAGATAAGAAGTATATAGCTTTTTATATATAATAGGGACTCTTTAAATACCTAATAATACTATTTAGCGTAAAGAATGGTCCCAGTACGTTTTAGCAATACATTAACAATACACTTTGTAAATTACTTAATGTATTTATTACTACGTATATTAACAATATCTTAATTTACTTGTCCTTGCTTTCTAAATATTAGAAACATATTAGAATAGTCCTTAAACATTTATAAGATGCGGGTTTATAATATAATATTAAAAAATACAAGTTCCACGCATCTAAAGTTATATACTTAGGTTTAATTATATCCCGTAACGGAATTAAAATGGACCCTAAGAAAGTTGCTATAATTATAAACTAGAAAAGCCCTAGCAACATATAAAATATTTAAGGATTTCTAAAATTTATAAATTTCTATTAATAATTTATTAATTACTTCTTGGAAACTGCTTAGCCGTTAATAAACCTAATAAGAAAAAACGTGAAATTTAAATAGACCGCTAAATACGAATAAGCCTTTAATAACTTAAAACGTCGCTTTATAACTACTCTAATTCTCGCCTACTTTAACCCTAACCTTAAATATATTATCAAAACAGACTCGTCCAATTATACGCTAGGAGGAGTGTTGTTACAATATAATAAGAATGGTAAGCTACGTCCAGTAGCCTTTCTCTCCCAGAAACTCGCCCCTGCTAAATTAAACTATAAGATATACAATAAGGAACTGCTTGCGATTGTTAGATACTTTAAATAATGGCGTCCCAAGCTTAAAGGATTGTTATTCCTAATACACGTGTTAACAGACCATAAGAACCTGCAGTACTTTATAACTATAAAACAGTTAACGCAGCGCCAAATTTATTAGGCCGAATACCTCTTATAATTTAACTTTAAGATTATATATTAACTGGGTAAACTTAATTAGAAGCCTAACATATTAACACAATAATCACAGGACCTACCTGCAAATGCTTTAGATAAACAAATTACAAATTATTTATAAATCTTATTGCCCCCTAAACATTTTAAAAAACTACGTCCTATATTTCTAGATACGGAACTTAATAGAAATGAATTAGAAGTTAATAAATAGGAAATAGAAATTAATAAGCTAATAGAATACGAATATAAAAACAATATATGGATAATTAATATAATAAAAGCGATTTGAACAGGAAAACGATAGTATAAGGATATTACACTTGCTAAATGCGAAATGCGAAATAATTGATTATACTATTAATAGAAGATGGTAGTTCCAAATTCCAAACCTTTACAATTTAAGATACTTAAATTTATACATAACTCCCCTATAGTAGGACATCCTAGCCATGCAAAGACTTATAAGATCGTTTAACGAGCATACTACTAGCCTATAATGCACGACTACGTATAAAAATACGTTCGAGTATACAGGATATGCGTGCGTAAAAAGACCTCCTACATAAAGAAGCAAGGAGTACTTCAACCACTACCAATTCTAATATAAAGATGGCGCGACATTTTAGTTAACTTTATAGTTAACTTGCCTAACAGTAATAGGTTTATAAATATTATAGTAGTTATTAACCGCCTTATAAAAATGCGACATATGATTCCTATAAACTCAATTAATACGATATTAGTAGCCGAATGTTTTGTTAAGCACGTCTTTAAGCTATATAGACTTCCTAACTTAATAATATTTAACTATAGAAGCCAGTTCGTTTTAGACTTCTAGCAAGCTCTATGCAAATAATTAAGCATTTAAACATGACTTTTAACTATATTTTATCTAGAGACAGATGGTTAAACTAAAATTGCAAATGCGATTATAGAACAATACTTATAAATATACTGCTCCTACCTGCAAGACGACTGGGAAAAATGGCTACCTTTAGCTGAGTTTACTGCGAATAACATAATAAATGTATTAATAGGCGTGACACTATTTTACGCGACTTACGGATAAGATCCTTAACTTGGATTTAAACCATAACCTAAAATTAATATAATAGGACCTATAATTAAACGAATCTAGTTAATTAACGCGCACAACTTTGCTAATTAAATAAAGTAGTTAACGGAACTATTATAAAGTGAATTAACGTACGCTTAAACGTTACAGGAATGGCATGCGAATAAAAGACGAGCTCCTGTATAGGACTTTAAGGAAGGTAATATGGCTTACCTAAATATACGAAACCTAAAGACTTAACGGCCATTAAAGAAACTCAATTAGAAGTTCGCGGGCCCGTACTGAATTAAGAAGAAACTAAGCCTATACGCCTATAAGCTTAAACTGCTAACTAAGATAAAAATACACCTAATATTTTATATAAGCTTATTACAACCTTTAAAAGATAATCCTATAACTTACGAAGTGCCGCCGCCACCTCCTATAATTGTTAATAACAGTAACGGTTCTTACTTTATTAACTTAATTGATAATATGCGATAGAAAATATAATCTAAATAATTTAAACTTCTTATTAAGTGGAAAGGATATAAAACACGAACCTAGGAAACCTATAATTAGATTAAGGCCAACGCGCCTTTCTTAGTAAAAGAATTCCATAAGGACCATCCTTCGCGGCCTACTCTGGCTGGATAGACACGATATAAAGGCAAATAACTACCACCTAACATGAAGACACGAAATATAATAGCAAGAAACTTAAAATTAAAAAGAACTTAAACTACATCACAATGCTTATAAGGCGATAAGTTATAAATTGTTTTAGACCTTTGGCTAAAGGGGGGGGTTACTATAACGGGACTAGCCCAGTTATAGTAGGAATGTCTTAATAAAACACTTAACAGATAAATTCTAACGCTTTAATTAAATTCTGCTAAGCTTTACTAAGTTGATTAAATTCTGCTAAATTCTGCCAACTTAATTAAATTCCACTAAGTTCTACTAATGTGATGGAATTTGGTCAAAACCTATTAAAATCCACATGGGCTCGTGCCTACGCACGGACATGGCCAGAGCTTTGTTAAGGATGCAGAGACGACAAGCCAAGGACCAGTCAATTAAATGGAAACGAGACTTAAGGGATCTAGCGGCAGAGGAAGTCAGTACTGCCCTTCAAGAACAGAGACAGTACCGAGCAAGGTCGCAAGTAGAAGGTCTCCTGCTAGCGTGCACGTCCCTGCGGCTTGCACCACATTTTTTTAAATAACGCATTACTCTAATTAATTAATAACAATTTAACCACTGCATCAAATAGGCTCAAATTTTAAAGTTATAACTAGGAATACTATGCGAAACTTCTATCCAACTATATAGTTGGTTAGGTAAGCGGGCGCGTTTCTCTACCGCCAAAGCCATGGGCTTCGGATTTTTACTACCTCTTTATTATTACTAGACTCCACCATTATTGTTACCCGTTTCTTTAACAGCAAGCCTCTAGACTGCTTTATAAGGCTCTAAACTTATTATTATAAGTCTCTTTTAAGCTGTAATGAGGCTAAACGTTAAGTAGTTTCATTGTCTTTTACCTACTTCTTTTGCTGTGCCAACTTCTCCCAATCTTAACGCCTTTGTTTTACTACTTTCTTATTATTTTTCTTCTCTTTCTATTTCTAAATTTTCGCCTAGGCTTTCTCTAGCGCTATTTATTGTTTTATAGCCTCCTCATCCCTAATAGCCTGCTTTATAGTCTTAAGTTTAGTTGGCAACCAGAAGGTAGCTTTACCTTTATTTATTATATAAATATTCTTAATATATAGCTTCCCTCTCTTTCGCCTTTTCTTCTTAATAATAATAGTATTCTTAAGCCCCTTAATTCGGGCTTATAAAATGCTATTCTTAGCTGCTATTTTCTCTACTAAGTTACCTAGTTTAGCCGTATTATATAACGGCTTAGTACTACTAATATGTTTTACAAGTCTCCGTACCTAACAGATATTTAATACTAAGTATATAGTTAACGTAGATAACGCAGATCTACTTATACTGGGCCGCTTAGGGGCCGCCGGCTTAACCTGGTTAAGTATTAGGTCTAAATCTAGGGGCTATAAGCCAGTTTTATGCCAGCCGCTAAGAATATTAGTTTCCGTAAAAGTATATTGCTAGGCGGCTTAAAATAAGCTATAAAACTCTCTCTTTGTAATGCAGTAAAGCCCTACTATATTATAGATCCATTTATTAAGCTCCTAGGAGTAGTAGTTTGCTAAAGGGTTAAAAAGGCTAACGTCTAAAGGCTAGAGTTAATGAGTTAAATAGGGGGAGTATACTGCTACTAGGATCCTATGCTTGAGGCACTAGTCTAAAAATGGTATATTAACGTAGCTGCTATGCCCGTTAATAAAGAGAAGCCGCCAGTTACGCCTATGCCTAGCTTTTGCTTTAGTGTAGTAATCAAAAATAGTAATTAACCACGCTATCCCTAGCTTGTTATTTGTCCACCCTAAAGGTGAACTTGCAAAATAGGCCGCATCTAGCTCGGTAGGCTTAAAATCGTTAAGCTAGGTATCTTGGATATTGCCTGTTATAGCCTAGTAGATAAGGGAGGGTGGAATATATATCCCGTCCATATAGATTGTTGCTATGCATGTAATCCATTTATAATTGCCATCCTGGCTAGTATTAATTAATTTACCCCTCTTTTCTAAATCCTTATTAAATATCCTCTTTACTTTCTAAAGGATGCCAATTAGGAAGCCTTTTTTATCTATATTATATGTATTTTGCGGAAGGACGTTATATTGCTTAATTTTAGCCTAAACCTTTAAAATATTAGTACAAATACTAGTATTTAGGAGGCTACAAACTAGCTCAAAATAAAGAGTATATTAATATGCATTATACGCCTTTTTACGGCTTAAATCTGCCGCCGCTAGGAAGCCAGATTTTAAGACCTTTTAATACCGCTTAATAAACTTATACGCTCAATTTTTTCTAGGGCGTTTTTTGACTATATCCTTAGCAAAGTTTCAGACCATTGCATAAATAGGAGGTAGCCCTTAATCAGTTAATTAATTAATCTTATTTACTAGGGTGAGCTGCTGTTGTGCTAATAGTAATAAGACATTGTCCTAGTAAATATACCGTAGGTCGATTTTGCCTTATGCACGCCTTGCAAGTGTCGTATAATGGGGCTGTTGTACTAGCGTTGTAGGAGCTAAAAGAGGCACGTTTTGTAAAGATAATGAATTTATTTTTATGTAATTTGGTAAAGAATTGATAGAGATAATTAATTTTGAAGTTTTCTATCTTATGGGTAAATGCACGTGCACGCTGCAGGGATATGCACGCTGGCGGGAGACCTTCTACACGAGATTGGGTCTCTCCTTAAAAGCCTTCTATTCTGGCTTAGCTTTATCTTCTTTTAAATTATCTAGATTATATTAGCAGCGGCTCTAAAGGCGTTCTGTAAAGAAACAGATATAGGTGGAAGCCTAAGGCTTAGTAGCACCCTACTGCGCAGAGCAACGATAGGCTAGAATAGACGGACGTATTAAGACCCAGTAGTAGTAGAAGATAGAGATTCCGTACTCTCTTAGGGAGACCCCCCCTCAGACGTTAAGAAGCAGGTGCCTTCCGTTATAGACGTGGCCGTATAAGGAGACCTACCGCAGCGTTTACCCGTTAAGGTCCCGCTAGGATAGTTATTTAGGACATCCTCTATCAAGACCACGGCTATGCAAGCAGACTGTCACAGAGTGAGTATAAGTGGTAATAATATATAGCGAAGTAGATATTATTAAGCTATGTACATGAACTGTGTAATAAAGTCAAGACGTTGCGTAAGGAGAGAAGGTAAGGAAACGGGAAGAAAGGGTATATATCGCTAGTTTGGTTGCTTGGTTGACACATATACGGAGCAGAATAGGATTTAAGTAGCGGTCCTAGCAGAACTTGGCAGGATTTGGTGGACTTGGTAGAATATGGCAGAATGCGGCAGATTGCTATTAGATTGCCGTAGATTACTATTAGATTGCTATTTTGTGGTCGGTCTCTTCTTGCTGCGTAGGTGGAACAGGTAGATATATATAAGGTGTTATAGAGGAGTCCCGTAACAGTACCCCCCCTTTAAACTTGAGCTTCTGCAAGATAGGGCTGAGGTAGTTCTAGGTGGAGTTTGTAAAAGTCTTCTGCGGCTTGTGTAAGTCCTACAGAGTTAACGGGTTCCTATAAGGGCTTAGTAAAGCCTCTCTATTTTGTAAGATATATATATTTGCGTTTCTGTTTGTCGTACTTAATGTTGTTAACTCTTTTGACGAGGTATTTATCCTTACCATCCACTTTAACTGGTAGGGGAGGGTCTTAGATCTGTCTAGGTAGGGCGTCTAATATAGGGGCGGTAGGGCGGAGGACTAACATATAGAATATAGGGTGGATTTTAACTGTATTAGGGAGCTTTAGTTGGTAAGCATAAGGAGAGATAACTTTTTTAACCTTATAAGGGCCGGCGTTCTTCCAGTTAAGTTTCTTAGTAGGTTGTTTTATGTTTAGATTTCTTGTGTCTAGCTAGACGAAGTCACTAATTTGGTAAGCTAGTACTAGGGTTTGGTTCTTATTTACTGCGGCTTTATAGATAGACTAGGCCTATGTTATTTTGTTAATAAGGAACTCTTATAGTTCTTCCATCTTCTTTATAAATTCATTTGCTTCTATAACTTGTAAGGCCTAATAAGCTAGGCGAGGAATATTACTAAAGGGTTTAAAACCCATTTGCGGGTGCTAGCTGTAATTAGCCAGAAATGGGGAGACCTTTATAGTTTCTAAGACGGAGTTATTTGCAGTAAACTTAGTAAATGTAAGCCAGTCTATTTAGTTGTCCTGTAAATACGACGTGTATATCCAAATATACTGTTCTATTATAGTATTTGCACATTCCGTTTGACCGTCCATTTCTGGGTAATATACTGTAGACAACAGCGCTTTAATACAGAGTTGGGTAGTTAGTTTTTCTTAAAACACTAAGATGAACTAGCGGCCTCTATTAGAGACAATTATTTTAGGAAGTCTATAGAGTTTCTATACGTAATCCAGGAACAGTTGGGCGATAGTAGGTGTTAATATATTAGGGTAGGCAATTAAGTATCTTATTTTGGATAGTTGGTTTATAACTACTATAATGTTCGCACAGCCTTTACTTATAGGGAGATTAATAACGAAGTTAATTAAGATATTCTTCTATCTTCGGTCTGGAACAGGTAGTGGCTTTAAAAAGCCGTTATACTTCTTATATAAGGCTTTGGCTTGTCAGCAGGTATAATAGCTAGAGACGTACCTTTATATTATATCGTGTATGTTTGGCTAGTAGTACTCCTATTGGAGCAGCTCTAGGGTTTTTCCTCAGCCTGGGTGGCCGGCTATTAGTAGATTGTGTATATGTTTAAGGAGCTTGAGCTTAAGTTCGTTGTGGTTAAGTATAACTAGGCGGTTCTAGTAGTATAAGCGTTCTCCGCGAGCTTTATATTCACTTAGAGAGATCTTTTTGGAGCGTCTAACGCCATCTTAAATTAACTTAAGTGTCTCTTAGATAAACTTGTTATTTGGGTATTTATTAACTATAATCTGCTTAATTAATCGATTAGTTATTTTAAGGATGTATACTATGAGGTCTTTAGCTAGGGGATTAAATAATTTGGGGCAAAGCAGCGTTTAATTATGGTAGGCGCGCGCTTCTTCCTATACTGTTATGTCTTGTAAATGTCGAGTTAGGGTATTAGGTTTTTGACCTTAAACGCCTAAGTGGTACGTGATTGAGAATTGGAAACGAGATAGATATTCTAACTAGCGGGCTTAATAATAACTTAGCTGTTTTATAGTTGTGAAGTACTATAGATTCTTATAGTTACTAAGAACCTTAATTAGAAATCCGGCGCCTTCTAGTTTGGGTTGCTATTGTTTAAAATATCTAATAATAGCTAACAATTCCTTATTGTAGATCTCGTAGTTATATTTGGCTGGACTTAATTGTTTTAAAAAGTATACTACTGGATATAGTACTCCTTCCTTGTTATACTGAGACAGAATACCTTTAGTGATGTAGTTAGATAAATCAGCTTCTATAATACTCTTTTAGTTTAGGTTAAAGTGTTGGAGTATAGGTGTAGTGGTAAATATGACTTTTAGATAGGCAAAGACCTTCTTGCATTCCTTATTAAAGATAAAGGCTTTATCCTTTTGTATTAGAGCCATAAGAGGTAAAACTAGGGCGGAGAAGTTATTAATAAACTATTAGTAGAAATTAGCAAATCTTATAAAGGCTCTTACGTCTTTAACATTCTTAGGTTCTTGCTAGTTTATAATTACTTTAATCTTCTTTGGGTCCATTTGTATGCCGTTTATAAAGATAATAAGTCTAAGGTATAGAACTTCCGTTTTATAGAACTTGTATTTATCTATATCTAATTATAGTCTAGCTCTATATAGGGCTTCTAGAATAAGGTTAATGTGTTTTTTATATTTAGCTAGGTTATTGCTATATACCAGGATATCGTTAATATAAGCAGTATAGAAAACGTCTAGGTAAGGCTATAAGGTATTATTTATAAAGTATTAGAATAAACTTGGGGCATTTATAAGGCCAAATAGTATTACTAAGTATTTAAATAGTCTATATCTAGTACGGAATGCGGTAAGCTATTTATCTCCTTTTATAATATGGAGGCGGTTAAATATGTAGATAAGGTTAAGTTTTATATAGTAGTAAGCCTTACTTAATTGGTTTAGTGTCTCTTAAATTAATGGGAGTGGGTACTAATTCTTAATGGTAATAGCGTTAAGAGCTTAGTAGTCTATATAGAAGCGTAGACCACCGCTAGGTTTCTTAATGAAGATTATAGGTATAGTTATAGGCGAAGAGCTTGCTCTAATAAATCCTTTACTTAGGTATTCGTCTAAGTACTTCTATAGCACTTAGAGTTCGTTTTGGGATATTCTATATAAAGGTCTAAATCCTGGCTATTTTCCTTCTTTGAGTATGATCTTATAGTTATATAGTTGGTGTTCTACTAGTTTATTAGCTTCCTTTTATAAAAATACTTCTAGGTTGTTATGGTGGCATACTAGTACTTTTATGGCAGGGTTAGTATGTTTCTTTAGTGCTAAGGCCTTTTTAATATCGGCTATTATAATAGTGAAGATTGTATATTTAGGTTTCTTGGCAAGTCGTGCTAATAGGGTAGCTCTAATTATATAGATATCTAAGGTGTTAAGTGAATTTGGATTATCCTTAGTTTCTTATATAGTTTTTTATTTAGGTTTAAGTTTAGTATTAGGTACGGAGTTGGTATTAGATTTAGGTTTAGGTTCTTTAAGTATCCTTTTTATAGTAAAGTACTAGTTCTTTTAGTACTTTTATATATTAAGCTTAAGCTTCTGCTTGGTTTAGGGTATAGTAATTGGAGTTAGTTTATATAGTTATATGTTATTTCCGGGTTTTTAATGGACGTTGGTGGAAATCTTAGACTAGTAGATCTTGGTGGATTTTCTAGATTTTGGTTTAGGGTCTGAGTAGTGGGTTGTAAGACACTTCTACTTATAATAGGAGGTGGTAAATAGAAGCTTAAGGTTGTCCTAATTAATAGTTACCTTATATAGCTTTATCTAGGGTTGTTTAAGGATTACTAAGTAACCTAGGGTAGTAATAAAAAGCCTAATCAGTTCTTTGTGGTTTAGGTATTGGAGTCTTAGGAATACTACGTGGGTAATATAGCCTAAGATAGTGCGTTTGCCATTAAATCTAAATACGTTAATATGCTGGTTAAGGGGGGTTAGAGTAAAACTATTATCTTATATAAAGATCTTGTTAATAAATCCTATGCCGCTGGCTCCTATATTAATTAGGACTTAAGCATTAACCTATTAATTGTTCTGCCAAAGACAATAGTTGACGGTTATGCTGTGATCCTAAGAGTTAGAGTTTATGACATTTAAAGCATTTAATGAGATCCTGAGGCAGCGCCGTTTTGGAGAGCGACTTAGCTCTAGAACCTTCCTTTTAGAGGCAATTAGGGTGGAGTTCTTATAGTATATTGGTTGTAGCTTTGTCCTTATAAGTGGTGCTTACTAGATATGGGGCTGGAACTAGGTGGAGATTGGGGATAGTAACTAGAGGATTAATATGGTAAATGGCTGCTAGTGTTGGCCGTTTATAATTTACATTAGGGTAGGGGGAAGGAGTAGTAGTTGGAGAAGTAGGAGCTACTTTTACACTTAAAATAGAGGCCTAGCTTAGTGCGTTGTTCTTATTTAAAGGACCCTAGTAGGGCGTATCCTAGGGTTCTAGTGTTGATATTTATGGCGTTAGGGTGCTTAGGCTGAGATAATAGCTTAGTAGACGTTTATGGGGTTGTTATATTGTATTAAGGAGCGGACTTTAGTGTTAAACGTAGTATATTATTATACCGTTTATTAATAACGTTTGCGTAGGCGTTAAGGGCTCCTGGTAGGTCTATACCTATTAGGGAGGTTTTTAGTTTAGGACTTAGGGATTTAATAAGGCTGTTAATTAGTATGGAGTCGTTCCAGCTTATTTCTTTTGCGTAATGGTTAAATTTGGAGAAGTATACTGGAAAGCTTTTTATTCCTTAAGTTATATAGTTTATCTTTCTCTGAGTAGTAGCTTGGCGGTTTGGGTTACTATATGTGGCTTCAAGAAGTACAATTAGGCTTGGTACTAAGTTCGGTTAAAGAGGTTTAATAAGGTTAGCTATATCTCCTCCTAGTTGACTTAGGGCATAACAGAGTTAGTTAGCTTTAGTTAGGTAGCGGTTAGTGTTACCAATTAGCTTATTTTTAAGCCGGCTTAGGAATAATTGGAGTTCTTATTGTTTACTAGTAAATATTAGAGGGTCTAGTAATTGTTTAGATTGTTATAGTACAGTAGTTGGTTTTATTGGTGGGATAACTATTGCTAGTTTAGGGCTTGCGTTCCGCGTATTGGCTTTTAGTAATAGTGACTGGTCTTAAGGGCTTAGCGTGGATATCTTAAGGGTGCGGATTTCTTCTTAGAGGGCCTTAATTATTTTCTAGTGCCGTGCTTCTTGTTTGGCTTACTGTTAAGCTATAGCAGCTTAGTTTTGTATGAGGGCGTCTATAAAGGACTTTTGTATATCTGCCAATTGTTCCTGGAGTGCGGATATAATGTCGGTGGCTGTTATAGGGGCTTTAAGGTTGTTTTGTATTTTAAATGGGGCGGGGCGGAGTATAGGTTTTAACGCAACATAGTGTCACAGAGTGAGTATAAGTGGTGATAATATATAGCGAAGTAGATATTATTAAGCTATATATATAAACTGTGTGATGAAGTTAAGATGTTATGTAAGGAGAGAAGGTAAGGAAACAGGAAGAAAGGGTATATATTGCTAGTTTGGTTGCTTGGTTAACACATGCACGGAGTAGAATAGGATTTAAGTAGCGGTCCTGGCAGAACTTGGCAGGATTTGGTGGACTTGGCAGAATATGGCAGAATGCGGCAGATTGCTGTTAGATTGCCGTAGATTACTATTAGATTGCCGTCTCGTGGTCGGTCTCTTCTTGCTGCGTAGGTGGAAACAGGTGGACGTGTGTAAGGTGTTATGGAGGAGTCCCGTGACATAGACCAGCCGCAGTATGTACCTGTTTAGGCAGCAAGGGAAGTACACCACGTGTTTATTCCAACGGTAGCAATGCTAGATTCTTTTAGGCAAGGGGTTTTATGGTTTAGCGGAAAGAATATCTTAAGGTTTATTAAAGACTATAAGGGTATATGTTAAAGGTATTACGTAGGCGAAGAATGTAGGCTTGCGTGTCTCCCTGACTATTGCGAGGATATGTACGCGGAAGCTATCTAGGTAATGCCAGAGTTTAACCAAGGAGAATGGAAAGGACTAGTAAACTGCCTTAGAGCCAAGTACCGAGCAGACGACTTCTACCGACGCATGGAGACAAGAGACTTTATGGAAGCTTTCGTTCAAAAATCTGCGGAACAACCAGGCAACCTACGTTACTACGTGCAGGACTTTACTACTGTCTCAGCCAAAGCTATAGCGGCGGGCAATCTGTCAGATCTGTGGAGAGGGCGATGGTTTATGCAAGGACTTCCTACTAAGTACCGTAGGCACGTAATGGAAAAGATAGGAGCCGTACAGGGTTGCAAATCAATCAACTTAACTCAACTAAGGCCTTGAATTGGTTGAATTGAAAGCTTTATAAGCAGAGAGCTTAGTTGGTTAAATTAATTAACTCAATATTAAGATCTTGGCAACTATTTCAACTAAATTCAACTGGTATAGGAGTTAGCAACTATCGCAAGTCTTAGTATAGTGTTAATGTAGGAGGACCTACGTAGTAAGGTTTATATTACTTCCTACCGTCCTTCCTATCGCCCGGCTGTTAATATAAGTCTATTACAAGTCTTAATATAGTGTTGACTTACCTTCCTACCGTATCTATACCTTTCCTTCCTTCCGCGGCCGCTTTAGCTGCCCATCTACTATATTAATTACACCTTCCTTATCCCATGATCCTACCGCCATTGAAGCTCTAATTATATTAGATTATAATCGTGCGCGATTAGCAGTAAGGAGCAAGCCTATAAGGCTAAATATATGTTTGGGGTCTAATAATATTAGTAGAATAGTTATTAAATTAAAAGCTATGCGAGCGAGTTATAGATATAGGGTCCCTTTTACCCTAGCTTACTAATATGCAATTAGATCGGTATATTAAACGTCCTTAAGGTAACCTGCTTGTGCAAGCTAATTATTATACTCGTCATAATCGCTTATAGGTATAGGCTAAGCAAAGCCGCCAATAAAGTAGTTATTAATTTTAGATAAGGAGACGCGCTGCTGTATAGGAGGCTCGCCGTCAGTAGTTAATTTAATTAGAAGATATTTATACTTAAGCTATAGATTGCGAATAGCTTGCTTAGCTACTTCCTTTTAACTAGCTCGGCCCTTACCCGTCTAATATTGATTAGCGAAAGTCTATTTAATTAACGGATTAAGGACTATGTATTACGGACGCTTTAAGTACAATGTTACGACTACTTAGGGAAGAGTTGTAGGAAGCTAGTTGGTTGATATAAGCACGGTCCAGGATGGATCCAGTGGAACTATATAATGAGGAATGGTAAGCGAGTTACATAATGTTATACGCGGTATACGAAGTGTACGCAGTATACGGCTATGTATAACACGTATAACACGTACCTTATGTATAAGAGAGGATTTCTTAGGAGTATGGTTGTGTATTTAAAGGACCTCAGTCCCTACTGTAGATAGTTCTCTCCTTGTAGTAAATCTTAGAATATAATTAGAGTTAATCTATTAGGCAACTACTCTACCAGTTATTATTATATTATTGTTTTATTCTTACCTATATACCTAGCCCAATAATAGAACCCACTGTAGTCTAAGCTACAAGGTTCCGTTACACATTCACTACTAAGGTTATGGTATTGGAACAAACTCAAACAATATACCACTAAGAGTAGCACCAGTCGCAATAGCGTTGGTAATAGCTACAACCTCAGGACTAGGAGATACTAGTATAGACAATAGGGATTTTTAAGTGGTTATACAAGGTTAGTTACAGGAAATAGTTAATTACTTATAAGACAATAATAGGATACTTAAAGAACGCATTAATGGAATTAGAGTAGTAAAGATTAAGTTACCTTTAATTAAACAATTCTTAAAAGAGAAGTTAAAGCTCAAGGAATTTCTTATATAAATGCACTTTAAGGTAGTACAGAAAGGAGCAAAGTTAGCAATATTATTAAATTAAGTAGCCTATATAGGATTATTCCTGATGGGGAGGGCACTTAAGTGGTTTAAGCTATATCTTACGGAAATATAGGCCAATAGCATAACAACTATTAACCAAGACGTACGGTATATATTTGCCAGTTAGAATAGGTTTGTAGAACAACTAATATAGATATTTAAAGACCTAGAAGCCATAACCACAGCGGAACGAAAGCTTTAGAACTTAGTATAACGCACTTTAGCAATTAAGTATACAACATAGTTTTAAACACTAGCCATATAGGTTAAGTGGAACGACAAGGCGCTTATAGTATAGTATAAATAGGGACTTAAGGCTAAAGTCTAGAACGTAATTATCCTAATAGAAGATACGGATACTCTAAGAGAGTTAATAGACTAGTTAATAAAGATTAATAATAGGATCTACCAAAGGGAATAAGCTAAGAAAGGGTAAGACAGAGTTCTATAGTTATATAAGGCGCAGAGTACGCAATAACAGATATAGAGTTAAAAACTATAGAATGGCGTAGAGCTAATGGACCTAAGCGGTACTAAAGAAACCTAAAAATAGGAAAAGAAACTATAGAAACCTAAAGGTTAAGGATTAAGTAATTAAAGGACTTAGGAGTAGAGGCTAAACCAGGGATCTTAGCAGCAGAAAACATTTAGGCGGACTCTATAGCAAGAAAGATGGTTTAAAGATAGAGCTTGCATAAATTGCGGAAAATAGGGTTATTTCGCCAGAGACTATAGAGGTGGTTAGAGTAACTATACAGTAAAGGGAACTAGACTAGCAGACAGCACATATATATAGAGGGACAATGGTGCACTATAAGGAACAAAAGAATATTCAATTAACAGTTTTGCGTATTATTATAACAACGTATACCGAATTTATAAGGACGCTAAGTATAGCGCAAGCTATTGGCTATAGGAGCTATTGTTATCTAAGTTTAAAGGAACCAACAAACCAGCTTATAGATTAGATATTAAAGATAATAAGTTTAATAAAGGCAAAGTATTTACCAACAATAAGGTAATAAAGGCAGCTTACTAGGAGCATGCAGACCTTAGAAAAGTCAAAACAGAAGTAGAGACTAAGACCATCACAGAATAGGGTTTAGTAATGGGTATTACAACACCATTAGATACGATTTCCATTGCTTTATAAGATAATAGGAGTAATGTTTAGAAGAAACTAAGCAAGTAGATAACTACTAGTGCTAGCTTATTACTTAATAAAGGTAAAAGGCCATAGGCTTAAGATTCTTAAGAAGAGATAAAAAAGGCTTAAGATTCTTAAAGTAAGATAAGACACACTTAAGGACCCACAACGGACGAAAACTGATAGGAAAGGGTAGTAACTTAGTTTAGTAACAAACAAATAAGTATAGGACGCAAGTTCAAGAACTACAAGTTTGGAGAACGAATAAGAACATTAGTAATCCTAGGTAAACACAGTATTTAGCCTAAAGATTAAATAGTTAATACTAGGATTAAAAAGCAAGACGACTATAAAGATCCAGCTATAAGACGCAGAAAATAAGAAACTATAGATAAGTTTAGGACAAGAATTATTATATAGCAAGAGTAAAAGCTAGATAAGAGGTTAGCTATGCTAGGTTATATAAGGGACAGAGCACCTATGCAAAGAGTTACTAATAGGCCGAGTGCAAGGACACTTAGGGTAAAATAGTTAGATAAACTGGAATAAGAAGAGAATCTAGATATTCTAACCAGGTTTAAAGAAAGACATACTAAAGGATATCATAATATAGTGATAACAAGGTACTTTCTAACAGATAGACTATATACACTAAACCAGTTGTACAGAAAGTGGTATAGGCAACGACACAACGATAAATAGGCAGATTTTTATATATGGCTGGACAAAAAAGTTGTCTAAGACTAACCTATTACGGAAAAACGTATAAGTTATATTAAAGGAGTATTAATTATAACGTTAAGAAACCTAGAAGAGGGATCTAAGGACTAAAGAAGTAAGCAATAAATCTTAGTACCCGTAGCAGAGATACTAGTAGTTAGGTTAACTAGGTATAGGTTTAAACTTAAGAATAAAGATAAACTAAGAGTTAACCCAAAATATGTAGCGTATTATACACTATTATAGATAGCTTATGTGGATGATATATATAATATATATAGGGCACCTAAAGATAAGAACTAGAAGTACCTAGTAAGGATATATTAGGCACCAGAAGAAAAGCGGTTTAGGAACGCTAAGTATATATATAGTTGGCACCTAGTAGAAGTATAAGGTTAAGGAGACTTAACACTTTAACTAGAAAGATTCCTTATGGAAGAATGCCTAGATAGATAACAGTAGTAAAAGTGCCTAGAGAACACTTGTCTATAGTATATAAAGGAAAAAAAACGAACTAAGTATTGGCCTAAGTTAGACTAAGTATAGACAGGATCTAGTAGCTAATAGTTAGGAAAAGGGGAGGCGTTAGGACTAGAGGGAACTAGTATTAGAGCCTTAGACCCTTAAAGGAATTTAAGGTTAGCACCTAAATTTAAAAGTTAAGTGGCAAGATCAGCAGTTTAAAGCGTTAGTAGATAGTAAAGCAATTAGGAACTATATATTACTAAAAATAGTAGAAAAAATGGGGTTACTATATAGACAGAAGGAACACCTATATCTACTTATAACAATTTTAGGAGATTAGATAGCCTATAGAGGAGGTATTATTAATCTCAAAACAGGACCTATTTAGATAACTATTAAAGGGAGACCAGTTAGAATGTCTTTTAATATCCTACCGTTAGGACAGGACAAGGCGATACTAGGAATACCTTAGTTATAGGAGTACAATCCAAAGATTAATTGGGTTATAGGTTAGGTTAATATTAAGGATATATAATAGTATAAAGTGCGACAGTAAACCAAGTTGGTATAGTACTAAGTTAGAGCGATATATAAAGAGACTAAGCAAGGCTTAAGTTATATACTAAAGAGATACTATAAGTATAGTAAAAAGTTATAGTTACTAGAAAGTGAAAAGCTATTAGAGTATACAGCATAGGACTATAAGATAGAATTAGAAGAGAAAATAAGTTTAAAGTTCTTTTTAATCTACAAGCTTACTGAAACAGAGTTAGTAGTGCTTAAGGAGTTTATCTAAGAGAACTTATAAAAGGGATATATTAGACCATTATAGTTATTAGTAGGATATCTAGTACTATTTATCCTAAAGAAAAACGGAAAACTTAGAATGTATATAGACTATAGATAGTTAAACAGTATTACTAGGAAGGATAGGTATCCTTTACCCTTAATTAGCGAAATCTAAGACAGGATAGGCAACGCAAAGATCTTTACGAAAATAGATTTAAGATAGGCATACCACCAGATTAGAATTAAGGAAGGCAATAAATAGAAGGCAGCCTTTAGGTTAAAGGAAGGACTATATAAGCTATTAGTTATACAATTTGGGCTTATAAACGCACTAGTAACGTTCTAAAAGCAAATTAATAGTATATTAGGAGAACACCTAGATGAATTTATTATAGTATACCTTAACAACATTATTATCTACTTAGAGAGTAAGGAAGAACATAGAGAATATATTAAATAGGTCTTAAAGAGACTATAACATCGGCAAAATATGGTACCCTTTCAATGGCCTTAATGGTTGGTGGTTGACGCAATTGGCGCGCAGTTAAGGTTATTTGGCAACTCGACCGACTAGCCTATGTCGTGTTTTTTTAACACGCAGCCTGCGCGCAGCCTACGCGCAACCTACGCGCAACCTGCCAGTAATCTGCGCATTTAGCAACCATAATTATATTTACCTCTTTTATACTAATAACATATTTTAAATAAATAAAAGCTACTTTAAAGCTATTTATAAGGCTAGTAAAATAAATAAT
>Ga0307507_10006240_pt1 | contig 18528 bp, 19 predicted proteins | sample 7_EM_MG_FD_207223 | JGI IMG/M metagenome (GOLD analysis project Ga0307507, IMG submission 207223) | Populus trichocarpa ectomycorrhiza microbial communities from riparian zone in the Pacific Northwest, United States - 7_EM | ecosystem: Host-associated > Plants > Roots > Unclassified | place... | reverse complement strand
CAAAAAAAAAAAAAAACATTCTTTTCTTGGCTTGTTGTCTCTATCTTTTCTGTTCTCTCTCACTTCCAAGGTTTGTAAGGACAGAGAGAGAGGAGGATGGCCGTTGGATTTAAAATGGGACAGTTGGATTTGAGATCAACGGTTGTTAGAGGTTTAATGCTTGTTAATTTTTTTTTTAAATTACAGTGATTTTGTTGATAAATTGAAAAGGACGTTACTTAACAACATTTTAAGCATATTTTCAATAGGAAAGTTATCCCAAATACATAAAATCCATTTTTTTGGAGAATAACCAGAAGAAAATAACTGTTTAAACCGCTAATTTTTTTCACACTGCAATTAGCTGATTCTGTTTTCCAAACCTATTTTTTTCATAGAGTAAAAATTACTTTTATGGGTAGTAATTTTCATCACTATTAAAAATGATTGTTGAGGAGACGAGGAAGCAATCCATGTTCGTATCTAATGCAAAGAAGAGTTGATCACATCACCTACCAAAACATGACAATTATAGAAGCTTTCTTTTTAGATGATTAGGTTAAAGATTCAGAAGTAGTCCAATTTTCTATTTCCATCCTGTAAGTAATTTTTTTCCCCTTCAAATTTTGGTTTCAAATTGTTGAAATTACACCATGGATCCTGAAGTGCTAAACAGCCTAAATCAACACCCTGATTCGACATATCTTCCTTCCTGCCTACATGAATTTGGCATCCTCGTGATATGATCAGTTTATCAGAATCAAATGCTAAATTTCCAGGCAACAAATTTCCATGACATTCAACAAAATGAATTTTATCAATTTAGCAACAAGTTTTAGAATAAAATAATGCTAACTTCTCAAAAATAAAAGATAATTCATGAAGTTATTAACTTCCATCTAAATTGTCTACGTGATTCAAATTAAACATGACGAGAATTGATAAGAAATAACTCCGTCAAAATATAATTTAATATTTTTAAATAATATTTTCTTCTCAAAATAGTATTGTTTTAATTTTTTTAAGAAATTTTTTTAAAACAATATCGTTTTAAATTAATTTAGATTAACTCTTATCTTATAACCTAAATCGGAGCAAAGTTTAATAAATTTAATTTATTGGATCGTTGAAACATGAATCAAATTTTCAACAAGAGATTTCGGTAGATGTTTTTCTCTATAAAAGTAGCATTATTGTTCAAAGTGTAACTTCTATATACAATGAAGGAAGGAGTGGAAGAGAAGGGAGACATGACATGATACTGTCAAATAGAGTAAGCAATCAAATGTAAATCCAGCAAAGACAACAAAGGCATGATAAGGCCACATGATTGGTTTTGTTCTTTAAACAATGGTTTTTTTTTTTTCCTTTTCGAACTTTTAACAATAATTATTTGGAGCCTATGTAAGGATGTTCTGCTTTCTTCCTTGCAATAGCTTTGGACTCAGCAATAAGTAGATCTACTTTCTTCCAACTTTCACTTTCCTTTTACAAGTTTTGACTCAATAATGCTTGATGTAATAAGAGGATAAAAGGATGACAAGCTAAGAAGATGTCACCTAGTCACAGTGTTCAAGCATCAAAAGTTGTTAAAGAGGTAGTCCCACATGTGGGTTACCTGTTGTCCAGTGGAGCAGCTCTGCCCTATTAAAGGTCATAGAGCGCGAGTGTTGATGAAATTATGTAAACATTCTTCCTATTGTATGGAGTCCAAGACTCCACGGTGCTAAATGACACCCCAAAATTGCAGGACCAGAGGGGCACAAGATTTGCTGAGAACTTCAGCCAAATCCTATTGCAAGTTCTATGACAGCAGATAGTGCTGGACTTGGGCAAGAAAAATAAAAACAGCTGAAAGTGCCACAGCAATAATTTAATTCTCCCAGAAAATTCACGCTGAAAAATGGGATGGAAGAACTTGATTATCTTTGGCTGACTGATGTAGAATACAGCAGTGATATAAAAAAAATCTGAACTCTGTGGTTGGGAAACTCTAGTTTTTGAGCAATTGTAACGTGTACACAGAACTTAGGTTTATTAAATTAATGTGAGCTTATTATGTACAGGTATGTGATGTGAGGAGGCTACAAACAACATTCACCAGTAAATTACATGCTGGCAACTATCTTACGAAGCTCTGATTCCACCTCTGGTTCTCCATCAGAACCCTCCACAGTTGCCTACATAAACATCAATTGATTAGACATGAGAACTTTGGAGACAAGGATCATCAATAAAGATTTTTTTTATAAAGATGCATCCAAAGATTAATACACCACCTCAGATGACTTTAATTTGTTTTTTGAAAGATAGTGATCCAACGCACCCCTGCCGTACAGGATTTTGGCTCCGGCTCCACGTTGCTTAGGTCCAATAGCCTCTTCATCAACTACAACAGCATCTATTATATCAGCCCCCCTTCTTACATCAGGAATCTGCACAATTTAGGAGGTAGAATTGCATTATCTAATTGTTTTCTGAAATACAGAGAATAGATGCATTTCCAGTCAATAAACATCACAATCAAGTTGAAACCAAAAGAGTCCCAGAGCCTTGCTTCTGTTTCTCACAGGACACATTTGGGAAGATTAGGCCCAAGGTCTGGGATATAAATAAAAACGGAGAAAAATCTTAGAAACAATTGACAACAACCAATGCAAAATCCTATCTCAGAACATGAAATCAAATGACACTATGAACATTGAAGGACCGGTTAGTTGTAATGAACCCTAGAGGTCCACCTCATGGTAAAATACTATTCAAGGAAGATAATGGTTGTCAATCATATATGAGGTACTTCTTCTTTGTAGCTCTTTCTTTTTCCATTTTCCCTCAAGAAAGTTATACCTACCCCACCCTGTGGATGGACTCCCTTCCAGTCAAATGCAAAGTTAAAGGCATTTTAACCTGGACCACCTCTGGGCCATTGGCACATGGACGAATCCAATAAATTCAGTTTACAAAGGGTCAATACTAAAAGAAGAAGTTTGGAACTGGAAGAGACTTATATATGATGCTTTAATTATTAGCGTCCATCTTTCAAATATACCGGGACAGGCTTCTTCTCATAATATAAATTTTCCATCAGAATCAGGAATTGCCCAAAAAAACAGAGAGGGGAGGGATGTCATACCTCATACATGGAATCCATCAAGATGTTCTCTAATATGGACCGCAAGGCCCGAGCCCCAGTATTTTTGGTTATTGCTTTTATAGCAATTGATCTCAAAGCATGTTCTGTAACATGTAGCTTGACCTGAAGGGGGGAGGGAGAATTGGATGGCTTTAAAACTAAACATGTTTACTGTCCAAGAGAATAAGCAACAAATTCATTAAGAGTACAATGTTTATCCAAGAAAACATCTAAAAGAGCGTGTGGCTTGGAAAAACGCTTACACCATTCATTTGGAACAACTTCCTGTATTGCTTCCCAAGGGCATTCTTTGGTTCTGTCAGAACCTATAGAACATTATTTCCAGTTAGGGAGTGACAAAGAAGTCCAAATAAACAATAAGGTTATAAACAATGAGGAAATTCTTCACGAGCATATGTAGACCAAACGCATCAATTACTTTGTTTCCACCAAACCACCGTAAATGTGGAAAATGGAAAAGGGCAAGTCTAAGCTTATTATCCATGATATCAAACAATTTTCAAACCTCTCCATGATTCCAACAGAAAGCTAGCATCATTAAAGAGAACAAACATGTGTTGATTTATTAGACAGGGAACATTTCGACAATATATACCTGGACAAGTTGATCCTCAGTGAGAGCTGATAAACTGACGAGGATAGGAAATCTTCCAACAAATTCAGGTATCAAACCATATGAAACAAGATCACTGCTTTCAGCCTGGCAAAGATTTCAGTTCAAATAATATGCAAGTATCTAAAAGCAGTTAGTAGCAAAGACAAACAGTGGCAGCTGCATAAAAGTCAAAGGGGGGCCATCAAAGATGTTGCTAATTGAAGACCAGTTTTCACTTACAGTCTCCAATAAAGATGATGTCATGGCAGCACTCGTAACACCACCTGTCCTCATGTTTGCACGTACTGGTGCACCAAACCCAATCGATGAATCTTGGCGCCTGCAAGGATGTCATAAATATTTACTTACATTTCCCTTTTCGAAAAAAGGATTCATATTTTACCACATGAAGAGAGAGAGAGGGCGAGAGGATGTATGTATGTAAAACCTTTCAGAAATGGTCTTCTCCAAATCAATAAAGGCACCCCCACATATGAAAAGAATATCCTTTGTGTTGATCTATTAAAAAAATTGATCATAAGAGATTAAGAAAAAATGCAATTGCAGCAGCTGACTTTTCACAGTCACATGAAGACTTGACCGTGTCTATAGTTGTCAGGAAGTTTTAAGAATAGCAAAACATGTCCATGGATATTATTACGTGGATAATTTGCAAACCAGTCAGAAGCATTTGTTACAAACCACATAGTATCTACCTGAATATTGTCTCCCCTAGGATGCTTTCGAGCTTCCTTATCTGGAACATTGACTACCTAGACCAGGAAAAAAAAAACATGGCTGTAAACATATGATTGGAAAAAAATAACCAAATAGAAGTTAACAATTCAATAAGTTAATCTTTCCGTACATAACTAAGGTTACAGATGGATCATCTAGCTATGTCAGTAGCAATGGTAATAGAATTGAGCCAGCAGAGATATGAAGTAATTCATAATCATTCTTCTCCAGCAACTTTTGGCAGCACTTACTGTTCCTTCAAGCATTTTCAATAATGCTTGCTGTACACCCTCCCCCGACACATCTCTACTAATGTTAACACTCTCAGCCTGCATATTGAAAAGACAGAAGATGTAGAGATAATGTTAGAAGGGGAATGCAATTTTTTAAGAAAAGAAATAAAGATGAAAGTAGTGATGGTAAAATGGCGGACATAACCTTTTTTGTGATCTTGTCAACTTCATCAATGTAAATGATGCCTTGCTGAGCAGCTGCCACGTTATAGTCAGCAGCCTGAGATACAAAGAAAAGAAAGGAAAAATTTAGGCTTGTTCATTCACAATAGGCAAGATATTAATTCAGTGTCCAACTTGTGCAGCAGAGCCATGATAATTGGTACAGTGGCCCCACTGAAAATTTGAACAAGTCAAGCAAAAAGAGTTTACAATTATCACATGTCAACTATATCCTAATGTGTATGTGTAAGTTCTGAGCAGAATTTTTAGTTGCCAGGGATCTAAGGACCATAAACAATGAAATGATTGCTCATATGAAGACTGCTCAATTTTTCCCTCTCCCTATGAAGAAAAAAACCAGTTAATATATGAAAATAAACTCAGTCTCAGTCTCAGGCAAAACCAAAACCATATACCACAACAGCTTATCATATATCCACACTAAATCAGGAAAACATAAGATACCAGTTCACAAGTTTTGAGAGAATAGGCTAAGAATCTAAGACAAGCTATGGAAGCAACAAGTTAATGAATGACAATTAAAATAGCACTGGACCATATATCACGGAGAAGAGTAAGAGCTTTTCCCATGTAGAAAAGTGCCTGAAGCAGAATATAAATAAGATTTGTGAGAACTCACTGTCAGTAGTTTGTATAACATCGACTCCACATCTTCCCCGACATATCCTGCCTGCACATAAAATTTCATGGTAACTTAAAATCAGCTTCCCTGACAAGATTTTCTAACATGCATACATCAGCAACCAATATTCATGTACAATACCGAAGAATTGCAGTAATAAAACATATCAATTAATCATATTCCAATTTATTTTTTCTTAAAAAAAAGGAAGAGGGGAGGGGGGGGGGTCTAAGAAGAGAAACCCAAGTGCAAACATCTTATTTCAGATGCTAAAGCAATATGATCATGTTTGTCCCCTTCAAGAAACGTGGCCATTTGATTTCAAACCATCAATATCAACGTGATTTTTTGCATCTTCACCAATCCATAGAAGTAAATGCCGAGGCAAAATACACAGCAGTACACGACTAATCTAGATGCGAGTTGGGTAAATGAAATAAATTTTAAAGAAAATCCAATTGAAGGTGAGAGAAAACAATAAGCGATAAAGTTCATAATAGGTCAACAACAATAAAGTAATGAAAATCACCAACTTGCCTGAGTCAAAGTAGTTGCATCTGCAATAACAAAAGGAACATTCACGAACCGCGCCAAGGTTTTGGCAAGTAATGTCTTCCCTGTCCTTGAAATGACATAAGAAACAGTGAAGTGAGAACAGTAACTAACAGTTTCTAAAACAATCAATTTAACAGAAATTCTATTCCACACCACAATTTATATTTAGGATGAAAAAAGACCAAAAGAACGTTGAAGGAAGCAGTACTAATTCTTCTGCAATAAGAGAGGAGTGGGGAAAGAGACCATAGAAGCATCAATTTTTTCTAATGTCCACAGTCAAATCTTTGGCGTAAATTGAAATAAAAATTAAAACATCACAAAGAGTAGCACAAGTAAAACTTTGACACAAGGTTCCATGACCAGACTAATCATCACTAGCTATTCTATCAAAACAAAATCATCAACAACTAGGGACCTTTATCCATGCATGAGGGACCAACATCTGTAACAGATTATCAGTCAATTCAATACAGCATATTAACAGAAGAAGCATCTAAAGAAGAACGCTGAAAAAAAAAATATCATAGCGTAAGGACAACTCTAGAGAGCTAGGTTATTCTTGGGACCTTGTTACTAGTACCATTTAAAAGTAACTACATCATCGAACAATCAGAATAAGGACAACAACAAATTACCTGAACCTGTTGGACCCATTAGAAGAATGTTACTTTTCTCAAGTTCAACTTCCTCCTCGTCCATGGTTTCTGCTTTTTCATTGCCTGAATCTGCATTGCACCTAGCTTCCCAAGTTGTACTAAGCATGTTAAAACAGACAACTCTCACAATAAGCATAATGAATAACAGCATTGCAACTCATGTCTGGACAAAACATGAACTAGCTATCGAATATTGACCCCATGATCCAGTAGACTTTCCAGCAACCTCTGAGGAACAAAACAATGTACCCAAAGAGGATAATCAAGTTTGCTAGCTTATTATATGGTGAAGGGTACGGTGCATTCCATGCCCAATGGACAAGGGAAGTACAGACAAACCATTACTGTGACTGGGAAAGGGAAGAAAGGATTCACCAATGCCACTTCATTTGAGTGAATAGAAAGGAAGAAAGACAAGAAAAGGTACCAAAAGAAAGTCACTCAATCGATAATATTAATAACACAAGTTGAATACTGTAGTAGTTTGCATGCACTCTATGATATTAACCTTATCAGCAGGAAATCCAAGAAAAAAAGAACAGGAAATGGAAAAGGAAAGAAAAAGGGTGTACTTTCATATCGAATAAAAAACCTCTGCTGTAATTACAGTTCAATGCTATTCACCAGCTCTGGAGCTAGGTATGAAACTAAGGCCAAAATATTATGTGGTTTAAAAGACATCAAAAGAAAAACTTTTGCAGCTATAAATACGGTGAACCACCAGTACATTCAGTCAGAGATGAAGTTCCATGGCATGACTGTGATTTGTGTTCAATTGCGTATTAGTAAATCAAAAGCCATTGCATTTTTGAATGGGTAATTAGTGCCTGGCATATGATCAATAGGTTTTCTTTTCAACTTATGCATATGGAAAAGGAAGAAAACAATGGAGCAACATTTACTACTAAGGAATAAAACTGACCATTTTTTAACAGACTCTAGATGGATCCTCTTGTAGTGATTGTAAACAGCAACAGAGAGCACCTGTTCACGATACAAAATTAGAAAAATGAGTAGAAAGGCAGATAGACAATACTAAAATGAAACAAGATGTCAAGCAAGCAAAACAGAGCATTGTCCATGTGTGGTTGCATACCTAAACTCCTATGAAAAATAAAGAAAGTTCAAAATAAAGACAGTTTTCCTTTCTTCACTTCAAAAAGATACGACAATTATGAAAACATTATGCTTTTATAGCCATCCTCCGATAAAAGGCCATATAAAAAATTTCCATTAAAGCAATGAAGCATGTCCATTGTTTTGTTATTCTTCAGCATCTAATAATTTAACAAAATATTACATTCAAAACAAGAACCATGAACAATTTAGACAATCTAAAGACAGCATCTTCCTTCTGAAACTGATTCAAATTATAATGCTGGCCACAATAACCAAAACTATGATGGCACTGATTGGTAAGCTACTTCTATTGCATCTAAAAGCAAAAATCACTCTAAAAACAATAAGTAGCCAAATGCCAAACCACAATAAAGAAACCCCACCTTCTTAGCTCTCTGTTGCCCAATGACAAACTTATCAAGTGCCTTACAAATGTCCTTCGGCGTTGGAAAGCTACTCCCCAACTTTGATCCACCCCAAGACCCATCCTTTGAACCAGACCCATCTCTACTCCCTACCTTAAAATTCACTCCTCCATCAGTCACCTTTAATTTTGCAACACCATCACCAGGTGGTTCCCACACCTCTGGCGGGTCGCCATAACCAGACCCATCACCACTATTATATCTCACTTTCTGACTCCAATTCCTATCAAAGTCTTTACTTGAATTACCGCTACTTCTCATATTTTCCAACAATTGAGTACCCTTTTCAACAAACTCCCCGCAAAGCGAAACAGGCTTGAAAGAAGTGAAGTGATGAGGAGTATTTGCAAAATGGTCATCCCATTTTGTAGTTTTGCTAGCACAGTGAGCACTAGACAAGCGACTTCCCACATGCATGTAATTGAACATAAAGTATCTGAATTGAGAAGCAGTTTCTTTGGTGGGTTTGCCTCTAACTGCAGCAACGGCCATGGTGGTCGAATTTTCCCAGGAAAGTGAGGGAAATTTAAGCTAAAGAGAGTGGAAAAGATTTGGTGTTCATGAGTCAGGATTGAAAATTTGATGGATGTTGGATAATTGGGTGTGAATTGAAGTGTGTATGTTTTAGATTTTCAAATTATCAAGCATTTTTGGAGGATTTCGTTGCAGAAGAGAGAAATTAAGGGAAACAGGGAGGGGAGAATTAGGGTTTGTAGAGTGGTAAAGATTGGAAATTGAAAGAGGGGTTGTGGATAATTTGGTGTGAATTAAAATGGGTATGTCTTAGATTTTTTGGGTATCTTGTCTCGGTGGAGATTTTTATTCTCACTTTTATTGAGAATTATAGGTGGAGAATTTTTGCAGTAATATAAAGGAATTGAAAGAGGAAATAGAGAATTTTAAGGAAATATCTGGTGAGACCAAAAGTTTCAAGAAAATCCACAGTTTCAACCTTAACAAAGAAAGAAGAAAAATCTTCAAATTCAAGGATAGGGTATAGATTTGGAGATTGGCCCACTGGGCGTCCGGTTCAACCACGAGAATACGCATTGAAAATTGTTATCTTCTGCATTAGAGTACTTGCATACAGCGAACTTCCCTTTACAAATGATGCCTTTGGGCTCTCATGTCTGTGTTTGATGAGCTGCCCTCTCGTTCTTTATACCAGTTGGCCTCATTGTTTTCTCACCAGCATCATTACCGTCAATGGCTTAGCCAAGCAATCCTTGATTACTACCTGCAAGAGTTTTCTTGCTCTTTGACCCCTTTGGATTGCCTGGCTTGTGTTTTGGAACAATCCCCTCTCCACTACGGACAATGGCCTCACCATTTTCACATTCATTTCCATGCATAACTTCACCAGGCAATGCTTCGTTACCATCTGCAAGATTTTTCTTCTTGTTATCACCTTTGGTTGGACACGCCTAGACTTTATGGTATCATTCGCCTCTCCACTGTGGCCAGTGGCTTCAAAGGGAATACCTGATCTTCTTCACCTGAAAGAGCAGTCACCCTATTTTCTGAACCCATCACTGTACTAGTTGGCCTCGGTGTTCTCTCACCAGCATCTTTAGCATGCAAGGTTTCGCCAGGCAATCCCTGACTACCACCAGCAAGAGTATTCTTGCTCTTTGCCCCCTTTGGATTGCCTGGCTTATGTTTTGGAACAATCCCCTCTCCACTACGGCCAGTGGCCTCACCAGTCAATGCTTTACCTTTTTCTTCGAAAAGAGCAGCTACCGCATTTACTAAACCCAACAACCTAACAGCATTCTCACCATGATTGACATGCATAACCTCACCAGGCAAAGCCTGATTGCCACCTGCAAGATTTTTCTTCTTGTACACCGAGCCCTTTGGTCGGCCACACCTGGACCGTATGATATCATTTGCCTCTCCACTATGGCCAGTGGCCTCACCAGGCAATACCTGATCCTCTTCAGCTGAAAGAGCAGTCACCCTATTTTCCGAACCCATTAGACTAACAATATCCTTGCCATCATTACCGTTCATAACTTCACCAGGAAATTCCTGGTAACCACCAGCAGGATTTTTCTTCTCCACTGAGCTCTTTGGTCGGCCAAGTGGCCTAGGCTTTCTAATTTCATTCCCCTCTCCGCTATGGCCTGTGACCTCAATAAACAACAACCTTTCTTCTTCACGTAAAGGAGCACCATCCTATTATCTAAATTCTAAAATCACCTGCCTAGTTATGTTGTCAGCATTTTTGTTTCTATCCACAACATCACCAGGCAATTCCTGACAATCACCTATCGGCTTGTTTTTCGAGCCTTTTGGTCGGCCAAACCTAGGCTTTACAATTTTCTTCCCCTCTCCACTAACACCGGTGGCTTCACTAGGAAATTTCTTATCCTTTCACCCAAAAGAGCAGCTATCACGTTCCCTAAATCCATCAGCCTAGCTTTGTTGCCCGCACCTTCATAGCTCCTGACAATATTACCAGCAATGTCCATGCTATCAACATTAAGATTTTTTTGCTTGTTGTTCCTCAATCCCTTCACTGTGCTGCGCTTGTCCTCGGGCTTTATTAGTGAGTTCCTCTCTTCACCACTATTAGTGGTCTCCCTACACAATGCCCTGCCTCCATCAAAAGGAGAAGTTGTCCCATTCTCCAAACCCATCAACCTAAGTACATCATCAGCCCCTTCATTGCTACCCATGATGTCACCGGGATCTTTGTTGGATATTAGCAGCAAGATCTTTCTGCTTATTTTCTGAGTCCTTTAGTCACCCTTGATTATGCTTAGGGTTTTTTCATTATTCAGTTCATTATTGCTTCCAATATTCTCATCAAGCATTGCCCTTGCCCCGTCATTTTTCAAACGCATTGAACCAGTAGTCTTGTTGCCACTATCAATAACACATTGATATGTCCTCTGCGCACCTGCGAGAGTTGTCCTCTCATTCTCCAAACCCATTGGTCTAGTAGGCAATAAACCACTAACAATAGAACCTTTGGTTTCACCAGTAATTTCTCGATTCTGACCTGGAACATCTCCATGGTTCCCTTTTCTTTTCTTTTCTTTTCTTTTCTTTTCTGGATCCCTTTGGTCTCCCACGCCTTTTTGGTGTAACAGCCTCAGTTCCACCCTTGTTACCAGCAGGAGTTACGGCGTCCTCCGCACCTGCAAGAGTAGTTCTTTCACTCTCCAATGCTACAGGGGTAACAGCCCCGATGCCAGCATCATTATTGCCCAAAAAATCACCAGTCAAGCTCTGATTTGCTTCAGGTGCAACATCTTTTTGCTTCTTCCCTGAACCGTTTGGTCGACCCCGCTTTGCCTTTGGCTGAACAATCTCATTAATTTCCAACTGATCCCTCAAAACGTTGTCCAGCACCAAGGATATGCTTAGCCTCTACTGGGTTATTCTCATTTCCTTCTCCATTGAAACCAGTGGCCTCACTGGACTTCTCCTTTTCAATCATCCCAACATCCCTACTATTGCCTATCACAATATCACCACCTGGGGCGCGATTTTCTTCACCTTGATGATCTTTCTTCTTCTTTGTTGAACCCTTTGGTCGGCCAGGCTTACGTTTGAAAGGAGAAACCTGAGCTCCGCCCTTCTCCTTCTTATCACCACTAAATTCAGTGGCACCATAATGGCCTCGTTGCACATTTCCTTTTCCATCATCCCAACATCACTACCATTGCAGAACACAATATTACTACCTGGGCCATGATTTTCATAATAATATTACATGTCGCAAACATGTTTAAAAGCACGGGAAAAAATTGCGGCTCGTGTTATATAATTAAATTCGTAAAATAAATTGGTTCTGTTTTAATTACATGAATATATATATATATATATATATATATATATATATATATATATATATATATGTATATAAATAACGGGTTAAATTTATAAAAAAAAAATATTTATGATAATCTTATAAAAAAATATTTTTTAAAAAATGTAAATTTTAAGCTAAAAGAATGGCGAATAATCTGTAAATATTATTTGCATGATCTCTTGCTTCGTTAAAAACAAAACAAAAACCGTGTAAATTACAAAGTACATGGACACTTGCATTTAGATTTTAGACAGTGAATGCTAGTAAACAGTGGAGAACCTAGTTTTAGGGCAGTGTTGGTCTGGTGACCTGGTCCAGGCTCCAGGCTCCAAACACCGATTGTTGTCTGAACTGTAAGGTGACCAAACACACACCAATACAATCCCTGGCTATACTTTTCTTTTGGTTAAGAGCAAAAGATCAATTTATCCAGGTGACTGGCTCAGTGAACGCTGTTGTAAGGTGTAACAGTATTAGTTTGCTACATCTGTACAGATCATGTGGCGTGTTTGTTCATATATGTGTGTATTTGCGTGCACACGCATGACAAATGGTTCCATGGTCTAGTGGTCAGGACATTGGACTCAATACGAGAGAACTCAATACAACCTCCATCAACTTATCCTGATAAAACAGGATATTTAGTTTCCTTAAACCATGGAAAAACATTGAAGCAAACCAGAGTTTACACAAAAATTCTTTCTGGGAGGGAAAACGCCCTACTATCAATGCAACTCTTTTGACAACAGCTACTACATAAGCAGCTTGAAAAAAGAAACAGCATTGAATTGGAAAATATTTATTTATTTTTGTCTTCTTCCTTCATCTTCTTCTCCCACCTACGTTTCTTGTATGCCAGCAACATTTCTGGCATTTGCTCCATCAGCTTGGCAGTATTCGCCCGTCTCTCCGCAGCAATCCTATCACACTTGTGTCCTTTCATCTTGGTTCTCATTTCCTTCCTTTCTGGATCATATGGCCAGTCTTCTCCGGCGAGGAGGACTTCCTTGCGAAGTCTAGCCCGCCGACGACCACTAATATGGAGCGGCGTCCATGCCCCCAGCTTCCAGTAACCCCACACACCTTTGGACAGCTCATTCTTGTGCTGTGCCAACTTCTCCTTCCATGGGTACTGGTACTCTGAAACGGCTTTTGCCACAGTTTTCACAGCTTTGCTTGCCATTCTTCAGGTCCTCTAGCTTACTGCCACAAAATAAGAAACATGTGGTGCTTAATGGATGTATACATTGCTCTAAGATACAGCAATGAAAAAAGAGATTGGACAAAAATTGTGCAACATCCACAAAGGAAGTGAAGTCTCTCTGTTAGTTCCAAGAGCCAGTCCATTCATCAAATCTCAAATCAATACTTGTAATCAAAGAAAAAGGTAGTTTTGCCCTCAAGTTTCACTCTCGCCCCAATCAGAAATTTAAAGGAAAAATGCAATTAAGGTAAACAGATATCACTTCATCGAAAAGAAGATTTTTTACTCAACCTACAAGCGGCTGTGATTGCAAATGGATTAGTATCACAAAACATCTTGCTCTGGAGCCTAGCAACATCCATCCCAAAGTTTCAATCAACAAAGATTAATTTTATTACAGGATGAATGAGAAATTATATCCCCTTGTAACAACAAGAAGGCTGAATGAGATTTATATTTCCTTGCAACAACAAGAACTTCGGGAAAGACCCAACTCATTTAGTATCAAGAAATTTGTATCACGTAACATCTAATACAGTTTTACCTACTCTACCTAGTTAAATAGGTGTAGCCAAAAAGGCATAACAAGCAAGAATAACGACAACAATCGTCAAAAATAAGATCTTTAATTCATCTAAAAGCAGCTGTGCAAACACATGGATTAACCATTCGTTTGCTTTTGGCAAGAGCCAAGTACCTTCCATCCTAAAATTCCTCTAAGCAATGACTACTTCAAGCAGAATCTCAAGCTCTACAAAAACTTCTTTGTAACTACAAATACTCTTAAAAAATCATCTTCTTTTAAGATTAAGGCATCAAAGCCACAAAAGTTGAAATACAGCGTGTACCTACTTTTCCTAGGTTACCCGGTTACAGACAAGACTACTTATCACCAATAAAACCCAATGCCAAAATCAACACTCTTTCCCATACAAACAATTGAATTAACAAGTTGATTTTGTAATCCTCTCTTTGAAAAATCAAAACTTTATCAATTATATAGCACCCTAAATCAATCCTTACAAAAAAATTATTTTCCTTTCTGCTAGATAAGGTTGAAATGAAACCCTTTAAGTCACTGGCTACATCAATTTCAGAAACCGAAGAAAGAAAATCAAAAGAAGCAGCTAAATCCAAGCAGTAAGCAAAAATATGAAGCAAACCCGTTTTAGAGGAGACAAAACTCATGTCAATAAACTCATCAAACATACAAAACTCAATTAGTAGAAGAAAGGTGAGAGAGAGGCTTACGACAGAGTAGCTGCAAAGTGAGGGAGTGAGTGATTGGCTTATGTTTTGGAATGTCACTCTTCCCTTCCAGTCCCGGCTAGATAGAGCTGAAGTGGTCGGGCACATACAACTCCATCAGTAGAAATTGTTATAGGACCGGCCCGGATAAGGATCCAGCCCAAGCATCATGTCATGGGCTAAGCAAGTGGGTTTATATTGTTTTTTTTTTTTTTCCAAACAACGTGATTTTATAAAAACAAATTATGTAAAAAAAAAACCCAAAATTTTACTAGATGATACAAGTCACAAATTAATAGATAAAATGGGTGTTGGAAAATGTGGTAATAATTGTTTTTTAAAGTGTTTATTTTTAGAAATATATCAAGATAATATTTTTTTTATTTTTAAAAAATTATTTTTGATATATTATAATATATCGAAAGGATCCAAAAATATTAAAAAAAATAATTTTCAACAAAAACAATTTTAAATTTAATGAAACTCTGTTTAAACCAAAGTCACCTTAATCATTTCAATAAATAATTTACTTTTAAGACTACAGGTATAAAATACACAAGACAGTGTCTTATTTGTTGCTTCAAAAAAAATTTTGAAAAAAAATATTTTTTTTTAATAGTTGTAATAATATCAAAAATAAATAAATTTTAATATAAAAAATATTATATATCCTATTACCGAATAAACATGAGCTAGACTGCATTAGAGTGACACAAGCTCAGAAATGAAATTGGGCTCCTTTTTTTAACGGGATAGTCAGTCCCCAACCCATGGATTTTTGCGAGAAATAGCTAAACTTGTCTAGGTTTCACCTGGATGGTCTTCTTCTTCTGTTTTTCCTTTTCCTCATAGAATCATCGTCTTTATTCTTTGATCATGGGATAATGATTGGAAAGAAAAACCTTTAATGAAAGCATGGAACTTGATTGTCAAACAAGTATATTTCATTCTTCAACTTCCTGCATTCAAAGATGTGAATCCCATTACCAAGCTCTCTCTTTTTTCTAATTATATTGATGTGATAATTTTTTTTAATTTTTATCTTAAATTTATCATTTATTAATAAAGTTTAAAAGCTAATCAATGCGATTTGTTTAAGTTGAAAAGTAATTATTTTTATTCATGTTAAATAAGCCCGAAACAAGGAGAACCCTGAAGAAAAGAAAAAACTCCGGAATTAATCAAGAGAAAAGAACCTAAAAGCTAAGCTGTTTGCTTGGAAGTCGGAACATTTTTAGCAGCTTCTCCTGTATAAACTGATGTCTCAAATCTGTAACATTGTACACAAAAACGTGCTAACTGGAAAACTTTGAAGCATCTGAGGATGGAAACTCGAGACATGTGAAGATGTGCGTGTCATTTGTGAGGTTTACAAGACAGGTTGCTGTCCTCAGTCCTCACGCCACATCCTCCCACACTTCTCATTCAAGCAGAAGTAAAATGTTGTTGCTGGCTCATCAGCTGATCTAATCTGTATCTGCTGGAAACAGGCCCTTCCGAAGTTGCAATGGGGACATGTTGCTGCCATCAAGAAGGAAGGGAAATCAGACAAAAAAGATACAAAGATTGAGAAAGAACACCAAGAAAAAAAATCTGAGTTGGCCTTCATCTGCACTGCTAAAATTGAATTCTTTCTACACCAATAACTGAATTCCTCGTTTAATTCTCTCCACACCAAGTTAAAACTTTAGGAATCATTCGGAACTGTGGAAATCGAACATCATGGTTTGGTCTGATCTTGGCAAAATACGGACAGTATTTCTCTCATTGCATTGTTAACAGGTACTGCTTAACCTTATAAACTCAACTCAACCCTTGCACAACCTGTATTAATTCTGGGAACTTGGTGCCAACCTAGTTACTTCATTCTAATTCAATTCGAAAACCCGAAAACTGTTCTAAGAAAATGTAGAAACAAAAGGAGATCAACAACAACTAAAACAATATCAAAGTTTCCAAAGTGGCAAAATATTATAAAAAATTCCTCCATTCCACAACAACAGATAATACCAAAAACACAAAAAGAAAAAAGACAAAGAAAAGCACCATCAGTTTCAGCACCGCCTGTCTTCATGTCCTCGAGGGTGAAAATAGGTTCAATTTCTTTCTTAGCAAGCTTTTGCTTTCTCTTTATCTTAACCTAATCACAATAGAGCAGTCAGTCACATCATTCAATCAAAAATACAAACCAAGGAAATAAAGAGGCCAAATTAATCTATACTAACTAATAATTTACCCTGCTCTCAATCGAAGCGAAATAGGGACAGGTAGGGCAATAAAATCTAGCTGCTTGCCCCATATTTGGCGTCTCATATCGCAATAGCATCCCACATGTTGGGCAAAATTCCATTTTTTTCTTCCTCGTTCTCTGATACCCTAATTTGACGACTTCTTTCTCCTATCTTAGAAAAGTCAGAACCTTCAGGCCTGAAAACAAATATCAACTCAGAAAAACCTAATTTCAAACACTTCCCAGTAAATATGAAAATTTCCAACAGTCAATGTGTTTAGGATTAAGATGATAAACTGGCGTATTAAGATAAAATACCTTTTCTAACCAATTAGTTTTTATAGTTATCAACGCATGCTACAAATTAAACCATGAATCCAACCCAAGGTCTAAATCAACAGTCTTCATTCAAACATGGGAGAAAAAACAATCGAAACAACAAGCTGATCACACTCGAACAACCCACTATCTCCTTCAAAAAAATCAAAACTTTCAAAACCCAGTAGTTACAATTCAAGCTTAAAAAAAACATCAACTTTATAAATACCTAAATTTTAACCTCCCTCAAATGGGCCAGCAACAATCTCATAAATCTAGTTACTTTCTAATATGTAAAGGTAAAACGAGTACACTTCAAAGATCAAAAACTGCCTATATCAATGCTTGTAATCAATACAATAAGCACTTGAAATCAATGCTTGTGGACAAAAATCGAACAACATACAAACAGAACCGAAGTCTCTCAGGTAAAGTTCTGAGAACTAGTCCATTCATCAAATCTCAAATCAATGTTTGTAATCAAAGAGGAACTATTTCTGCCCTCAACTTTCACTCTCATCCCAAACAAGTATTCAAAGAAGCATGCAACTGTGGTAACAATGAATATCACTTCATAAAAAAAAAAAAAAAATCAACTCAGCCAAGGAGCAGCTGTGACAAGATATTGACCAGAGCAATGGACACAGATTGAGGTTAGCCCTCAACTTCATCAACGCAAAAACAGCAAAAGATCAGAGCTTTACCGGTGATCGCAGATGACGGCCTCGTGCAGCAACCGCGAGGTGCAGTCGGCTGCTGGCGGGCCGAACGCGATGGAGATGTGTTCTGGTGGGGTCTTTTTTATGATGGCGAGAGGGATGGTCTGTAGAGAAGGAGGCAGCGTTGATGTTAGTTTTTGTGTTAGCTGGTGGTGGACTCACGGAGACTGTATATGCAATAATCAAAGATGATTGGGAATGGCATTATCGACGTTTTAAAAAAAATGAGACTATCAAACTAAGGAAAAAAGGCTATAATTAATAATGCTTCTGCTGCAGAGCTAGACAAAATAGAGTTGGCTATTGGCAAATAGCCTGGCAGTGGCAGGTACAAGTTAGCATAAATGCTTATCCAAATGTTTGATCTCCATTTTCTTCATTCTAGCTCTGATTTTTTTACCACGGCAAAACTGAAAAAAGAAAAGGAATACTTAAGACAACATATAAAAAGCAAAAATGGGATTGATTTTTATGAAACGTACTTAAGAATCATGCTATACATCTCAATTCTCTTAAGAACTTTCAATTGTGACAGAAGGATTGATTTTTATGAAACGTACTTAAGAATCATGCTATACATCTCAATTCTCTTAAGAACTTTCAATTGTGACAGAAGGATTGATTTTTATGAAACGTACTTAAGAATCATGCTATACATCTCAAT